>ERZ773004.134-NODE-134-length-49904-cov-18.233565_pt1 | contig 49904 bp, 38 predicted proteins | sample MGYA00580667_ERZ773004 | MGnify/ENA primary metagenome ERZ773004 (study PRJEB29015, sample SAMEA2737963) | human oral metagenome | biome: human oral; feature: human-associated habitat; material: dental | place: China | collected 2123 ... | reverse complement strand
TGGGACTCCCCTCAACCCTCAACCTCAAGTTAAGGTTTATACTTATGTCATTCTGACGATGACAAGGGCAACGCTATGGGGCGCCCGGGCGCCGTCGTCGCATTTGAGCTCGGCGTGTTTTCCCACACGAGCATCGCATCCCCCGAAACCGCTGCACCCTCTGCAACCGCCCCGAAAACATCGGAGCCGCTGAGACACGCCCGCCTCCACTCCAACCGTCAGATCCGCCTCACGATGTCGTCGGGCTGTGCGGGCTCGAGACGTCATAGGTCGAGGCCGATTGCTGCAGCAGTACCTTGAGGACCTCGGCCTTAAGATCCGAATCGGTGCTGTCCCCCCACACGACATGAGCGCCCGAGGACAGGACGAGGGTCACCTGTCCAGTGGTCGTCGCACTGCCCGAGGCCACCTGCGGCCGGACCGAGGAGTCCAGACTCCCCACGGCCTCAGCCACGGCACCGACCTGCTCCTGCGTCAGAGCAGCGCCCTCGTCGGCCGTGACCTCGGCCAGACCCGACTGCGGCTGCTCGGTGGTCTCCAGAACGACGGCCTCGCCATCGAGAACCTCGTAGCCCGCATCGGTGCGATGCTGCGCGACCGGCACCCGCATGGTCAGCGCCACGGCGAGCCCATGGGGCCACGAACGGGTCACGGCTGCGGACTTCACGCGGACGAGGTCACCGGTGACCTCGTCGCCGAGCGCAGTGACATCCAGGCGCACCAAGGAGGTCCCCGCATGGCCGGCGAGCGCCTCCTGCACAGCCGCGGCATCCACACTCCCATCGGAGCCGGAGACCGTGATGTCAGCAGTTCGCAGGGCGAGCAGAGGCGAGAAGACGAGGACCCACACCAGCGCAGCCACACCCGCTCCGATGGCCAGCAGACCCGCCAGGCGGCGCACGAGTAGAGCGCGATCGGCGCGACGCCGCTCCGCGAGTCGATCGGTCAGACCGGTCGAGACCACGCGATCGCGCCGATCCGCACGCGCAGGCGTCGAGGTGCGGCGACCGAAGACATCCAACGAGCCCCCGCCCCGCCCTTGGGAGGCGGGCCGAGCGACAAGCTCACGCCCCCTGCTCGCTGAGCCCGAGGAGCCCGAGGAGCCCGGTGAGCTCAGCGAGCCCTTCTCCGTCCCAGAGGCGTCGGGCGCGTCCTGCGAATCATCGGGCACCTCGGGACGCGGCGCCCTCGGCTTCCTCATCATTGCGCAGAATCACCCTGGGAGGCGCCGGGCCGTCCGACCTGCTCGAGCCGCTCGAGGATGACAGGCCCGAGCCTGGTCACGTCGCCGGCGCCGATGGTCAGCAGGACATCACCGGGCCGGGCCGCGTCGGCCAGGGCATGTGCGGCCTCAACATGGTCGGCTATGTACTGGGCGCGCGCCCCCTCGATCCGGTCGGCGACGGTCGCGCCAGTGACGTCGGGGAAGTCCTCCTGGGTCTCGCGCGCAGGGTAGATGGAGGTCACGACGACGAGATCGGCGTTGTCCAGGGCGGCGCCGAAACGGTCGGCGAAGGCGCGGGTTCGAGAGAACAAGTGCGGCTGGAACAGCGCCAGGACACGACCCGAGCGAGCATCGGCCACCTCGCGGGCGGCGGTCAGCAGTGCCTCGATCTCGGTGGGGTGATGGGCGTAATCGTCGATGACGCGCACCCCGGCGACCTCGCCGCGCTCCTCGAAACGACGTCCGGTCCCGCCGAAGGCGCCCAGAGCGCGGGCCATGGCCTCGGGCTCCACACCCAGTTCGATCCCGGCCGCCCAGGCGGCAGCGGCATCCAGGACGATGTGATCGCCCGGCAGGGCGAGCTCCAGAGCGATCGGTCCGGTGACCGTGCAGTCCCCGGGGCGCACCGGGCCGGGGCCCGTCGTCTCATCACGCCACATGGTCAGCAGCGCACTGGTACCTCCGGCGCGGCGCTCGATGATCTCCACACGCACGTGAGCATCATTGATGAGCCGCCCCTCGGCTCCCAGGCCGGCATCGACGGTGCCGTAGGTCGTCACAGGTATGCCCTTGGCGACTGCGGCACGAGCCAGACGCAGGCCGCCGGGGTCGTCAGCACAGACGATGAGCCTGCCGCCGGTCCGCAGATTGCATGCGAAGTCGAGGAAGGCCCGCTCGAAGGCCTCGGTCGTGCCGTAGTTGTCGAGATGATCGGGCTCGACGTTGGTCACGACCGCCAGATAGGGCTCGTAGTTGAGGAAGGAGCGGTCGGACTCATCGGCCTCGGCCACGAAAGCGCGGCCGCCGCCGAGGCGGGCCCCCGCCCCCAGATCGCGCACGACTCCGCCGACGGCGAAGGAGGGGTCCTCCCCCGCGACCGACAGGGCCTGAGCGAGCATGCCGGAGGTGGTCGTCTTGCCGTGGGCCCCGGCCACGGCCACGAAGTCGCGTCCTCGAGCCGCCAGGGCGAGCGCCTGGGACCGGTGGATGACCTCCTGGCCCCGCTCACGGGCAGCGGCGAGCTCGGGGTTGTCCTCCTTGATGGCGGTCGAGACCACGACCGTGGCTCCGGCAGGCACGTGGGCGGCGTCGTGCCCCAGCGCCACTGTCAGGCCCAGGCCGCGCAGGTGGTCGAAGGCATCGCCACCGGCAGCGTCCGAGCCGGTCACGGTGGCACCGCGCTCGGCCAGGAGCTGGGCGAGCACGCTCATGCCGGCACCGCCGACACCGATGAGGTGGAAGGCGCGCCCGTTCAGGTCAGTCGCCCCGGACATGCTCATCACTTGACCTCCTGGTCTGCGGGATCGCCAGCGGATTCAGGGCTCTCAAGCCCTTCAGCATCAGGAGCCGCCACGGACCCCGCACCGGCGGTCGGCTCGGCGGCGACCGAGCGGATCAGCGCCGCCAGACGCGCCGCAGCGTCGCGCACTCCGGTGGAGGCCGCAGCCTCGGCGGCCGCGACCCGGGCCTCGGGGTCCGCCAGCAGATCGGTGAACGACACGATGTCGTCAGCGGCGAGATCGCCGTCGGGAACCAGACGGCCCCCACCAGCGGCGACGCAGTCGGCGGCGTTGAGCCGCTGCTCGCCATTGCCGATGGGCAGCGGCACATAGAGAGCGGGCAGCCCCAGAGCGGTCAGCTCGGCCACAGTGCCCGCACCGGAGCGGCAGATCACACCGTCAGCACACGCGTACGCCTGCTCCATGGCGGAGAGGTAGTCCATCACATGATACCGATCCGCCATGTCGGGGGCGGCGGCTCCCTCGGCGACGGCCCGCTCCAGGGCGGCGCGCACGGGCGCATCCTTGTCCCGCCCGGTCAGGTGAAGGATCTGGAGATCGGAGGGCAGGCGTCCGAGAGAGGAGGCGATGACCTCATTGAGATGCTGGGCACCCAAGGAGCCCCCGGTGATGAGAAGGGTCGGCGCCTGAGGATCCAGGCCGAGAGCCGCCGCGCCCCGGCCGCGCGCCCGAGCAGCCCCATCGGCATCGGCCCGCTCGGCCACCAGAGTGCCGATGGCGGGCCGCAGGGGCAGGCCGGTGACCTCAGTACGGCCCTTGGACGCCTTCAGACGCGTCGAGGCGAAGGTCAGGGCGACGGCCGCCGCCCATCCGGCGCCTAGCCGGTTGGCCAAGCCGGGCCGGGCGTTCTGCTCGTGAATGACGACGGGCACCCCCGCCTGTCGGGCGGCCAGGTACGCCGGTGTGGACACGAAGCCCCCGAAGCCGACGACCACCTGCGCGCCAACGCGCTCAATGGCCTCTCTGGAGGCGATGACGGCCTTCTGCAATCGGCGCGGGAGCAGGAAGAGATCGCCTGTGGGGCGTCGCGGCATGGGGACCCTGGGCACATAGGCGAGGTCATAGCCGGCCTCGGGCACGAGGCGGTCCTCCAGACCCTCCTTGGTGCCCAGCACCAGGAGCTCGGCGCGCTCGTCCCCGCCGGTTGCGGGATCGCGCAGAGCGGCCGCCGTGGCCAACAGCGGGTTGACGTGTCCGGCGGTGCCGCCTCCCGCGAGCAGCACGCGCAACGGAGAGCGCGCCGACTGCGAGGGGGCGCCTTCGGGCGCACCGGTGGGATGTGTGTCAGGCACGGTTCCTCCTGCGGGGGGCGATGACGGCCAGAGTACGGCGCACGGCCGCGCCGCTGGCGCGCAGGGCCTCGGGCGCGCCAGGTTCATTACGGGCCAGGGCGAGCAGCACGCCGACGGCCAGGAGCACCGACACCAGGGCGGAGCCGCCCTTGGAGATCAGCGGCAGGGGCACGCCGAGCACGGGCAGCAGGCCGACCACGACACTCATGTTGATCAGGGCCTGCCCGACGATCCAGGCCAGGAGACCGCCGGTGACCACCGAGACGTACAGGGAACGGGAACGACGCATGATGCGCATGCAGCACCATCCGATGATGGCGAACAGGGCCATGACGATGATCGTGCCGATCAAGCCGAACTCCTCGCCCAGAACGGCGAAGATGTAATCGGAGTCGGCCTGAGTCAGGTAGCCCCACTTCTGGCGCGATGACCCCGGGCCCACGCCCCACCAGCTGCCGGTGCCCAGTGCCCAGCGTCCGTGCTTGGGCTGGTAACCGACATCGAGCGGATCCGCACCGTCGGGATGCCACCAGGCGATGATGCGGGCGCGCCGATTGGCCGACAGCGCCGACAGCAGAGCGAAACCGCCCAGCCCGAGCCCGCCGAGTGCCGCGAACCAGCGCCAGCCCAGTCCCCCCATCCACAGTGCCCCGGCCACCAGCAGCGCCAGGACGACGACGGTGCCGAGATCACCGCCTCCCAGGACCAGGATCACCGACAGCACCACCGGCCCGAAGATCCATCCGGCCAGGCTCCTGAACTTGCGCCACGTATCGACTGCCGGCAGAAAGACCTCCTGCCGGGTGGTGATCATGACCCCGAGATAGAGGCACAGGGCGAGCTTGATGAACTCCGAGGGCTGAATCGTGCCGATGCCGGGGATGAGGACCCAGTTGCAGTTGCCGCCCACGCAGCTGCCCACGCCAGGAACATAGACGAGCATCTGCCCGAGGCTGGCGATGATCAGGGTCGGTATCGCCATCCGCTTCAGGAAGCGGACCGAGGCGTGGGCGATGGCTGCCATGCCCGCCAGACCGACGACCGCGAAGATGAGGTATTTCGCGAACTCGGTGAAGGCGTCCTGGCCCTGAGCGGCAACGGTCACCGATTGGACCGAGAAGACCATGACCAAGCCGAACAGGAGCAGGAACAGGGTCGCCAGGAGCAGGGCGTAGTACGTGAGTGTGGCGGGCTCGCCCGGCCTGGGCCCATCGGCGCCCATCAGCCTCCGCCACCAGGCACGCACCCCACGGGACGCCGGAACCGCTGCCGTCGTCGATGCTGAAGATGCTGGAGACGTAGAAGCCGCAGAAGCTGTAGAAACAGCTGGAGATGCGGAGGATGCAGAGACTGCAGAGGGTGCGGCAGGAGGATCCGGGCTCTCGGCGGCCGGCTTCCGAGAGCCAGCGCGCGGCTCCGGCGGCGCATCCGCCGAAGGCGGTGCGGACGGCTTCTTGCGGTCGCGTTCGGGGCGCCGGCCACCGGTGCGGGACGCACGGGACGCACCGCTGCTGCGGGACCGGTTGCGCGAGCGCGCCATCACGGCGTCTCCCGGCTCTGGATCAGGGCGCGTGCCGAGGCCGCGAAAAGATCCCCCCGCTGCGCATAGGAACTGAACTGATCCCACGAGGCGCACGCGGGCGCGAGCATGACGGTATCGCCGGGCCGCGCCATGGCGGCGGCGGCCGCGACGGCGCCGCTCATGACCGAGCGCCCATCGCCGTCGGGGATCCGGGTGACCGCCAGATCCGGAGCCTGAGTACGCAGCGCGGCCAGCACGTCCCTCTGATCCCTGCCGATGACGACGACACCGCGCAGAGCCGGGCGCACCGCCCGCACCAGGTCGTCGAAGGAGGCGCCCTTGGTGTCGCCCCCGAGGATCCATACGCCGGTGCCCGCCGGCAGAGACGCCAGAGCAGCTTCGGCGGAGTGCGGGTTGGTGGCCTTGGAGTCGTCGATCCAGGTCACGCCCCCGCCCTGGGCCACAGTGACAAGGCGGTGGGCGCCGGGGGCGAAAGCACGCAGACCGCGGGCGATCGCTCCGGGGTCGGAGGCGACGGAGTCATGGGCCAGAGCCAGGGCGGCAGCGGCCAGGGCGTCGGCCACCACATGGGCGGGAAGCCGCTCGGCCTCGGCGCCGGGGGCCAGGTGGGCGAGATCGGCCAGGCAGGCCAGCTCCAGGCCGGCACTGCGGCGCTCGGGATTCAGAGCGCGATCGACCATGAGGTCTTCGACCATCCCCACCTGCCCCAGGACAGGAGCCGCCAGGGTGAAGCCGACGGCCAGGCAGCCCTCGGCCACGTCGGCCTGCTCGACCATGGCCCGGGTCGCGGCATCGGCGGTGTTGTACACGGCCGCACGCCGAGTCCGCGCATAAATGCGCGCCTTGTCCGCACCGTAGGCCGCAAGCCCCCCGTGCCAGTCGAGGTGATCGGGAGCGAGGTTGAGACAGGCCGCAGCCAGCGGACTGAGCGTCCGGGTGGTGTGAAGCTGGAAGCTGGACAGTTCGACGGCCATGACATCGGCCCGCCCCTCCAGGACGGTGGTGATGGTGGGCGATCCGATGTTCCCCACGGCCGGCGCGTCGAGTCCGGCCGCACTCAGGATGGCCGAGAGCATGCCGACCGTGGTGGTCTTGCCATCAGTTCCCGTGACGACGATCCAGGGCACCGCCGGCCGGGTGGCCCGCTGCAGGCGCCAGGCGAGTTCGATCTCGCTCCACACCCGGATGCCCTCCTGACGAGCGCGGGTCAGGAACGGCCCAGTCGCGGGCACCCCTGGGGAGACGACGAGCACATCGGGCCGATCCTCACCCAGGGCATCGGCCTGAGCACCGTCATCGCCGAGGGTGACCCGCTCCAGCGGCGCCGACACGGAGTCGGCCGCATCCTGACGGGAGTCGAACAGATGAATGCGCGCGCCGAGGTCGGCCAGCGCCTCGATGACGGCGAGTCCGGTACGGCCCGCGCCGACGACGCCGACGCGCGCCCCGGCGAGTTCCTCAAGCGTGATGGCGTCGTCGGTGGTCACTGGTGGTCTCGATCCTGATGGTGCACTGATGCAATGTACTGCGATGTGTTGCGATCTGCTGCCATATTCGCAGGTGCTCGTGGCGGCGAGCAGATCAGAGCGCTCACAAGGCGCTCAGAACACGACGAGGTACTCGGCGTAGAACAGGCCCAGCCCCGCGACGACGCAGACCCCGGCCACGATCCAGAAGCGGATGACGACGTTGACCTCGGTCCAGCCGCCGAGCTCGAAGTGGTGGTGCAGCGGCGCCATGCGGAAGACGCGCCTGCCCGTCGATTTGAAGGACGCCACCTGGATGACGTCGCTGAGCACCTCGGCGAGGAAGAGCCCGCCGAGGATGACGGCGAGGAACTCCGTACGGCTCAGGATCGACAGGCCGGCCAGCGCCCCGCCCAGGGCCAGCGAACCGGTGTCGCCCATGAAGATCTTGGCCGGAGAGGCGTTCCACCACAGGAAGCCGAAGCAGGCGCCCATGAGGGCCGCGGCGATCATGGCCAGATCGCGCGGATCGCGAACCTGGTAGCACAACGTGGCCACGACGTCGTGATGCCTGTACTGGCAGGATTGATTCGTCTGCCACACGCCGATGAGGGTGTAGGCGGCGAAGACCATGGCCGAGGAGCCGGCCGCCAGCCCATCGAGTCCATCAGTGAGGTTGACGGCATTCGACCAGGCGGTGATCAGGAAGTTCGCCCACAGGATGAAAAGGATCAGACCCACCGCCGTCCCGGCGAAGGCCAGGTCGAGATTCGTGTCGCGCGCGAAGGAGATGCGGGTGGAGGCCGGCGTGAGCCCACTGCGGTCCGCGAAGAACAGCGCCACCACGGCGAAGGTAATGCCGATGAACGCCTGCCCCAGCATTTTCTGCCAGGCGCGCAGGCCCAGTGAGCGCTCCTTGGAGATCTTCTCGAAATCATCCAGGAACCCGATCAGGCCCAGGCCCACGATGAGGAACAGCAGCAGGACCCCGCTCGCGCGGGGCGGGCGCAGCTCGATGAGGTTGGCGGTCGCATAGCCGAGCACGGTGGCCAGGATGATGACCAGCCCGCCCATGGTGGGAGTACCGCGCTTGGTGAAGTGGCCCTGCGGTCCGTCCTCGCGGATGAACTGGCCGTACTGGCGCCGATGGAGGAATCGAATCAGCAAGGGGGTGCCGAGCAGAGTCACGAGCATGCCGACAGCGGCGGCGACGAAGATCGCGGTCATCGTGCGTCCATTTCCTTGACGCCCTCCTGAAGGCGGTCGGCGATGCGCCAGGCGCCGGAGCCGTGAGATCCCTTGACCAGGACGGCATCCGCGCGGCGCAGCGGGCAATCGGGTGAATCGAGCAGGGAGAGCGCCGCATCGGCATCGGCGAGCTCAATGGTCGTGACACCGGCCTCGGCGGCAGCGCGAGCGGCCGGAGCAGTGCCGGAGCCGATGGCGATCACCAGGTCCGCCCCCGCCTGAGCCGCGAGCTCGCCGGTGCGAACGTGGTCGGCTGCAGAGGAGTCCCCCAGTTCAAGCATCTCGGAGACCACGACCACCCGGCGCCGATCGGCCGCCAGAGCGGGCAGGGAGGCCATTGAGGCGGTCATGGAGTCGATATTGGCGTTGTAGGAGTCGTCGATCAGCAGGAGACTCCCCCCGCCGAACGGGACCTCGCGCACGTCCATTCGATGCGGGCTCTCAATGCGGGCGCTCCCCAGCTCCCGAGCAACGGCCTCAGCCGGTACTCCGGCGGCGATCGCGAGCCCGACGGCGGCCAGCGCGTTGGCAACGTTGTGGGCGCCGGCCGGCGCCAATCGCACACGCCGGGGATCGGGTAGGCCGGGGGCGTGCAGCTCGAAGCCCGCCCGGGCCTCGGCATCCAGCCGCACACCGGTGGCGCGCAGATCGGCGGGGCGACCTTCGGCCGAGAAGGTCAGGACGCCGGCGGGGGCGAGTCCCGCCATGGCGGCGGCCCGCGCGTCGTCCGCATTGAGCACCGCGGTTCCGGTGGGTACGAGCCCGGAGACGATCTCACTCTTGGCGGCCGCCACGCCGTCGATCGAGCCGAATCCCTCCATGTGCGCATGACCGATCATGAGGACTGCAGCCGCATCCAGCGGGGCGATTCGAGTGAGGTAGTCGATATGCCCGGGTCCGGAGGCGCCCATCTCCAGCACGAGATACCGGGTGGACTCATCGGTCTCCAACACGGTCAGGGGAAGCCCGACCTCGTTGTTGAACGAGGCGATGGGCGCGACAGTGGGACCCTGCGCCGCCAGCAGCTGCCGGGTGAGATCCTTGGTGGTGGTCTTGCCCACCGAGCCGGTCATGGCCACGACCGCGAACCCGTCGCCTCGCGCGGCGGCGCGCTCGCGCATATCGGCCAGATGGGCGCGGGCGAGCTCGCCAAGCGCCTCGACCGTGTCGGGCACGGTCAGGAGGGGGAACCCATCCGGATCATGCCCCGCGGCGGCCAGGGAGGAGCGGGCAGCGGCGGGATCGCTCACCAGGGCGGCCGAGCCCCCGGCGGAGGCGACCTGGCCGACATGGGCGTGGCCGTCGGTGCGGTCACCGGCAATGGCCACGAACAGGGCGCCCGGACCCGCCTGACGGGAATCAGTGACGACACGAGTGACGACATGAGCATCGGCGCTGTCATCGGCGCCGCTGGAAGCACCGCAGGCAGCGGCGACCTGGGGAAGGGGGCGGGGAATCATGCGGGCGTCACCGGTCCCCACTTCGCCTCGGCGGCTTCCCGCATGACGGGCGCATCGTTGTAGCGGATGAATTCCCCGGCGACCTCCTGGAAGGGCTCATGGCCCTTGCCGGTGACGATGACGGTGTCCTGAGGTCCGCATATCTCAACGCCGCGGCGCACAGCGTCACCGCGCCACGTGGTGATCTCCTCGACGTCGGCCAGATCGGGGCGCACAGAGCGCACCCCCTCCAGGATGGCGTCGCGGATCTTCTGCGGATCCTCACTGCGCGGATTCTCGTCCGTGATCACCAGGACGTCGGCCAGACGGGCGGCCACCCGGCCGAGCATGGGCCGTTTGCCCCGGTCCCGATCGCCGTCGGAGCCGAAGACGACGATGAGGCGACCCGGCGTGATCTGACGGACCGCTTCGAGAGTCAGCTCCATGGCATCGGGCGTGTGGGCGAAGTCAACGATGCAGGTGCCGCGCCCCCCATCTCTCTGGGTGATGCGCTGCATGCGCCCGGGGATGTTGTGGGCGGTGGCCAGAGCGGCCACCGCGGTGTCGACGGGGACGCCCGCACGCATGGCCATCACCAGCGAGAGGGCGGCGTTCTGGACGTTGACCAGTCCGGGCAGCGGGCATGACGCCTCAATATGCTCGGCATCCGGGCCGTGAAGAACGAAGGTGGTGGCGGAGTCGGTCATGGACACGGCGGCGTCACTGACCCACCAGTCGGCGGAGGCGTCGCCCGGGTAGGCGCGCACGCGGTCCACCGGTATGAGGCCGGCCCGCTCAATACGATCGGCGAGCCGGCGCCCCCACTGATCATCGACGCAGATGACGCCGCGCCGGGCGCGCTCGGGGGTGAAGAGCTGGGCCTTGGCGTCGAGGTAGCCCTCCATGGTCTTGTGGAAGTCGAGGTGGTCGCGCTGCAGATTGGTGAACCCGGCGACGTCCACGACCGTGCCGTCCAGGCGGTGCAGGACGATCGCATGACTGGATGCCTCCAGGCTGGCGGCTCCCACGCCCTCCTCCACGGCCAGAGCCATCATGCGCTGCAGGACCGGAGCCTCCACAGTGGTGCGAGGGGACTCGATTGCGAGTCCGCCCACCCGCAGCTCCACCGTGCCCGCGACCATGCACCCGCCCAGGTGAGCCGTCAGAATCGCGTCGTTGAAGTAGGAGGTCGTGGTCTTGCCGTTGGTACCCGTCACCGCGGTGGTCGTCAGCCGTTCGGCGGGATGGTGGTAGACCTCGGCCGCCAGGGGACCGGCCACGGCACGCGGGTCGGCCACGATCAGCACGGGCGTCTGCGGGCAGGAGGCGCGAACCATATCCGCCCCGGCCTCATCGGTGACCACCGCGATTGCGCCGGCCGCGACCGCCTCGGGCGCGAACTCCGCGCCGTGACGAGTGAAACCGGGCAGAGCGACGAAAAGCTCACCGCGGCGGACATCCGAGGAATCGACGCTGACGCCATCGGAGGCGAGGGCCTCGGGCATCTGGGCTCCGGCGGCAGGGCGCAGCGCGAAGCGAGTAGCGAGGTCCCTCACAGCTACTGGAGCACTGCGGTGCGGACGCAGCGCGGCGGCCGACTCGTACGCGTGGTTGCTCATGGCTCCTCAATCTATCGTGGCCGGAAGGTGACGGCTTACACCGTCGGAACGTGCAGGGGACCGCGCAGTTCGAAGGCTACGCCCTGGTAACGCCCCAGGAGACCGTCACGAGGTGCACTCCCCCACACCGAGGGAATCGCAGGCGCGCAGCCATGATGTGGCGAGCATCTAGCCATGGCCCTCACCGGCCTCCTCCGCGGCGTGGGCGGCATCGGCGTCGGCCTGCACGGCCGCCTGAGTCGCGGTGACCGAGGGGTCGGGAGCAATGCCCAGGGAGTGCATCGTGGCGAGCGCGATCTTGCGGAACACCGGCGCCGAGACCGTACCGCCGTAGGTGTCCCGGGGCCGGTAGACGATGACGGCCACGGCGATGGCCGGATCGCGCGCCGGCGTGAAACCGACGAAGGAGGCGACCGTGCCGTCCTCGGTGAGGATCTCGGTGGTGCCCGTTTTGCCCGCGACGAGGTAGCCGTCGATCGAGGCGGCCTCTGCGGTGCCCCCCTCCTGAGTCACGCCGATGAGCATCTCCGTCAGCGAGGCGGCTGCGGACTCGGAGATGACGCGCTCCCCCTCGGGCTGCGTCTGAGGCGTCTCGTTGCCCTTGGAGTCGATCCACGCGTCGATGATGCGCGGAGCGACGCGTACGCCCTTATTGGCGACGGTGGCGAGCACCTGTGCGGACTGGAGCGCAGTCCCGGCGATCCCCTGGCCGAACATGGTGGTGTAGTTGGTCCGGTCGTCCCAGTCGGAGGCGGCGCCGAGCATGCCGGCGGACTCCGCGGGCATCTCGATGCCGGTGAGACTGCCGAATCCGAAGCGCTCGATGTAGGAATGGCGCACGTCGCTCGACAGCTTCTCCCCGATCTGCACAGTGCCCACGTTGGAGGACTCCGCCAGCACCTGGGCGCTGGTGAGGCGCTGCACGTCGTGCTCGTGGGAATCCCGGAAGGTCTGCCCGTTGGCGGCCGTCCACGTGTAGGGAACGGTCCAGGAGTCCTCGGGAGTGATGACGCCCTCCTCCAGCGCGGCCGCGAAGGTCATGACCTTGCCGACACTGCCGGGTTCGAAGATGGCCTGGACGCTGCGGGCGGTCCGGTCCTCCTCGGCAGTGGCCTCGACATCGGCCGGGTTGACCGCATTCGAGTCGGCCAGCACGAGCAGCTTGCCGGTGGAGGGCTCCATGACCACCACGCATCCCCAGCCGGCTCCCTGCGCCTTGACGGCCTCGTCGATGGCCTCTTGAGCAATGGCCTGCAGGTCCGGGCTGATCGTGGTGCGCACGGCGGTACCCGGAACCGCCTCCGTCTCCTCCTGCTCGCCGGTGGGGATGATCGCGCCGGTCTTGCCGATCTCGACGCTGCCCTCGCCATCGGCGCCCGTGAGGGGCTCGTTCTGGGACAGCTCGAGGCCCGCGGAGCCGATGAGAACGCGCCCATCCCCCTCATAGGTGTAGCCGAGCACATTGCCCGCCACCGTCCCCGCCGGATAGGTGCGGCGGGTGCGCTGGTCGGGTTCGACGCCGGGGATGTCCAGCGCCTTGATCTGCCGCCAGGTGTCCGGCGGAACGGCCTCGGCGATGACGGCGTAGGGCTGCTCCCCCACCATCTGGGCCCCGAGATCCTGGGCGTCCACGCCCAGGATCTCGGCCATCTGCTTGGCCGCAGCGGCGGCACCATGACCGACGACGGCTTTCGACTCCTCGCCCGTGGCCGGGTCGATGCGGTCCTCGGTCCGCTCGTACTGGGCGATCTTGATCTGGTTGACGCCGATGTCGTACGAGACGGCCGAGGACGCGAGAATCGTGCCATCGCGCCCGAGAATGTCGCCGCGCGGAGCGCGGTTGACCCAGGTGACGGTGCGCTCGGCCTTGGAGGTGGCGGCGAGCTCCGGGCCCGAGATCATCTGGAGCCACGCGGTGCGCCCAGCCAGGGCGGTGAATCCGGCGAGCCCCATGACCTGCAGGGCCTGTCGGCGACTGGGGTTCACTGATGCCCTACTTGGAGTCGGCCGTGGCGGCGCTGCCGCCGGACAGGGTCGAATTGGACAGGTCGACAACGCCGGGGGCGGCTGCCGGGACCATGCCCATGTCGGTGGCCCGTGAGGCGAGTGAGTCCGGCGAGGACGCCTCTTGAACGTCCGAGCGCACGGTCTCGATATGGTCGTTGAGAACGTTGAGCTCGGTCTGCGCCGCCTTCATCTTGTAGGCGGTGTCCGCCATCTTGGCGTTCAGGAGCATCGACGCGGCCAGGGCTCCCACCAGGATCGCGACGACCACCAGCAGGAACGGCATGGTGGCTCGGGCCGGGGCGACACCCCGGACGACGTGGAGCTGAGGCTGCTCCTTGACCTGCCTGACCTGGTCGCGCGCCGTGGAGCGCCGACCGGATGGGGCGATGTCGTCGGTACGTGGACGGCGGACTCGAGCCGCAGCTGTACTCATCTGCCTCTCCTTCCTTGTGCGGGCTTTCTGGCGGGATGGGTGCGGGGTCTGGGTGCGGGCTCCGGCGCAGGAGCCTCGGCGGCGGGGCGGATGCGGGTGGCGGCCCGCAGTCGTACGGGCGCGCTGCGGGGGTTGGCGGCGAGCTCGGCGTCGTCGGCCTTGAGCGCCCCGTGGGTCGCCGGCTCCAGGTAGGGCATGGCGTCCTGGGGCACGAAGGGCAGCTCCTGCGGGGCCGAGGATGAGAATCCTGCGGCGAGGACCCGCTTGACAATGCGATCCTCCAGGCTCTGATACGACTCGATCACGATGCGCCCGCCCACCCGTATGGAGTTCAGCGCCCGGGGCACAGCGCGTTCAAGGACCGCGAGCTCGGCGTTGACGGCCACGCGCAGGGCCTGGAAGGTTCGTTTGGCCGGGTTTCCCCCGGTGCGGCGTGCGGCGGCCGGCACGCAGGCGCGCACCAGCTCCGCCAGCGCATCGGTGGAGCGGACCGGGTCGCCCGCCTCACGCCGTCGCACAACGCCGGCGGCGATGCGTGCGGCGAAGCGCTCCTCGCCGTAGACGCGCAGAATGCGGGCGAGCTCGTGCTGATCAGCAGTGTCGAGGATGTCCTGGGCGGTGCGTCCGCCGGACTGGTCCATGCGCATGTCCAAAGGCGCACTGCGCGAGTACGAGAATCCGCGTTCGGCACGATCGAGCTGAAGGGAGGACACGCCGAGATCCATGAGGATCGCGTCCACGACTCCCGACCTCCGCCCGGCCGCCTCCGCAGCATCCGACGCGAGGGAATCGACACGGTCGTAGGTGGCGCATACCGCACGGAAGCGCTCGCCGAAGCGGGCCAGCCGCGCGCTCGCGAGTGCGATCGCCTCGGGATCGCGGTCGATCCCGATCACCGAGAGGTTCTCGAAGCGCTCCAGCGCCGCCTCGCTGTGCCCGCCCATGCCGAGCGTGCAATCGATGAGGATCGGGCGGGCGGGGGCGCTCTGCCCCACCAGGGCCGGGGCGAGCAGATCCAGGCACTGCCGAAGGAGAACGGGCGTATGAAGCTCGGCTGCCTGGGCGGCATCGGACTCGGCGACAGGCCGTCCCGCCGGTACCGCCTCATCGACCTCATCGACACGACCGAAGGGGCCGCTGCTGACGGTTGTCCGAGTGTCGTTCACTATCCCTCCTTCCTGTTCCTGGTCCTTATTCCTGTTCCTGGTCGATCGTTCTAGGTGGCGCGCAGACTGACGCGTGCCACTGAGCGAACCCGGCTCCGTCCTGCCAGGACTCCTCCCGCGTGTTCCGGCGCCGGGGAAGAGACGTCGGACGCTGCGGCGGGCGGAGACCTCACGGGACGGGGCCGCGGGTTCGTAGGTGCTCAGCAGCAGTTATTCGGTTGTGCCTGTTGTGTCTGTCGTGTCGGTTGTTCTGTCTGTCTGCCTGTCTGCGCAGCGTGTGACTGCGGGGTGGATGGATTCAGAAGAAACCGGGGATGATCTCCTCGGCGGTATCGGCGAAGACCTGTTCCTGCGCAGTCAGGTAGGCCTGCCAGGCCTCGGCGTCCCAAATCTCGACGCGAGCTCCGGCGCCGATGACGGCCAGGTCTCTGGTCAGCCCCGCATAGGCGCGCAATGGGGCCGGCAGCGTGATGCGCCCCTGCTTGTCCGGAATCTGGGAGTCCGCGCCCGACAGCATGACGCGCACGTAATCGCGCGCCTGCTTCTGAGCGAGAGGAGCCTCGCGCAGCTGGGCGTACATGCGCTCGAACTCCGAGGCCGTGAAGGCGTAGAGGCAATGCTCCTGCCCTCGGGTGAGCACCACACCCCCGGCCAGCTCGTCGCGGAACTTGGCCGGGAGGATCAGGCGCCCCTTCTGATCGAGGCGGGGGGCGTGGGTGCCCAGGAACATCGGGCATCCCTCCTTCCCCTCCTCGACGGACCAACGCACCCCACAGTACTCCACTTCCCTCCCTTTTCTCCCACGCCAGGAACCCCGCCTGCATCACGTTCCCGTCCTAAGGGGCATGAAATCGCCGTTTTCCGCGGTGGAGCGGAGTGGAGGAGATTGAGCGCAGAGCCTCACTCCGGCGTGGCGCCTCCCGGTCGCAGGCGCACCCATACCGCCAGGAACGCGAGGGGAATGCGAGGGGAATGCGAGAGAAAACAGCACGAAACAGCCCCGCCACCGAGTGGTGACGGGGCTCGAAGAGCTCGGGTGGAGGGAAGTGGGGGGAGTGAGATCGCGATCGATTCGCGGCCGGATCGGGAGGCGATCAGTCCTCTCTATTGCGGCGCCGATCCCCGCGCTCGGAGTGACGACCCATGAAGGACGGCCCGGCGGAACGGCCGTCGAGGGGCTCTTGAGGGGGCGAGTTCTGAACGCCGACAGGATCGACCCGGGTGAACATCAGAGTCACGCCCCACACCGCAACCCCGAAGCCCGCCACGCCCAGAAGGATGGAGACGACGGAATGGCCCACCGCGACGCCCCCGATCACCAGGGCCAGGCCCACGAGCACCAGGGCGACGCCGATGCGCACATGACGCGGGGAGATCCGCCCCGCGGGCACCTCCGCCCGGTCCATGGTATGAGCCAACGACGGATCCTCGACATGAAGCTGCTCCTCCAGATCGCGCAGCACCTGCTGCTCACGCTCCGATAGTGCCATCATGCTCCTCGTTTCTGAGCCAGTGGGGCGGGCTCGCCTCCGGTACTCCGGCCGGTCGGCGCCGATCGTTCAGACCCGGAGCTTCCACAATATGCGCTCCGCACCCCTGAAGAAAACCAGGAAGGTGGGTGGGAGCACGTCAGGATGCCGATCGCGGCGGAAAGCGCCCGCACCTGAGCAGCACCCACAACACCGCCGGGCCTTCGCACGGACAGCGAGCCCCCTCACCGTGCGCTGCGGCTCCCCCCTCGTCCGCCACGAGGCGGTCGAAGTCCTGGGAGAGGATCGCAGAGCCTTCAACGCGCTGGTCAGCGGCAGCCGAGCGGCCTGCGCACAGGCCGGTCTCGCCGACGCGCTGACTGAGCCTCCTTTCGGCCCCCATTTCACCCTCGCCTACTGCACGACGGCATCCGATGAGGAGACCGACCGGCAACTGGCCGCCGCTCTGAGCGCGGCCTGCCCGACCAGCATCTTCACGATCGACAGGATCAGCCTGGTCAGCGTCGAACAGCGCAGGGATGAGGGGATCTTCGCCTTCGACACGCTTGCCGAGTGGGAGCTCGGCGTAAACTGACAGTTCATCTCATCACGCACGCAGTGAGCACGGGAGGCGGGAAGTGGAACGCAAGACCCGAGTGGGTCTGGCCCAGGTCGCTCAAGCGGCCGGCGTCTCCAATTCAACCGCCTCCCGGGCACTGTCAGGTCATCCGAAAGTCTCCCCGGAGACTCGAAGGACCGTCCTGGCGACGGCCACGCGCCTGGGCTACGTGCGCAATCTCGGTGCGGCGGGTCTTGCCAGCACGCGCAATACCGCCGTCGGCCTCCTCATCAGGGATGCCGGATTCCACTTCTACGGCCAGGTATCCACGGAGATCCAGCGCGAGACCGACCGGGCCGGACTCGATCTACTCATCACGGCCGGTGGAGACAAGGAGGAGACTCAAGTCGAGGCGGTGGAGAACCTCCTCGGGCACTCCGTGGGAGGCATCATCGTGGCCTCAGGACGCGTCTCGTCTCGGGCCATCGAGCACTCGGCATCCTTCGTCCCGACGATCACAGTGGCCCTGAGCTCCACCCATCCGGGCATCGACTGCATCCGCATCGACCCCCAGTCCGAGCTGGACCTCGCCCGACGCATCATCGATGCGGGCCATCGGCACGTCGCCATCACCGCCTCACGCCACCCCCTGGCCACCACCCTGCACGCCCGAACCGCCACGTTCCTCACCGAGTTCGTCGTCGCCGGCGTCACCACGAGCATCGTCACGGAGGACGCCGCACAGGGCGAGGCGTTCGAGAACGGATTGCGACAGGCCCTGGATGAGGGCGCCACCGCGATCGTGGCGGGCAGCGACATGATCGCACTGCGCGCCCTCGAGCTGCTTCAAGAGTGGGGGATATCCTGCCCCGAGGAGGTCTCCGTGACCGGCTTCGACGGCGTCGGCCCGTACCGCAGTCCGCTTCTCGGCCTGACCACCGTGGAACAGCCCGTGACCGACATGGCCCGTGAAGCCGTCTCCCTGCTGACCGCCCGATTCAATGGAGGGGACTCCGCCGAGCGCGACATCCGCATCCCCGGACGGATCATCGAGGGACGGACGCTCGGTCAAGCGCCGGCTCGGCCATCCGACGAGTCCGGGCCGTTTCCGGGTGAGCGGTGACCTGCGGGAAGCCACGGTCCCCGCCCGCCGCCGGCAGATGGCAGCCACTCAGCCACTCAGCCACAGCCGATTCACCGCATCCTCACCGCACCGTCGATCTGAGAGCAGCTCATGATTGCACCCCTATCGATCACCGCAGCGGGCGCCGCGAGCGCCGCCGCACTCGATCAGCCATTCGGTCAACCACTCGATCAGCTCGGCCAGCAGGCCGCTCCCCTATGCGCGGCCTTCGGCCTGTGCCTGCTGCTCGGCCTCGAGCGCCATGTGCATCTCAAAGACGCCGGCATCAAGACGCATGTCCTGGTGGGCGTGGGGGCCTGCCTGTTCACCCTCGTGTCTGCCTACGGGTTCGGGGCCGGCTCCGGCACAGGAATGAGCACGGGCGTCGATCCCTCGCGCATTGCGGCCCAGGTCGTCTCCGGGATCGGCTTCCTGGGAGCCGGAGTCATCTTCGTCAACAATGACACGGTCCGCGGGCTCACAACGGCGGCAACGGTGTGGCTCTCGGCCGCCGTGGGCATGGCGTGCGGCGCGAGCATGATTCCGCTGGCATGCCTCACCCTGGCCCTGCACTACCTGCTCGTGTTCGCCATCGGGCCGCTCATGCGGCGCCTGCCCCAGCGAGGAGGGCTCCAAGCCGTGGAGGTCGAGTACGAGGTCGGGAACGCGGTCATGCCCGCCGTCATCTCAGCAGCCACCTCCCTGGGCTATACGGCCTCCATCTCCTCCACATCCTCTCGGAGGACGGAGCAGGGGAAGGTGATGACCGCCCGGATGGCCTTCAAGGGCGGCAAGGACGCCGAGGCCCTCGTCCACGCGCTCGCGGGTGTGGATGGGGTCGTCGGCGTCGTCGCCGTCGATGCCTCCCGCCTCGACTGACGCCGGGGCCGCGAGCAGGCGGTCACGATCCGCCTCACTCACCGGTGCGCCCGTCGGGCTCCGCTCGGGAGTCCAGCAGGCTGGCGGGAGCCACGGCTGCGCGCCCCCAACGCCGGCGAACGGCATCGGCGGCGCGCTCGGGCGCCCCGCGCCGGGGATCCTCGTCGAGCAGGAGTTGAACGCCGTCGTCGGCGCGGGCCAGGCCCTCCACCCTGACTCCCAGCAGCCGGAAGCCGCCTCCGGGCGTGGGCAGGGCGTCGAAGAGCAGCTCGACGATCGCGAACAGGTCGCGCGCGAGGTCGGTTGGAATCGGCAGAGTGCGCGAGCGGGTGACGGTGACGAAGTCGGCGCCGCGCGCCTTGAGGACGACGACGCGCCCGCGCAGGTTCCCCGCGCGCAGGCGCGCGGCGCACTGGTGGGTCTGATCCAGCAGGACGCGACGGGCGTGCGCGCGATCGGTGATGGTCTCGAAGAAGGTCGACTCGGTTCCCACGGACTTCTCCTCGCGCCCCGGGCTCACGGGTCGGGGATCGATGCCGCGGGCCAGATCGTGCAGGTGCCGCCCGGCGGCGGTTCCGAGGATCTTCTCCAGGCGTCGCACGTCGGTGGCAGCCAGGGCGCGCACGTCGTGGATCCCCCAGCGCTTCAGAACCTGTGCGCTCTTGTCCCCCACGCCCCACAGCGCACCCACCGGCAGGACGTCGAGGAAGTCCCGGGTGGCGTCGGCGGGCACGAGGAGCAGTCCATCGGGCTTGGCATGGGAGGAGGCGAGCTTGGCGACGAACTTGGTGGAGGCAATACCAACGGAGGCGGGCACACCGACGCGCCGGCGGATCTCGGCGCGGATCCACTGGGCGATCTCGACCGGTGACCCCATGCGCCGGCGGGCTCCTGAGACGTCGAGGAAGGCCTCATCAACGCTGACCTTCTCCATGGCCGGGGTGACCTGTTCGAGAATGGCCATCACTCGGCGCGAGACCTGGGAGTAAAGACCGTGACGCACGGGCAGGACGACCGCCTGCGGACAGCGCCGGTGCGCCTCTGCCATCGACATGGCCGAGGCCACGCCATAGGCGCGGGCCTCGTAGGAGGCCGCTGAGACGACGCCGCGCCCCGAGGTTCCGCCCACGATGACCGGGCGCCCGATGAGTTCGGGGCGCTCGAGCAGCTCGACCGAGGCGAAGAACGCATCCATGTCGACATGAAGAATCGGCGTGGCGGAATCGTCACGGCCCCAGGAGCGGCGCGCCTCCTGGGCACGAGGGGATCGACTCATGACCGCCTCCCGTTCTGCGCCCTGTGTACAGCGGCTTCCCGGGCTTCCCGGCAGCGCATCCGGGATCGCCCTGCCGGCCCGCCCGTCCGCCGGCCGGTCATGCATCCACGATAGCGTGAGCCTGTGACACCACCGAGGTCGCCCCGAGGCTCCAGGCGCTCCGGCACGCGCACTCGCAGGGGCGACAGGGCCGGGCGTGAATCGCCGTCCGTGCGGGCGCTGCCGTCAGAGCCGGTGCTCACCTCGCTGGCGACCGCCGAGCTCCAGATGCGCGACCGGGGGATCCTGCTTCTGCTGGACGGAGCGGAATCATCGTGGATCGATCTGCACGACCCGGAGCATCTTGATTTCGAGTACCTCCAGCAGATGGACGCGGCGCTGACGGCGCTGCGCGGTGAGAGCGAACCGGTGCGGGCCGTCCACCTGGGCGGGGCGGGCTGCGCCCTGGCGCGGGCCTGGGACGCCGCGCGTCCGGGCTCGACTCAACTGGCGGTGGAGATCGATGCCGTCCTGGCCCAGCGGGTACGGGAGTGGTTCGATCTGCCGCGCGCCCCGAGACTGCGCATACGCGTAGGAGACGCCGCCCGGGTGGTGCCGAGCCTGCGCGCGGGCGAATGGGACGTTCTCGTGCGGGACGCATTCCGCGGCGCCGACGTGCCGGCAGCATGCCGGACGCACGAGTTCATCGCCGCCTGCCGACGCGTCCTGTCCCCGAACGGAATCTACCTGGCGAACACCACCAATACGACCGATACAGCCGATACGACCGAGACAGTGAAGACGGCCGGCGCAGCCGGAGCGCCCGACGCGCCGCACCGGACGCTCTCCGGCGAACTCGCTATCACGAGGCGGGTGTTCGGCGGAGTGCTGGTGGTCGCCGATGCTGCTGTCGCTCGTGGCCGACGGCGGGGCAACCTCGTGATCGTGGCTCGCGGCGACCCGTTCACGGCCCGTGAGGCCGAGGCCATCGAGCGAGCCGTGCGGCGACTTCCACTGCCGGTGCACACCTGGCGGGCCGACGATCCGGCCTTGTCCTGAGGTCCTGAGCATGTCGCTGGGTCCCTGAATTTCCCGGTTCCCGACCGCGCCCGGCCGACCTGCCGCAGTGAGGGACAGTAGTGAGAGATAGTGGGAGTAGGTCTCACTCCTCCTGGCGGTTGTCGAGGCGCCATGCGTCATCCGCTTCAGCCGCCTCGAGGAAAGCCTCGAGGCGCGCACCGATCTCATCCGCCGAGGGCACATCCACCAGATGGGCGAGCTCGGTGCTACTGACAGGTGCGACGGCGTCGTACTGGGCCTCCAGCGCGCTCACGACGGCGGCGACCTCGGGCTGCCCGGCGGCCTCCGCATCGATCTCGGCGCGGTTGATGCTGGCAGCCGCCTCAAGATCACCGACCGGCAGGGCCAGACCCGTGGACGCCGAGACGGCGGCCAGCAGGGCGGCCGCCCCCGCAGGGTAGTCGTCACGCGCGACATAGTGAGGGATTCCGGCCGACAAGCCGCGCGAGTCGAGGCCCGCCTGCCCAAGCCGGAGCTCGAGGAACGCGCTCATGGATCCCGGTACCTCCACCCGGCCGAAGAAATCGGGCTGGTCCGGCAGCAGCTCGGGCCTGTTGCCGTGGTGGTGGACGTAAGTGGGACGCGTGTGCGGGGTCGCCAGGGGCAGTCCGGTCATGCCCACTGCCCGGGACACGCCCATGGAGACCACCAGGTGCGTGACCGCGCCGACGAACTCGTTCCATCGGAAGTCGGGCTCGGCCCCGTGGAGCACGAGCAGGTCCTCGCCCTCGTCGTCCTGGACAAGATCCAGAGCGAGCTCGGGCATGACCGCACTCTCATAGGTGTGGGTCGCATAGGTCATGATGGGGCGACGGGCCCGGTAGTCCACGAGCGTATCGACGTCGAAGGTGGCCATGCGCTCATGCGGCAGGGTCATGAGAAGCTGCTCGATCGCCAGGGCGCCCGCGTGCCCGGCGTCCATGGCGCCGTCGAAGTGATGCAGGAGCACGCGCGGGGATACGGGCTCCTCAGCCGAATGCTCGATGGTGTACAGGGGTCCCACTGCTCCTCCTCTCGCGCTCGAGGCGCTCATCCGGGGCGAGGTCGTGCTGTGCGCACAGGCGACCGCGCCATCAGCGGATACAACACCCGCCCACGGCCTCCTGTTCCCTCAGCCCGGGGGCCTGCGCCACATCCGATACGGCGATCGTGTCACATCTTGGTCGTCCCCGTCGTCGACGTCGTCGGACGCCCCCGATCAGGAGAATAATGAAACACCCTGCGAACCGCGACGCGCCCGACGGTTCGCCGGTACAGTCTCCGCGCATCCGCGTCCACCCACCGGCTTCAGTGAGGTCATGTGACTCAGTCCCGCGACACGCACCAGTCCCCCGCCGCCGAGACCAATGGGTTCGCCGAGGGCACCGAGTTCGCCGAGAACGCCGGGAACGCCGAGAAAGCTGCGGCCGAGCGATCGGACGAATCCGCCGTCGCGGCCTCCCGCGAGCGCGAGATCGCCTCCGAGCAGAGGATCGTCGAGCTGGCCTACTCCGAACTCGACCGCCAACTGGCCGACGCGAAGCGCTCACTGGCGGCCACAGAGGCCGGCGGCGTGGGCGGCACTCACCAGTCCCGCGGAGAGAGGGACGCCTATGCCGCGCATTACACGAGCCTGATCTCCTCCCTGGAAGGAGTCGAGGACAGACTCGTGTTCGGCCGGATGGATCTGAGCCCTGAGGCGGTCGCCGCGCAGGCTTCGGCCTCCACCGGACCGGTCACCGACTCCGGAAGACGGCACTACGTGGGGCGCACCGGGCTGCAGGACGCCCAGCATCGAGAAGTCGTGCTGGATTGGCGCGCCCCACTGGCGCGGGCCTTCTACCAGGCGACCGCCTCGAATCCGATGGGGCTCGTGCGCCGACGGCACATCGAGACCAGACAACGCAGAGTTCTTAGTCTTGAGGACGAGCTCATCGACGTCAGCGGCCTTGAGGCGATGCCGGGCGATGCCGGAGGGCTCGGCGGCGCCGAGAATGCGATGGTCGCGGGCCTTCAGGGCGAGGGCGCCCTCATCGCGGCCATGAGCGCGGCCCGCGACGGGCGCATGAGCGACATCGTGGCGACCATCCAGGCCGAGCAGGACCGGATCGTCACCTCCGACGGCACCGGGGCGCTCGTCGTCCAGGGCGGGCCCGGCACGGGGAAGACGGCGGTGGCGCTTCACCGGGTCGCCTACCTCTTCTACTCCGAGCGCGAGCGCCTGGAGCGCTCGGGCGTGCTGCTGGTGGGGCCCTCGCGCACGTTCCTGCGCTACGTCGAGCAGGTCCTGCCGTCATTGGGCGAGAGTGGCGTGGTATCCACCACACTGGCGGACCTGGTTCCCGGCGTGCACGCCCGCGGCGTAGAGCCACCGGCCGTGGCCGAGGTGAAGTCGCGGCAGGTGTGGGCCACGATCCTGCGCCGAGCAGTGCGGGACCTGCAGCGCGTACCCGACTCGCCGCGTCCCATCGTCGTGGAGGGCACGCGCCTTCAGCTGCGTCCCGAGGATGTGCGCGAGGCGATCAGCCGGGCCCGCCGGTCGGGCAAGCCCCACAACCTCGCGCGCGAGACCTTCGTGCTGTGGCTGCTGGAGCGCTTGACCGACCAGCTCGCCTCCGCGACCCACCGGGACGCCTCGGATGCCGACACGCGCGCTTGGATTCGCGAGGACATCCGCACCGCCCGCGACGCCCGTCGGGAGATCAACCTGTGCTGGATGCCCACCACGCCGGTCGGGCTTCTGGAGCGGTTGTGGGCGCGCCCGGCACTGCTGGAGCGCCTGGCCCCCGAGCTCGACGCATCCGATCGGGCCCTCGTGGAGCGCCCCGCGGGCGCCGAGCTGACCCCGGCCGACGTGCCGCTGATCGACGAGCTCGCCGAACTGCTGGGCCCCAGCCAGGACGCCCAGTCGCATCGGGCCCGCCTGGAGGCGCAGCGACGCGAAGAGCTGGTCTCCTATGCGGCGCAGGCGATCGAGGCCCAGAACCTGGGCGAGGGCATGGTGGACGCCGAAATGCTGGCGGATCGGGTCGAGGACTCCGGGCCCTCGCTGACCCTGGCGGAGCGGGCGAGGGCCGATCGGACGTGGACCTACGGGCACATCGTCGTCGATGAGGCGCAAGAGCTCGGCGACATGGCCTGGCGCGCGCTGGCCAGGCGGTGCCCGGTGCGCTCCTTCACGGTTGTCGGGGACCTCGCGCAGTATTCGGGGCCGAACGCTCCGCGCTCGTGGATGGACGTCCTGGCCTCCCTGGGAACACGGGCGCGCACGGGCGCCGCCTCGACCCCTGTGCGCCAGGAGGCCCTGACGGTGTGCTACCGCACGCCGGCCACCATCATGGCTGCGGCCGAGGATGTGGCGACGGCCCTCGGACAACCGCCGGTCTTCCCGGTCCGCTCAGTGCGCGACTTGGAGGACTGCCTGGTGATCGACGCCCCCTTGGACGCCGGCGATGCGCATGGCGAGGACGCCTGGGGTCAGGTGCTGCGCACGGCGGTGCGTCAAGAGTCCGACGCCCTGGATGGGCTCGTCGGTAGGGATGGAGGGCGGATCGCCGTCATCACCCCCCGCCCCGAACAGGACGCCGCGCTCCTGAAGGAGGACCCGGCACTGCTGCAGGCGCTGACGGCTCCCGGTGGGGACGTGCTGCGCAGCCGCCTGGCGGTGATGTCACCGAGGCTGAGCAAGGGGCTGGAGTTCGACGTCGTCGTGCTCGCGGATCCCGCCGTCATAGGCGAAACGAGTCCCGGCGATCTGTACGTGGCCATGACGCGTCCCACCCGCCGGCTGCGAGTGATCTCTCGCACCCCGCTGCCCGAGGGCCTGCGGCGCCCGTAAGCGCTCATCGGGGTTCATCAGGGCTCGTCAGGGCTCATCAGGGCTCACAGGATTCAGCAATGGTGAGCGCGCCCCACCGGCTCCGCCCCTCGCTTTCATCACGGACTCCTGCAGACCTACGCAACCGTAGGTTACGGTTGCGTACAGTCATCGCACTCCAACGCACCCCGGCCACGGCCGAAGGACTCTCGAGGAAGGGGACCCCGTGAGCAGGTCCACTGGCGCTTCTGCACCTGAGCCCCACTCCGCCGGCGCCTCTGATGCGCCTGATGCCCCCGATTCTTCCACTGCTTCCGCGCGCTATCTGCGCCCCCATTACGCTCCCGGCGTCCCCGGCGTCATCGCCCCGGTCACCGAACCGCTGTCGCGCATGCTCGACGACGCCGCCCGCCGCTTCCCCGACCGGATCGCGCTGGACTTCCTCGGGAAATCCACCACCTACCGCCAGCTCAGCGAGCAGGTGGCCCGTGCCGCCGAGGCCCTGCGGCGTCTGGGCGTGGGCCGCGGGGACGTCGTCGGAGTCATCCTGCCCAACTGCCCTCAGCACGTCGTGATCGCGTACGCCGCCTGGCGCATAGGAGCCATCGTGGCCGAGCACAACCCGCTCGCCCCGGCCGCCCAGATCCGCGAGCAGATCGAGCTCCACCACGGACGGGTCATCATCGCCTGGGAGAAGTCCCTGACCCGCCTGGTCCAGGCCGCAGGCTCGTTGGCGGACGCCGGCATGGCCGGCCGGAAGGTGCTGGCGGTGGACCTGTCGAGAGGGCTGCCGTGGACCACCCGCCTGGCCCTGAAGCTGCCCGTGGCCGCGGCCCGATCCCAGCGCAGCGAGCTGCGCGGAAGGGTCCCGGCGGGGGTGGCCTCCTTCGACGATCTGATGACGGCCGCTGCACCGCTTCCCGGCGGGCATCCGCTGCCCAGCGCCGACGAGGTCGCGGTCCTGCTGTACACCGGGGGCACCACCGGCACTCCCAAGGCCGTCAAACTCACTCACATCAACGCCCGGTCGAACGCCGAGATGTCACTGGCATGGGCGTCCCAGACCTGCGAGGCCGGCGAGGAGACCTTCTACGCCGTCCTGCCCTTCTTCCACGCCTTCGGACTGAGCCTGTCGCTCCTGTGCGCCGTGGGTCTGGCCGCCACCCAGGTGGTGCTGCCCAAGTTCAGCGCCGACATGGTCCTGGCCGCCTGGAAGCGGCATCCCGCGACCTTTTTCCCCGGCGTGCCCGTCATGTTCGACCGCATCGTCACGCGCGCCCGGGCGACAGGAGCCGATCTGTCGAGCTGCAAGATCGCCGTGTGCGGCGCCGCCCCCAACCCCAAGACGGTCGCCGAGGCCTGGGAGCAGGCCACGGATGGAGTCATCATCGAGGGCTACGGCATGACCGAGACCTCCCCCATCATCCTGGGCAACCCCATCTCCCCCGAGCGGCGCGCCGGCACACTGGGCGTGCCCTACCCCTCGACCGATGTGCGCATCATCGACCCGGATGACCCGCAGCGGGAGGTCGAGCCCGGTCAGGTCGGCGAACTGGTCGCCCGCGGCCCGCAGGTCTTCGCCGGATACTGGGAGAACCCCGAGGAGACCGAGGCGGTCATGCTGCCCGGGGGCTGGTTGCGCACCGGGGACCTGGTGCGTCAGGAGGAGGACGGCTTCTACGTCATCGCCGACCGTCGCAAGGAGCTCATCATCTCCGGCGGATTCAACATCTATCCGACGGAGGTCGAGGCCGCCGTGCGCTCCATGCCGCAGGTCGAGGAGGTCGCCGTCGTGGGGCTGCCCGCCGAGAGCGGCAACGAGTCGGTGGTCGCGGCCATCCTGCCCAAGGAGGGGCAGACCGTCACCCTGGAGCAGGTTCGCGAATGGGCAGAGAAGACCCTGTCGCACTACGCCCTGCCCCGCCAGATCGCCATCCTGAGCGAGATGCCGCGCTCGCAGATCGGCAAAGTGCTGCGCAGGGTCGTGCGCGAGGAGCTCCTGGCGGCCCGCGAGGCGGCGTCCGGCGCAGCCAGCGCCGCCGCCTCCGCTTCGGCCAGCGCCGCCAGCGCCATCGTCGAGCGCCTCGGGGAAGCGGGCGGCCGCACCGAGACGAGGCCCAGCGATGACGGGGCGGCCGGGTCGCCTTCTCCCGCGCCTGCTGCGAGGCAGTCCGCGTCCCGCGAGGGCCGCAAGGACGCCGGGTGACCCCCCGGGGCGAGAATGCGCAGTCGGGATCGGACTCACATCCGGCAGGGAGCGCGGATTCGACTGATTCGACCGATTCCGCGGATTCGACTGATTCAACTGATTCAACTGATTCTGCCGACTACCGGCGCCCTCATTACCAGCCGGGAATCCCGGCCGTCATCGACGTCCCCGACGCCCCGCTGAGCGAGCTGCTGGAGACGGCCGCGCGCTTCTACGGGGAACGCTGCGCCTTGGACTTCCTGGGGGCGGGACTGACGTACACCGAGCTCCTGAAGGCATCCGAGCGCGCCGCCCAGCTGCTGCGGGAGTCGGGGGTCGAGGCCGGCGACCGGGTATCCATGATCATGCCCAACTGCCCCCAGCACATGATCGCCGTCTACGGAGCTCTGCGCCTGGGGGCGATCGTGGCCGAGCACAACCCGCTCGCCCCGGCCCACGAGGTGCGCGCCCAGCTCGACCACCATGGGGCGCGCGTCGTCATCGTCTGGGAGAAGGGCATCGACCTGGTTCTGGATCCGGCCTCGACGGCGGCCGGCGGCCCGGACCCGGCAGTAGACCCGTTATCGGGTCGCACGGTGTTCTCGGTGGATCTGTCCGCGGCCATGCCGGTCCGGCTGCGGGCCGCCCTGCACCTGCCGGTCGCGCGTGCCCGTCGGATGCGCGCCTCGATGAAGGCGGACGTCCTGCCCGCCGGCGTGCTCTCCTGGGACCGCGAGGTCTCACGAGCCTCACGACTGCCGGCCTCATGGCCCCACCCGCGCGGAAGCGACATCGCGGTCCTGCTGCACACCGGAGGCACCACGGGCACTCCCAAAGCCGCCATGCTCAGCCACACCAACCTGCGGGCCAACGTCAACCAGGCCATCGCCTGGGTCCCGATGCTGCATGAGGGGGCGGAGAACTTCCTGGCCCTGCTGCCCTTCTTCCACGCCTTCGGGCTGACCTTCAACCTGTTCTGCGCGGTGCAGAAGGCGGCCACGCAGGTGATGCTGCCGAAGTTCTCCGTCAGCAAGGTGCTGGACGCCCACCGGCGCCGCCCACTCACCTTCTTCGTGGGGGTGCCGATCATGTTCGAGCGGATCCTGCGGGGCGCGCAGAAGAAGGGACTGTCCCTGAAGACGCTGCGCTACGGGGTGTGCGGCGCCGCCCCCATGTCGTCGGCCGTGGGTGCCGAGTGGGAGGCGGCAACCGGCGGATTCTTCATCGAGGGCTACGGCATGACCGAGACGAGCCCGATCGTGGCCGGCACGCCCATGGGACCCGGCCGGCGCCTGGGCGCGCTGGGGCTGCCCTTCCCCTCCACCGATGTGCGCGTGGTCAATCCGGATGATCCGGACCCGGACCGCCAGGTGCCCGACGGCGAGCCGGGCGAACTGCTCGTGCGCGGGCCGCAGGTCTTCGCCGGCTACTGGGACGATGAGGAGGCGACGGCGGCCGCGATGCTGCCCGGAGGGTGGTTGCGCACCGGGGACATGGTCCGCCGTGAGGACTCGTTCCTATGGATGACGGACCGCAGGCGCGAGCTCATCCTGACCGGCGGCTTCAACGTCTACCCCTCGCAGGTGGAGGCGGCCATCCGCGACATGGACGGAATTGCGGACGCCGCCGTCATCGGGCTGGACGGCGGAGCGGATGGCGAGCTCGTGTGCGCGGCCGTCGTCCTGGATGCCGGAGCACCTGCGGGCTCTCTCACGCTGGAGGACGTGCGCTCCCACGCCGAGCGGACCCTGCCCCACTACGCCCTGCCCCGCCGCCTGGAGATCATCGACGAGATTCCCCGCAGCGCGATCGGGAAAGTGCTGCGCCGCGTCGTGCGCGAGCAGATCACACGGAACGAGCACCCGGCGTCGAAGCAGACATCGAGGTAGACATGATGGAACGGGAGCGGCGGTGGCACCGTCGATCTCGTCCGAAGAAGTCGATCTCGACGAGGGCGTTCAGATGACCGCGTGCTCCCAGGACTCGACGTCCCCGGGGACCACGTGGAAGAGGGGATGCGGCTCGAGGCGCTCGGGCAGGGGTAGCAGATCCGGAGCGCGCCGAGCCAGCTTGGCCTCGAGGTGGCTCCGCTCCAGCCGCATCTGCCCCTCGGTCACCGGCAGGCTGAGGCCCGCGCAGCCGTCCTCGAGCGCATCGATCTTCGAGGAGTCGAAGCGGTAGCCGCGTCGGACGGCCTCATGGTGCAGCCCCCACAGGTAGCAGCCCACAACCGCCACCGGGGACGTTGAAGGCGCTGAAGGCACTGAGGACTCTGAGGACATTGAGGATGCTGAGGACTCAGCAGCGCGGAAGCGCTCGAGTTGGGGATGATGCCGGTACCCGCGAGTGCGACCGGCCAGGACGGCCTGGGCCAGCAGCGACTCGCGCCAGCAGGCCACCAGACCCGCACGATCCAGGTGACGGGGGTGGAGTGACCACATTCGCACGAGTGTCCTCCGGAAGCTCAGTTCTCGCTGTGGTGTCTGACGCCGACCGGCGCAATCACAGCAGCCCGGAGGCGTCCAGAACCGCACGCAGGGCGGCGACCTCATCGGCCTCGGCGCGCACGAGAGGCAGGCGCAGAGCAGCGCTGGGGATGCGCCCCTGGAGCAGCAGGGCCTCCTTGGCCATGACGGCGCCCTGGCCGCCACCCATGATCGCCTGCACCAGGGGGCGGATGCGCCGGGCGACCGCCCGCGCCCCGGCGAGGTCCCCGGCATCGACCTCGGTGATCATCTCGCGCCAGGAGTGGGCGTCGGCATGCGCCACGACCGAGACCACGCCCGATGCCCCGTGGGCCAGCCAGGCGAAGTTGAGGCCGTCATCGCCCGAGTAGTACTCCAGGCCGGTGGCCTCCATGCGCCGGAAGCCCTGCTCGACATCGCCCGTGGCGTCCTTGACCGCCAGGATCCGATCGTGCTCGGCCAGCCGGGCGAGGGTCGCATCGGTGATCCTCACGCCGGTGCGTCCGGGGATGTCGTAGATCATGACGGGCAGATCGGTGGCCTCGACGATCGCCATGATGTGGCGGTAGACGCCCTCGGCGCTGGGGCGGTTGTAGTAGGGGGCGTTGATGAGCAGGCCCTCGGCGCCGGCCTCCTGGCTGCCCACTCCGATGCGCACCGCGTGGGCGGTGTCGTTCGAGCCCGCACCGGCCATGAGCATGGCGCGACCGGCGAGCGCATCCCTCACCTCTCGCAGCAGTGTCTGCTTCTCAGGCAGATGAGTGGTGGGGGCCTCCCCGGTGGTGCCGGCCAGCAGGATCATGTCCGCACCATCCTCGACGAGAGTGACGGCGAGGCGCTGAGCGGCCTCGACATCGATCTCCCCCTCGGGAGTGAAGGGCGTGACCATGGCGACGCCGACGGAACCGAAGGGACGAGTCGGAAAAGCACTCATATCGGCAGTGTAACGGGGTCGCCCGGAGCATCAGCGGCCGTGGTCCCCGTGAAGAAGATCTCCATACGCGGTTCCTTTCAGAGCCATCGGCTTCGCCGAACCGAACCGGAATCGAGCACGGACACGTCCAGCCGGATCGAGTCGATCCGAGCGGGTTCGGCCGGTCCGAGTCGGATCGGGCCGGTTCGAGCCCCCACCACCGATAGGCTCACGATCATGACGTCCTCCGATTCCGTCTTCGATGCCGATCCCACCGCCGGCCTGTCCGTCGATGCGCGAGGAGGGCTCCGCCCGCGCACGGATGCGGACCACCTGCACGGCTCTTCCGATCGGTGCGCCGGTGGCGGCTGCGATGGCCTGCACGCCTCCGACACCTATTCGCCCGCGACCGAGACCGGCGGCTTCGTGCGCAAGGCCGATCGGGCGGATCTGCCCGCCATCGGCACGGTCCACGCGGCGACGATGCTGGCCTCGCTCACCGCCGGGCATGACGGCCCCCTGCCCGACGGCGTGCGCGCCATGGTCTCCGCCCCGGTGGTGGCCGCCGGCTGGGAGTCCGCAATCACCGCTCCCCCGAGCCGACAGCACCACGTCCTGGTGGCTACCCAGGACGACGACGTCGTCGGACTGGTGGGGCTCGCGCCCACCGAGCTGACGACCGACGGCGGCGCCGCCGGAACTGCCGCCGATACCGACAGCTCCGACAGCCCTGGCGGGGCCGCCGGTACCGGAAGTGCCGACGCGCGCAATACTGCCGGTTCCGAGCGAGCCCCTGCCGCCGAGCAGGTCGCTGAGATCACAGCGCTCGGCGTCGCGCCGGAGCGCCAGCGCCGCGGTCACGGTTCTCGGCTGTTCGCGGCGGCCGTGGATATCGCCAGGCAGGACGGCGCCACGATGCTGGCGGCGTGGACCGTGCGCGGCGATGAGTCACTGGCGCGTCTGCTCACACAGGCGGGTTTGAAACCCACCGGTTCTCACCGCACGCTGCCCGTCGGCTCTGGCGTGACCGAGGATTGCTGGGCCGCCCGCATCTGAGAAGTGGGCTGCGCCCCGCTGCGGGTGCGCGGCCTCAGATGCCGAGAAGCCGATCCAGCCCCACGGTGAGTCCCGGGTGCCCGCCGACCTCGCGGACGGCGAGGACGACGCCGGGCATGAAGGAGGCGCGGTCGAAGGAATCGGTGCGGATCGTCAACTGCTCGCCGGGATTGCCGAGGACCACCTCCTCGTGGGCGGTCAGCCCGCGCAGGCGAACGGCATGCACATGAACGCCATCGACGACCGCGCCCCGGGCGCCGCCGGGATCCGACGCGGTCGCATCCGGCATGGCGGGCAGGCCGGCGCGGTCGCGCGCCTCCGCGATGCCCTTGGCGGTGGCGATGGCGGTGCCCGAAGGGGCGTCCACCTTGCCGGGGTGATGGAGCTCGATGACCTCGGCGGACTCGAAGTACTGGGCGGCCTTGGCCGCAAAGGCCATGGCCAGGACCGCCGAGAGAGCGAAGTTGGGGGCGATGAGAACGCTGCGGCCGGCGGCATCGGGCTCGGCGAGATGCTCGCGGACCCGCGCGTAGGACTCCTCGGTCCATCCGGTGGTGCCGACGACGACGTTCACACCGGCGTCGATGAGGGCGTGAACATTGGCCTCGGTGACGTCGGGAACAGTGAAGTCCACGGCGACGTCGGCGCCGTTGAGATTCTCGGGGGTGATCTCGACGCCGACATCGAGGCGGGCGACGAGCTCAAGGCCCTCGGCCTCCTCGACGGCCTGGCAGACGGTGGATCCCATGCGCCCGGCGGCGCCTACGACAGCAACGCGAATCGTCATGCCATCAGCCTAGATGATCGGTTCCGGGGGTGCTGAACGGGTTGAGGCCTCTCCCCTCGCCGAGATCGGTCCGCTTTCGCCTCGAGATCGGTCCGCTTCCGCTTCGAGATCGGTCCAGCGCCTCCCAGACCGGCGGCCCCACCAGGACCCGGGCGCGCTCCTGCGACACGAGCCACTCGGCGAGTTCACGCACCTCCTCACCGGTGACGGCATCCAGCAGGCGCAGGTTCTCCTCCATACTGCGCAGCCGCCCGGTGACGACCTCACCGCGCCCCAGGCGCCCCATGCGGGCCAGCGAGTCCTCCCCGCCCAGCACCATGGCGCCGCGGATCTGCCCGCGGACGCGGGCGAGCTCACGGTCGGTGACGCCGTCGGCGGCCAGCCTCTCGAACTCGCCGACCATGACGGCGCACACCTCGTCCACGGCCTCCGGGGCGCAACCGGCGTACAGCCCCAGTGCTCCCGCGCCGGCGTAGGAGGCGTCGAAGGCGTAGGTCGTGTAGGCCAGTCCCCGCTTCTCGCGGACCTCCTGGAACAGGCGCGAGGACATGCCGCCGCCGAGGATCGTGGTGAGCACGCTCATGGCCCAGCGTCGCTCATCGCGCACAGGGATGCCCTGGCAGGTCAGGTAGACGTGGGATTGCTCGCAGTCCCGCTCAATGCGCACATCGTGGACGGTCAGGTCGGCGTCCGGCTCGGTCTCGAAACGGCGCGGGCGCGGCGGAACGGCAGCCGTGGTGTCCCAGCCGGCGGCGGCGAGATCGGCGGTGACCCGCTCGACGACCTGGTCGTGGTCGACGGCTCCGGCCACGGCCACGACCAGGGAGTCGGAGGCGTAGGTCCGCTGATAGTGCTCCCACACCGCCTCGCGCGGCACGGCGGTAACGGTCTCGTAAGTACCGCCGATCGGCCTGCCCAGCGGGGTGTCATCGCCGAAGGCGGCGCGGGCGAAGGCCTCCTGGGCGACGTCGACGGGATCGTCCGCGGCGTCCGCCAGCTCGGAGACGATGACGCCGCGCTCGGTCTCGACCTCCGCGGGGTCGAGCGAGGAGGAGGTCACCATGTCGGTCAGGACGTCGAAAGCCTCCATGGCGTCCGCCCCCTGCACGCGCGCGTAGTAGGAGGTGTGCTCCTTGGAGGTGGCGGCGTTGGACTCCCCGCCGATGAAGTCGAATGCCTCGGCGATCTCACGGGCCGAGCGAGTGGCGGTGCCCTTGAACATGAGGTGCTCGAGGAAATGGGTCGAGCCCTCCTGGCCCGCGACCTCGTCCCGGGACCCGACTCCGAACCACATGCCCAGGCTCGTCGAGCGCAGCCCGGGCACGGACTCGGTGATGACGCGCACCCCGCCGGGCAGGATCGAACGGCGCAGAGTGGCGCCGTCGTCGGTCAGGTGCAGCTCAGTGCCGGGAGCGCCGGCAGTACCGCGTGCGAGATCGACCTCCGAGTAACTGGTGGCGCTCGTCCCGGAGGAACTGTCGGTTGAGGAGGATGGGTTGGTCACTGGGCGAGCCTAACGGGCACGGGGATGGCCTCGTCCACCGGACGGGATCTCCTCGCCGATGGCGTAGCGGGTGTTGCCCGCCGTCGCATATGCGGAGAAAGGACCGATTTCGACGCGGAACCGGACCGATCTCGACACGGGTTACGACCGATCTCGACGCGGGGTGAGCAGGGTGAGCAGGGTGAAGCCGGGGGCCGGTCCGCCGCGCGGCGAACCGGCCCCCGGCCGATGTCAGTCAGTTACCAGTCAGTGCGCGACCGCGTGCCGCTCACTCCTCCTCGGAGGAGGACTCGACCGTGCGGGTGCGGCGCCGACGCGGGCGGCGCTCACGACGCTCGCCCTCGCCCTCGGAGCGCTCACGACGCGGGCGGCGCTCACGACGCTCACCGCCACCGGCATGCGCGGCCTTGTTCTCCGCCTCGGCGGCCAACTGCTCGTCGGACAGGACGGCGTGCAGGCTCAGCTTGCCGCGCTGATCGATCTCGGCGAGCTCGACCTGAACCTTGTCGCCCACGTTCAGGACGTCCTCGACATTCTCCACGCGCTTGCCACCCACCAGGCGACGGATCTGCGAGACGTGCAGCAGACCGTCCTTGCCCGGAGTCAGGGAGACGAAAGCTCCGAAGGTCGTGGTCTTGACCACGGTGCCCACGAAACGCTCACCGATCTCGGGCATCTGCGGGTTGGCAATGGCGTTGACGGCGTCGCGGGCAGCCTCGGCCGAGGGGCCGTCGGAGGCGCCGATGTAGACGGTGCCATCGTCCTCCACGGTCAGGTCCGCGCCGGTGTCCTCCTGGATCTGGTTGATCATCTTGCCCTTGGGGCCGATGACCTCGCCGATCTTGTCGACCGGAATGCGCACGGACAGGACACGCGGGGCGGTCGGGGCCATCTCGTCAGGGCCGTCAATGGCCTGGGCCAGCACATCAAGGATGAAGACGCGGGCGTCGCGGGCCTGGCCCAGCGCACCGGCGAGCACCTCCGAGGGCAGGCCGTCGAGCTTGGTGTCCAGCTGAAGGGCTGTGATGAAATCACGGGTGCCAGCCACCTTGAAGTCCATGTCGCCGAAGGCGTCCTCGGACCCGAGGATGTCGGTGAGCGTGGCCCACTTGGTCTCGCCGTCGATCTCCTCGTGCATGAGCCCCATGGCGATGCCCGCCACCGGGGCGCGCAGCGGCACTCCCGCGTTGAGCAGGGACAGCGTGGAGGCGCAGACCGAGCCCATCGACGTCGAGCCATTGGAGCCGAGCGCCTCGGAGACCTGGCGGATGGCGTAGGGGAAGTCGTCGCGGCTGGGCAGGACGGGTACGAGCGCGCGCTCGGCCAGCGCCCCATGGCCGATCTCACGGCGCTTGGGCGCGCCCACGCGACCGGTCTCACCGGTGGAGAAGGGCGGGAAGACGTACTGGTGCATGTAGCGCTTGTGCGTGATCGGCGAGAGATCGTCGATCTGCTGCTCCATGCGCAGCATATTGAGGGTGGTCACGCCCAGGATCTGGGTCTCGCCGCGCTCGAAGATGGCCGAGCCGTGAACACGGGGCAGGACCTCGACCTCGGCGGCCAGCGTGCGGATGTCCTTCGGACCGCGGCCGTCCATGCGCACGCCCTCGGTGAGGGTGCGGTGGCGCACGAGCTTCTTGGTGACGGACTTGAAGGCGGCCTTGAGCGCCTTGACGTCCTCCTCGGAGCTGAACTGCTCGGCCAGGTCGGCAAGGACCGAGTCGCGCACGGCACCAATGGCCAGATCACGGTCCTGCTTGCCCTCGGTGGCGATGGCGCCGGCCAGATCATGGGCCTGAGCGGCCTTCTCGACGGCGTCGTACTGCTCGTCGGTGTAATCAAGGTAGAGCGGGAACTCTGCCGTGGGCTTGGAGGCGTGCTTGGCGACCTCCATCTGGGCCTCGCACAGGGCCTTGATGTGGGGCTTGGCCGCTTCAAGGGCCTCGGCGACGACGGCCTCGGTGGGGGCCGTGGCACCAGCAGCGATCAGGTCCCAGGCGTTCTCGGTGGCCCCGGCCTCGACCATCATGATGGCGACGTCGCCGTCCTCCAGGACGCGGCCCGCCACCACCATGTTGAAGGTGGCGCGCTCGAGCTCGGAGTAGCGGGGAAAGGCCACCCACTGGCCGTCGATGAGGGCCAGGCGGGTGCCCGCGACCGGGCCGGCGAAGGGCAGGCCCGCGATCTGGGTGGACATGGAGGCCGCATTGATGGCCAGGACGTCGTAGGCGTCGTCGGGGTCGATGGCCATGATCGTCTCGACGACCTGGACCTCGTTGCGCAGCCCCTTGACGAAGGAGGGGCGCAGCGGGCGGTCGATGAGTCGGCAGGCGAGGATGGCGGAAGTGCCGGCTCGGCCCTCGCGGCGGAAGAAGGATCCGGGGATGCGCCCGGCGGCGTACTGGCGCTCCTCCACGTCGACGGTGAGCGGGAAGAAGTCGAACTGGTCCTTGGGGTGCTTGCCCACGGTGGTGGCGGACAGGATGGCCGTCTCACCGTCGAGGTAGGCCATGGCGCTTCCGGCGGCCTGCTTGGCAAGGCGTCCGGTCTCGAAGCGGACTACGCGCTTGCCGAAGGCGCCGTTGTCGATCACTGCCTCTGCGGCGGTGACCTCGGGGTCGTCAATGAACATCTGCGATGCGTCTCTTTCTCAGGTTTCCTCTGGGGCCGGAGCGCGGTCTTCGATTGAGGCCCACGGAGCAACTGCGCGCGACAGACGCGCCGTTCCGGAGGCCACCACCGAAAACCGACGGCTCCCGCCGTCCGGGTTCGGAGCTTGTTCCCGGGTCCCGGGCCCGCACCGGATGGGCGACGCCGCGTCTGACACGCCGGCCCCGACCGGTCCTCGGCATGCGTTCGGCCCGATGAATCAGGGGCACACGCACACGTGCGGGCACGGCGATCCTACCGTGGAGGCGCCGTTCTCGGGATGAAGCAGCCGCCGTGCCGGCGTGAGATGAGACGCGCACCGGGGCGGGCCCCGATCTCAGGGTCCTTCAGCGACCTTCAGGGATCTTCAGCGACCTTCAAAGGACCTTCGGGCCTGCCCGCGGGGCCCGCCCGTGTGTGATCGTGGACATGCTGTGCCAACCGTGCCAGCCGCGCCAACTATGTCAGCTGCGTCAGTCGCATCAGGCACGTCATCCGAACCATCCGGGCTATTCCGGGTTATCAGAGCCATCCGGGCCGCTCGCACCGGCCCGGCCCCACCAGGAGCGTCTTCATGACCTACCGCATGATCTTCAACCAGACCGGCTATTTCGGTCGTGGCGCGATTTCCTCCATCCCCGAGGAGATCGCAGGCCGCGGCTTGACCCGGGCATTCGTCGTCACCGACCCGGTCCTGGCCGACAACGGCACGGCCGCGCGCATCACCGACCTTCTCGACGCAGCCGGCATCACCTGGGAGATCTTCTCCGACGTCGCCCCCAATCCTCCCGTTGAGAAGGTCCAGGCGGGCCTGGCCGCCTTCCGCGCGTCCGGCGCCGAGATCCTCATCGGTCTGGGCGGCGGCTCCCCGCAGGACACCTGCAAGGCCATCTCGGTGATCGCCGCCAACCCCGAGTTCGAGGACGTCCTGAGCCTGGAGGGCCTGTCCCCCACGAAGAACCCGGGGGTGCCCGTCATCGGCGTGCCCACCACCGCCGGGACCGCGTCGGAGACCACGATCAACTACGTCATTACCGACACGGCCAATAAGCGGAAGTTCGTGTGCGTCGATCCGCACGACATCCCGGTGGTCGCCGTCGTCGATCCCGACCTCATGGACGCGATGCCCCGCTCCCTCAAGGTTGCCACCGGGTTGGACGCCCTGACGCACGCCATCGAGGGCTACATCACCCCCGGCGCCTGGCATCTGAGCGACGCCCTGTGCCTGCGCTCCATCCAGATGATCGCGGGGAACCTGCGCAAGGCGGCCGACGGCGACCCCGACGCCGTCGAGGCGATGGGCCTGGCGGCCTACATCAACGGCATGGCCTACTCCAACGTCGGCCTCGGCCTGGTGCACGGCATGGCCCATCCGCTGGGCGGGCGCTACGGCGCCCCGCACGGGCTGGCCAACGGCATCCTGCTCGCCCCGGTCATGGCCTACAACGCGGAGTTCACCGGAGAGAAGTACCGGGACATCGCCGAGGCCTTCGGCGTCGCCCAGGCCCGCACCATGCCGCTGGCGGAGGCACGCGCCGCCGCCGTCGAGGCCGTTGCAGCGCTGACCGCCGACCTCGGCAACCCCACACGAATCTCCGAGATCGGCGTGGACGAATCGGGGATTGCGGCCCTGACCGAGGACGCCTTCAACGACGTCTGCACGCCGGGCAACCCGCGTCCGGCGAGCCGTGAGGACATCGAGGCCCTCTACCGCTCCCTGCTGTAGGCGCCGAACGCCAACCGACCGATCTCGAGCCGGAACTCGACCGATCTCGAGCCGGAGTACGACCGATCTCGACGCGGAGCCGGACCGATCTCGACGCGGAGCCGGACCGATCTCGGCGTCTCGGCGGAAGAAAACGGGCGTCGGCCCGCCACCTCATGGTGACGGGTCGACGCTTTTCAGTCGGATTCAGTTAGAAATGCGCTCAGCGGCGGATGCCGAGGCGGGAGATCAGCGCGCGGTAGCGCTCGATGTCCTCACGCATGAGGTAGTCGAGAAGACGGCGGCGCTTACCGATGAGCAGGTAGAGGCCCCGGCGCGAGTGGTGGTCGTGCGTGTGAGACTTGAAGTGCTCGGTGAGGTTGGAGATGCGCTCCGACAGGACGGCGACCTGGACCTCGGGAGAGCCCGTGTCGCCCTCATGGGTGGCGTACTCGGCGATGAGCTCCTGCTTGCGCTTGGCGGAAATCGACACTGCGGCTCCTGATTCTCGTTGCACGGAGCACCGGGGCTGATCCTCCCGGGCATGACACATCCGTGGCCGATCGACGGCCTGCCAACACTACCAGCGCTCGCCCCCGCTCCGAGCCGCCCGACCCGTGGGCTCGCGCACATGACCCGAGTGCGGCCCGCCCGCCGGTCCATTCGACGACCAGCCGTGCGACATCACCATCACCAGCCGGAGACCGCGTCGTTATAATTCCGGGTGCCCCTGGGGCGGTCCGCTGACCGGCATGCGGTCCCGAACGAGCCGTCCCCCGCCCACTCTCGCGCCGTAGCCAGGAGCCCCGGCGGACAAGGAGGACCATGTCGCGTCGTCCCCTCCTCATCGGAGGACTCGCCCTCGCCATCATCATCGCGCTCCTGACGGCCACGTCGTTCCTGCAACGCACAACCGCGCACCCCCCGGCGCTCGCATCCCGCTCCGACTCTTCGCCGAGCGCCGCTCCCCCGCCCTCGCAGACGGACGACGCCCCGACCTCGCAGGCCGCCCCGGCCACGACGCAGTGCAGCCGCACGCTCAGCGGCACTCAGAGCGTGGACATCGACTTCGATGGAACCACCTACCCCGTGCAGGTGCACGTTCCCGAGACGGCCGACCCCGAGGCCCCGCTGCCCCTGGTCATGGACCTGCACGACTCGGATTCGAACGGCGTCTTCCAGTCCAGCATCTCCGAGCTGGACGCCGTCGCCGACGCCGACGAGACCGGTTTCATCGTGGCGCGACCGTCGGCCGCCACCGCCGTGGACACCAGCAGTCCGCTGGCGGACGGGAACTGGGCGTGGAGCATTCCGGGCGCTCCCACCGTCGCCGGACAGACCCCGCCCGGGGGCGCTCGCGACGACGTCGCCTTCCTGTCCGCAGTCATCGAGCAGCTCACCACTCAGGGCTGCGTCGACTCCCAGCGCGTCTATCTCACCGGCTTCTCCGGCGGCGGTCGCATGGCCTCCGCCTACGCCTGCGCCCGGCCCGATCTCGTCGCCGCCATCGCTCCGGTGGCTGGCCTGCGGGCCGGCAGCCCCAGCGCCGAGGACCCGGCGGTCATCGACACCACCGCCTGCGCATCGGCCCAGGGCGTGTCCGTCACCTCCTTCCACGGAACCGCCGACCTCGTCAACCCTTACGACGGGAACGAGGATCCGCAGTGGGGATACGGGCTCGATACCGCCGTCCAGGAATGGGCCGATCTCAACCAGTGCGCCGAGACAGGGACTGAGCGGATCAGCGAGCACGTCGAGCGCACCGCCCACCAGGACTGCACTCAGAATGCGGAGGTCGTCTCCTACAAGGTTGCCGACGGGGGACACACCTGGCCGGGCACCTCCGCCGATCTCAGCGCCCTGGGAACCACGACCCAGGAGATCAGCGCCTCTGAGCTCATGTGGGAGTTCTTCACCGCGCACCCCAAGAGCTGACCGGCGGATCGCCGGCGGGCCGCCACTCGCAGGCCGCCCAGGCCGTCCCGGGCGTCTCAGGCCGCCTGCAGATTCAGCCGCCGGCCGCCCCTACTCACCCCCCGCTCAACCCGCCGTGACATCCTCGGGGCGGATCGGTCCGGGGATCGGAACCGCCAGCACGTGGGCGGTGTCGAGGACGTCCTGACGCATCTGGACCAGCAGTGGCTCCAGACTGTCGAATGCGAGCATGGGACGCAGCAGCCGGACCAGCTCAATGGCGACGACCTCCCCGTACAGGTCGAGGTCGGCGCGTCCCAGCACGTGCGCCTCCACCGTGCGCTGAGGCACGTCGTCGAAAGTCGGGTTGGTGCCGATGGAGATGGCGGCCGGCAGCCGCTCCTCGTGCGGCGCGCCCGCTCGCGAACCGGCCAGGGCGATGGTTCCGGGCGAGCGCACGAGCCAACCGGCGTAGACGCCGTCGGGCGGGACCACGCCTGCGCTGGCCGCATCGAGGTTGGCCGTGGGGAAGCCGAGTTCGCGGCCGCGCCGCTGTCCGTGGACGACGGTGCCGCGCAGACGGTGGGCGCGGCCGAGGACCTCGGCCGCCCCGCCCATGTCCCCGGCCTCGAGGAGCTCGCGCACCCAGGTGGATGACCAGCGGCGCCCCGAGGGCGAGCGCACATCGTCAAGGATCTCCACGCCGAGGCCATCAGCGCGGCAGATCGCCTCGAGCAGAGCGGCATCACCGCTGTTGCCGCGCCCGAAGCGCACATCGTCGCCCACCACGACCATCCTCGCTCCGAGCAGGCCCTCGAGCCAGGTGCGCACGAATTCCTCCGGGCTCTGGTCGGCGAATTCGAGGGTGTAGTGGACGACGAGGACCGCATCCAGACCGGTGGCGGACAGGGCGGCGAGCCGATCGGCCAGGGAGGCGATCATGGGAAGGCGAGCCTCGGGGCGGTGAACCAGCACCGGATGCGGATCGAAGGTGATGGCGACCGCCAGCGGGCGCCGGCCGTCCGGGCGGGCCATCTGCCTGGCGCGCTCGACCACGCGGGTGAGGATGGCCTGGTGCCCGCGGTGGACGCCATCGAAGATGCCGACGGTGACGACGGTCCCGACGCCATCGGGGGCGCTCAGAGTCGCTGGCACCTGCTCGGCGCCGTACCAGACCTCCACTGCGGATAATCCTGCTCTCGATTCACTCGGCGAGCGCGTCGCCCGCCCTTGCGGGTCAACCCTGCCACGATCGGGCCGCGCCGCGCGAACCATCACGACGCCTCCCGGCACACTCCGCTTGACCGCTCCGGGGCAAGAGGCTAACCTCATTATCGACCGACGGTCGGTTTATGGACCGCCGACCCGTCCCGCCAACCGGCGCCCATGTCACCCGGAGGCCGCCCGACACTCACCCGGACTCACCCGGACTCATCCGGACTCACCCGGCACTGAACCGGGACAGACTCGTACAGCACAACCCCTAATACAAACCTGCGAGGAGCTCATGGCCCCCACCACACGCACATACAAGTCCGCCCCCAAACGACGCACCGAAATCCTCGATGCCGCCCAGAAGCTGTTCACTGCCAAAGGCTTCCAGGCCACTTCGATGGAGGACATCCTCAACGAAGTGGGGATCGCGAAGGGCACGCTCTACTACCACTTCGCCTCCAAGGAGGAGATTCTGCGCGGCCTCATCTCGCGCACCACGGCGCAGATCGCCGAGAAGGCCCGCGCCATCGCCGATACGGACGCCCCTGTCGCGGACAAGTTCCTGGCCGTCGCCGCCACCGCCCGCGTGGAGGAGCCGGAGCGGGGGCTGGCCGAGGAGTTCCACGCCGCCGGCAATGCGGAGTTCCACGTCCTGTCCCTGGTGGAGGGCGTCCGTGTTCTCGCCCCGATCCTCACCGAGATCGTCGAGCAGGGCATCGCCGAGGGAGTCTTCTCCACCGAGCACCCCCGCGAAGTCGTCGAGATCCTCCTGACCAGCGCCAGCGTGCTCCTCGACGAGGGCTTCTTCGTCGGCGAGAAGGACCAGGCCGAGCGCCGCGCCACCGGCATCATCTACGCCACCGAGACCCTGCTGGGCTGCGAGCCCGGCACCCTGTCCTCCGTGCTGGGGAATGCGCGATGAAGTACCTCCACCTCCTGCTGGTCGGAGCCTTCGTCAACTCGGTGGGCACCGGGATGACCGCCTTCGGCCTGGCCATCTTCGCCTACACCACCTACGGCACGGCCTCCTCGGTGGCCCTGGTCCAGCTGTGCGCCTTCGCCCCGATCATCCTGCTGGCGCCAGTGGCCGGCGCCCTGGCCGACCGCTTCGATCGCAGGCTCATGATGGTGATAGGAGACGGCGGTTCAGTGCTCGGACTGGGCGTGGTCATGGCCGCCCTGAGCGCCTCCGAACCCCGGCTCAGCCACATCCTGACGGGCGTAGTCGTCTCCTCCTGCCTGGCGGCGCTGACCGAGCCCGCACTGCGCGCCTCCGTGACCGACCTGGTCGATGAGGACGACTACGTCCGCAGCGCGGGACTGCTCCAGGCGGCCTCCTCCGCCCGGTACCTCCTGTCCCCACTGCTGGCCGGCCTCCTCCTGCCCCTGGTGGGACTGCGAGGACTGCTGGCCCTGGACGCCTCCACCTGCCTGGTCACCGTGGCCTGCTCGATCGCCGTCATGCGAGCCGTGGGACATCGAAGCGCCGACGACCACGACGCCACTGCGGCGGACCACCTTCTGGGCGGCTGGCGCGCCGTGACGGCACGCCCCAACGTGCGCTCGCTCGTGGCCGTCATGACCTTCATGACTCTGACCATCGGCATCGTGCAAGTGCTCCTCAAGCCCATCCTGCTCCCCCACGTGGGCACGACCACCATGGGACAGGTGGAGACCGCGGCGGCCACCGGGCTCTTCGCCGGCGCGGGGCTGGTCACCGTCCTGGCGCGTCTGCGCCCCACCACACTGCTGAGCCTGGGGACGGCGGGCGCGGGCATCACCATGATGCTGCTGGCCCTGCGCACCTGGCCCTGGTGGGCGGGAGTCACCGGGTTCGCCGTCTTCGCCTGCCTGGCCCTGTGCAACGCCGGCGCCGAGACCCTGGTGCGCCTGAGCATTGACAAGGACCGCCAGGCCCGGGTCTGGGGAACGATCGGCCTGGTGACCCAGCTCGGATATCTCCTGGCCTACCTGAGCGCCGGCCCCCTGGCGGATCGCGTCCTCCAGCCCTTCCTGGACTCCCACAGCCCCCTGGCTCACAGCCTGGGCGCAGTCATGGGCACCGGGACCGGGCGCGGCGCCGCCCTGCTGGTGGCCCTGGCGGGCCTGATCACCATCGCCCTGGCGGCACTCATTCACACCCGACGCCGGACCCTGGCCCCTCCCTCCTCTGCTTCTGATTCCCCGGATCCCTCAGATTCCCCAGATCCCTCAAGTTCCTCAGCTGACGAGGGCCGGCATTCCCACGAGCCCCACTCCCAGAGCAGAACCGACCCCCAGGCCATGATTTCTCAGATTCCTCAAATTCTTCAAACTTCTCAGACTTCTCGGGCCATGACACAGACACGGACAACCATGGAGGTAGCCCCATGCTGACACGACTGCTGAAAGCAGACCTGGCGCGCAGCGCCGTCGTGGCCCTCACCCTGACCGCCCTCATCGCGCTGGCCTCCACGCTGATGTCGGCCAGCACCTCCCTCATCGTGGACACCGCCTCCGCGATGAGCCGGCTCTCCCAGCGGGCCAAGGTGCCCGATCTGATCCAGATGCACACCGGGGACCTCGATCCCGCGACGATCGAGGACTGGACGGACACCCGCAGCGACATCACCGAGCACGAGATCATCAAGACCCTGCCGATACCGCGCCAGGAGCTGTGGATCGACGGCGTGAGCCAGACCGGCTCCTACCATGAGCCCGCCTTCGTCACGGCTCCCCAGAGCATCGACCTGCTGCTGGACGAGGACGGAGACCCGGTCCACCCGGGCCCGGGCCAGGTCGCCCTGCCGGTCCATTACAAGGCGGTGGGCGCGGCCGACGTCGGCGACACCATCACCGTGGACACCGGCGACTGGACGATGGATCTGGAAGTCGTGGGCTTCGTGCGGGATGCGCAGATGAACGCCGCCATGATCCCCTCCAAGCGCCTGGTGATCAGTCCGGAGGACTTCTCCTCCTTCGAGGAGCACCTCACCGAGACGGAATACCTCATCGAATTCTCCCTGGCCGACGGCGCCCGCCCCCACGCCGTCATCGACGACTACAAGGCGGCGGGACTGCCCAGCACGGGCATCAATGTGGACGGCTCAATGGTGGTGCTCATGAACTCCCTGAGCACCATGCTCATCGCGGCGGTCGCCCTCGTGGTGGCGGTCATGCTGGTGGTGGTCGCCATGCTGGCCCTGCGCTACACGGTACTGGCCGCGATCGAGGCCGACCTGGCCCAGATCGCAGTGCTCAAGGCCATCGGCGCGCCGCACAGCCAGATACGCCGCCTCTATCTGCTCAAGTACATGGTCCTGTCTCTCGTAGGAGCGGTGATCGGCTATCTGGCGGGCATTCCCCTGGCCACGGCACTGGGAGCCCCGGCGCTGCTCTACCTGGGCACGCCTCCCACGAGCATCTGGAGCGTGGGTCTGCCCATCCTCATGGTGCTGGTGCTGGCCGGAACCATCATCGGTTTCACCCGGGCCACTCTGCGCCGTGTGGGCAAGATCTCCGCCGTCGAGGCCCTGCGCTCCGGGACCAGCGGCGCGCTGCGCCGGCGCCGTCACCGGTGGCGCCTGTCCGGCTCCCGCCGCATGCCCGCCCAGCAGTGGCTCGGAATCCGTGAGGCGCTGCGCCCCTCCAACGCCCTTCTGCTCGGCGTCCTGGCCCTGTGCACCTTCACCATGGTGCTGCCGGTCAACGTCTCCACCACCCTGGACGACCCCCAGATCGCCACCTACCTGGGCGTGGGCGAGGCGGACCTGCGCATCGACGTGCGCGCCGGCACCCAGGAGCTGAGCACCGTGGAGAGCGCCGTCACCGACGATCCCCGCGTCTCCACGTACACCACTGTGCTGCGCCGGAACTACAAGATGCGCACGCAGGACGGAGAGTGGGAGTCGGTCCTCATCGATATCGGCGACCACAACGCCTTCCCCATGAAGTACATGTCCGGCCGCTCCCCCAACGACGACAGCGAGGTCTCCCTGTCCTACAACCAGGCCAAGGCCACAAGCGCCGAGGTCGGCTCCACGGTCACCGTGCGCACCGCCGATGGGGACAAGGACCTGACGGTCACGGGCATCTATCAGGACATCACCAACAACGGGAGCACCGCCAAGGCCACCTTCGACGACGGCGCCCCGGCCCTGTGGCAACTCATGTACGCCAATGTGAAGGACAAGAATCAGGAGAGCGCGGTCGCCGACGACCTGCAACGGGACCTGCCCGGCGTGCAGGTCAACGGCATGAGCGAGTACGCCTCCGAGTTCTTCGGGGCCACCAGCTCCCAGGTCCGCCTCATCGCCGGCATGGCCTGCGCCATCGCCCTGGGACTGGCGTTCCTCATCACCGTGCTGTTCACCGTGCTGGTCCTATCCCGGGAGAAGCCGCAGGTGGGAATATTGCGGGCGCTGGGCTGCACCCAGCGCGCCATCGCCGGCCAGTACTTCACCCGCTTCGGCCTGCTGACCGTGACCGGCATCGGCCTGGGGCTCCTGCTGGCGGCGACGCTGGGCGAGTCCGCCATCGGATTGGTGCTGGGATCGCGCGGAGCGCCGAACGTGGAGCTCCTGCCGCGTCTGTGGCTGGTGGGACTGGTCCTGCCCGCCGCACTGATCGCCACCGTCACCGGCGCCGTCGCCCTGGCGCTCAGACGCCTGCGCACCATGACCCTGAGCACCAGCGAATGAGGACACGCCCCATGAACAGCACAGCCAACGCTGCTAACACAGCCACCACAGCTAGCACAGCAGAAAACACAGCATCCACAACACCTACAGGAACCGCCATGCCCTCCACCGATTCCCGTCCGGTCCTGCGAGCCCGAGGACTGACCAAGAGCTATGACGCCCCCGTCCTGGAGAACCTCGACCTGGACATCGAGCACGGCCAGTTCGTGGCCATCATGGGCCCCTCCGGCTCGGGCAAGTCCACGCTCCTGCACTGTCTGAGCGGTATGGACCGGCCCAGCGGCGGCTCCGTCCTCCTGGGGGACACCGACCTTGCCGCCCTGGACGAGCGCGAACTGTCCGCACTGCGCCTGTCGCGCTTCGGCTTCGTCTTCCAGCAGGCCCATCTGCTGTCCACACTGTGCCTGCTGGACAACATCGTCCTGCCGGGATTCCTAGCCTCCCTGCGCCCGCGCCAGGAGGTGGAGGCCCGGGGCAGAAAGCTCATGGAGCGCATGGGCATCTCCGAGCTGGCCGGCAACGACATCACCGAGGTCTCCGGCGGCCAGCTCCAGCGGGCAGGAATCTGCCGCGCCCTGATCAATGAGCCCGGAGTGGTCTTCGCCGACGAGCCCACGGGAGCGCTCAACTCCGCCACCGCCGCGCAGATCCTCGATCTGCTCGGGGAGATCCACGCCTCGGGCACGACCCTGGTGGTGGTGACCCATGACGCGCAGGTGGCGGCCCGCGCCGACCGGGTGCTGCTGCTCGTCGATGGCGCCGTCGTGGAGGACCTGGCCCTGGGCAGGTATCAGGAGGCGCGGGCCGCCGAGCGCCTGTCCACCGTCTCCGAGGCGCTTCAGCGCCGGTCGGTATGACGGGGCCGACGGCACTCCGGCAGGACACTGACAGGGCCCTCACAGGGCTCTCAGGCTTCTCCCAATCCTTAAGGGCACATGCGAAGGATTGGGAGAAGCCTCCGTCAGCGCCATGGGAGTCCGCTGACGCTCTCGCAGCTCAGTGGCTGCCATGGCCGCCGCAGCCGCAGCCTCCCGAGGCGGGCGCTGAGACGTCCCTCAGCCCCAGCAGATTGCCGGTCTTGTGGCCCGGAACGACTCCCGAGGCCGCTCCACTCCCCTCTTCCCGGGCGGCCGGATCGCCTCCCAGGACGCCCGAGACAGCTGCGGCGATCGCCACGGGGTCGGCGCACGACGCAGAAGGCATGGAAGACGCAGAAGGCGCGGGAGAATCGGAGGAGTCGCCGGAGGCGGCACCCTCCTCCGACGGCGCGATGCCGGAGGCCGCCCGCTGTTGTGGCGACGTCCCGGCATCGTGCCCGCCGCAGCCGCAGGAGCATCCGCTCCCGGTCCGACTCGTGGTCTGGCCCATCAGTATTTCCTCAGTTCCCTTAGTTTCCTCAGTATCCGCAGAGTATCCGCAGAGTCCGCAGTCTCCTGTGCACCCCTCATGAGGAGTGTGCGATCCGCTCCGCTCGGGCCCCTCAGGCCGGTGAGAGCACCAGGACGGGACGCGCGCGTCCGCCCTTGCGGGCCAACAGTGCCACGACGTCACCATTCGGCGCGAACCCGGCCGTGACGCCATGATGATCATCAGCGGCGCCGGCATCCTGCGTACCGGCGGCCTGCGGCACGTCGGCCGTGCGGACAGCGCGTTCGAGAACCTCCGCGGGCAGCGCCTGGCCATGGCGGATCGCAACGGACTCGGCGGCATCGAGCTCGACGACGGGGAAGCAGCGCCGAGCCACCGAACTCAGTGACAGCGTGGCCAGACCCGCGGGCTCTGGGCGGGCGGCGTCCTCGGCCACCTCGACGGCCAGGTCGTCAAGACCGCGGGCCCGGGAGACCTCGAAGGGACCGACACTCGTGCGGCGCAGCGCCGTCAGGTGCGCCCCGGTGCCGAGCCGGGCGCCGAGGTCCCTGGCCAAGGCGCGCACATACGTGCCCGAGGAGCACGACACGTGCAGGGGGAGATCGACCACATCAACATCAACAGCCCCTGCGCCATCGGCGGCGCGCGTGACCACCGGCGCGCCCGCGCGTATCAGGGAGTGGATGGTGACGCTCCGCGCGGGCAGGGCGACATCCTCTCCCCCGCGGACCCGCTTGTAGGAGCGCACGCCGTCGATCTTGATGGCGGACACGGCACTGGGAACCTGCATGATCGGCCCGGTCAGGGCGCGCAGCGCATCATCCAGGCGTCGGTTGAAGGCGGCCTTCCCCCCGGGCCAGGAAGCGGGGGCGGAGCAGCCGAGGGAGGCGATGACCTCGCCCTCGGCGTCCTCGGTGAGCGTGTCCTGTCCCAGGCGCACGGTCGCCTCATAGGTCTTGTCGGCGCCGACGAGGTAGGTCAGCAGACGCGTGGCCCGGCCGACGCCCAGCACCAGGAGACCGGTGGCCATCGGATCGAGAGTGCCCGCATGCCCGACCTTGCGAGTAGCGGCCAGGCGCCGCGTGCGGGCGACGACGTCATGGCTGGTCAGCCCTGCCGGCTTGTCGATCAGGACAATGCCGTCGCGAGCCGCCACGGCCCCTCGAGGCGTACTAGGGCGAGCCGAGCTCACGCCTCCGCCTCGTCGGCGCCGGCGGCATCGAAGTCGGTCCCGTCATCGGCCTCGTCGTCGGGCTCGTCGTCGTGCCTGTAGGGGTCCTCCTCACCGGCGTAGGAGGCGCCCGCGTGGGCGCGAGCGATCTCCTCGTCCTTGGCACGGGCCCGCGCCAAGGCGTCGTCGAAGGACTTGGCCTGTGTGGGCAGGGCGTCGAGCTGGAAGGTCAGCGAGGGCGTCAGGCGGATGCCGAGGGCCCGACCCACCTCGGAGCGGATCAGCCCCTTGGCCGAGTTCAGAGCGGCGGCACTGTCGCGGCGGTCCTCGTCGCTGCCGTAGACCGTGTAGAAGATCGTGGCCTGCTGCAGATCACCGGTGACACGGACATCGGTGACGGTGACGAATCCCAGACGCGGGTCCTTGATGCGCCCCTGCAGGAGGCGCGCGACAGTCTCGTGGATACGGTCGGCGACCTTGCGGGCGCGGGCGGCGTCGGCCATGGCGGGCTCCTGAGAATTGAGAGTGGTGAGATTCCGGAATTCCGTCGGTGCGGACGGAGATGACGCGAGAAGAGATCTCTCACCCGCATACCGCCGGAACGCGCAGCAACGCGCCTCATTATGCTACTCAGAGCTGCAGGTCGGCTGCAGACCGGCTACAGGTCGGCCGCAGACCGGTACGGACCGGCAGCGCCGACACCCTCAACCGCAAACGGATCACACATGCGCCCCTGCCCCAGCACCGCCGACTCTCCCGACCCCGCCCCGGCCTCGACGCACGGAGCGGAGAAGCAGCCGGCGGGCACCGGAATTGCACTGGTCCTGGGCTGCTACACCCTATGGGGCGCCTTCCCCCTGTACTTCCGCCTGCTGTCGGAGGCGGGCAGCGTGGAGATCATCGGGCACCGAATCGTGTGGACCCTGGCGACCTGCCTGGTGCTCGTGGCTGCACGGCGCCGCTGGGGCCGCCTGCGCCGCGTCCTGCGCACACCGCACCTCCTGGGAGCGCTCGCCGCCTCGGGCCTGCTGATCTCGATCAACTGGCTCATCTACGTCTACGGCGTCAACACGGCGCGAACAGCCGACGCCGCCCTGGGCTACTTCATCAATCCGCTGGTGACGGTGGCCCTGGCCTCGCTGGTCCTGCGCGAGCGGCTGCGCCCCGTCCA
>ERZ773004.131-NODE-131-length-50355-cov-3.760417_pt1 | contig 50355 bp, 57 predicted proteins | sample MGYA00580667_ERZ773004 | MGnify/ENA primary metagenome ERZ773004 (study PRJEB29015, sample SAMEA2737963) | human oral metagenome | biome: human oral; feature: human-associated habitat; material: dental | place: China | collected 2123 ... | reverse complement strand
AGCGCAAAACAATAAGATTCATTGCTAAGTATAGCACAAAACATGGAGGATTTACAACATGACGATCACTATCAACCTTTCGGGCATGGATCTCGCGGCAGCTGGCAAGGAAGGGATCACTGCTCTCGTGAACGCCTGCGCGGCGTTCGCCGGTGCATCGCTCGGCTCAGAGATCGAGATTCCCGATGCGCCGCATAAGACGAAGTCCTCGGAGACGATCAGCGTGCCGGAGAAGGTGTATGTGGATGGACCGATTCCGGCGAAGCCGGAACAGACGACACCTGCACCGACCGTAGCGCCTGCTGCATCGGAGACCACGGTACCCGCTGCGCCTGTCACCCCCACGACACCTGCACCTGCTTCGGTACCGCCCGTCCCTGTTCCGACGGCTGATGCACCGACCTATACGATCGAGGAGCTACAGCTGGCGTGTGCGCCGCTGATGGACGCCAACCGCATGAGCGAGATCCAGTCGGTCATCGCAAAATACGGCGCGGCATCGCTCCTCGATATCCCGAAGGAGCAATATGGGGCACTCGCCGCCGATCTGCGTGCACTGGGGGCGATGCACGACTTTGCCCTGATCTACCGCTTCAAGACGGTCAGAATGGCGATCGTGCAGCCACGCGTCGGCAGTATCAGCGAGTTCGCCTGTACGGCAGATGAGCTTTTGCACTGGGGCGAGACGGTCGTCAATGTGAAGGCGACAGAGGCAATGGGCAAGAGTCCCGTATTCGCTCCCGGTGAACACTGTCGCTTCTGCCGCGCAAAGCAGCAGTGCATGGCGCGCTGCGAGCATTACGACGCACTGGAGTCCACGGAGCGGCAGAAAGACCCGCGGCTTATCACATTGGAGGATCTTGGGCACTACCTAAGCATTGCGGACGAACTCAAAAAGTGGGCGGAGGATTTACAGGAATATGCGCTCAGCGAGTGCCTTGCAGGGAGCAACGTCCCCGGCTGGAAGGCGGTAGCCGGGCGCGGCGCCCGCTCCTTTACGGATACAGACAAGGCGTTCGCCATTCTCAAGAAGGACGGCATTGATGAATGTCTGCTCTATAAGCGCGAACCGCTGACGCTGGCGCAGATAGAGAAAGAACTCGGCAAGAAGCGTTTCACGGAACTTGTCGGCATGATGGTGGTCAAAACTCCGGGGAAGCCAACGCTCGCCACGGAGTCTGATAAACGTCCTGCGGTAACCAACGTACCGCAGGCGACAGATGTATTTCAGGATTTAGGAACAGAAGGAGAAAAAGAATCATGAGCTATCAAATGCGACCCTCGGATGTGCTGCTGCGGAACGTGTGCCTCTCGTACGTTCGGTTTGAAAAGGCCGTTTCGCGCAACCCCGGGCAGGAGAAGAAGTACAGCTGCATGATCCTCGTGCCGAAGACGGATCTTGCGCAGAAGCAGGCGATCGATAACGCCATCGAGGCGGCGATTGCCATCGGGCGCGAAAAGTACGGCAATGCCGTTCCTCCGAAGCCCAAGACGGTGCTCTGGGACGGCGACGGATATACGCAGTCGGGTAAGGAGTTTGGATCTGAGGCAAAGGGGCCTGGGTATTCACGGCGGGGCTTGCGGAAGCGCGCGGCCCCGTGCAGGTGGTTGATCTCAATCGGAATCCGATCCTCAATCAGAGCGAGATCTACAGCGGGATGTACGCCAACGTCCTTGTGAGCTTCTACTTTTACAAGAACGAATCGGTCGGCGTCGGCGCAGGTCTCGGCCCCGTACAGAAGGTGGCGGACGGTGAGCCTCTGGGCGGTGTTCTTCCCTCGGCGGATGATGTGTTCGGTGCACCGGACGCGGCGGCACCGATGGCAGGGCAGACATACGCAGCCGCACAACAGGGCGTATCTCCTGCGGTGGCGGTCGCTGCGATGCAGCCGCAGATCAACCCGCTGACCGGCGCGCCGATGTAATCTGAAGATCTGTCGAACGAGGGGGCAGCCGCCCCCTTTTGAGGACTTATTTATGCGACATCTATCCATCGATCTTGAAACCTACAGCGAAAACGACATCAAGCTGGGCATCCCTAAATATGTAGAGTGTCCGAACTTCAAAATACTACTATTCGCATACGCGTGGGACTTCGGCGAGGTTCATGTCGTCGATCTGGCACGCGGAGAGGAAGTTCCCGCCGACGTGATCGACGCGCTCACGGATCTAGAGGTCACGAAGCACGCATTCAATGCGGCATTTGAGCTGCACTGTCTGCACCGCAGCGGCTTACTTACGCCATACGATCAGCACGCAGCTCCACGGACTCTATCTCGGCTACCCCAAAAGTCTTGACAGCATCGGCAAGGCTCTCGGTCTCGCGCAGGACAAGAAAAAGAGCGCGAGCGGCAAAGCCCTCATCCGTTATTTTTGTCTGCCGTGTAAGCCGACGAAGTGCAACGGGGGCAGGACGCGCAACCTGCCGGAGCACGATCCAGAGAAGTGGGAGGCGTTCAAGGCGTACAACGCGCAGGACGTTGTGACAGAGATGGAGGTCTGCCGCCGCCTTGCGGCGTTCCCCGTTCCCAACGCGCTGCAAGCGGAGTGGGTGACCGATCAGAAGATCAACCGGCACGGCGTTCTCCTTGACATGGAACTTGTACGCGGGGCGCTCCAAATCGACGTGGCCGAAAAGCACCATCTTATGCAGGAAGCCGCAGCGATTACGGGGCTTGACAACCCAAACAGCCGCGATCAGCTCCTAAAATGGCTCAACGACAACACGAACGTCGTGATGGAAAAGCTGACGAAGGAGAGCGTCGCCGAGGCACTCGAGGTTGCTGACGATACCGCCGCGAAGGTGCTGGACATCCGCAGACGTCTCTCAAAGACCTCTGTCAAAAAGTACGAGATGATGAGTGCCGCCGCAGGCGAGGACGACCGCGTGCGCGGTGTGCTTCAGTAAAATGCCCTATTTAGGAAAATCGGGTCTGTGGGAATCTGATACCATCGAGAATCTCGCAAAGCATCGGTTCACGATACCTATTACCGGGAAACGTCTTGTCGACACGAGCGCTGACGATGGTTCCCTGCGAGTACTTATTATGGCTCAAGCAGATGAGCACTATACAAAAGAGACGCTTCGCTTCCACTTCAAAAAGATACGGAAGATTGAGCACTGCAAAAATCTTTTACGCAGAGTAGGGATCCCATTCGTCGTACAGACGAATAGTGACCAAACAACCGTTATAAGCGTGCGTCGACGCGATATGCCGATGTGGCTTCGGACATTCCGAAACAAGCGGCTCGGGTGGTGGTTACTTAACGAGTCAGCAGATATTGTGTTTGACGAGTTAGTGCATTGGGACGGCTACCGATCCAGCACGAACTCTATACAATACACGAGCACGGTCAAAGAGAATGCCGATGTGATTCAGGCCCTCGCCTGTTTATCAGGTCGAACAGCAGTAATGTTGACGAAAAGGAGGCCTGTAGCTGAGTGGAGTACGACGTATGTCGTGAATATATGGACCAGCCCGGGGAAAGGGCACGACGTTCGTATAGAGTACGTCTCACAGCAACACTACGCCGGGAGAGTGTACTGCGCAGAGACAAAGACCGGATACTTCCTGACAAGACGGGATGGGAAGGTGTGGATTACCGGGAACTCAGGGCAGCTCATCCAAGGGCAGAACCTATCGCGCAACTATTTGAGGAACCTCGATCTTGCCCGTGATCTTGTGCGGAGGGGCAATCGGGAAGCGGTCGCCCTTCTCTTCGGCGATGTGGGTGATACACTCTCGCAGCGGCGATTATCGCACCCGAGGGGAAACTGCTCTGCATCTCGGACTTCTCCGCGATCGAGGCGCGTGTGCTTGCATGGCTTGCGAGGGAGAAGTGGGTGCTTGAGGCGTTTGACCGAGGAGAGGACATCTACTGCGCGACCGCATCCAGTATGTTTCATGTCCCCGTCGAAAAACACGGCGCGAACAGTCACCTGCGGCAGAAGGGCAAGATCGCAGTACTTGCAAGCGGGTATCAAGGCGGTCCGAACGCACTCATCAGCATGGGTGCACTCAAGATGGGGCTCACCGAGGAGGAGCTGCCCGACATCGTCAGCCGCTGGCGCGAGGCGAACCCGCGCATCGTGGACTTCTGGCAGAAGGTCGAGAACGCTGCACTCTATGTGATGAAGACGGCGCGTCCCGTTAGACTCGACCACGGTATCCGTTTCGAACGCGAAAGCAACTCCGCCGATGGCAGCGACTTTCTCACGATTACGCTGCCATCGGGACGCAAACTTTTTTATCCAAGCCCGCACCTTGCGGTCAATGCCTTCGACCGAGAGGCACTGCATTACCGCACGCAGATTGGCGCGAACTGGGGCACGAGCAGTACCTACGGCGGCAAACTTACGGAGAATATCACGCAGGCGGTTGCTCGTGACTGCCTCGCTGCGGCGATTACGCGCCTGACGAAGGCTAGATATCGCATCATCATGCACGTCCATGATGAAGTCGTGATCGAGATTGACGAAACGGATCCGGAGGAAACGCTCGCAGAGGTCAACGCCTTTATGTGTGACCCTCTGCCATGGGCGCAGGAACTGCATCTGACCGCTGCCGGATTTATCAGCAAATACTATAGGAAGGACTGAGGGAGGCGATGAGTTGCAAAACGATCGCATCATACATGTCAGCGTCGGACGGAGCCGCACCTCGAAAGAGTGGCAGCGCACTGAGTATCTCTGGAGCGAATTTGTCGAACGGCTCCGCACACCTGCGCGCACAGATGAAACCGTTGAGCAGTACCACGCACTGCCGAAGAAGGAACAGGGCAGGCTCAAGGACGTAGGCGGCTTTGTCGGCGGCACATTGAAAGGCCTCCAACGCAAGGCAGCGAACGTTGAGAGCCGCGACATCATCACGCTTGACCTTGACGCCATCGCACCGGGGGAGACACAGAGTGTTATCCGCCGCATCGCAGGTCTTGGCATCGCCTACGCCGTCTATAGTACGCGCAGCTATACCGAGCACCATCCGCGTCTGCGTGCGATCTTCCCGACGGATCGGGGTGTCACAGCGGACGAATACGAGCCAATCGCACGCAAGATCGCTAGCCTCATCGGCATCGACTTCTGCGACCCGACGACGTTTGAGGCAAGCCGCCTCATGTTCTGGCCGAGCTGCAGCAAAGACGCAATCTATGTTTTCTGCTGCGAGGATAAGCCGTTCCCGTCCGCAGATGGGCTCCTTAATGCCTATGAGAACTGGCATGATGTGCGGACATGGCCGCAGGTACCGGGGGCAAACGAGGCAAAGGAGCGGCTTGCCCTCTCAAAGCAGTCGGATCCGACAAAAAAGACAGGCATCGTCGGCGCGTTCTGCCGCGTCTATGACATCCTCGGGGCAATCGAGACGTTTATCCCGCACGCATACGAACCGACGGGCAGCAGTGACCGCCTGACGTTTGCGACGGGTTCCACGGTCGCGGGTGCGGTGCTCTATGATGACAACAAGTTCCTTTACTCCCACCATGCGACCGACCCGTGCAGCGGGCAGCTGGTCAATGCGTTCGACCTCATCCGCCTGCATAAGTTCGCCGAACTGGATGAACCCGCGAAAGAGGGTACACCGAACAATCGTTTGCCGTCGTTTCTCGCGATGCAGAAGGAGGCACTCGCAGATGCCGCCGTTGCCACGGAACTGCAGACGGAGCGCGCGGCACAGGCGGCGGACGTGTTCGGGATGGTAGAGCCTCCGGGGCACACAGGCACGGGCGCCGGGGCGGAGTCCCCTGCAGTCGATGTGAACTGGATGCGGACAGCAGGAATCCAGTTCAGTGACACGGGGAAGCCGAAAAAGACGATGGACAACATCGTGCGGATTCTTCGGAACGATCCGCTGCTGAAAGGCAGGATCGCCGTCGAAAGGTTCTCCCTGCGGATGCTTGTCTTTGGTACACTGCCATGGAACCCGTCAGACAAACAGCGCGTGTGGTCGGATCACGATGACGCGGGCGTGCAGTGGTATCTGGAATACCGTTTCGATATCACCGGCAAGGATAAGATTCTCAGCGCAGTTCAGCTTGCTGCCGAGCAGAATGGATTCAACGCCGTAACGCAGTACCTTGAGGGGCTGACGTGGGACGGTGCTGCGCGTCTGGATACACTCTTTCACGATTATCTGGGTGCCGTGGATGAACCCTATACGCGAGCAGTCTGCCGTAAATCGTTCGTTGCCGCTGTTGCACGAGCGATGCACCCCGGATGCAAGTACGACTATGTGCCCGTGCTCATCGGGCGGCAGGGGCTTGGCAAGAGCACGCTTCTCGCGAAGATGGCAAAGGAATGGTTCAGTGACAGTTTTTCCTCCTTCGACGGCAAGGATGCACTCGAAGGGATTCAAGGAAAGCTGCTGATCGAGCTTGCTGAAATGACGGGCTACACGCGGTCAGAGGAAAACATGATCAAGCAGTTCCTCTCGCGCACGAGCGATTTCTTCCGTATGCCGTTCGGACGCAGAGCAGCCGAATTTCCCCGCCAATGCGTTTTCTTTGGATCCAGCAACGATCACGAGTTCCTAAAAGATTCGACAGGAAACCGCCGCTTTTGGCCGGTGGACGTTGGGAAGTGTCCGGTGCAAAAGAGCATCTGGGAGGAGCTGCCGGACGAAGTTGATCAGATCTGGGCGGAGGCTGTGGCAAAGTTTAGGTAAGGCGAGGCGCTTTATCTGGACGATCAGGGAGTCATTCAGGCGGCATTAGACAACCAGAGTGGGCACCGAGAGGTCAATATCAGGGAAGGCCTGATTGCTGAGTTCATCTCACGTCCCATCCCAACGAACTGGAACGCGATGAAACTCCCCGAGCGTAAAATCTTTTGGAGCGGCGTCATGGAGGATCGAGGCGACCTTATCCCGCGTGATCGGGTCTGCGCCCTTGAAATTTGGTGCGAGTGCTTCGACGGCGAGCCGAAGTTCATGCGGCGCGGCGACGCGAAGGAGATCAACAAGATCCTCGAAAACCTCCCGAACACCATCCGTGACGAGGGGACGCGCAGGTTCGGCTACTGCGGCGTTCAGCGGGGATTCCGCATCATAAACTGAACAGGCGTAACACAATAAGTGCATGGCGCAACAATGAATTCTTTTTAGTGTTTCTTCATTTTTGTTGTTGCGCTTACAAGTTGCGGGCTAAACTCTTATGGCTCTAAGGATTATAAATATATATATAACATATATTTATATATGTTTATTAAATAGGGGATTAGGGGGCGATATACACAGCCTACACTGCCTAATTTATATAACTATACGCGAGCACGTGATATTGTTGCACTGAAAGGAGATCGGGATGAAAGAACGAGATATTGAAGCGCTGCTGCGCGATGGCGTCAAACAGTTGGGCGGCAAAGCCTATAAATGGGTATCGCCGGGGAATGCAGGTGTGCCTGACCGCATCGTCATTCTTCCGGGCGGTAAGGTGATCTTTGTCGAGCTGAAGCAGGAGAATGGACGGCTGACGCGGCTGCAGAAAATGCAGCAGGAGCAGCTTCTGCGTCTCAAGGCATCTGTGGCGACTCTGTACGGCATTGCAGACGTACGTAAGTTTTTGGACTGGGCAAAGGAGCACAGCACGTATGATCTTCAAAGCGCACGCGTATCAACGGTACTGCATTGATCGTCTCATCGCCGATCCGCGTGTCGCCCTCTTTCTGGACATGGGGCTTGGTAAGACGATCATCATGCTGTCTGCGATCTATCACCTGAAATACGCACAGTTCGCCGTCCGTAAGGTGCTCATCGTTGCGCCGAAGAAGGTCGCGGAGGCAACGTGGCAGCGCGAAGCGGCGAAATGGGACGGGGTGCACATCCTGCGAATGCAGACGGTTCTCGGCACACAGGCGCGACGGCTGAAAGCACTGAATACGCCCGCCGACATCTATATCATCAACCGTGAAAACGTGCCGTGGCTCGTCGAGCATTACCGCAACGATTGGCCGTTTGATATGGTGGTCGTGGATGAATCCAGCAGCTTCAAGAATCCACGCGCAAAACGATTCAAGGCACTCTCGTATATGTACCCGTATATTAAGCGGACGGTGCTTCTCACAGGGACGCCAAGCCCGAACGGGATCATTGATCTTTGGAGTCAGATCTATCTCCTAGATCGGGGGCAGCGTCTCGGCAGCACATTCTCAGGCTTCCGTAATCGGTACTTTACGCCTGGGGAGCGGTCGCGTGACATTATCTACACCTACGATCCGAAAGACGGTGCAGAGGACGCTATTATGAGCGCCATCGGCGACATTGCGGTGAGCATGAAGGCGGCGGACTATCTGGAGCTGCCGCCCGTGGTCGAGGATACGATCCCCGTTGTGTTGGATGTGAAGGCGCGCAAGGCGTATGACACGATGGAGCGGACGATGGTGCTGGAACTCCTGTAGAGCGGCGCGCAGATCACGGCAGCGAGCGCGGCGGCGCTCTCGAACAAGCTGCAGCAGCTTGCCAACGGGGCAGTCTACAACGAGGAGCACAAGCCCCATGCAGTGCATGACTGCAAGATCGAGGCGTTCATGGAGCTGATTGAGCAGCTGGGCGGGAAATCTGCGCTGGTCTTTTACAACTTTCAGCACGATCTTGCGCGGATCGTTGAGGCCCTGCTGCAGACGAATCTCCGGGTGCGGGTTCTGCGCGGAGCAGAGGATGAGCTGGCATGGAACCTGGGCGAGGTGGATATTCTGCTTGCGCATCCTGCGAGTGCCGCCTACGGGCTGAACCTGCAGGACGGCGGCAACCATGTCGTCTGGTACGGGCTGAACTGGAGCCTTGAGCTGTATCAGCAGGCGAATAAGCGGCTGCACAGGCAGGGGCAAACGCAGACGGTCATCGTGCACCATCTTGTCTGCACGGATACGCGCGATGAGGACATCCTGCGTGCGATCGGAATGAAGGAGCGGGCGCAGGAGTTCGTTCTTGAGAGCCTCAAGGCTCGCATTGATAAATACAGAGTGCATTGAGGAGGACTACGAAATACTGATTTTCATGAAGAACGTGAAGAAATTTGTGGATCTGAAAAGCGAAAACGAAAAATTCCACGCGCTGCATTATACAGACGGTCGTGTGTATGCCTCGAATCCGTACATGATGGTCTGGATTGATGGAGCCTTCGGCAAGGGTGGGTCCTATGATTTTTTGACGGGGGCGGAACTTGACGCAGAAATGCCGGATTTTGCGAAGGTGATTCCTCCGGTTAAAGATACCTCGGCCTATGCCATCTATTCGGCGGCAGAAATTGAGGAGCTGCATACGTTCCTCAAAGGGGTGGTCGCTATGTCCGCCAAGAGAAAGGATCCGCTGTCTGTGTAGCTGGAGTGGGAGCCTGTGATTATGGAGTTCAAAGTACGCGAGCCGAAGCTGCAGGTACAGTATGATGCGGCATCGTATGCGAAGAACCATTCGCACGATGAACACGAAAAGACTTGTGCCAACGTTAAGTTCCTTGCCGATATCGTCGGTTACTTCGCACAGCGCAAGACGGAGGTACGTATGTATGCACCGCTTCGCGTATCGCTGCAGACGCCAATTCTCTTTACTGCGGAGGGCACAGGAGCAGTATTGAGTCAGCGGCGCGATATGACGATTTATAAGCGTGATTAGGGAGGCAGAGAAATGGCAGAGCAGAAATATCCGCAGAGCGCGGAGCCGAACGAGTACCGATACCTCGACTATCCGTAGCTGAATGAAGTTGCCACAGGACTCACGGCAGGAGCAGAGAAGCATCCGGGCGAAACGTGGCACGATATCCCTGCAGAAGAACACGCAGCACGGGCACTGCGCCATCTTTCGATGTGGCTTGCTGGCGATCGGAGTGACAGCCACATCATCAACGCGAGCATGCGCTGTATGATGGCACGCGTAATGGAGCGCGAGGAGTTGGAGCAGGCGAAGCGTAAGGAAGATGATCTGAAGCGCTGGCTGGCTAATTTGCCGAGGATAAGGAGGAACGAGGTTTGACAGCAAAAGAATATCTGAGACGCATCCGCGATGCTGAGAGCGATCTGCGGAACGCAGAAATGGATTACCAACGTGCAAGAGATGACGTAATGAATCTCAAGGCAATCGAATACGATAAGGACAAGGTCAGCAACTCACACATCGGCGACCTTTTAGATGCGATCGCAGCGCTTGAGAAATACGCTGAGCGGGTCAATGCGAAATGGGATGAGCTGATTGCCATGCGTGAGGAGGCAAAAGCACAGATTGAACAGATCGCAGATGGGCGCTATCGCGAAGTGCTGCATCGGCGATATTTGCAGGGCGAATCGTGGGAGTATATTGCGGTAGGGATGGGATATAGCTTTCGGCAGGTAACACGATTGCACGGAGGTGCATTGCGGGCGATTGCGGAAAAGATGTCCTAGAATGTCCTATATGACCTGTGATATAGTATAAGCTGGAAAAAGAGAAGATGTTGAGGCGGATTCTCGGAGGGCACAGCTGCGGCAGTGCTCTTTTTGTATGCGTTGATTTACGCTGTGGAGGTGGAGCGCGTGACACTCAAGGATTATCTGCGTTGTCGCAGAGCATGGAGCAAGAAGAGGACACAGACACAGAAGCGGCGCGGACGCAGACAGCGGCACAGTGATAAGGAGAAGAGACAGTAAGACGTGCTCGCTGCGTCGCACATGTGGATTTTTTAAGGGGATACCCCCGGCATTGCAGGTACTACAAGGGGCAAGCGGCCACACGGGGCTGCGAGTCTCGGCATTTGTCTGCATGAAAAAAAAATTATCCGTCAATTCATTAAATGAGGTGAACGTATGAAAAAAGAAGATTCAAACAAATTTATATACAGTACACAGGACGCAGCAGAATTTTTTGACGTTCATCGCGACACAATGACGGATTGGGCAAAACATGGAGCGCCGAAAGCAGGGCGCGGGAAATGGAATCTCAAAGATGTCATGGAGTGGCGTTATAAGACAGATGCACTTGCGGGGAAAGAATCCTCTGAAGTTCGTAAACTAAAAGCAGAAGCGGACTTAAAGGAAATCAAAAAGCAACAGGAGGCGATCCGTCTTGCTGTGCAGGAAGGGAAATATATATCTATTGAGCAAACCTCTCATGATCTTGCGCGTCTTTTTATGTCGCTAAAGAATCATCTCCTTTCTATTGGGCATAATGTCGCCACTGAGCTAAATACGATAGATCCGGAATCTGCAACTGTGGCACGTGGAGTGATTGATCGTTGTATTCGTGAGGCATTAGAACAGCTTTCAGAAGGTGGTATATATGGCAGGAAAAAGAAATAGTAGTTTTCCTGCTTATATTCAAGAGTCTTTTGTGGCATTTCGCCCGCCTGAGGAATTAACTGTATCTGAATGGGCAGACAAATACCGCATCCTGTCCGAATTGGACAGTGCTGCGCCGGGACGGTAGCACACAGCGAAAACGCCGTACCTACGGGCAATCATGGACGCGTTCAACGATGATTTCGTCCATGAGATCACATTCTGTGCAGGGACGCAGCTCGGCAAGACCGCCGCCGAGCAGAATATGATCGGCTACGCCATCGCACAGGATCCGGCACCGATGCTCGTTGTCTATCCGTCGGAAAAGCTGGCAAAGTTCACGAGTGAAAAACGCCTGCAGCCGATGATAAAGCTATCGCCTGCACTCGCGGAAAAGTTCGATGAGCGCGGGAGTAAAGACCTCGAACTCTCGCTTGGCAATATGTATATCGCCCTCGTCGGCGCAAACAGCCCATCTGAACTCTCAAGCCGGCCCGTGCGCTATATCTTCTTTGATGAGATCGACAAGTTCCCGAAATGGACGGGCGCGGAGGCGGGACCGTTGGAACTTGCCGCTGAACGCACAAAGACATTCTACAACCGCAAGATCGTCAAGGTCTCAACGCCGACGCTCAAGACGGGCAACATCTGGCAGGGGGGGGAGACGGCGGATATCCACTACCGCTATTTTGTCCCATGCCCGCATTGTGGGGAGATGCAGACGCTTGAGTTTAGGCAGATCAAGTGGGCGGAGGGCGCGGATGAGACCGAGGCGCGGATGGCGGCGTACTATGAGTGTTGTTGCGGCGAAATGCAAGGATGAACAGCATTGCTCATGAACTTCATTAACTCGTGGCTCGCCGAGCCGTGGGAGGACAAGAGCAGCAAGCTGCAATCCGATGTGGTCATGGAAAAGGCGCTGCCATACGAGCGCGGGCAAATGCCTGAGGAGGCGCAGCTGCTCACCTGCGGGATAGACGTGCAGCTCGATCATTTCTACTTTGCCGTGCGGGCATGGGGCGCACATCTGACCTCGTGGCTTGTCGACTGGGGGCGCGTGGAGACATGGGCCGACCTTGAGACGGTCATCAATCGGAACTATACCGATGTGAACGGCGTAGTCCGCAATGTGAATCTTGCGTGCATTGACTCCGGGTATAACACGGACGAGGTGTACAGCTTCTGTGCGCGTCATATGGATGTGCTTATTCCGACGAAAGGCGCAAGCCTGCCGCTGAAATCGCGGTATAACGTCACCATTCTCGATAAGCGGGCGGCGGGTTTCGGACTACGTCTCTACACGATGGATACAAACCAGATGAAGAACTTCATCGCCTCGCGTATGAGCATTGATGCGGGTGCGCATGGCAGTTGGAACGTCTACAAGGGCATTGAGCGCGAATACGCGGATCAGATTTGTGCCGAGCAGCGCGTAGAGCAGCGTGATAAGAAGGGGTGCGTCTCCGTTGTTTGGGAGAAGATCAGCTCCCATGCGGCGAACCACCTGCTCGACTGCGAGACAAACAACACGCTTGCTGCCGAGATCATCGGCGTGCGGTATCTTATGGAGCAGGAGCAGGAAACACGCGCACAGGAGCAGGAGGATGAAGAAAATGACTGGATCGGCGTGGGGAAGAATTGGTATTGAGAAAAAACCCGCCACAAGGGCGGGCATTGCAGTTTAAGCGAGGGCGGTTTTCTTCTCGTAGAGGGCGGTAAGCGCGTCCTGCAGAACTTTTGAGATGTTGAGTTGCTCGGCTTCGGCGAAGGTATTAAGCCATGCGGGGATCGTGAGATTCTTGCGGACGGACTTGCTGCCATACTTTGCGGCGTAGGTGTCCATGTCGAGCGAGAGCAGCGAAACGAATCCCTCGCCGATTTCGGGGTCAGGGTGAATGTCTTTGATATTGCTCGCGGGCGGCACTTCGTTGCCGTCCTCAAGTTCGCCGAGAATCCACCCCGAGGCGGCATCTTCGCCCATCGCGATGGCGCTTGCGAGAGAATCGCCGCCGGAAACGCAGCCGGGGAGGTCGGGCACGGTCACGGCAAAAGCCAAGGAATCGGGGTCAGGGTAAAACACGGCAGGGTAAACGAGGTTCATCATATATTCCTCCTTTCGGAGGCAGGTATCACAGTTTGATTCCTGCCTCTTTCAAGACACTTTTCACAATGAAGGGGTTAATGTCGCCGGGATGATTCGGAACTGTCAAGGTTTTGGCAATACCATCTTTTTGATAGTGTTGATGTGAACCTTTCGAGCGGACGGGCTGCCAACCGTTTTTCTTCAGTAGTCGGTCAAGTTCCTTGAATCTCATCGTTTTCCCTCCTTCTGATCGTATTGTACGTATAATGCGCATGAAAGTCAATAGGTATTTGAAATATATTACTTTGGAAATAGAGAAAAATTTTTGATGCACATTTTGAAAGGAGGTGAGACCATTTTGAGACACTGGAAACACAGCTTGCGCGTGTACAGGAGGCAATCAGAGTGATTGAGGAAGGGGCACAGGAATATCAGATCGCAAACAGGCGGCTGACAAAGGCGAATCTCGTGACGCTCTACGCACGAGAAAACAGCCTGATGGCGGCGATTGCACGGCGCGATGGCGGGGATCTCTCCTTTGCCCAAATGGGGCGCATATGATTCCAATTCTGGAGAAGGCAATCGCGGCAATCTCGCCGCGGTGGGCATGTGAACGTGCGAGAGTCTGCGTGCCTATGAGGCAGGCGAGGTCACGCGGTTTAATGACGGCTGGATGCCGATCAACGAGGACACGGAGAACGCCGACAAGACGCAACGCGACCTCATCAAGGCGCGGGCACGGTATCTTGAGCGCAACAGCGACATTGCGGGCGCAGCCGTCGGCGGCATCGTGCGCAACGTCGTCGGCACGGGAATCAAACCGCAGGCACGCACTGGGAGCGAGGAACTGAACAGGCGTATTGAAGCACTATGGCGGGAGTGGACGGCGGCAGAGAACTGCGACATCACAGGACAGCAGAACTTTGCGGAGCTGCAGGCAATGCTTCTCAGGCGTAAGATCGTCGACGGAGAGATCTTCATCAAGAAGGTGGTCACACGCAGGGGGAGGCATCCACTGAAATTGCAGGTTATAAAGTCTGACCTCCTTAGCAGTTTCCTTCTCTACGCGCCAAAAACGAATCATATCATCCGTTCCGGTGTGGAACTGAACGACCACCTGCGCCCGCTTGCGTACTGGATTGACCGCAAAAGCCCCGACGGCTATGTGGAGTACAATCCCGACCGCATACCCGCCGAGCAGATCATCCACCTTTGGACACGCAGTCAACCCGACCAGATACGCGGCATCTCCGACCTTGCACCCATCATCAAGCGGCTCAAGGATACACAGGATTACCTAGATGCCGAAACACTCACTGCGCGGATTGCGGCGTGCTTCTCTGTGTTTATTACAACGGGAGACGGTGCGGCGGGCGGGCTTGGGCGTTTTAATGTCAACATGAAAGACCCCGAGGGGAAGAAACTAAGTTTGATCCGTCCCGGCATGATCAAATATCTTGTGCCCGGGGAGAAGGTTGACACGGCGAACCCATCACGCGGACTGACGAATGCGCGGGATTATGTCGCCATACAGGAGCGGCTTGCAGGTGCGGGACTTGGGCTTTCCTATGAACTGATGAGCCGCGACTTCAACACGTCGAGCTTTTCAAGTGCGCGTCAGGGAATGCTTGAGGATCGTAAGACCTTTGAGCCGATGCAGGAGTTTATGGCGGCGCACCTGTGCGCACCGATTTACCGTGAGTGGATGGATTTGTGTGTCATGGCGGGAAGTCTAGACATCCCCGATTATTTCGAGCATAGGGAAACATATCAGACGGTCGAGTGGGTTACGCCCGGCTGGGCGTGGATTGATCCGCAGAAGGAGGTACAGGCGGACATCGCGGCCATCCAGAACGGCGGCAAGACGCTCGCGCAGTGGTGCGCCGAACGTGGCTACGACTGGCGCGAGCAGTTGGAGCAGATGGCTCTTGAAAAGAAGACTGCCGAGGCGATGGGGCTGAAACTCTCGGTGCATACGCCGATTACGGTGCAGGCAGCGCAGAGCAATCATGTCGATAGCACAGACGATGAAAAGGAGAATGCAGATGGCAGTAAGGAACAAGAATGAGCCACAGCGGCGCACGGCATACGCAGGTGCAATTTTCTGCCGCACGGATGAGGCGGACGCAGACACACGCCAAGCAGAACTCTCGCTTTCGAGTGAGGAGCCGTGCCGTCGATGGTTTGGCGATGAAATCCTCTCGCACGATACGGGGGCGGTTGATCTTAGTCGGCTCGAGGAGATCGGCGTCGTACTCTTCAACCATGACCGTGACCGTGTGATCGGGCGTGTGCTCTCTGTCCGACTGGATGAGGCAGGGCGAAAGCTGTGCGCGGTGATTCAGTTCGACGAGGATGAGGAGAGCGAGCGTGTCTATCAGAAAGTCCGCAGCGGCACGCTGAGGGGAGTATCGGTCGGCTACGCGGTCGACGTGTGGGAGGAAGTCAAGGCGGGGGCAACGAGCACCAACGGACGCTTTACGGGACCGTGTGAGGTTGCGACGCAGTGGACACCGTACGAGATTTCGATTGTGTCCGTACCCGCCGATGCGACCGTAGGAGTTGGACGTAGTTTTTCAGAGAATGGAGAGGCAGCGATGGATGAACAGAACAAGGACAATGGAGTCAAGACACAGGATTCCGTGACGGTAACGCCGGATACGGGCGTGCAGCCGGATACGGAGGCGGCACGTCAGGCGGCAATCGCCGAGGAGCGTGCCCGCGTGCGTGAGATCGGGACGATGTGCCGTCAGTTCGGCGTGGATGATGCGCCATACATCAATGACGGTATGAGCGTCGAGGCTGTCCGCACGGCAATCCTCGACAAGCTCGCCGCCGAACGCAAGGCTCAGGCGGTGACGGTGCAGGTCGATGAGATGGACAAGTTTCGCGCGGCGGCGACGGATGGTCTTGCCATGCGTGCAGGGATTACGGTCGAGAACAAGGAGGCGGGGGCGGATGAGTACCGCGGGAAGCGCATGATTCGCCTTGCCGCTGAGTGCGTGGAGCGCGAACTGGGGAAGAATACGCGCACGATGGATGATGAGATGATCGTGCGCGAGGCACTGACGGGCACGGGTACATTCCCCGGCATCCTCTCAAATGTTGCGCATAAGAGCATGGCACAGGCGTACCAGACCACACCGACGACGTATCAGCTCTAGACGGCACAGGGGAGCAACTCGGATTTCAAGGATGCGGTGCGCTACCGCCTGAGCGAAGCAGATACACTCGAAAAGCTGAACGAGAGCGGCGAGTTCAAGGCGAGCGGTGTCACGGAGAGCATGGCAAAGACGAGCATCGCGACCTACGGGCGTATGTTCTCAATCACACGTCAGGCAATCATCAACGACGATATGGGCGCACTGCAGCAGCTCCCCGCAATCTACGGCGCGGCGGCACGGCGCATGATCAACAAGATGGTCTATAAGATGCTCAAGGCGAACCCGACCATCGAGGGTGATCCGCTCTTCAGCAACAACCACAGCACGCTTCATGCGGTGGACATCTCCATCGAGGGGCTTGCGAAGATGAAGGCGGCAATGGCGAAACAGAAGAATATCGCAGGACTTGAGTATCTCAACATTCAGCCGGCGTTCCTCATCTGTCCCGTCGAAATCGAGGTGCAGGCGGCACAGCTCATCAGCTCGGTGGTTGACCCGACGAAGGCAGACGCAACGCCGAACCCGTTCGCGAACAAGATGACGGTCATCTCTGAGCCGGAGCTTGAGGATGCGAAAGCATTTTATCTCGCGGCGGCAGCAGGGGTTGCACCGACGATTGAGGTCACGAGCCTAAACGGGAATCTGACGCCGATGATGGAACGCGCGGAGCAGTTCGACACGCTCGGTATCAAGTGGCGTATCTATATGGATGTGGGTGTTAATCTGCTCGATTATCGCGGCATTGCAAAGAGCACAGGCAAATAAGGAGGCATTGAGCCATGGCAAAAGCAACAACAGCAACCTATGTACAGCGTGGGGATAACATTGACTATACGGCAGCGGATGGGCTTTCCTATATGGAGGTCGTACCTCTTGCAGCGCGCATCGGCGTCGTACTCTCGGAGATCAAGAAAGGAGAGATGGGAAGCATCACACTTGTGGGCGCATTCCGTTTCCCCGCGGCGACGGGCAAGATTGATACGGGTGCGGAGGTCTACTGGGACAAGACGCAGAAAAACATCGTCGGCACGTCCGGTGCATCGACGGTACGCGTGGGCTATGCGATTGCGCCGAAAGAGCAGGCGGACACGGTGGCACTTGTCCGTATCGGATGATGGTCTTCAAGGAGCAGGTCGCGGCGGATGTGACCGCCGTGTTTCTAAATCCCGCAGAGTTCGGAGAGCGCCACAATCTGGACGGGACGGAATGCATCTGCGTCATCTCGGGCGACATGACTGAGAAGCGTAACGCCTCCCTGCATGGTGGACAGCGCACACCTGAGGGGCTGCACGGCGACTATCTGACCGTCTGCGTGCGGACAGATGATCTGCCCTCTGTGCCGAAACAGGGGACAAACTTCAAGGTCGACGGCAAACGCTATACCGTGGATACGTGTACGGAGGATATGGGAATGCTGACCATGACACTTGGTGCATTCCGCGCGGGAGGTGGATTCCCATGATGGAGATCGATGACAGTGATCTGCAGCGGGCGGCAAACCTGCTCAAAGAGTTTCCGGGGGCGGCTGACCGTCTTTCAAAACGTGCGGTGCGGAGTTCTGTCAAGGGCGCACAACGTGCGGCGGCGCAGAAAATTGCAGAGAGGTATACGTTCCAAAAGAAACGTATTTCGGGTGCGATGCGCATCTCCTATCGTGGAAATGGGGCGGTATTCTCGGCGCGCGGGCGCGTGAACGACCTTGCCTATTTCAAGCACAATCCGAATCGTGTACCAACAAAACGTCCGCCCAAAGGGCGGTATCTTTACAGCGAGGTCGTGAAAGGGCAGGGCGGGACGATTGCGCATGCATTTCTTGCGCGGATGCAGAGCGGTCATGTCGGCGTATTCCACCGCACACATGGGAACGAGTCCATGCCGATCGCGCAGAACTATGCGCCGTCCGTGCCGCAGATGTTAGGGCATCCGACCATACGGAACTACATGGAGGAGTGTTTGCAAGGGCGGCTTACGGTGGCGGTCGATCGTGAGATCAATAATTTCTTGGCGAGGTATCGATGATGACACCTGCAATGCTTGTGAGTGCCGTTGTCCGTGAGGTCGAAGCGGCGACGGCAAACTATCGGATGAAAGCAGAGGGACAGGCAGATAAGAAAGTCTCCGTCTATGCGCAGCACATTCCGGATGATGAATTTAAGGACGACACGTACTATCCGCTCGTTGTTGTCAGCTGGCAGAAGACGGAAGATGTGACAGAGCCGGAAAAGGTGGGGGCGGAGGCGACCATCGGATTGACGTTCGGCGTATACGGCGAGGATAAAGAGGCGTGGCGCGACCTGCTCTCCATCATGGAGCGGGTACGGCAGCGCCTTTTAGTTTTCCGTAAATTGGAGAATCGCTTTCGTCTTGTCCTGCCGACGAAATTTGAGACGATCGAGATACAGCCGTACCCGTACTATTTCGGCTATGCAACACTGGTCTACACCGTTGCGCAGCCGAACGAGCAGATGGCGGCGGGGTTTGATCGTATTATGCAGGAGGATAATGCATGAGTGAAGAGATGAAAAAAGAAGGCGTGCAGCCTGCTCCAAAAGCGAAGAAGGCGCCCGCGCCCGTAGAAAAGGCAGAGGCAGAGAATTACGTCTACATCGGCCCGAATCGCCTTGTGGACGGGCTGAAATGCTATACCGTTTATCGCGGCTATCCGCATGAGATTGTAGAGATGGCGAAGGAGAAGTACGCAGGAATTGCGCGGCTTTTTGTCCCCGTAGATTCGCTCGGGGAGGCGATGGTGGAGGTAAACAAAATGGGGACGCCGCTCTATTTGGCGTTCATTGAAGTGGAGAGAGGTGAATAAATATGGCGTATAAACACGGTGTATATACGAAGGAGCGTGCAACGAGCCTCGTTCCGATGACCGTGACCGACAGCGGGCTGATTGTCGCATTCGGGACAGCACCCGTCCATCTGGCGAGTGCGCCCGCAGCGGTCAACACACCCGTGCTCTGTTACTCCTATAAGGAGGCAGTCGCGGCTCTTGGCTATGCGGATGAGTGGGAGAAGTACACGCTCGCAGAGGTCATCAAGACGCATTTCGCGTTGTTCAATATGGCGCCGATTGTGCTGGTGAATGTCCTTGACCCCACAAAGCACAAAAAGAACGTGCAGGACAAGCAGACGGCGATGGCGGGCGGCGTTGTCACCATGACGCAGCCGGTACTGCTGGACACGCTCAAGGTAAAACTCACAGCGGCGCATCAAGAGCTCGTGAAGGGTACGGACTACACAGCGTCATACGATGATGAAGGGCATGTCATCATCACGCCGATGGCAGGCGGCGGCATTCCGAGTGGGCAGACGGAACTCTATCTGAGCTATACCATGCTTGACCCTGCGGCGGTGAAGGCATCAGACATCATCGGCGGCATTGATGCGGTCACGAACCGCACGGAGGGGCTTGAACTCCTTGACGAGGTGTTTCCGCGTTTTGGGCTTGTCCCCGGCATCATCATCGCGTCCGGCTGGTCGCATGATGTGACCGTTGCGGCTGTCATGAAGGCAAAGGCGCACAACATCTGCGGTCACTTTAATGCAATCTCCATCTGTGACATGCCGACAAAGGAGGTCAAGACGTACACCGCCGCGAGCAAATGGAAGAACGAGAAGAACTTTGCCGATAAGGACTGCATCCTCTGTTGGCCGATGATGAAACTCGGCAAGGAAAAATATCATCTCTCAACACAGCTTGCTGCGCTTATGAACTACGGACAGTCAGCACGATGACATTCCGTATTACTCACCATCAAACAAATCCTTACAGGCAGATGGTGCATGCCTTGCAGAGGGGACAGAGGTTTTCCTGAATGCATCACAAGCGGCCTATCTGAATGGACAGGGGTTGTGACCGCGCTGAACTTCATCGGTGGATGGAAGAGTTGGGGCAACCGTACCACGGCATACCCGTCAAATACGGATGTAAAGGACAATTTCATCAACAATCGCCGCATGTTTAACTGGGTGGGGAATACCCTTGTCACAACATTCTGGAGTAAGATTGACGAGCCGACGAATAAGCGTCTCATCGAGACTGTTGTGGACAGCGCCAATATCTGGCTGAACGGTCTGACGGCGAAAGGGGCGCTTCTTGGTGGACGCGTGGAGTTCCGCGAGGATGAGAACACGACAACGGAGCTGATGGACGGGATCATCCGCTTCCACGTCTATCTTACGCCTTCTGCGCCCGCACGTGATATTGAGTTCGTGATGGAATATGATCCAGGGTACATCTCAGCGCTGTTTTCCTAAGAGGAGGGGATAGCATATGAAAGAAAATAAATTCACCTTTGATTTGCAGTGTTTCGGGGGTGTAAATAATATCCGAGACAAGCTCATTAATTTCGAGGTATTTAAGGGCGGCAGCAGAAAGCTCGGCATGGCAGATGTGACACTGCCATCCATCAGTTATAAGACTGCAACCATCTCGGGCGCGGGCATTGGCGGCGAGATCGAAATGCCAACACCGGGGCAGACCGAGAGTATGGAACTTGAAATCAGTTGGCGTACACTCAACGAGGATGTGACCGAACTCCTTGCCATACGTTCACAGGATCTAGAGCTGCGCGGGGCAAACGAACAGTATGACGCTGCGACGGGCGAGATCAAAGTGCAGACGGTCAAGGTCAATGTGCGTGGATTGCCAAAGAAAGGAGATCTTGGCTCCCTAAAACCCGCCGATCATACAGACAGCAAGACAACGTTTGAGGTGACCTATCTTAAAATCACCATTGACGGCAAGCGCAAGGTCGAGATTGACAAGCTGAACTATATTCACTTCATCGACGGCATCGACTACCTCGTGGACGTGCGTAAGGCGCTGGGACTGTAAACGAGAAAGCCGGCGGTCTTTCCGAAAGGTAGGGGCGGTGATATAATCAGTATGTGAAGGGAGGCGGCTGCCTATGGAAAATTATATTGCATTGTTGCTATTTGTCATGCCTGGGTACTTGGCTCGTTTGACCTATGGACATGTTGAGGATCGCATATTGGAAAAAGACAAATTCCATATTGTCATGGAATCTTTGCTATATAACATGGCGATAATTCCGACGGTGTATGTTATTCTCCTATATATGGGGAGCGGCATCGAAGACCCGTACATATTCTTTTCAACACCGATCAACATTGCGAGATATGCCGTCTGCGCGATCATAACGGCAATGCTTGCCGGCATCACTTGGAAGTATTTGAAGCCGCAATATGTGAAGGCGATAAACTATATTAGGAAAACCTCCAATCAAAATGCTGTAAACCTAGACAAATCTGTGTTTGACATCATCTTCAATGACGGAGACGTGCATTGGGTGGAGATACATAGAGATGGCGAGTTGCTTGCAAGGGGGATTTTGGGAAGCATGTTTGCCGCCCGCGGGGAGCTGCATATTGTTGATGCGGAGGATTGCATTTCGGCATATATGGATGAGAATGGTAAGCCGAAGCACTATGAGGGAACGTACATAGATTACAAGAACAATCTGGTCATCAAGGAAATCAGCACAAAATAAAACCAGCCGCACGCTTGGTATAACGTGCGGCTGCCTGTAGGGGGCACAGGTGCTACTTCTTTTTCTGTTGTTCCTGCACCTGTTTCGCTTTCTCTTTCGCCTTTTCTACTTTCTCTTTAGGCACTGAGGTCGCATTGTCCCTTGTAAAGTGAGGATTTTCTCCGTTCGGACGCTGCTCCATTTTAACACATCCTTTCGGGGAGGATTATACCACAATAGCACTTTGCAGTAACGCAGAGTGCTTTTTTCGTGGAATTTCTGTGGTTGGGCAGAAATTTTTCAAAAACCTCTTGACTTACTATAAAATTTGTAGTGTTTTTGTAGTTATTAGGAGGTGAATAAATTGAATGATCGTGCCTTGAACATCAAGCTGCCAGAAGCTCTTTACGAAGAACTGAAAAAGGCGGCAAGTGAGAAGAATATTTCACTTGCTGCCTTAGTGCGCTTGATATGTTCAGAGTACCTACAAAAGAAGTAGGGCTCCGCTCCTCATTCCGACCAAAGGAAAAAAGCGGAACCCAACACACAACCCAAAGGATTGATAAATCTATTATATCATCTTTTTGGGGGATTTGAAAGGATGATTTGTAATGGCAAATGAAGTACAGATTTTTGAGAATGTCGAGTTCGGCAAGGTGCGGACGATTGTGAAGGACGGAGAGCCATATTTCGTCGGCAAAGATGTTGCGGAGATTCTCGGGTATAGCAACACGCGTGACGCGTTGGCAAATCATGTTGACGATGAGGACAAGAATACCGTCGCGATTCGCGACGGTATTCAGGGGAACCCGAATTTGACCATCATCAACGAATCTGGGCTTTACTCGCGCATCCTCTCCTCAAAGCTCCCCGCCGCGAAGAAGTTCAAGCGTTGGGTCACGTCGGAAGTCCTGCCATCCATCCGCAAGATGGGCAGCTACACAGCGAAGCATGCGAAGTCCGACGATGCGATGCAGTCCAAGCGGCTTGAAGTCATGGAGCGGAACGCCCGCACCCGCGCGGCAAACCTGCTTCTCAAGATTGCCGAGCGCACGAACATTCCCGAATACAAAGCCGTATGCAACGCGAAAGCCGCCGAGATGGTTGCAGGTGAGATGATTCTTCCGTTGCCCGTTGCAGAGCGCAAGACCTACTCCGCAACGGAGATCGGCGCGATGTTCGGTGTCTCTGCCAACAAGATCGGCAAGTTGGCGAATATGCACAAGCTCAAGACGCCCGAGTACGGCAAGCTGTTCTACATCAAGTCCGAGCACAGCGTGAAGGAAGTCGAGACGTGGCGCTATTATGACAGCGTTATCCCTGTGTTTGAGAAGATTTTCGGACGGGAGGCGGCGTAATCATGACGATGGAACAACTTGCTATGCTGCAATTCCAGATGAACCCGTTCGCGATATGATTGCTTGGCTGATGGAACGTCACCTTGCTGTAGGAGATGTCTTGATTACGGGCATTATCATTTATCACTACGGTTTCATCATGGGCAAACGTGCAGACCGTGCCCGTCGTAAGCACAGCAAGAAGTAGACAACGTTACATAGCGAACCCGCTCAATATGGGCGGGTTTTTTGATACCCGTTTTGAAGGGAGGTGAAAATATGATTGAACGTATAAAAGCCATTGTGATAATACACAAGATGGCTGTTTTAGCGGTGTTTATTGTTCTGCTCATTGGCGTTGCTTATGCGCTAGGGCGGCACGCATCGGAAGAAAAGACAGTTGCCGAAAAACCTGCTGTCCTTACGCAGGAGCAGACACAGAACGCGGCATCTCTGCGGGCGCAGCTGGACATCTCACGTGCAAATGCACAAGCACTCCAAAAGCGTCTCACAGATGCACAGGTGGGGCAGCGTGCCTCGTCGGTGACATACTACGTCACAGCCCCGACGGTAGAGCGGGCGGCACAGGTGGTAGAGCGGCAGATTAAGGAAGATGCACCGACACTGCCACGGGCAGCGAGGGAGAAGTCTGATCGGACGGTCGTCACGTCGATTACGAAGGATAAAGACGGTCAGCCGCTCCCACAAGATGAGCAGAAAGTCGATGTCTACAAGATCAACCTCCGCAAAGATCACCGCATCAAGGCGGGCACATCCGTCATTGACGGCAAGGCTCTTATGACTGTTGGATATGAGCAGGGACGCTTTGAGACACTTGCTCATTTTGATGGACAGCATTATAAGGGCGCGACAGTGATGTATAACATAGTTGAGTGGTAAACAAATGAGTAGAGGGACAGAAATCTGTCCCTCTATTTTTGTCTACATTTGTCTACAACTTGTCTACAAAATACCATAATTCGCCTTCTATGTGTCTATTTGGTGTTTGTGCCAAAATATCCTTGTTATTCTCGTGAAGCTTTGTGGCTGTAAGGTTTACGAATATGTATTTAATGCTGCTATGCGGTGTTATTGTATGGTTTAGGGTTTTATGGTAGAATAAACTCCGACAGTACAGAGAAAGGATGTCATGATGGACGAGGAACTGCGGCGCTATGAGAAGATACGCGGCGCGTATCATTCGGTGGGACGCCTCGCGGGTCTATATGACGGGATGATGACGTACTCGACGTGGTCGGGGCGGCTTGTTTCGCGGCTCGTATGGGGACTGGACAGACAAGGTGTGAGCCGCTATGTGGGGCTGGCACTGCGTGCGGCACACGAGGGCTTTGCGGGGCGGCTGCTCGAGGTGCCCGTAGGGACAGGATGCCTCTCACTGCCGATTTATGCCGAGCTTCCGGATGCCGACATCACCTGCCTGGACTATTCGCCCGCGATGCTCGCGGCGGCCCGCGCACGGGCAGAGGCTCTTTCCGTTCGCAATGTGGCGTTTGTGGAGGGGGATGTCGGACAGCTGGCGTTCGAGGATGATTTCTTTGATGCGGCAGTTTCGATCAATGGCTTTCATGCGTTCCCAGATAAGGAGGCAGCGTGGAGCGAGGTGCATCGCGTGCTGCGCCCTGGGGGGCGGCTGACGGGTTCCGTATTCGTTCTTGGCGAGAACATGCGGACGGAGTTTGTTGTGACACAGCTCTACACGCGCATGGGCTTTTTTACGCCGCCGTTTGATACACGCGAGAGTCTTGTGGCCCGGCTCCAAAAGCTCTATCGCGAGGTCCGTGTCGAATGTGTGGAATCGCTGGCATGTTTTTCCTGCGTCAAATGATGTGGGATGATAGAATAAGGAGGAAAATATCTATGAAAATTCGTACTCTCTCACGCGCTCTTTCCGTTGCCCTGCTCGCAGGCGGGGCATTCCTGCTGGCACCTGCGCCGGTTCATGCGGAGGAGGCAGCACAGCCTGCGGAGCAGGTCACGGCGGCGACGCTCGAGGAGAGCGGCATATTCACTGCACAGACGGTGGAGACACGCATGAAGCAGATCATCGATCTCTTTGACCGCGGCGATGTTGCCGCGCTGCAATCAGCAGCAACGCCCGCAATGCAGACGAGTTTAACGGCAGAGCAGATCAATAATGCCAAGGCGCAGTTTGCGCAGAAATGGGGCGCACGCGTCAGTTTCGGCAAGGCCTATATGACGGCCGTCCGCCAAGGAGATGAGTGGTTTGCGGTTGGCGAGATCGCCGTCGGCTACAAGGCGACGAGTGTCGTCTATCGCATCAGCTTTGACCGCTCGATGCAGGTGGCGGGGTTCTTTATCCGCTGAACAAAATCATCATAAATCACAAAGGGCTCACATGGCGTTTGTCATGTGAGCCCTTTGTGGTTCTGTGCCATCTTCGCCCGAACAAGCGCAAGAAGGCGCATCTTCTCCTCCTTAGACGTAAAGATGTGCAGGGGCAGGATGACCGCCGCTGTCGGTGCAGTGAAGAGATAGACGCCCCTCTCGGAGAGACAGATGTGCGTGATGCTCGGATAGGCGATGATGTCCTCTGTATGTCTGCTGCGCCTGACGATGTGCATCTCCTCAAAGATCACGGTATGGATGCCGAACATACGCGCATCATGCATCTCCTCCATACTGCGCAGCACGTTTTGCGCAGCGAGGCGTTTTGAGAAATGGCTGTAAATGCGGTAGAGTACAACGCAGAGGACGGTGGTCAGAATGGTTTGTATGAGCACCGCATCTATTTCCCATGGGGCATCGGCGCAGAGATCTTGGAGAAAAAGCAGGATGGGGAGCAGCGGAACCGTCAGCAGGAGAGCGAACGCCATTCGATTTGTCCATTTGAATGGTGGTGTATGCAGGATACGAAAGAGTGCGAAGTGAAGTGCATCCTCCTCTGTGAAATCGAATGTGAACTGGAACAATGCAGCCTCCTGATGATATAAAAATGCCGCATCTGCCGTGCCCGTAGAGGGGGACAGATGCGGATATGGGGACGTTTATACCGCTGTCATCCGCAGCGGCGCAGTGCTGTTTTATGTGGTCTGCACGCCATAGAGCGTTGTTTCGCCTTCTGTTTGGATATAGAGGGTCGTGCCGGCCGGGAGATCGACGTTTTTGCCGCGGACAAATGCACCTGCGACAATGCCGATGGGCCCGAGGACAGCCATGCCGGCGAGCGAGGCACCTGCCGCCATGGCGAGGTGTTCCATCTCTTTTTTTGCCTCATCGCCGATATAGGTCGTCACATAGGTGCCGTCGAGTGCCTTGGTGCTTCTAAAGTCGATTTCGACATGAGCGCTGCGGCCAAAATTGCGTGCCTGCCGCACCTTCGTGACTTCGCCCTCGCCGCGTGCACCCTTTGAGAAAACGAGGACACCGCCGACAAAGACGTCGTCTGCCACTTGATACTCGATGATGTCGCCGACTTTGAGATCCTTTGCGTTGACGGGACTGACGAGCGCGACCTTAATGAGGGTATTTGCGGGCACGGTGGTGGAGACGACGGGGATGTTCTTCGTGCCAAAAGAAGCGGTGCCGAGTGCAGCGATCCTTTTTTTGAAGGTGCCCTCGCCGGTCTTGCCGAGGAGTGACATCTCCATCTCGCTGATGCGCTCCTGTACGGCGCGCATGCTTGTCTCGTGCCCGATGTTCCACTCAATGGCATTGAGGTTCATCAGCACAGAGGGGGTGGTGCTGTTCGTATACACTTCTTTGTAGATGGCGTCAATGCGTGCCGTGAGGCTGCCTGCGCGGTGCGTACCGTCATAGTCGCGTTCGAGGCGGTTGATGCGGTCGATGAGTGCGCCGGTCTGTTCTTTTCCGTAGGTGTCCTGTTCGATGAGTGCAAGTTTGGACTGCACATCATTTGGCGTTTCTGCTGCGTATGCCGATCCGAATGATGTGAGCAGGAGTACGAGGGTGAGTACGAGCGCACAAATTTTCTGCTGCATGGATGATCCTCCTTGCCTGGCATTAGGAGCTTCCCTTTGCCATCAATTGTTTTTCTGTGAGTAGTTCTTCGATGAAATCCACGATGCTCTGCATGGGTGAGGTCTGCCCGTAGGGCTGCGGCTGCTGTACAGACTGCATGCTGCGAAGGACTTCGTGCGTGCCGTAGACCTCGACCTGCATGGAGAAGATCTGATAGGTGTGTGCCTGTCTGTTAAAGCGTACGTGGTATATATAGCTGCGGCTCTCCGCAGCCTTTATAACAGCGACAGTGGCGTCGCGCTCGATGTCCGATATGTGTACGATAGAGGCGTTGTCCACATAGTATCCGGTATCGCCGTCCGCATCGACGAAACGCATATCCTCGGCGGCGCAAATGGAAATATGCATGAGCAGGCAGAGCACCCCAAGAAAAAGCCCCCGCAGCATCATCCTTGGCATTGCACTACCGCCTCCCTGTCACCGCTGCCGGCTTTGCCGGCAAACCTCTCTCCGTGCTTCCAGTCCGTTCATTATAGAGGAAAAGACCGCATGCGTCAATGAGGGAACCACTGATAAATTCAGCACCATCATCTTGGTGCATATTTTTTGCCCGCACTTTTGCGGAAAATTCTCTGCAGAGCACCGCTCAGCGTCCGGTTTTCCGTCTGGTTCGGACGAAAGAATCTACGCCAATCTAAAGGTCTATTTTATCAGTGGTTCCTTAGAAAACGGTTAGTATGATGCGATGTGCTCTCAATGAGGCTCTTTTCAGTTGCGTAATTCGTATTTATGATGTAGTATAAAGGCATTCAAAATATTTTGGTTTCATACTGGCATGCACGATTTCATCCGTGTTTTTTATGAGGGACAGGAGATCGCTTCAATGACGTTTGGGCTAAAACAGCGCATTCTGCTCACTTTGTCCGCCGCCTGTATCGCGGTTCCGCTGACGGCGGAAGCGGAGTATAGTGGGGATAGTGATACGGGGATGCAGCGCCTCGATTATATTGAAAACCGCCGCCGTACGGAGCGCGAGAACCGTCTTAGTGCCGAACAGCAGAAACTGCTCGATGATGTGCAGGCGATGCGGCGCTATCTGCGCCGTCCCGTAAAGGCAGAGGAGCCGTCCCCGATTGCCTTTGAGGGGGATGATCTAAGCTATGACGAGGCGACGGGGGAGTTCATCGCGAACGGGCACGTGGATGTTGTGCAGATGGAGGCGCGGCGGTTCCAAGGGGAGTATGCCGAGGGCAACATCAAGACGGCAGATGTCTCCGTGCCCGGGCGTGCGCATGTGCTGCAGCTCACCGAGGGGCAGACGCGTGTCACACTCGACGGCTATCGGATTAAGTACAACTACCGCACGCACGAGGGCACGATGGAGAGCGCTGCGGGCAAGGTCGGTCAGTACTATATGACAGGCAAGCGCTTTGAGTTTTATCCGGATAAGATCATCGTCTACGATGGCACGCAGACAAAGTGCAGTGCACAAAAGCCGGACTATCATCTCAGCGCGGACAAGGCAGAAGTCTATCCGGGGGAGCGGATGATCCTTTACAATGTAAAGTTCTGGCTTAAGGGAACCATGCTCTACCGCAAGAAGCGGCATGAGGTGGATCTGAAGAATCCCGTCCAGAACAGTTATCCGCGCGTCGGTTATGACAGCGAGGACGGCGTCTGGCTCAGGCAGAACCTCACGCATGAGATTGCACCACATGTCACAGCGGTGGCACATATCTATGTGACATCGCGGCAGGGATGGCGCAGCAACTATGATGTCGGGTGGTACAACCGCGGTGCGGGCGCCGCGCTCATCTATGGACATTTTGAGGACAGCGATAACGAGTGGGTCAAAAAACAGCCGGCGCTCTCCCTCAGCTATGAGAGCAAGGTGGGAGATACGCCGCTGAACTATCGCATTTACTCGGAGGCCGGCAGGTGGTACGGCAATCACGTGCACAGCAACCACCTCAACTATGGGGTACGCATCACCCATGATACAATTCCCTTTCATGGGTTCATGATCGATCTCGCAGCGGGGTTCGATGTGACACACGAGAGCTATGACCACTCACGCGTGCGCGGCATGAACTTCAGCGGATTTTTCACAAAGGAGTTCAGCGACCGTTTTGCCGCGTATGCCGGGATGACATACAGCAAGTCCAGTAAGGAGAACGCACTCTTTAGCTACGGGCAGGAGGATTTTTCCAAGGTGGTGCAGGCGGGGCTGAGCTATCGTCTGGATGAACGCAACCGCTTTATCGTTGCTGCAAAGTACGCCTTTGACGGCAATCGGTGGACGGATGTGGATTACTACTGGTTCCACGATCTGCACTGCTCGCAAATCATCCTGCGCTATCGCTCGGAGCAGAATAAATGGAAGATCAAATGGGAGTTCACGCCATGGTAGATAGTGTGGCACTGTTTTCCGGGACGCCGGTGCTCGTCATCGGCGATATGGTGGCGGACGTGTATCTTGACGGACAGATTTCGCGGATCTCGCGTGAGGCACCGGTGCTCGTCCTGGAGCAGATGGGAGAGCGCGTCGTCCCGGGGGGCGCTGCAAATGTCGCCAACAATGCGGCGACGCTCGGGGGCGCGGTGTATGCGGCGGGCATCTGCGGGGCAGATACGAGCGGGACACAGCTCGTATCTGTGCTCGCCGGGAATGGGGTACAGACAGAGGGACTCCTGCGTGATGCCGCACTCCCAACCATCACCAAGACGCGCATTGTCGCGGGCGGGCGGGCAACCGTCAGCCAGCAGATCGTACGCGTTGACCGTGAATGGCACGCAAAACCCGGCAGACTCTCTGAGGAGGCATTGCTTTCCTATGTGCGCGGAGCGCTGTCCAAGGTGCGCGGCGTGGTTCTCTCGGACTACGGTTCGGGGACAGTGACGGCGCGCATCCGCCGCACGGTCATTGATGCCGCGCGGGCGGCAGGGATCCCGAGCATCGTGGACTCGCGCTATGATATTCTCAGCTATAAAGGCATCGGCTATGTCAAGCAAAACGATGCGGAGCTTGCTGCGGCGCTTGGGCGCAGCCTGTCCTCAGAGGAGGAACTCTATGCGGCGGGGCGGGAGCTCAAGATGCGTCTTCGTGCGGACGGCGTGCTGATTACGCGCGGGGAGAAGGGGATGACGCTCTTTCTCTCAGACGGCGCCGCGATTGATATTCCTGTGAGCGACCACAGCGAGATCTTTGATGTCTCGGGTGCGGGCGATACCTGCGTCGCGGCGATGCTGCTCGCCCTTGCGGCGGGCGTTGCGCCCGTTACGGCAGCGCATCTTAGCAACTATGCCTCGGGGATTGCCGTGCGAAAGCGCGGGACGGCGACGGTATCGCAGGCGGAACTGTGCGCGGCTGTGGCAGGCGCTGCAAGGGAAGAAGGAGGCGGGATATGCTGATCCCGGGGGATCACATCGAAGCGTTTGCAAATGCCCTGCGGGCGGCAGGGCAGCGCATCGTCTTTACAAACGGCTGTTTTGACATTCTGCATGCGGGGCATGTACGTTACCTCGCTGCGGCGCGTGCGCACGGCGATGTGCTCATCCTCGGGCTGAACAGCGACGCGTCCGTGCGGCGGCTCAAGGGGGCAGCGCGTCCTGTCAATGAGGAGCGCGACCGCGCGGAAGTCGTCGGTGCACTGCAATCGGTGGATGCGGTTGTCATCTTCGGCGAGGATACCGCTGAGACACTCATTGCAAAGGTGCGTCCCGATGTTTATGTCAAAGGCGGCGACTACACCCGCGCGACGCTGCCCGAGGCGCGCATCGTAGAGGGGTATGGCGGCGCGGTGGCATTCATCCCGCTCGTTGCGGGCAAATCAACGACGGGCACCATTCGCCGCATGCAGGAGCTTTAATTGAACGCATTTCTTCTTATCAGGCTCTCTGCCATGGGGGATGCCGTACATGCGCTCCCCGTCGCTCACGCGCTCAAGGAGACATATCCAAAGGCACATCTGACATGGGTCGTGGAGCCGATTGCCGAGGGCATTGTGCGCATGTGCCCGGCGGTGGATGAGATCATTGTCCTTCCGAAAAAAGAGCTGCGCACATGGGCAGGTCTGCGGCGGCATTTTTTGCCGCTGCGCCGCCTTCTGCGCAGGCGCCGCTATGATGCGTCGATTGACCTGCAGGGGCTGTTTAAGTCGGCGGCCGTTGCGTTCCTGGTGCGTGCAGACCAAAAGATCGGCATCGGTGTGATGCGTGAACTTGCCTGGCTCATCTCACGGCGGATTCCAAGTGCGCATCGAGAGGGGCATGTGGTCGAGCAGAATCTCGATGTCGTGCGTGCGCTCGGGTGCAGGGTGGATGCGGTGCGGTTCCCCGTGACGATTCCGGAAGAAGCGGCACGCAGTGTGCATGAAAAGCGGCACGCACGCTGCGGCAGAGGGGCCTATGCCGCACTCATCATTGGGGCGAGCTGGGCGAACAAGCGATGGCCGACGGCATATTTTGCAGAACTTGCGCACCGTCTGCGCACCTGCGGGCTCACGCCGATCATGGTGGGCGGCGGTGCGGTGGATGCCGCGCGTGCCGAGGGGATTGCCGCAGCGGCAGTGGAGGAGGTGCCTTCGCTCGTCAACGCAACCTCGTTTCCGGAGCTGGCGGCGCTCCTGCGTGATGCGCGTATCGTCATCGGCGGCGATACAGGTCCGACACACTTGTCGGATGCGCTCGGTACACCGACGCTGATGCTCATGGGCTGTCTGCCGGCTGCGCGCAATGGCCTTTATCATGCGCCGCAGAATGTGCTCGTCGTCGAGCGTCCCTGTGCGCCCTGTGGGAAGCGTGTCTGCGCGCTCGGGCTGGACTGTCTGGATGATATTGCACCCGCACGTGTGATGGCGGCAGTCACGCGGTTGATGGCGGAGACGGTACAGGAGCGTACGGCGGGTGTGGGAGATTCATGAGAGGAGCATGAGCCGATGATGCGGATTACACGATATGGATACGAGGAGGACGGACGGCTTGAGGCATTCTATGCGTCGCTTCAGCGCGATGTAAAGCTGTTTGTCTTTATTTTGCTGACGCTCTGCATCTATCGCGCGTATTTCATGTATTATATGGCGGGCTATATGACACCGGGGACGGGGACAGGCGACATTGCCCTCGCTCTTATCACGGGGCTTCGGCTCTCGTTTAAGACGGCAGGCGCCGCTGTGCTGCCCGCATTTTTGTTCTGTACGCTGCCCGTGCTCATTTCGCCGCAGTTTTCTCGTGCCCTTGGGCGTCTGCGCCTTGCCTGGGGCACGCTTGCGATCTTTGTCTTTGCGGTGCTCTTTCAGGCGCGGTTCCCCTTTTACCGCCAGTTCCAGTCAACCTTCCATATGCAGGTGGCGGCGGGATTGCATGATGATGTCACGGCAATTTTCATGACGATGCTTCAGGAATACGGGCTTCTCTGGCGTCTTGGCATTGCACTTTTGCTGACGCTCGTTTCGTTCGTCCTCCTGCGGTATTTGCTGTGCTCACGCGGGACATACCCGCTGCCGCGCCTCTGGGGACTGCAGCGCATGCTCTTTGCGTGTGGGTTGGTGGTTCTCATTGCGGTGGTCAGTGTTTTTCTCCGGTTCGGCGGCAGTTTTACCTATGGCAGCGGAGTGAATTGGGAGAATGCAGGTGTCACGCGTGATATGTTCCTCAATGAATGTATTCTCGATGACGGGCAGGCACTCTATCGTGCACGCGCCATGCAAAAGCGTATTGCGGGCGGTGATATCACGGGTGTTGAAAAGGAACAGGTGCGCGCCCTTGCCGCACAGGCGGCAGGACATCAAGGGGGCGGCGATACGCTGACGCCCTATCTGACGCGCACGGCGCACGGCGCACGCATGCCGAAGCCGCGGCATATCTTCATCATCCTCGGGGAGACCTATGCCCAGTGGCCCATGCTCGATGCCTATGAGCATCTGCATGTCGCCGACGGCATCAAGGGGCTGACGAAGGAGCCGAATGCCTATTATTCGCGCCGCTTTATGCCGAACGGGGACTTCACCTCGGTTGCGATTACGGGGGTGGTTACAGGGCTTTCCGATGTCAATATGCACGTCAACTATCAGCCGCGCAGTCTGCATGAAGTCTATCCGACCGCTATGGCACCGCAGTTTCAAAAGCTCGGCTATGCGGTGGATTTTTGGTATGGCGGGGTGCCCTCATGGGAGGGAATGAACCGCTTTACACTGGCGCAGGGCTTCGACCATTTTTATGGGTATCCGGATTTTCACGCGGAGAAAGTGAATACGTGGGGAACCTCGGACGGGCAGCTTTTTGCAGCGCTCGGAGCACATCTTGCGGACGAGCCGCCGACGGTGCACCTCATCATGACGGTGTCGAACCATCCGCCATATAACATTGATGTGGAGGCGGAGGGCTTTGATCTTAATGAGGCGCGTGCAAAGACAGCTGCGCTTGAGAATGCGGACGATCCCGACCAGCTCGCCGTCGAGCTTGGGCACTACTGGTACATGGATCGGGTCGTGACGAACTTCGTACATGAGACCATGGCAAAATACCCGGACAGCCTGTTCGTCATCACGGGCGATCATGCCGTACGTATGAATCCATCGCGTACGCCCACGATGTACGAGTTCCAAAGTGTGCCGTTCGTGCTCTATGGGCAGGGTGTTACACCGAAGATTCTGCCGCCCGATGCGGTCGGGGGGCATACGAATATCGTCCCCACGCTCATAGAGCTGATCGCGCCCGCGGGCTTTACTTATGTATCCATTGCGCCGAGCCTGACGGAAAGCAGCATGGGGGCGGCGTTCAACCGCGACTACTTCCTCACAGGCAATGTGATGGGGATGGTGAATGAGGAGCGCACCGAGCTTCTTCCGGGGGGGAAGGAACCGCCTGATACGGCGGCAGTCTACGATGTGCTGCGTAAACGTCTTGCGATTTTGCGGACGCTTTCATGGCAGCTCATCACGCATGGAGATACACTGGAGGGGCAATGAGTCTCTATCAGAATATTCTCGTCATCCATCTGATGCATCTCGGGGACTTGATGCTTGTGACGCCCGTCCTGCGGACACTCCGCTGCACCTATCCGGCGGCGCGGATCACACTGCTCGCCGATGAGAAGCTGGCGGATATTGTGTGCGAGAACCAAAATGTCGATCGCTGCCTCTTCATCGACAAGAAGGGGAAGGATCGCAGCCTCTTTGGGCTGTTGCGGTTTGCATGGCGGCTGCGCCGCGAAAAGTATGACCTCGTCATCAATCTGCACCGCAATGAGCGCCCCTCGCTGCTCGCAGCACTGAGCGGCGGCAGGCGTATTGTCGGCTATGCAAAACCGGGCTTTTCTCTGTTCTTTGATGCCGTCAGCCCCAACCGCAACCTCGATATGCACGAAGTCCATTCGCATTATATGGCGCTGCGGGAGGCGGGGGTCATCCGTGCGGTTTATGATGCGGGGCTTGAGATGTGGGTTCCTCCCGCGGCGGAGGCGGAGGCAGCACGTCTCTTTGCTGCGCATTTTGCGCCCGAGGACAAGGTGATCGCGCTCAACATCGGCGCGAGCTGGCGAACGAAGCGCTGGGTGGATGCCTACTTTGCCTCTGTTGCAGATACCTATCTCACACGCGGTTATCATATCGCTGTCTTCGGCGGGCCGATGGATGTGGATATTGTTCATGACTGCATCGCACAGATGAAGGAGAAGGAGAGCCCGCATCTGCACATCTTTACGGGGAAAGTCAGTCTCGGCGTGCTCGCGGGTCTGCTTCGGCGCTGCATTCTCTTTATCACGACGGATTCCGGTCCCATGCATATCGGCGTCGCCATGCATGTGCCTCTTGTCTGTATGTTCGGCGCTTCGCCCATTCCGGGATTTTATCCGTATGACAGCAGAACGTTTTCGATTCGTGCGCCCGTCCCCTGTCACCCGTGCAGACTGCACGAATGTCCGCTCCACGGGGATGAATATATGAAATGTATGGTGCGTATGCCGCCGGGGTTGATTGTGCAGTATGCTGACAAGCTGCTCGCAGAGACCTGTGAGCGTCCCGCCTATGAACTATCACCCCCGGAGGATTTTGAGACACGGGTTGTAGAGATGGCGGACGGTGTATTCGCGCTTGCGCCCAAGGGGGCAGCGGGTCGGGTCGTCCGTCCGGTTCTGCCGGAGAAATAATTTCTAAACAGATAGGAGCGTTTCATGGATATGACGAGAATCCGCGCAGTCGTTGCGGAAAAGAGCATGCGCAGCAGCATCCTCGTGGTTGGCGATGTTATGCTGGATAAGTACTATACGGGAGATGTTACACGTATTTCACCCGAGGCACCTGTGCCGATCACGCATGTGAAGGGGACGCGTGAGACGCTCGGCGGCGCAGCGAACGTCGCGCATAATCTGGCGCTGCTTGGGACGAATGTCAGCATCGCGGGTTTCGTTGGCGATGACGCACATTGCAGAAGTCTCTTGGAAAAACTCACGGCACGCGGCATCGACTATGAGGGGCTCATTCATACGGATCGCCCCACGACGACCAAAATTCGTGTCATTGGAGGCCATCAACAGATGCTGCGTCTGGACTTTGAGGACGCGAGCCCTATAAACAGTGCATATGCAGAGCAGTATCTTGGCTACATCGACCGGAAGCTCAACGAAAGCCTTGACTGTATCATCATTTCCGACTATGGTAAAGGTTCCTGCACAGAGTATGCATGTCGGCACATTATCAGCGCTGCCCATGACCACGGCGTGCCCGTCATCATCGACCCAAAGGGGGCGCAGTGGGCGAAGTATAAAGAGGCGGACTACATTACGCCGAACCTCAAAGAGGTGAACGAGATCCTCCTTGAGCCAATAGAGAATGAAGACTTTCCGGTGGAAAAGGCCGCGCGTTATGTGATGCGCAAATTCAATATACGCAATGTGATCCTCACGCGCTCGGCCAAAGGGCTGTCCCTCATCCATGGGGAGGAGGTCGTCCATATTCCGACACAGGCACAGGAGGTCTTTGATATATCTGGTGCAGGCGATACGGTGATCGCGGTCTTTGGGCTTGCGCTTGCGGGCGGGCTCAGCCCGGCGGATGGCGCATTCCTCGCCAATCTTGCTGCGAGTGTCGTCGTCTCCAAGCTCGGTACTTACGCTGTGAGCCGTGAGGAGCTTCTAAAGGTGCTTGACCAGCAGGCAGAAAGGAATCCAACATGATTATCGTCACCGGCGGCGCCGGCTTTATCGGCAGCAATCTTGTCCATGCGCTCAATGCACGCGGACGCAGGGACATTCTCATCGTGGACGATTTGGAAGACGGTGAGAACTACAAGAACCTGCGCGGGCTTCATTTTATCGACTACCAGCAAAAAGACGATTTTCTGCGCCTCATTGAGGAGGGCGACTTCGACGGGACGGATATTGATGCGATTTTTCATGAGGGCGCATGTTCAGATACGATGGAGTATGACGTCAACTACATGATGAAGGTGAACTACGCTTACTCCAAGGCATTGCTGCACTTTGCGATGGGGGCACGCATCCCGTTCCTATACGCATCCTCCGCTTCGACCTATGGCAGCGGCACATATGGCTTTACCGAGGGCGGGCGTTCGGAGGATGCGCTCAATCCCTATGCCTTTTCAAAACTCGTATTCGACCGCTATGTGCGCCAAGTCATCCCTGAGGCGCGCAGCCAGATTGTCGGGCTGAAATACTTTAATGTCTATGGCCCGCAGGAGCATCATAAGGGCAAGATGGCGTCGATTTTCTACCAGCTCTACCACCAGATCAAAGAGATGGGACAGGCGCGGCTCTTTCGTGGGACGGACGGCATCGCTGATGGAGAGCAGCGCCGTGACTTTATCTATGTTCGCGATGTCGTACGCGTCAATCTCTGGTTCCTCGAAAACGGCGGAGAAAGCGGTATCTACAACTGTGGCACAGGTACAGCACACAGCTATAATGAAGCGGCACGCGCCGTGATGGCAGCGCTCGGCAAGGGGGAGATTGTCTACTGCGATTTCCCCGAAGTACTGTGCGGCAAATATCAGAACTATACCCAAGCAGATATGACGGCACTTCTTGCAGCAGGGTATGATGAGGGCTTTACGCCGATGGCAGACGCCGTAAAGGAGTACTGTACGTTCCTCGATGCGGGCGGGTATTTCACTTATGCCGAATAAGGCGGTCTTTTTCGACCGTGACGGCACGCTCAACGTGGATGTCTACTATCTCCATGATCCCGCGGCGTTTGTGTGGATGCCAGGCGCGGTGGATGCCGTTCGCTTTGCCAATGCGCATGGCTATCTTGTTATTGTCATCACGAATCAGAGCGGCGTTGCACGCGGGTATTTCGACGAGGCGGATGTGCAGCGTTTGCATAACTGGATGAACGAAGACCTTCGCACACATGGCGCGTGGATTGATGCGTTTTACTACTGCCCGCACCATCCGGATGGCGCAGATGCAATGTACCGGCAGGAATGCGGCTGCCGTAAGCCTGCGCCGGGCATGATTCTGCGTGCACTGCGCGAACACGATATTGACCCTCATGCGTCGCTCCTCATCGGTGATGGAGCGCGGGATGTGCAGGCGGCACAACGTGCGGGCGTGCGTGGTGTGCGCTATACGGGCGGCGATTTGTGCAGCCTTTTGCAGCATGCGCTGGAAACTTAGTTTTTAGTTTTCCGGCAAATGTGACGGATAAAGAAAGGGTTCTATGTCAGATGTTGTGGAGTGTACGGATGTGGTGTTCCACCTAAGCGAACCTCAGCGGAGTAAGAGGAAATGAGTGCACGTTCTTAGCGGAACCGAATGATAAGAGTGGATGGGTGCCGATGAAAATAGCCATCTTTGAGAACATCATGACGCCGGGCGGACATGAGGTGGATTTTGACCGCATTCTTGTGGAGGAGCTGCGTGCGCTTGGGCATGAGGTTGTGTTTTATGTTCCAGAGGGGTTCCGGTTCGGCATGGACTATCATGTACCCGTGCATCATCTGTCGGGGACACCTGTCCTCTATACACATGCGCGCGGCATCTCAAAGCTCCTCCTTTCTCTAAAGCGCGAGCGGCGGCGCTTTCTCTGGTACCGTGCGCTCTGCCGGGCAGCGGAGGCGGGGGCCTTTGACGCGCTCATTGTGCCGACCTCGACCTATCGCTATCTGCGTGCGCTGCGGCAGAGTGTCCTGCGCCGTTCGCCCGTGCCGGTTCTCTTTATTCAGCATGGGCTGAATCCCAGTGAGGCACCGAAGTTTTTCCATGCGGCAGATGCTCTGGCCGCGTATCGGAACATCCGCCCGGTGGTGCTTACCCTTGGTGATACGATCTTTGGAGAGCGGCGGGCGCATGTGCATTTAATTGCCCCGCCGACCTTTCTGCCGCGCGATATTGCCGTAAAGGAGTGCCCGCCCGTACAAGCAGATACGCCGCTTACCATTGGCTTTTTCGGACAGTTTCGTCGGGAGAAGCGGCTGGAAGATCTGCTGAAGGTCTATCTCGCAGGACACTATACGCGTCCTGTGCAGCTCCTCGTGCAGGGATCAACGATGCACGAGGAGGATGCGGCAGCGTTTGAGCGCATCATCGCGGCATATGAGGGGCAGGGCGTTACGTTCCTCCATCAAGGGCTGATAGGTGCCGCGTGGCAGCGTGCGATTGCCTCTGTCCATGCACTCCTCCTGCCGTATTCTGCACCACGCTACCGCTATCACTGGGGGGCGATGCTCTTTACCGCCATCGGCTTTCAAAAGCCCGTGCTGACGAGTGACGATATGAACCCTGAGGTATTTGCGCACTATCCTGTCGGCATGACGTTCCCCAGCGGAGATATGGCGGCGCTTGGCAATGCGCTCGAAACGTTCATCAACGAATATGATACGCGTGCCCCGCTCTTTCATGCGGCGCTTGCACGTGCGGCGGAGCACTATGCACCCGCGTGTTTTGTAAAACGCATCATGGAGGTCATCGAGGGAAAGGATGTCTGATACGATGCGCCGGTGGGGCACATATTCGTTTATGTGCCCCGCACGTTCGGGCTTCTTGTCAAACAGTATGAAAAGGATATGGCGCACCATGTGACAAAGAGCTGAGATTCGGTACAAGAGGAAGGGAAACGCTATGGCACTCAATCTCTCGGTACTCATCCTCGCAAAGAACGAGGAAGCGAACATTGAGGACTGCATTCGCAGCGTCTCTTTTGCAGGGGAGGTTGTCGTTATTGATGATTTCAGCACGGATCGGACAGCGGCGCTTGCACGTGCGCTGGGGGCACGTGTTGTGCAGCGTGCCCTCGATGGCGATTGGGGGGCACAGCAGACGTTTGCGATAGGAGAGGCGCAGTGCGATTGGATCTACTTTCTGGATGCAGATGAGCGCGTATCGACGCAGCTCTCGATGCTCATTCGTTCCTTTGTGGCAGCGGACGACCGCCGTTATGCCTATGCGAATGCGCGGCTGAGCTATTACTTTGAGCAGCCGCTGCGCCATGGCGGGTGGTTCCCGGACTATGTTGTGCGCCTTTTGCCGCGTGCAGGCACGAGGGTCGAGGGGCTGGTGCACCCCAAGATCTGCCATCCGTATGAGGAGGTCAAACTGCCGGATGCGGCCTACCTCATTCACTATCCCTATCGCGACTGGGTGCATTATCTCGGCAAGCTGAATGTCTACACAACGCTTGCGGCGCAGAAGGCATATGCGGCAGGGCGGCGCGCAACGTGTGCGGACATGATCCTTCATCCGCTGTGGGCGAGTTTTCGCATGTATGTGCTGCGGCGCGGATTCCTCGATGGACAGATCGGCTTTGTCCTTGCTGTGTTTCACTATTTTTACACCATGGCGAAATATGTCAAGCTCTGCTATATAGACAAGACGAACCGCCATACAGGAGATTCGTTATGATTGCAGAAATCCGTGCCGTCGCACAGCGTTCCTATCGTTTTGACAACGCGCGCGAGCGCCATCGCGCCCTCGTATTTATGGTGCGTGCTGTACTGCATTGGAAGCAGCTTCGCACGCTCTATGACTTTTTTCAGAAAACACAGGGGCGGCGCGTACTCTATCAGCGCAATCCATATCCCCTTGAGCAGGCGACACGCGCCTTTTTTTATGCAGGTTCGACCATGCACACGCGCATTGCGCTCATCTGTGCACACTATGCCTATTTGGAGAAGCGGCTCAGTGAGAGAGACTTCATTGCCCTCGGCTACGATACGCCCTATGTGATTTGGCGATCTGCGGAGCCGGATATGGATTGGCATGCCTACTTGAAATTTGCCCCGGGACAGCGCAAGGAGGGGCTGCTCACGGTCATGATGGATGTGGGCGGGGCGCATCTTTACCAGATCATCTTTTGGATTGAGCAGAGAGAGGGCGCCGGTGCGCTTGTCATCGGTGCCATGCAGGGGCCAAATACCGAGGATGCGCAGGACTTTATCCGCGAGATGACGAAGCGTGCACACCGTTTCCGCACGAAGAACCTCATCCTCTATATGACGCAGGCAGTCGCGCGTGCACTCGGGGTGCAGCGGATCTTTGCCGTCTCGAACGCGGGCTACTACGCGAACAATCATATGCGCCGTGATCGGAAGCTGAAAACGGACTTTGGCGTGTTCTGGGAGGAGGTGGGGGGGCAGGTGACGGAGGATGCGCGTTTTTATGAGCTGCCGCTCGTACTCGCGCGCAAGACGATGGAGGAGGTGCCGACGCGAAAGCGTGCCCTCTATCGCCGCCGTTTTGACTTTCTCGATGCAGTTGATGCAGAGATTGCCCGCCGCATGGGGGAGATCTTGAAGCCCTGCCCCTCCCCTATGGGCATGGAGGATGCGTAGATGGGCGGTGTTCCTGTGCAGGCGGCAGGGGAGCAGTCCCCGCTGAAAACCTATCAAAATATCCTCGTCTATGCCATGGTCAACCTCGGTGATGTCATTTTAACGACGAGTGCCATTGCCCTGCTCAAGCAGGTGTATCCTGCGGCGCGGATCACGATGCTCTCGCGACCCATTGTGCGCGAAGTGATAGAGCATAATCCCGTCATTGACGGTGTGATTCTGTTTGATTACAAGGCCAAAAAAAATGCGCTCGGGCAGATGTGGGCGATGGTGCGGGAGCTGCGCGCGCGGCGGTTCGACCTTGCGATTTCTTTTGACCGCAAGCTGCGCCCTGCGCTGCTTTGTTTTCTGGCGGGGATTCCTGTCCGCATTGGTCCCTCACGCGTCTTTGATGCGCGGCCGAGCCGCGTGACATGGCTCTATACACATACAGTGTCCATCACACATGATCTGGATGATACATTGCAGGCGGAGACCTATCAAGAGATCATCCGCGGTTTTACGGGTACGGACGGGCATGCGCGCCCCGTACTCCCCGCTCCTGATGCAGCACAGAGCGCGAAGGCTGCAGAGATGCTTTTGCCCGCAGAGCGCATGGGAAAGAAAAAAATCGGACTGTGCGTGAAGGGGACGTTTGCCCTTAAGACATGGCCAAAGGAATACTTTGCTGCGGTGGTGCGTGCTCTTTCTGCGCGGTATGATGCCGCTTTTTATGTCACAGGGGCGCCGGGCGACTACGAATATGCGCAGGAGGTCATCGCATGTATGGGCGTGCCTGCGGAAAATCTCTGCGGGAAAACGAATCTGATGGAGCTTGCGGCGCTTTATGCGCGGCTCGATTTGCTCCTGAGCGTTGATACGGGCGGCGGGCATATCGCTGCGGCGGTCGGGGTTCCGCTCGTCACGATATTCGGCTGTACTTCTCCGCGCCGCTGGCACCCCATCAGTAGTGCGGCGACGGCACTCACCTCGCATGAGCCGTGCTGTCCATGCAGCTATCGTGAGACCGAATGTCCGAGTTATCCTAGGCCTAACTGCCTCTATCACGTCCTGCCGGAGGAAGCTCTGCGCGCCTGTATCGCCTGTCTGGACGGCGCAGTGTCCGCACAGAACACGTAGAAGGAGCCGCATATGCACGTCGGTCTTATCACAAAGGATTTTGCCGTCGGGAGAGCGTTCAACAGCAACGGTCTGCCGAGTAAGAGTGGGGCGGAGTTCCATGCGGAAAATCACGCGCGGGAGCTGATGCGGCTGGGGCATAGGGTCACGATTTTTGCCAAGAAGCGGTACTTTGCCACGAAGGCACGCGAAGATGTGAACGGGATCGATCTCGTTCGCCTGCATGAGCCGTCGCGCGGCGCTGAGCTCCTTTTACGTCTGCGCACGACGCATCGGGATGTCGATGCGCTCTACATCATCGGGATTCCCGCGTTTGCCGTCTGGGCGATTTGGCTTGCACGGAAAAAGGGGATTCCCGTGACGCTTGCACTCACGGCAAAGATGGAAATTTTTGACGGTGATGCAAACTGGCGCAATCGCCTCTTTGCCTCCTGCGATCATTATATCGCAACGACACACGAGATTGCCGCGGGATATACCACACGCGGCGGCATTGCACCGGAGCGCGTCACCGTCCTGCCGCACGGCATCGACGCACAGCGGTTCTCCGTGCCGACAGCAGAGGAGCGGGCGCTGCTGCGTGCGCGTCTTGGCATCGCAGAGGACGCGCCCGTTCTGCTCTTTCTCGCGCGCATTGTACTGAATAAGGGCGTTGATACGCTGCAGGATGTTTGGCGCATCATCCATGCGCACTGCAAAGAGGCGCGGCTGCTCGTCGTCGGCGGCGGGCTGCCGGAGCTGGTGCTGGCGCTGCGCAGCCTTGGCGCAGAGACGGACGGTTCGGTTATCGTCACGGGAGAGCAGGCGCATCCGGAGGACTATTACAGGGCAGCGGACTGTTATATATTCCCATCCCGGCACGAGGCACTGCCCACCTCGCTCATCGAAGCGATCAGCAGCGGACTACCGGCCGTCGTCTCCGATATTGGCGGATGTGACGATCTCGTGCAAAACGGGGTGAATGGCTACCGCGTTCCCGTTGAGGATGCAGATGCCTATGCCGCACGCATCTTAGAGATCTTTGAGAATCCTGAGAAAGGGGCGCACATGGGCGCGTGCGGCAGACGGCTGGTTAAGACGCGTCTGGATTACGCGGTGCTCTCCGATCAGCTCGCTGCCATCATTGCGCAGGGGGATAATACGCTCGGCACGCGGGATTTCCTGCAGTGGTGAGCACGTGTGTCCTTCGCTGCGCACGGAAAAGGAATTGTCATGACTGCCCAAAATGCTCTCTTTGCCCATGATTTGACGGGGAAACGCGTCCTCGTTCTCGTTCCGCATGCAGATGACGAGGTCAATGCTGCGGGCGCGATTTTGCCGGCGTTTGCAGCGATGGGCGCTGACTGCTACATCTGCTATTCAACGAACGGGGACTTTTGCTTTCGTGCGCAGACCCGCATACGTGAGGCGGCGGCGGCTGCGGCACTGCTCGGGACAAAGTCGGAGCGGGTGATCTTTCTCGGCTACGGTGATACGCTGAACCATACGGGGCACCCGCACCTTTATGATGCGGATGTGCCTGCCGCGGCGCCCTCCGGGCATACCGAGACGTATGGAGCGGCGGGCTATATGGACTACGCAACACAGCGCAGAGGGCATCCAAGTCCCTATACACGCGCGGCATTTCGTGCAGATGTCGCAGCCGTTGTAGAGGAGATTCGCGCCGACATCATCATTTGCGTGGACTATGACAAACATGCCGACCATCGCATGCTCTCTGTTATCTTTGATGCAGTGATGGGAAAACTCTTCACCGCAGATGCCGGCTATCGGCCGTTGGTGCTGAAATGCCTCGCCTATGCTACGGCATATGAGGGCGTGCCTGATTTTTACGCGCCCAATATACGCGCCACACGGCGCCCGATTGTTGGTGAGCTGACAGACTACCCCTCGGATATGCTCTCACTCTCTTACTACGTGTGGGAGGAGCGCATCCGCTTTCCTGTGTTTGAATATGAGACGACGGGCGGACGCTTCCTGCGCAGGGATGTCCGCTGCCGCGCACTTAAGCAGCATCGCTCGCAGGGAGCCGCACTCCACGCGGAGGGGATTCTAAACGGGGATGCGGTGTACTTTCAGCATCGGACGGACAATCTTGCCTATACCGCTTCTCTGTGGGCGAGTTCCGGAGATCCTGCGCCCGCTGCGGATGGGCGCTATTATGACATCGCGGATATTGATGAGGAAGATGCCCCCTTTGGAGAATGTCTTTGGGCACCGGCGGACGGAGACGATGCACGGAGCATTGCGTTTACATTTCCGACGGAAACGGAGCTGCGGCTCATGCGCATCTATGGCAATATCGGCACATATGGGCGGATCACAGCACTGCGTATTTCCTGCGACGGGGTGTGCATCGGAACCCATGCGCTGCCGCCGCGCGGGCGTGCGCTCACGCTGACCCTTGATGCGCCGCGGCGTGTGCGCGAGGTTTGCCTTACAGTCGTTCATGCAGAGGGGACGCATTGGGGGATCGCCGAGTGCGCCTTCTTTTCTTCTCTTTGGCAGACGGGCGTGCTTCTGCCCTTTATCAAAATTGAGAGCGGCGGAGATTTCCTCTATGACTATTGGACGCCGCCTGCACAGACGAAACTTGTCCTGCATGCGTATCGCTATGGGGTTGCGGAGACGGCTCCTCTTGACTGGCAGATGGATGACGGGGGGGGGGCACAGTCTGCTCACGGAAGACGGGGTGCTGTATCTTGGCGCAGGAGATACGGAGATCAAGGTGCGGGCGACGCTTAAGGATCATCCGGAGATCTTCGATACCGTCACCATTCGGCGAAAATCATGGGGCAGTTTTTTGTGGCTGATGCTGCGCCAACAGATCGAGCGGCGTTTCCTGCGCTTTATTTGGCGGCGAAAAAAGAAATACATCCATTTGCGTTGGAAGTATATCAAAGATATTTAGCCAATCATGGATTTGCACCAATCTGACGGGTCTTTGTTCTAGGTGGATTTGGGCGCGGATTCTTCCACAGGCGGCTTCTGCACATCGTCCGCTGAGATGCCGGGCGTGATGCCGCGTGTATAGCGGCGTTCCATGCGGTCGTGGACATGAGCGTACTTCGCTGTGACCTTGGGACTGCGTTGGCGCAGCGTTTCCTGTACGACGCGCAGATCTTTTGTCTCTTGGTAGAGATTCGTGCCGCAGCTGTGTCGGAACAGGTGGCAGGCATAGCCATGCTGCTTGAGTCCCGCGCTCTTTAGCGCACAGTTGATGACATAGCGGATGCCGACGCGCGTGATGCGCCCCTTTGTGTTGTTGCGTGAGCAGGAGATGATGGTCGGCGTGCGGCGGCGCTCTGCAGGGACGGCGCCGCGTTCCTCCAAATAGGCTTTGAGGAGCTGAAGTGTCTCCTCGCACGGGTAGATGATTCCCGCGTGCCCCTTGCCGCGAATCTCAATGCGTCCGCGCTCCCAGTCTATATCCTCGTCCGAGAGGCGTGCGACCTCGACGACGCGCAGCCCCTCCACGCCCATGAGATAGATGATGAGGAGGTTGCGCAGGCGCCGGAGGGTGTTTTTGTCCTCCTTGAGGCTCTCACAAATCTCTTTGATCTGGTCTACTGTGAGATATTTATAGTCCTCGTCGAGATGCTGCGGGTTGCGCAGCTGCAAGTCGGCGCAAGGATTCTCTGCAACGAAGGAAAGGCGCTGTGCGACCTTGTAGAACGCACGGATGGCGGCTCCTTTTATCATCAGTGTGGCGGCGCTGTAATCGCGCGCACGCATGTCCTCCATGTAGATGCGGATCTGGTAGTCGTGTACGTCCCTGAGCGGGTGCAGCCCCTGCTCCATACACCAGTGAAGAAAGAGACGAATGGCGAGCTCGTATGTGTTGCGCGTGTCTGCCGTGGGGGCGCCGCCTGCAATGTACCGCGGCAGATATTCATAGAAATGGGTAATGAAGTATTCGGGGGTGATGGCATCCTGACGGACGTTCATCGAAAGTGCATCCATGCGGCGCACTGTGCCCGGGGAGGTTTCTGTGTGCGGTGCCGGCACAGTGGTTTTCGGTCGGCCGTCGCTGCGGTATGCGTCTTCTTCTGCCATGGGGTTCCTTCTTTCGTTCGTTTTTAGGATGCGGCTTCAATGAAGGATGCGTGCATCGGTGTCAATGCCCCATTATAGCACGGGGAAAGCGCATTGGGCAATCAATGCGGCGGCGTGCGCATTCAGAGAAATGATGCGGTGATATGAGAATACTATTGGCGATATTTTCCAGAAATGATGAGATTTTGCAGATCAAGCGAGCGCTGCAATCGCTTGGGCACGAGGTCATCACCATCTATGAGGACTCCTACCGGGAGACATGTCCCTATTATCAAAAGAAACTGGATCAAATGGGTGTGCATACCTTTAGGAAGCGTTATGAACGGGAATGGATACAGAGACTGCACCGGATGGTGGAGGAATTCCTGCCGGATGCGGCACTTTTCATCAATCTGCCGACAGAGATGATGCAGCCGTCAGATCTCGCCCGCATCCGCGCACGCACAAAGACGGTCTGCTACTTTGTGGACGGCATATCTTCAAATCCGGAGCTTTATGATTACTACGCACTGCTTGACCATATCTATGTCTTTGAGGAGCAGGATGTAAAATACTTAACAGAGCGGCATCATATTGCGGCACAGTATATGCCTGTGGGGTACAATGAGGCCTATGCGCCGATATGCGCTGCACCAATGATGGATGTGATCTTTATTGGCTCTCCGTTCCCTCATCGGCTGCGCTTGCTGGAAAGGGTGTCGGCTACCGCTGCCCGCGCGGGTTGGAAGCTGCACATCTATGGACCGTTCTATGATGGGCGCTATCCGTGGAAGAGATTCCTGTTTCGGCGGCGGTACCCCCATATCGCGCGGTATTTGATGAATGGATCCGTGCCGCCGGAGGAGGCGGCACGTCTGTACGCGTCCTCGAAAATCTGCCTCAATATCCATGACGTCAGGCACGGCAGTCCCAATCCGAGAACGTTCGAGATTCTCGCGGTGGGCGCTTTTGAACTGATCGATGCGCGGGTCTCTTATGGTGGGCTGCTCAGCCCGGGGGAGGACTTGGCGGTGTACGAGGATGCAGAGGATTTGGTTGAAAAGATCCGCTATTATCTCGTTCATGATGATGAGCGCTGCCAAATCGCAGTCAAGGGACAGTGCACAACAAGGCCCCTCTCCATGAAAAATATCCTGCGTGCAATCATGCGCGGTGGGACGCTGAAAGATATAGGCACATAAGAGTGGGGGGATGCTCCTATTTGTCTATAAATTTTGGCACAGCAAAAACGGGGACTGCCTTATGGCAGTCCCCGTCTTCATATGGGCATCATCAGTGAATCTCAATCTGTTTGCGCTCCGGTTCGCCGGCGGATTTTGGCAGCTTTACCTCAAGCACACCGTCCTTGAACTCTGCATGGATGTTCGCATCGTCGATGCCGTCAATGTAGAACGAGCGGCTCATTTCGCCCGTGTGACGCTCACGGCGGATATAGTTTCCGCTCTCATCCTTTTCGTCCTTGGATTCGCTGCGTGCTGCGGCGATGGTGAGATAGCCGTTCTCGTAGTGGAGGGCGATGTTCTCCTTTGTCATGCCCGGGAGATCAGCGGTCAGCTCATAGTGATCGCCGCTGTCTTTTACGTCTACTTTGAACGAGTTGGCGCCCCAGTTGGCCGCCGGGAAACCGTCATGAAAGAGGGAATCACGCATGGCGTCCAAGAGTGCAAACGGATTTGCGCTGCTTTGCTGCGAGAGGCCGCGGCGTCCGGAAAAAGGTACAAGTCCAAACATGATAATCAACTCCTTTGGAATCATTGATTGGAGCGGCGTTTGGCATACCGTCCAATCAGCACTGTCTTTTCATCAGGAAGGTGGCTGTGCTCTGTGCACCTTCTGATTGTCATTATACATCTAAAAGTCAAAAAGTCAATAGGTCAAAAAGAAAAAATTGAATTTTTTTTATGCGTCTGTATAATGGGACAGAAGGAGGGATTCTCGATGGAAAAAGATATTGTATGGCTCGGTTATCCGAAGTGTTCGACCTGTCAAAAGGCAGAGAAGTTTTTGCGTGCATGCGGCTGCACAGCGCCTATGCGCGATATTGTAAAGGAACCGCCGACGGCAGAGGAGCTGCGCACGTGGCACACACGCAGCGGCCTTCCGCTGCGCCGCTTTTTTAATACGAGCGGACAGCGTTACAGGGAGCTGGGCCTGAAGGATAAACTGCCTGCGATGACACAGGAGCAGCAGTATGCACTGCTCGCTTCGGACGGGATGCTCGTGAAACGGCCGCTTGTGATTACAAAGGAACATGTTCTCGTAGGGTTCCGCGCAGAGGCGTGGGCAGAGATTTTATCATCTTGAATCATAAACGAAAAGGGATGCGGTGCATTCGCTGAGCGCACCACATCCCCGCACATGCGGTTCATTCTGCATACTTTAGATGTGAAGTGCTGACCCTTATCCTCTGCGTTTTCTGGTGATGAGGAATGCCGCTGCATAGGCGGTGATGGGAATGGCGAAGAGGAGGCCAATGCTGCCGACAAGGGAACGCACCACTTCCGTAGCGATCATGTTGAGGTTCACGACGTGCGCCATGGAGAGATCCGGCTGTGCTGAGATCAGCAGGATGAGCGGAAGCGTGCCGCCGATGTAGGCGAGCACGAGCGTGTTCGCCATGGTTCCCATGACATCGCGGCCCACGCGCAGTCCTGAGGAGACGAGGGTACGAAATGAGGTTTCGGGGGCCAGTTGCATCATCTCGTATTGGGCGGAGGCGATGGAGACGGCAACGTCCATCACGGCGCCGAGTGCACCGAGGACAATGCCGGAAAAGAGCAGCTCACGAAAATCAACATCCTGTAAATAGAGCACCTTCAGCATACCGGCCTGTTCTTCGGCAACGCCGGTGAGATAGGTGAAGTGAATGGCGGCGATGGCAAGGACGCCCGCGATGAAGATCCCGCCGATGGTGCCGATGATGGCCCCGGCGGATTTTACGTTGGCGCCGCTTACGATTAGCTGTGTCGTCAGCGTGATCATGGAGCCGATGAGGAACGTCCAAAGCAGAATGTGCGACGGGGCGAAAAGAATCAGCGCGATCAGCCCCTTTGCGATGAAAAGGACGGAAAAGATCAGAGCAATCAGCGCCTTTAGGCCCGTCAGCCCGCCGAATAACAAAAGGACGAACGCAAAGCCAAGGAGCAGCCATGAAAGGCCGGGGAGGCGGTCATAGTCAACGATGGCGTAAGTATCACCCTCTGCACGGACGAGAATGCGTTCTCCCTCCTGTGGATGGATGTCAAAGGCCGGGTTATTCAGCGTTCGATGGGTGAGGCGCACCTCTTTTCCCGCATCGGGGCCGTCATCCAGGCGGATGCTCACACGGTACTGCACACTGCCCGGGGCGAATACTTTAATATTGCCGGCTTCTTCCTCGGCAGAAAGGATATTGGCACGGTATGTCGGCGGATCGCTGCCCATGTCGCCCGGCAGGTGCAGGACGGCGTATGCAGCTAAGATGAGTGCGATGCAGCAGGTGAGAAATCGGACAAAGCGGCATGGATGGATCTTCATATTGGGTCAGCCTTTCCTAAAGTGTAGCAATTGTCAAAATCATCATATACCCCGAGTATGATATTTATATGAATGAAGAAAACTGTTTTGATTCCAATAGTTATTCTTGATTATGGGATTCCTATTGACAGATGACCAATTCTTACATATACTGTGGACAGTGGCATGGTTCCAGAGAGGCGGCAGCAGGTCTGTTGGCCTCACGGCGCAGGAATCTTGTCGTCTCACGGAAAACCTTCAAGGCTGCCATGATGGCAGCTTTTATTTGTTAGAGGAGGGCGCAGGGCTGCGCTGCTTCCTTGCAGGGATCGTGGGGACGTATTCACTCAGTGGTACCGCAAAGCGCCAAGGAGCGAAGGGGCCCTCATATTTAGGGCGATGTGATAAAGGAGGAAATCACATGTTCTCAAAGACGGATTTTTGGATTGGCCTTGCAGTTGGTGCAGTGGCGGGGGTTTTCGGCTACCGATTCATGCAGGAGCGCACACAGCAGCTTGCTGCCCTTGAGGCCGGACAGGCAGAGCTGTCCTTGGCAGAGCTTCAGCGGCAGAAGGAAGAGCTTGAGGATCTGATCGCGGCACAGTCTGCGGCCGAAAAGTAA
>ERZ773004.126-NODE-126-length-50939-cov-5.791251_pt1 | contig 50939 bp, 39 predicted proteins | sample MGYA00580667_ERZ773004 | MGnify/ENA primary metagenome ERZ773004 (study PRJEB29015, sample SAMEA2737963) | human oral metagenome | biome: human oral; feature: human-associated habitat; material: dental | place: China | collected 2123 ... | reverse complement strand
CTACCCCATCAATATCGCTTGCTCGTTTGCCGCTTCGTCCGCGTTAAAATTCCAGACCGCACTCGCTCGTTAATTTTATACGGCTTTCGGCGTGAGGCGCGAAAATTATCGCCTTTAAAATGCGAAATTCACACCCCCTACGCCGTCTTGCCATAGAATTAAAAAATGTCTAATTCGATCCAAATTAAAACGCTTGGCTCAAAATTCGGTGCCACTGAAATTCATCGTTACCTTTCTACTAAAATTCCAGTCTAAATCTTAGTCCTATGCCGTTAGATTTAATATCGCTTCCATATGCTCCGACGTAGGAGAGCTTAAGCGTAGCACGGCTTGAAAGAGACGCCTCGATTCCTGCTTCGGCAGTCGTTAGGTTTTGTAACTTCTCACCTTTTAGCTGGGTACCACCTAGCCCGTTTACGTATAAATAAGCCTGCGGCTGCTTATCCGAAAAGAAGCGATTATATGCCACGTCTGCACTTGCTCTTAAACCTACTCCGCCGATTCTAAACGGAACGCTAGGTTTTATACCAATGCTTACGGCTTGTAAATTTCGCGTTTTGTTTTCAATGCGAATCAAAGAGTTGCTGACGTTATCTATTTTCGTGCGAGTATGCGAAACACCAGCATAGGGTTCTACACTAAAGCTGTCCGCGTTGCTAAAACCCATATAAGAAACCTGTGCGAATGCACTTAAACTAGAGGCATTTGAGCCTACATATTCGTAAGCTATAGGCGAAACCGATGAGATTAGCTTTCTATCTCGATCATATTTCGAATATATCGCACCGAAGCTAAATTTAACAGGTTCAAAACCGATGTTGGAATAAATTCCGCTATGAAAATCCTTGCTTTTGACTTCCTTGGTGCCGCTTATTTTATCGTCCGTACGCCCTGCGCCTACAAATACACCGACGCTTGAACTATCGCCGATTAAAGAGTCAATACCGATTAAATTTACGAACGAATCGGAATGTAATTTACCAATACCGGTATCTTTATCGGATTTAATTCGATTTGTGCCCGAAAAGATCCAAAATCTAGTGTCTTTATCAATATTTACAGCATTCGCGCCACCTCGGTTTTTAACGATGCTTGCCATCATTATGGAATTTATCGCGGAATTATTTGCCGCAGCGAATTCAGCATCATTTGCGAACGCGCTATAATACTCTCGCGCTTGAGCATGGTTTGAGCCTAAAATTTGCGTATAAATTCCGCTGCCGCGATTGGCGACGAGTAGATCTGCGAACGCCCTTTGCGAAGAGCTTAATGCGAAATCTTGCATACTCGTTCCACTTTGGATCGAAAGGCGTAAATTTGAGCCACTCGCCTCCTCTTTGCTCGTTTTGAAAAACGCATAGCTATCCTGAGTGCTCGCTAAATTTGCACCGCTAAATGTGCCCGTGGCGGTTAAAATTTTCTTAGAGCCGGGGTTGTCGACGAGGTTTTGAAGATCGCTAGTATGAACTTGCCCTGCTCTTAGTAATGAGCCTTGCTTAAAGCTCAAATTTAAATTATTCACGCCATCATTTACTACGAATGCACCACCGCTATTGATTGTCGCTTTTACCGTAGTTGCATCGCTTGCCTTGCTCACGCTTCGCCAGCCGTTCCTTTCAGGTATTCTATATACTGCAGAGTGCAAAATTTCAAGTTCACCGCCATTTTGTACATCGATATGTTTACTTTTACCGATTGATTGATTGAGTGCCGAAATTCTGCCACTATATATAGTAGTAGTTCCGGTGAAAGTGTTGTCGCCCGTAAGTGTTAAGGTGCCGCTGCCTCTTTTGATGAGCGCACCCTCATAGCCCTGTGCGGCCCGCTCGGCTCTCGCCTTCTCTCTTGCGGTCTCAAAAGTAAGCTCAGCTTTTTCCTCTGGGCTTAAATTTTGTTTTGAAGCAAGGACGGCTTTTCTTGCTGCCCAAACGGCTGCTTCGTTTTGATCCTCGATTTTTCTAAATTTGATAGCTTTATCAGATATATCGTTGCTCCATATATCGTCTTGATCCATAGTAATGTCGAAATTTCCTAAAAATTGCCCAGGACCAAACATTGCTTTGCCAAGGTCTAAGATACCCCAGCCCCAGACTTTGCTTGGTACGCCGAGCCCGTCACTGCCCCAGCGCTCCAAGGGTTGCCCTTCGTGACCTGCTCTAAGCGTAGTTTGTCTTGCGGTAGTAAGCATCGTATCGCGGACCTGTGCCGCATTCATATATGGATAGCGCTGGAATATGACACCTAACGCACCGCTTACGTGTGGAGCCGCCATAGAGGTACCACCCCAGCTAGCGTATGAAGCCTTTTTAGTTTTTAGATTTACGGTGGAGGAGTAAATATCTGCAGCGGGTGCGGCGATCGTCCACCATTTGGAATTTCCTGCGAGATTAAATCTCTGTGCATCACTTACTTCGCCGTTTGCGTTACTGCCGTTAGGATAGCCCCAAGTACCATTTTGTCCCGTGACATTTACCCAGTATTTTTCTGCATCAGGCCTAAAATACGGCAGGGCTGCACGAGTAAAAGACTCCGCCATAAGGCTTCTATTTCCTGCCGTAAAAACCTGAATGACCTGCCTTTTGACCGCTACTTCGTATGCGGCGTCTATGAAGCTTTTCTCGCCTTTAGTAACAAACTGATAGTAAGCTTTTTTGGCTGCGTTTAAGTCTTTTAGATACATATGATCTTTAGCGTTGTTAGTTTCAGTAACACTGATAGTATCTCTGATGTTCGTATTGTATTCGTTTATATGCCTTAAGCCGGAGGATGGTCTATAGCCCGTAGCGCCCGAGTAGGCGGAATTTACCTTTCTATTTGACCCCCAACTATTATTGATTACCCTAACGCCTGCATCGGCAAGCGCGTTGTAACCTTTTAGAAAAAAATTGTAATCCTGATTCGGTCCGTAAGTCATACCATCGTTGCCGCCTGTATTTGCGGAGTATAAATTCGACTTATACGCTACGCCGTGCATTCCGTTACCGTCCCTGCTTGCAGCCATAGTACCACTCACATGCGTGCCGTGGCTATCATTTACGCCTGCTTGCCACGAGCCATCGATGTCGAATTTTTCACCCTTTTTAAACTCACCCTTATTTGTCTCGTCGTATTCACTGCTTGAACCTGCCTTAAAGGGTGAATTGCCATATTTAGTATCGGGATATCTCATTCCGTCTTTATCGTATACGCCACTGCTTTTTACAATATTTATCCTTCCGCCTCCAAATTCTGGGTGGCTAAGCAGTACGCCCGAGTCCATAACGCCGATTTTTACGCCACTACCGTCAAAGCCTAGCGCATAAGCCGTAGAAGCATTCATTGAGGTTAAACCCCAATCTTTTTTATATTCGTCACTCTCCCAACTACTCGTATTACCGAGCATTCCCGTTTCGGTATAGGCGCCTAGACAAGTACCCGACAGCAGCAAACATGCCGCTATGGATAGCGTAGGTAGGTTTAAGCGCTCTTTGCAGTGCAAATTTGTAAATTTCGATGTTAGATCGTAATTCATAGATATCCTTTCGTAAAAAATTTATTTAATTATACATTGCTTAAAATTAAATATTAATTATTATAAATAAGAAATTTCAATTACAAATTTTAGATAATACCAGAAGGAATGAGCTTGCGTAAGTTAAACTTTTTATATATTACGGCATATAAAACAAATGCTCAACAAATAAATTTATATCAATACGGGCGCCGAAATTTTAAGCTATAATGGCGCTAAATTCCACATCAAAGGAGCGAAAATGAGCGAAATTTTAGATCAGACGCTAGAGCGTGCGAAAGAAATTTTAGGCACAGGGGCGCTGGATTTTAAGATCGAGCGCGCGGTCGTGGGGCTGTTTTTTAGCGGCGTGAAGCTGAGCGGAGGCGCGTGCGGGCTTAGCTATACGCCGCTAAAGTCCCTATCGGGCGCCGTTTGCTGCCCCTCGCAAGCAAGCGCGATGCCCGATTCCGGCAATATCGCGGGCAAGAGCGTGCGCTATCTGCTACGCGATCTGAGCTCTGCTGCGCCGCTTAAAAAGACGCTCGCGCTCGCCGCGCTAAACGCGCTTGGAAGGGCGTGTTTCGATAAAATCCGCGCGGATTACGACGTGAAATTCGGCGCCGATCCCTTTGAGCAGCTGCAGATCGAGCGCGGCAGCTTTAGCGTCGTCGTGGGCGCGCTGGTGCCCTACATCAAGACGCTTATGAAAAATGGTGCGGATTTTAAAATTTTAGAGCTTGACAAAAGTACGCTCAAGCAGGCCGAGCTGCCGTTTTACCTGCCTGCAAGCGAGGCTGCAAGCGTCGTGCCGCGCGCCGATAACGTGATAATCACGGCTACGACGCTCATCAACGACACGCTGGATGGGCTTTTGCGCCTGAAAAAAAGCGGCGCCAAGCTCGTGCTCGTGGGGCCCACCACGCCGCTACTGCCGCAGGCGCTGTTTGAGCGCGGCGTGGACTTTGCGGGCGGCACGCTCGTGCGGGATGCGGACGCGGTACTCGATATCATCGCGCAGGCAGGCTCGGGGTATCACTTTTTGGGTAAATTTGCCGATAAAATCACGATCTGCAAGGGCTAGTGCGCGGATTGAAATTTTAAAATTCTGCGCGCAAGCGGCTTTGCAGCGGATTTTTATAGATCTACGCGAACGTTTTAAGAAAACTTTTTTAAAAACGATGTAAAATGTCCGTTTTAGAAATGAGAGGAGCTATAGATGAATAGCAAAAGACGAAATGCGATGAAATTTAGCCTAGCGTGCGCAGCTTCGCTGCTTTGCGTCGGTACCGCCTCGTTTGGGGCGAGCTTAAATTCGAAGGAGAAAAATATGCAAAAGTGCGTCTATATCGTGCACGGCTACGACGCTTCGCCTAAAAGCCATTGGTTTGCCTGGCTCAAAGGCGAGATCGAAAAATCGGGCGCAAGGGCGGAAATTTTAACAATGCCCACGCCTGCGCATCCGAGGCTTGATGAGTGGCTGAAAACTCTGCGAGAAAGCGTAAAATTTGAAGGCGAAGTCTATCTGGTCGGACACAGCCTCGGCTGCCCTACGATCTTAAATTTCTTACAAAGCGACGCTTTGGGCGGCGCAGTAGAAGGGATCGTGCTGGTCTCGGGGCTTGCAAAGCCGCTTAGCGATCCGCAATTTAAAATTTTAGATGAGTTTATGGATAAGGGCTTTGATTTTGGGCGCATAAAAGCCGCCGCAAAACAGCGTGCGGTGGTTGCTGCGAAGGACGATTATATCGTGCCATTTAGCTTTAGCCGCGAGCTAGCGGGGCAGATCGGCGCTAAGTTTTACGAAGTGGAGAAGGGCGGGCATTTTTTGGATAGAGACGGCTTTACGAAGCTCGATCTTGTGTATGAAATTTTAGAAAAAATGATGAAATTAAAAGGCTAGATTTGGGGTAAACGCGCCCGCTATATCGGTATTTACTTCTGCATTTGCCGCTCGCGTTTTCTCTCCTGAAGCTTGGATTTGATTTAAAGAGCGGCAAAAATAAGACCTCTTCGTTAGCTGCAAAGCTCCGAGCTTGCATAGATAAGCCCGCGGTGCAATCGCCGTTTGCGAGGCGAGTTCTGCGCCGTTTTAAAATTTTGTAAATGTCGCAGCGGCATAAGGGTATTCTGCGCAAATGTCAAAATGCGACGGTAAGTAGGTTTCGGGTTACGGCGAGATAAAATTTAAAGAGCGCGCCAGAGCTTTTGCGACGATGAAATTTTAAAATTTTAAAGCAAGCGGGATGATGAAATTTCAAATCTCGCTTGGCCCGCGCGGGCTAAATCCGTGCCTAAGCCCGTGCTGCGCGAGAGATAAAATTTAGTGGGCGCGAAAGGCGCATAGGCTTAGCTTTTATTTTCGTTAAACATGTATGAGATCACGAAAACGAGCAAACAAACGGGCGCAACGATAACAAACGCTATACTCCAGACTGCCGCACGCTCGCCCCAAAAATACCCCGCCGCGAGGCATGTCAAAAACCCGCCGTAAAAAGCGTCGAGCGATAAATTTTCTACCGTAAAAAGTAGCAAACTAAGATTTGGTTTTTTACAAACAGCTTGCTTAGCTTAAAATTTTTATACCTTTTGAACAAATACCAAAGCAGCGCGCAAGCCAAAATTGCAAATATTGCCGTAAAAACAGCGATTCTAGGTGCACCTAACAAAGGCAAAACCGCCAAAATCAAAGCCGCTGCCCACCAAATAAGCAAGAAAACCACCCGCTAAGAGAGCAAATATCTCGCCACCCTGTGAAATTTATACCTTTGCTCTGCACTCACTATATCTTGCGCACTCCTTGACATTTTATCAGGGCATATCTGCCAATTCTTTTATCATACTCTCAACACTTTTGTCTATATCAGTTTTCGTAGTGCCGCAGTTATCAAATTCTAAATAACTAATATTTTGTTTAAGATCTGATTTGTGGTTCTCATACCAACTTAATTCTTTATTTATTTGCTCCATAAATTTTTCGTTATCAAAAAGATAGATATAAGTAAAAGCCAATTTATTTCTATTTAGAATTATGCCATCTCCATTATATAGATAATACTCATGCTCGCCTACCAATTGAATTATCGGAGTAGTAAATCCTGCACTATTTTTATCTAAATTTACGCTTATAAACTTCGGCTTCAAAACAATAGGCTTTAAATTGAGTAATTCAAAATAGATATATCTTGATTTATTATAAGAGATATTTCTATCTCGGTTTATTTCCAATACTTTATCATACGTTATTTTATTGCCGTACCCATAGGCAGCGTAATAATTCAGCATTTTATTATAGATATCTCTACATTCTTTGATGCCCTTAAATTTTTTACAATCGTTACTCCTCATCGTATAAAGAATTATTTTGCCTTTTTCTAAAAAATCCAAAATCGCTCTTTTATACAGCTCCTCTTTGGGCAAAATTCTATCCTCTTTTAGGCAGTATCCTTGATTGTATTTGTTGTAGTCGAAAGTAGAAACTATCACGAAGCCTCGCGAAGTGGAGTAGTCGGGAATTATACGGATAAATGCGGCACAGAGTATTATTATAAGAAGCAGCACTGCGGCTAGGATTTTAAATTTAAGTTTGCGAAATTTCATAATGATCCTTTAAATGCCGCCAGCGAAGCAAACGCATACTTCGCCGTCCTGTGAAATTTATACCTTTGCTCCGCATCCATCGGTCTTAAGTCCCGTAAATTTTTTAATAAAATTCATATTAGAGAATTTAGCGCCTCTCTATATCTCTACCGCCCAAATAATATTCTTCCAGCGGATAATTTATATTGCCGCAGTTATCAAATTTAAAACCTTTTCCGATACCAACTACGGCATTTTTTCTCTCTTTATAGTATTTCTTCACGATAATAAAATTTCCTCTCTCTCTCGTATCGCACAGATACTCCGAATGGTTAAATTGCATATAATTGCCGTTAAATATAGCAAATTTATCAAGAAACAAAGTACCTGTGACTTCTTTCTCGCCACCGTCAACCCTAACTATCGGTCTGTCAAATCCAACGCTCGTATCTTTCAAATTTATTTTTAAATATTTCTTTGGATTGGTTTTTTTAGCTTTTAATTCTTTCATCAGTATCTCCTCGGTCGTTTTTCCCTCTTGATAATATTTTTCTAATACTTCAAAACAATTCGATAAGTTTATATTTTCTAGTTCATAGTATGCAACCTCGTATCTACTGGACCAAAGACTACCGAAGGTTTTCAACCTATAAGCATCGATCATTTGGTATAATTTCACATTATTATCTAAATATGCTCCTCCCACTTTTTTATACAACTCCTCTTTGGGTAAAATTCTATCCTCTTTTAGACAATAGCCTTGTTTGTATTTGTTATAGTCGGAAAGAGAAACGACAGCGAAACCTCGTGAAGTGGAGTAATCGGGGATGATGCGGATAAATGCGGCACAGAGTATCGCCGCTAGAAGTAGTGTGCCAGCTAGCGCTTTAAATTTAATAGACCTGTAGAATTTCATATCGTTTCTTTTCTATCCATCCATTCGTTAGAGGCTAATTCTTTCGGACCAGGAGGAGTTTTCTTCCCCCACAAATAATAACTCAATATATCGGCGCCGTAATTACCCTCTAATTCTAATCTCAAATCAGTTCCTTTTTTGCCCATCTCTTATCCTTTTTCGGTTACATTCGTTAAGATAAAATTTCAACCAATCTTATCCGCCGTGAATCCACATATCCAGCTCCTGTTCCGCCGGAGCTTTGATATCAAAATTTATATTTCCGCAATTATCGTATGAGAATTTACGTCGTAGATTTTTCATATGAGTATAAGCCAAGACTTCGTTAAGGCTTTCTAAGTTCTCATATCCGTTTTTTATTCGTATTAAATTTTCTTTGCTTTTGATTTTTGTTAAATCTTCTTTATTGTTAAGCTCAATATACCAACTTATATAATCAGGTCTGGCATAATTCACAAAAAATTGATTCTCTTTTATTAAAAATGATTTTTCTAAAAACATTTTTCCGTTATGAAATGGATTTTTCTCTTCCGATAAGATAATAGGCTGTCTAAAGCCCAGAATTTCATCCTTATATACAAAATATTTTGATAGATCGGAGATATCTATTTGCGTCTTGTCTTTTATCTCATAATCAAAACTCTTTCTGTCGGTATTTTCAACTAAAAAATCAAACCAGTTTTCTTCATTGAAATCGCCGATTAGATAGAGCTTGGAGATGCGTGCCGTATAAAAACTATGGCCGAAAATTTTTATATCGTGCTCATCGATAATGGTATTTCGCAAAATTTCATAGTCGTAATATCTTTTAAAATAATTTATAGCGGCATTTTGAAGTAACTCTTCGTTGCTCAGAATTCTATTCTCTTTTAGACAATATCCCTTTTGATATTTGTAATAGCTAAAAATATTAACTATGCAGGAGCCCTGCGAAGTGGAGTAATCCGGCACGATGCGGATAAACAGGGCGCAGAAAAGTAGTGCCGCGGCTAGGATTTTAAATTTAAGTTTGCCAAATTTCATTACGATCCTTTAGGCGCCGCCAGCGAAGCAAACCGCACACCTAGCCGCCTCGTTAAATTTATACCTTCGCTCCGCGTTCATCGCCCTGAGCTTTTTAAATTTGAGATAAGCTTTAGCGATGCTCAAAGTTTTTCTACCTGCGCCAAAACCCCTTTGCATCGCTAAATTTCATATCTAACGCTAGCCAATTTTAAATCGCCACAACATTTAAATTTTTGGTTCTCGCGACGCTTAAATTTTCCCAGGCACGGCGCGTAAAATTCAGCGGCGCGCCGCCAAAAATTTCAGATAAATTCTAAAGCCGCGCCTTGGTTTTATGCCGGCAAAATTTAATCGCGCCGCAAAAAGTCGGTCTGCCGCGTAAAATTCAGCGGCGCGGCGAAAGGGGGCCCGTCTCGTAAAGCGATGCCGCATAAAATTTAACCGCATCGCAAAAAGCTACTCCGCTGCGCAAAATTTAACCGCGAGCGCCAAAGCTCTTTACTTCTTCGGCTTGCTTAGCTCATAGCCGAAGTGGATCTTTTTGCTCTCGCCCGGCTTTAGCTCGAAGTCCCAGCTAAGTAGTCCGTCCTTGCCGAGGCTGCTCTGCTCGGGCGAGTTTTTCAGCGCGACCTTTACGTCCTCATGCGTCGAAACGGGCGCTCGCTCTTGCAAAACCACGTTCCACGCGCGCTTGGAACCGTTTTTGATCTCGTAGTTCCAAGCCATGGAATTTTTGCTTTCTCCGCCGAAAAAGGAGTTTTTCGTGAAGTTGTTCGCCTGCTCTTTTTTAACTTCGATCAGGCTATTTTTACCCAGATACGCCGTAGCCTCCGCGTTTGCGGCAAAGCCTAGATGCACGAGCCCGATCTGCACGCCGTCGAGCTTTATTAGCGTTTCGCTCTCCTCTATGTTTCTTACGGGGCTAAATTTAGCTCGCACGTAGGCCGCCTCGCTGCCGTAGCCGTCGATGAGCAGATCAAATTTCGCATCCAGGCTCTGTTTATCGAAGCTAAACTCGCCCGCTTCGCCCGCTTTGAGGCTTACGCCGCTGATTTTCCACGCCTTTGAGAGCGAGCTTTCGATATTCGCGCCCGTCCTTTGATACGACGATCTAGCCTCCATCGCAGGCGCGACCCTATCCATAGTTGCCTCCTCTAGCATTACATCCTTTTTATAAGCCGCTGCGGGCGCCGGCTTTGCAGGTTCGCCCTCGTACCACGGGTAAAAGGGCTGCGGCGCGGTCTGCGAGGAGTATTCGTAAGGATACAGCGCGATCGTCAAATTCGCTAGCTCGGCGTTTAGCGGATTTTGCACCGAGAGCTTTTGCGCGACCTCGATCTTGCCGCTTGCAAGATCTGCCGAGAGCTCGTTGTGCGTGTAGGCGCTAACATCAACGGGGTAGCTTATTTTTACAAAGCTTGGATCGCAGCCAAAGTTCGCGTTTAAGCGGCGTTCGTTCTTGATCCGGTATTTTGAAATTTTCTCTTTGAGCTTTACGATCTGCTCGTCCGTCTTTGAAATTTCGCCCGCTACGAGCAAGACCTCGTCGTAAACTTTTTGCGAATCCGCCTTTAAGCTCGCCAAGCTTCTATCTTTTAAGCTCGCAAAATCGCTTAAAAAGCGCTGCTGCGCCTTAAGCGCGACCAGGCGGTCGCTTAGCTCGCGCAAGTTCTTTTCGTCCGCCTCTTTTTTGGCGAATTCCGCGTTTTTAACGGGCTCGCTCCCATCCAAAGACGCTTCGCGCATTTCGCAAGAGCCCACAATCTCGATGCTGCGGATATCCAAGTACTCCGGCACGTTCACGCTGAAGTTTGATTTTTGCGCGCCGAAGTTTTGGTGCAAGAAGGCGGAGTTCGCGTAGATCTCAAGGCTATTTTCCTGTGCGCTTAAATTTACGGCAAGCGCCGCAGCTGCGCTTAAAAGCACTATTTTTTTCATTTTCGCTCCTTAAAAATTTTACGTAATTGTAACGATAAATTTTGATTTTTATGCTTAAAATTTGGAGCGAATTTTAAAATTCCGGCCCCGCCGCCCGCTTTGAAATTTCAAAATTTCGCCGCCGTAAAAACTCCGCCGCGGGCGCTAAAATTTTACCGCTGCTAGCGCCCATTAAGTCCTCTTGCTCGCACAGCCGAAGCGATAAAATTTAAATTTACGAAGCTTCTATTGCAAGGATGAGCTGTGCTCGTCCGCGAAAGTTAAACCGATAAAAATGCAGGCGCTAGCCTGCCGTAACTTTAGGTGGGTGCAGGGAGTGCTTGCACTCCCGCTCGCAAGGGCGAGCTTTGCTCGTCCGCGAAGTTAAGATCAAAACGGATACGTCAAGCAACAGACCCTGCCGACCTTTTCGTTGTAGCTGACGTCGAGCTTCAGATCGTATAGCTTGCTTAAAATTTCGCTCTTTATGATCTGCTCGGCCTTGCCGTATGCGACCTCGCCACCGCCTTTTACGAGCGCGACGTATCCGCCCAAAAGCAGCGCGAAGTCCGGATTGTGCGTGGCTAAAACGACGGTATAGCCGTTTTTGAGAAGCTCCTTTGTGGCGCGGAGGAATTTGTATTGGTTGGCAAAATCCAGCGCCGAGGTAGGCTCGTCGAAGATCACGATCTTGGGCTCGCTGCAAAGGGCGCGCGCGATGGACGCCATCTGCCTCTGGCCGCCGCTTAGGCGCGTGATGATCTTGTCTTTTAGGTGCCAAATTTCAAGCATTTTCATGTAGCGCTGCGCGAGCTTGTAGTCGTTTTCGCTTGGCTGCGAAAAGATCCCTATATGCGCCGTGCGCCCCATCAGGACGTATTCGAAGACGCTGTAGTCGTACTCGCAGACCTCGCTTTGCGAGACGTAGCCGATGATCTCGGCGCGCCCTTTGGCGCTGAGGCTCGCCATATCCTTGCCGTCAATTGAAATTTTACCGCGCAGGGGCTCAAGCGTGCCGCTGATTAAATTTAAAAGCGTCGATTTGCCCGCGCCGTTTTGCCCCAAAATCGTCAGCATCGCGCCCGCTTCGAGGTTGAAATTCACGTCGTGCAGCGTCAGAGGGGCGGATTTTACGTAGCCGAAGTCTAAACTCTCAACCCTAACCATTTAGCTTCCTTTTGTTTTTAAGCAGGATGAATATAAAAAATAACGTGCCGATAAAGCCCGTAAGCACGCCTAGCGGGATCTCGCTTTGATTTATACTGCGCGCTACGTCATCTACGATTAGCACGAAGATCGCGCTTAAAAATATGCTCGCCGGGATCGCTTTGGTGTTGCTCACGCCCACGATCATGCGCGTTAGATGCGGCATCAAAAGCCCCACCCACGCGACTATGCCGCTGATACACACGCTGCTTGCGGTTAGCAGCGTCGCGCAGACGATGATGATGCCCCGCTCCAGCACGACGTTTACGCCGAGTTTCGCCGCCGTCGCATCGCCCATGGATAGGACGTTTATGCGGTAGCTCATCAGCACCAAGATAGCGATACAAACCCCCATCACCGGCGCTATCATCGCTAACACGGAGGGATCTACTTTCGCGAGGCTTCCTAGCTGCCAATACACGATGTCTGCAAGCTTCGTCTCGGGATCTGCCATAAATTTTAAAAATCCGATCAGCGCGCCCATCAGACCGCTTACGATGATGCCGGCAAGCACGAGCATTATGGTGGCGCTGGAACGCAGCGCTCGCGTGATTAGAAGCGTAATGCAAACCGCCGCGAGCCCGAAAACGAAGGCGAAAAGCTGGATCAAAAGGATGTTTAGATCAAGCAGGATCGCGATCGCCGCGCCCACGCAAGCTCCGGCGCTGACGCCTAAGAGATCGGGCGAGACGAGCTGGTTTTTAAAGACGCCCTGATACGCCGTGCCGCTGATGCCCAGCGCTGCGCCCACGAGCACTGCGGCGATGATACGCGGCAAGCGCACCTGCATGACGACATTGTGGACGTTTTGCGCTACCTCGCCGCCGCTAAGCGCCTTTAGCACCTCAGTGATGCTTAGGCCGAAGCGCCCTATACAAAGCGATATCGCAATCGTCGCAATCGTCGCCAGTATCAGCAGCAGGAGAATAAATTTAAAATTTTTCATACCTTCCCTTGCTTTAAATTTTATCTTTTGCCTTAAATTTAATCTTTGAAATTTCGCTTCATCGAAACTCGCTTAAAATTTCGCTTTAAATTCCGCCTTCCGGCTCGTAGGCGAAAGGCTTGCGGCAAAATTCCTTCGTGATAGCTCCAAGATCAATATTTCAGAAAAGATCCGGATGAAAATTTTAGCCGCCTGCAAGATTTATAGTGTCGTCTCCATGCCCGTGCGGTCTCAGCCGAAAATGTTTGTAGGCGCAGCATAGACGCACTTTTGCCGCACCGCCTCAAGCTGCGAAACGCAGGACTTGGCAGCAATGCCTCCGCCTCGTGCGACGTTTTCTGCCGATGATGACGCAAAGACTGCAGCAGCTTTGATTTATACATCTAAATCCTTAAACAGATGTGGCATTTTAGCACATATCGTATTAAATTTTTATGATTTTAGCTTTCATATACGAGCGAAATTTAATGGCGTGCAGCTCCGTGTAATAAGGCTTTTAGCAAAATTTAGCTTGCGGATTTCAGATGAACGTCTACGAAATTTACGCTGAGATGGAATTTTAAAATTTCATCCGTTCGCGAAAGATAGACTTAAGCCTGATGGTGGAATTTGCCCGGCTAAATTCCATCGATTTAGCAGCAGACACGGCGTGCGGCGAAATTTTATACAGAGTCTGAAGATTTGATTTAAAATTCCACGAACGGATGCGGTACGAAAATTTTCTCTTTATTCGATCGTGGTTTTGCTAGCCACTTAGTCGTAGAATTTTACTACTCGTTTAGCTGCGGGATTTTATTTGCCGGCAAGGAGTTAAATTTTATCATGAAATTTCGCATCGCTTTAAAATGCGATGCGAAATGAATCCGTTCGTCGCTACTGCCAGCCTAGAGCTTTACGCTTTAGGCGCATATCGCTTACCATTTTTAGGGCAAGCGCGACTGGATCGGTATCTACGTACATCACAGAGCCAAGTGCCCGCCTGGTACCCTCTTTGAAAAAGTGTATGACATTTGCGGAACCGTGGATTTGATACTCGACGCAGTGATACGAGTCGATGCCCATTAGGCGGAATCCGAGCGAGGCATCTACGCCCTTTTCGTTCGCCCACTCGGGAGAGGTGAAGGCAAGCGGCAGCTCGTAGAGATTTTTGCCTAGCACCCCTGCGATACCTGCGAAAATTCCGCTGGAGCGGGTATTATCGATACACTCGCCCACGTGCCAAACCGGCGGAAGCTCATCTTTTTCTAAAAACGCCCGCAGCGACGCGCCTGCTTTTTTATACGCGCTTTTTTGGCAAAAGCCCAGCTTCATTAGCGGGAACGACGCGCAGCCGTTGGTCAGGATTAGGACGTTATTTTCGATTAGGGTTTGTGCGACATCTATGATAGCGCGCTCATAAGGCACTTTAGGATTGGTGCAGCCGACCATATTTACGATGCCTAAAATTTCACCGCTTTTTAGCGCGTGCGCTAACGGCTCCATGCCGCCGTAGTGCTTATGGACGAATTCTACCGAAAAGCCCACTTCGGCCTCGACTTCATACGGCGGGATATATACCGGCAGTCCCTTGCGCTTTTCGTGAGATTGCAATGCGCGGTCTAGAATTTTACGCGCTAAATTCCTAGTATCGGCGATATTACTATGGTGATGATCGTAGCCTATATGCTCGGCTCCGGGAAGTCTAGCTGATGAGCTTGTGGTAACGACCTTGGTCTGGAAGCAGTTAGCCACGTCCATGATTGCAGGATAGACATCTTGGACATCGGCGACCCAAAGATCAAGTGCGCCTGTGCCTATGACGAGTTCAGCAGTTACGGCGTTTGAGAGCGGCACGACGCCCCAGTTGCGATACATCGCCGATAGCCCAGAACAGCACACGCCGTAAAATGCGATCCCCTGCGCGCCTATTGCGCGAGCCTTGTCTTGATACTCCTTAGAATTTCCGATCTCCACTATTAGGCTTACCAATGTCGGCAGATGTCCGTGCACGGCGATATTGACCCAGCCTTTTTTAAGTGCGCCCATATTGCTTTTGGAAGTTACGCGATCTCCTACTCCAAATAGCGCATCTGTAGCGATATTCGCAGCTACTACGCCAGTGAATGTAAAAGCAAGCCCACAGCGCAAAAGATGCTGCATCACGCTGCGCCAGTCTCCATCCGTGCCTACACCCGTTCGGTGATACGCCTCAAAGACTTCGTTATACGCACTAATCGGCAAGATATCCAGCTTGCGCCATACCTCTTGACGCTCCTTGGGTGCGAGCGCAGTGATGGTTTTATACTCGCCGCTGCTTTGCGAAAGATCTGTTAAAAGCGTATCGGCAAGCTCGATCGCTACCTCTTTTAATTCTCTGCCTTCAGTTGGAATTCCAAAGGCTTTGGCGGTATTGATGATTTTGTATTCGCCTATTATGGGCAGATCTAGCTTGCCTTGCGCCGCCCATTTTAGCGACAGCAGAAGCTCTCTGGCGTGCGCGCCGTGTTGAGCTACGCCTGCAGCTACTTGGCGCAGTAGGTTGCGCGATACGATGAGATCGGCGTCCGCACCGCAAGTACCACGATCGGCCTTTTTAGTAATTTTGCAAGGTCCCATATTGCAGATCTTACAGCATACCCCGCTAAGTCCATAACTACACATAGGCATCTGTTTGTCGAAACGATCAAACGCCGTATCTACGCCGATCTGCTCCATCCTAAGCATCATTTCGCGCACGGCGGGATCAGGGGTTTTCTCAAGTACTTCTTGCTTTGTAGGGAAGGTCTTTTTGTATTCAAGCAACGCCTTCATATAATCCGCCGTAAATTCCGCCTCGTGAAAATGCTCGAAAAGATTGCCCTGCGCGTCTTTATGTGTGTGCGGACTAGCCTCTGCGGGCACTAAAACTTTTGGGATGCCGTGCTCGTCAAATCCGATAATCGCGCGGTGAGAGTGAGGCTTGTGATCATGGCAATGTTTGTCGTGCTCGTGCGAGCTGATGGAGGAATCCTCGTCGTGCTCATGTGAAGATGTCAAAGAATTTGCTCCGTATTCGTGCAAATAAGCTGCGAGGTTTTCTTCTTGATCGTGTGGGTGGGTCGCAAGATCTTCGTCGTGTAGATGCGAATGGGCTGCGGAGTTATCATTATGCTCGTGTGAGTAAGAGAAGTGGTCTTTGCTGCTTGGGCTCTTCGCAGGATTTGAGATGGAATTTATCAAAGAATCAGCCATGGAATTTATTGTAGAGTTTATTGCGGATTTTTTAGCGTTGCCTGCGCTTTGAGCGCTTGAGTGCGCCGCAAAGTTCGTGCTTGAAGCAGAGCTTGCGCTATCATCGTAGCTAGACGCGGAATTTTTGGCTTCGCAGTCGCACTCGTCGCAGAAATTCTCGCCTGCGGCGCGATTTTTAGAAATTTTGTCGCGAGCATGTGAGGCGGAAGTCGTAGAATTTGCAGCGGAATTTTGAGTCATATTTGCGCTTTTATCAAAAACGGATGCGGTGGAACTTTTGACCGCGTCTACGGCGAAATTTTCTCCCGTATTCGCAGCGGAATTTTCATCCGTCGAAGCCTTCTTGCGTGAGCCTTTTTGTTTTGAGATTTTGTCGTTTGCCATGGTTGTCTCCTTAAAATTTATTTTAAAAATAAGCGAGAATGCAGCCCTCAATAAATATACTAAAAAACTACATTATTTAATTCTTATAGATAAAATTTAACGTGATTGTATTTTTTAATTGCTTTAAATTCCCTTAATAGCGCACTAAAATAAAAGATAAATTTTTATGAATAAAATATACTAAATAACTTAGTTTAAATTTCGCCAAGCGGCTCGATCATCTTAGATAATCGATTAGCTTGGCGGAGATTTCGCGAAACTGCAAAATTTTATGCCCCTTTTTCTCGCGCATGAAGTCTTGCGCGTCGCGCAATCTCGCAAACGTGATAAGATCATCGCCTCTGGCGCTTTGCAGTACGCTGCCGAAGACATAAAACGCGTCCTGCGCCCGCAAAATTTCGCCGCTTGCGTAATCGGTGACGTAAAGCTCCGCGCCGCCGAAATTTGCGTTCGTGGAATTTGACTCGCCGAAATTGCCGCTAGCGGGATTTTTGCTCATCAAATTTTCCTCTGCGGAAGCCCCGCCGTTATTGCCGCTCAAATTTTCGCCCTCGAAAAAATATGCAAACATCGCCTTGGGCGAAGCAAACGCGAGCGCGCTACCGTCTTTGAGCCTTGCATAGGCGCGAAATTCAGGGTGCGCGCTAGTATCGATGCCGTATTTGGCGCAGGTAAGATTTACGTCTTTAAGCCACGTAAGATCGCGCACGCTTTTAAAATTCTGCGCCGAATCGGAGCCTGTCTTATCTGACGTGCCTAAATTTTGCGCCAAGCCGGAGCTTTGAGCCGCGGAATTTTGCATCTCAGCTGCACCGCAAAGCGCTATAAATGCCGCCAAAATGAGTGGAAATTTCACGCTAAATCCTTCGATCTAAAGATAAAATAGCCCAAAATCAGGCTCGCCGCGCCCAGCGCGATCGGATAGAGCAGCGAAAAGGCGATGAAAAGCCCGCGCCCGAAGTGATCTAGGATAAAATACGCCGTCGTGCCGATGACCGCAAGATCGGGATCAAATAGGCTGATAGCGGCGATGCGGAAGTCCTCCATCGGGTTTGCCAGAGCGATCGCAAAGATCAGATTTTCGTTCACGCCCGTTTTTGCGAGCAGTCCGATCAGCACGAGATCTAAAAACGCAAGGCAGAAAAGCCAGACGAAAAACGCGAGCCCAAGCCCCATCTCTTGGCTTTTTGAAACGGCGCAGATCAAAAAAGCGATCCCTAAAAACGCCGCGCATAAGCTAAAAAGCAGCCCCGCATAAAGCAGGCAGATCGCCCACGGAATGCCCGTGCCTTTGATCGCGCCCCAAACGATCGCAAGCAGCAGCGACAAAAATATCGGCACGAACACTCCAAACAGCCTTCCTAGCGCCTTACCGTAGTAATACTGCGCCTGCGAGATCGGAAAGCTTAGCAGGTATTCGAGGATGTTTAGGTCGCGATCGGCTAGGATCGCCTTGCTGGTGGTTACGAGCACGAAGACGGGCAGGATGATGATGCAGATCTGAATAAACAGCAGCAGCAGTCGCGAAAGCCCGCTGAAACCGAGCACGCGCGAATCGGTCACCCCCGTGATGAAAAACGCCGCCACGAGCCCGCTAAAGATCAGCAGATAGAGCAAAAACCAGCGCGAGCGGAAGGACTCTTTGATATCCAAAGCGGCGATGGTGAGTAAATTTTTCATTCATATTCCTTTATTGCGCCTCGGTGCGCTTTTAAATTAAGATTTCTCGCGCGGCTTAAATACGCCGCCCGTCTTTAAATTTTAGCCTCGTTTTGCGGCGCGGATTTCGCGGCCTTAAATTTTGCCCGTCTAGCGTTTAAAAACAGGCGGCGAAATTTTATCCGCCGCCTGCGACTGCGGATTGCGCATAAATTTTAAATTTACGGCCCGGACTTGCGGCGTACTCAAACAGCGCGTCGCTTGCCGCCCGCTATCCGTAATCCGCCGTAGTTTTAAAATTTAGCCGTCTGGTGGATCGCTTAAATTTCAGCTTTATAAAATTTCAAAGCCTGGCGTATCCCGTGGCATAAAATTTTAAAATTCTAAAAATCCCAAAGCGGCGAATTCTGCGCCGGTTAAATTTTAAATTTACGGCGAACTTTTCAATTAGCGTGCTTGCGTAAATTTTAATTCGGCAAAGCGAATTTTGCGCCACGCGTTAAATTTAATCGCACCGTGAGATAAAATTTCGTAGCCGTTTTCTAAACCCATCTCTGCCTCGCGCCCGCCTGCGACCGCGACTCGCGCATAAATTTTAAATTTACGGCTCCGGCTCGCATGCGCTTAAACATCGCGTCGTTCAGTGTCGCCTATTATCCGTCATTCACGACGCTGCAAAGTAAAATTTTATCTCATCTATATCGGCACGGGCGGTACGCTGAAATTTCACGCTTTAAATTTAGCGCAAAACATAGGGCTGCTCAAAATTTCGCTTTAGCCAAAACGTCCTTAATGCGAGTGCCCTGAAGGCATATCGTGCGCCGTGCCGTTACTTTCGTGCATCTGCCCCATATCGTGCGGCGCGCCTTGAGAGTGAGCCGTGCTGCCCGCATCGCCGCTCATGCCATGATCTGAGCCGTGAGTATGCCCCATATCGCCCATTCCCATGCCGTGCGAGCCGCCGCCTGCTTTAAGCGCCGCGACTACTTGATCGAAGCTGAAGTCTTGCTTGCCCTCTTGCTTGTTTTTAAACGCGCCCCAGCCGAACGACATAGGGGTTTTAAAGCCCTTGTAAAAATGCGCCGTGCGTGCGTCGATAAACTCGCCGTTGCCGCTAGCGTCATTGATGTAAATTTTGGCGTCCTTCAGCCAGTTTAGTTTGTCGTTGGTAACCATAAAATCCACCAAGCAGCCGATGTCGTCAAAGTAGTGGTTTTTACCGTCCACGCGCACATCGACGCTGAAGCGGTTGTCGCTGATCGCCATCTGGCAGTGCTCGCATACGTCTCTGTCGTAGTGGACGTTGCCGTAGTCTTTCTCGTCGCCGCAGCCTAAAAACGTAAGCGCCGCAAGCGCACAAAGCATAATTTTAAACATTTTTGTCATCTACGATCCTCCCTAGATCCATTGAAATCATTCTTTTTACCAGTCCTCCCACTTCCTCGAGCCTATGCGAGATAAAGATCAAGCTCTTATCTTTTGCGTGGTTGTGCAAAAGCGTCTTAAAATGCTCGCGCGCGCTCGGATCGAGATTGGCAGTCGGCTCGTCGAAAATCATCGCCTTGCTGGCTCTGCCGAAGGCTAGCGCGATTAAAAATTTCTGCTTCATACCGCCGGATAGCTTATGAAAGGGTTTGTTTAAATTTGAACTCAGATCAAGCTCCATTTCGTCGCAAAATTTTACTATATCCGCTCTGCTTGCGTCCGCCGTGCGCTCGGCGAAGTAGATGAGCTCATTTAGGCTCAGCTTAAGCGGCGGCGGGGTTTGCGGCACGAAGCTGATACCGCGTAGCGCGCGGCTACGCTGCTTAAACGAATCAAATCCGTCGATAGCTACGCTGCCGCTTGTGGGTATGTATTCGCCCAAAATCGTCCGCATCAGCGAGCTTTTGCCCGCGCCGTTTTGCCCGACGAAAAGCACCTGCTCGCCGTCCGCGATATTTAGATTGATATCTTTTAAAACGAATTGATCTGCGAATTTCTTGCTTACGTTTTTAATCTCTATCATAGACTTCCTTAGACCATATCTTTTAGCTTATTACCGATACCCAGTGCGTCTTGGTGACACACGTCGATACAGCGTCCGCACAGCGTGCAGTCGATCCCTTTTAGCATAAATTTGCTCTTATCGCCTAGGTTTTCGGATGCCTTTTTTTTGGTGATGTCCAGTACGTGCGAGACGAAGCAGACGTCTTGGCAAACGCCGCAGTGATCGCACCTGCTTTTATCCCAAGTAATCTTGCTAAGGCTAGCTTTCGCCGCAAGCGAATAGGTACTGCCTAGCGGGCATAGGTGCGTGCACCACATCCGCCTGCTAAAAAATACTTCGAGCAAAAACACAAAAACTATCCAAAGCCCCGCCAGCGAAAAGCCGTAGATGATGAGGCGCGATAAAATTCCAACTACGTTAAAAATTTCAAAAACGAGCAGGTCTGTAATCGCGCTTAGCAGCAAAAACACCGCCCAGATCGCATATCGCATACCGCGAGGCAGGGCGCGCTCCTTGATGACGCGCTTAGCGATTAGCGTATTATGCAGCTTTTCGCCGATCTCGCTAAGCGCTCCGTAAGGACAGATCCACGAGCAAAACGCCTTGCCGCCCGCGATGAAATAAAACAGCAAAATAGTGCCCGAGCCGATAAGCAAATTTATCGGCAGATCCTTGTGCGCGGCGATCACCTCAAGGGTGGCAAAGGGATCTGCTAGGTGAAAGCCAAGTATCCGCGAGCCGCTGATGTCGCCTTCTAAAATTTGAATATCGGCGCGAAAGGAAAGCACGAAAAGCAGATGCACCAAAAATACCGTGGCGTAGCGCAGAGCCCGAATGCTGGGACGCCATTTGCCGCTTTTATTTTTAAGCGCAAAGGTCGAGAAAAAGCTCGTATTTTTGATCGTGCATCGCGAATTATATTTATCCAAGACTTACTCTTTAAATTTTGAAATTTCATCCGCGAGCTTATCTAGGCTCTCGTCGCTTACGTTGGTTAGCAGTCCGCTCATCAGGCTGTTTTTGATCTTGCCCGCTTTATAATCTTTGAGGCTTGCTAAAATTTGATCCTTGCTCTTGCCGCCGATCGGCGGAGCGATCTTGCCGCGTCCGTCATCGCCATGGCAGGGCGCGCAGCTTACCAGATAGGAGCTACTAACCTTAAAATCGCGCTCTTTGACGCTCTGCTGCAAAATTTTAATATTTTTTACATCCTTATCGTCGATGAGATCGACGCTTTTGCTCTGCGGCGCAGGCTTTGCTTGCACCTGCGGCTTGACTTCTTGCTGCGGCGCGCTAGAATCGTCCGAACTAGCCATAAAGATCATCAGCGCGATCAGCGCGACGCCTAGAATCAAAACTAAAATTTTGCCCGGTTTCATTTCTGCTCCTTAAATTGTTTGTTGAACTCGTAAATTTCTTTCGCCATCGTCTCTATCTGCTGCTCGCTCATGCCGTTTACGAGCTGCACCATAAGAGGGTTAGGCTTTTCTTTGAATTTATACTTTTTAATCATATCCACGATCTGCGCGTCGGTTTTATCTAGAAGCGATGGGCCTATGATGCCGTTGGCGTAGTCGTCGTGGCACGCCGAACAGCGCAAAATGAAATCATGTCCGAGCCGTTTTTTCATCAGATCGAAATTTAGCTTTTCGTATTGGTTTTTGATGCTCGAATATGCCACGATATTTTTGGTCGTTTCGTTCACATCGCCGTTTAGGTTAAAATTTACCTTTCGCTCACCGTAAAAATCGTAGCTTACGAACTTATCGTCCTTCTTGGGCGCTTCGCCGCTTTTGACGCTTATGCGAGGCTTGGCAGTATGATTTTGTTCCACGCTCTGCGGCGTAGAATTTGAACTTACAGAATTTTGCGAGACAGAATTTTGCCCCGCGGAGCTTGCCGCGGCGGAGCCTGAATCGCCGTCATCTCCGCAGCCGCATAGCAAAAGTGCCGCAGCTAGCGAGCAGAGGTAGAATTTAATGGAGTTTTTCATTGTTTCCCTTCATAGATTGATTTGTAATCCGCCCGCGGGATTATCTCGATGATACGCGCCGGGCAGAGCTCGGCGCACGCACCGCAGCCGACGCAAGCGCTGCGGATCTGCGGGACGAAATGCTTGCCTGCTTCTATCATCGCGATGGCATCGAGCGGCTGCGGGTAAGGGCACAGCGACGCGCATAGATCGCAGGGCTTGCCCTCTTTGGCTGCCAGCGCGGAGTTTAGCTCGCGCTCCTGCTCGGTCTTGGCGGGCTTTAGGCGCAGATCGCTAGACTTTAAAGTCTGCCCGCGATACGCCAAACAGGCGTCTAAATTTTCAATCACGGCGATACCCATTTTGACCTTTTTAGGCTCGTTCGTTTCGTGGCTGAGCGCGCCGCTTGGACAGGCAAGCACGCAAGGAAGCGCGCCGCAAAGATAGCAGCCTCGCTCTTTGGCGTCGATGACGGGCGTGCCGATGTCAAAAAGATGCGTAATATCGAGCAGATAGATGCTGTGATAGGGGCAGACCTGCACGCATTGGCCGCACTTGATACAGCTACTGCGGAAGCCGCGCTCCGCAAGCGCTCCCGGCGGGCGCAGATATAAAGAGGCGGAATCCCCGCTAGAATTTTTTGCGGAATTTTGCTTTATGGAATTCGGCGCGGAATTTTGCCCCGCAGAATTTACGGAATTTGACGCGCCGGAATTCTGCGCTTCGCCGCCCGTAAAATTTACGGAATTTGTGGAATTCTCATCCGCAAATAAGCTCGCTGTCCCTAGCGTCCCAAGCGCTCCGCCGAGTAGTTTTATCGCTTCGCGTCTATTCTTTATCATTGCTTCATCCTAGGTTTTGGATCTTTTAGCAGTAGCTCAGGCTCTGAAAACGGAGCTAGCTTGGAGATGAAATTTAAAAGCGCGATCCCGCTGGAGCCGTAAAAAAACCGCACATTAGGTTTATACGCCCAAAGCCTATCCGCGTAGGCGTATGAGCTGTAGCTAACGTCGCCGTAGCCGTCGCCGTCGCGGTCAAATCCGTCGTAATCGTCGAAGTAGTTGCCACTCCATTCGTTTTGCAAGAGCTTGGATTGGGGCGTATCGTTTAGCACAATCTCCATATTGCCTTTAAATTTATTGTTTTTAAATACGCTTTTTAGCTGCGTGGCATGGAATTGCACGCCGATGCTGTTGTATTCGATATCGTTGTTTTCAAAAACGTTAAGCGAGCCCGGCTGGTAGGGGGATTGATCCAGATAAAATCCGCGGGCGTTGTAAACGACTTTATTATCCGTAACCCTGAAATTTGAGCTATCCTTCATACCGATGCCTACGCCATAAGCGCCGTCTGCGTTGCGCACGACGTTACGTCTGGCGATATTGTCGCTTGAAAACATAAAAAATAATCCCACGCTATTGCCGTCGTAGTAGTTATCCTCCACGACGTTATGCCCGGAGTTCATAAAGTGCAGAGAATAGCGACAGCTATGGCCTTTATTGCCTGCGACGAGATTTCCGTTTGAGAAGTAAAAAACGGTGTCGCGGACGTTGTGGACGTCGTTATTTAAAATTTTATTGGCATTGGAGTACCAAAGCTTGATGCCATCGCCTTTAAAACTCGTGCGGTAGGTATTGCTTGAAATTTCGTTGCCCTCGATCGTTACGTCGTTTGCCTTGCTTAGCACGACGCCGTAGAGCACGTCTTTGATGAGATTATTTTTTATGATTACGCTGTTTACGTCGCTTACGTTGATCCCTGCATCCTCGCTAAGATGCTCGAAGCCTCCGTTTTGAATTGTTAAATTCTTGATTGTAACATGCGGAGAGCGGACGCGGATCACCGTTCCGTTGCGATCGCCTATGATCACGGCAGAGCGGTCTAGTCCGTCGATAGTAAGGGGTTTATCGATTAAAATATTGCCGTGGTACTCGCCTGCGGCTAGTTCGATAATATCGCCCGCTTTTGCGCTATCGATCGCGTCTTGAAGCTCGCCAGCGCCTAAGCTTAGCGCGAGCGAGAATGCTAGAAGCAAAAGCCTCATCTATGCTCTCGTAGGAATTTTTTCTTAGATAGTAGAGCTAACGCCGATAGCAGCGACAGGGCCAGCATCAGCCAAAAGCCAAGAGCGGGATATGAATGGGTAGTAAAATGCGCTACGCTGCCGTCGCCAAATGCTGTAGGCATAAAAGGCTTTATTTTAAACGCGCCCCAGTCTTGCAGGTTATGCCCGAACCAATACAGCCAACCCACGTAGCAGCCGATGAAGATAAGCGGCGCAATGATCGGCAGGATCATAAGCAGAGTCTGCCCCTTGCCGTCATAGTACAAAAACGCAAGCATACCGATCGTAGCGATTATGAGATAATACGGCGATAGAGAGTGCTCGAGCGTGCCGCCGCGCCAGACGGGATACATGCCGATATAGTGGTTTAGGGTATTCATCTCGCCGACATCGCCGCTAAAGCCGTCAACGTGGACGTAGAGCGGAATTCCATCAGGGAAGGCCTCTTTTGGATAGTTCGGCGCTTCAAGTGAAATTTTCCACACCGGTATGCTAGGAACTCCCACTTCAAATTTATGCTCCAGCATCGCGCCTAGATCGTTTTTAACATCACTAGGAATTAAGTGATTTTTATACGATGCTTTCGTATAAAAATTCCATATCGGTGCGGAGTATGCGGGCAGCTGCGAGACGCTGCTAACCTGCCCCGATACGATTTTGCCTTGGACTTTGAAAAATCCGAGCGTAGGGATGGTAAAAGCGACCGTCATAATAAGCAGCGCTAAAATCGCGTAAATTTTATATTTTGGCATTTCATCTCCTTTAAATTCTCCCCCTTGCGGGGGAGAGTAGGGCTAGTTAAGACCCGCGTTCTCATCGACCCATTTTAGGTATTCGATGATATCTTTGATCTCTTCGTCTTTCATATGCTGATTTGGCATGCGAAGGTTGAAGTAATTTATCATTGCCTTAACGTAGTCGTCTTCGTAGAATTTAGCAGGGTCTTTGATAAAATCAGCTACCCACTTCTCGCCGTTTTCGTGGCGAAGTAGGACGCCTGTTAGATCAGGACCGGAGCTTACTTGACCGATGACGTGGCAGCCGTTGCAGCCTCCGCGTAGGTAAGCCTTCTCGCCGTTAGACGCAGCCTCGCTCATAGGAGTGGAGAGCTCGCGGATCAGGTTATTTTTAGCGCGAAGTCCAACATCTGCGGTTTTTACTAGATACTGCCAAACTTGACCTTCCCAAAGTATCGCGCCATTCATATCGCCTGCTTTTACCGCGGCGTCTGCCTTGGCTTTGGTTTCAGGAATTTTGCCGTATTGATCCAGCGCGTCATCGACTAAAGCCTTGACCTTAGGATATTTCTCGTAGTTTTTCTCTTTTAAGAATTTAACGACTGATTGAATAACATCATCGGTGGCTTTATTTGTAGCTACTACCTTGTCGTATTCGGCTTTTAGAGCTTCTGGGCTAAGAGCTTTTAGCATAGACGCTTTAGCTGAAGTGTATTTTTTATTCGGATCTTTTACATATAGATATCCAAACATCTCAAGGTGTAGCGCAGAGCAGAATTCTGTGCAGTAGAAAGGAAATACGCCCTCTTTATCTGCGATGAAATTTACGCTCGCAGTCTTACCCGGCTCAAGCGACATATGCAGATCGTAATCATCAACTGTAAAGCCGTGAGTTTCGTCCTCAGCACGCTCTAAATTTGTCATATAGATCGTTACGTTATCGTCCTTATTAACCTCGATGTGCTCAGGATTGATATGGCTGCGGATCGCTGTAGCATAGACTTTTACGTTTTTGCCGTCGCGCTCGATGCGCTCCTGACCTGCTAGCGTCATAGCAGGGTGCTGCTTACCGGTGCGAGAGTTCGTTCCCATAGTATAGGTAGGTTTCGTATGAAGCTTACTGGCTGCGATAGAAACTACGTCGTGTGGCTCGCCAAGACCGATAGGAAGATCATAAAGCATCTCCATTTTAGGTCCTGTAATGTCGATCAGCTGGTGATTTTGCGGATGAAGTGGTCCGATAGGATTAAATCTATCGATCGAAAGCTTATCTAGCGCGATTACGTATTTGCCGACAGGCTTTGAGGATTTGCCCTCCATAGAATCAAGGTGACCGATATTGTAGTGGACGTTGATCCTATCTAAAACCTTTAGCGTTTTGTAATTCCATTTTACGATCTGGCTATCAACGTAAAGCGATGTATAGATTACGCCGTCTTGCGAATCGAAGGTGTTATGCAAAGGTCCAAGACCAAGCTCTGCTTGTCCGTGAAGCGTCTTTTGCATATCTAGGATCGGAATTCCGTATGGATCCTTGCCTGCATATTCTTTTTTATCAATTAGCTCTTTGATCTTTTTGAAATCATAAACGCTAGCGTGAGTATCTAGTTTACCGCCGATAATGATATAGCGACCATCGGGGCTAACATCGACGCCATGAGGGGATTTAGCTTCAGGGATCAAAAATAGCGCTCCCGCTTTTACAGCAGCGTCTATCGTAACGATTCTGTGTCCGTTTACGACCTTATAGTTTTTGCTATCTTGAGCAAGTTTTTCTAGAATTTGCCAGTTGTAAACGTGCAAGTAGTCGGTATCGTTGCGGCTCATGCCAGCTTCCATCGGAGGCAGACCCTTTTCGATGCCGCCTGTGTACATTTCGGAGTTGAAGCTGTTGGTAAACGCCCAGCCGAAGCTCTCGCCCTTACCTGCGTCACTTAGATCTTGCATATATGGAGGAAGCTCTAGAGAAAAGGATTTATTTACGTCGATTTTACCTTTATCGTAGTCAAATTTCCATAGCGTTACCGCACCTCGATAGACTGCTTGATACTCCTCGATCGGGTGCCAGTCGTTATCAAAAGGGGCTGCGTATTGGCTGGTTTCGATGACGTATTCGGTATTAGGCGTTACGAAAGAGCCGCCGTGATCGCTTTTGATTACGGGATTTACGACTATTTGAGTGGTTTCGAAATCGGATAAATTTATAACCGCGATTCTTGGGTTTGCCTTATCGTTAATAAAGAGATAATCGCCCACATACTCGCCGTTTTTTTCGCTGAAATTTGGGTGGTGAGTATCGCCCCAGTTGATCTCTTTGCCGTTAATGGAGCCCGATCTTAAGACCGCCTTGCTCTCCTCGTCAAAGCCGTATCCCTGCCAAGGCTCCGGGGTAAATACGCCGATATATTTGTAGATCCTCATCGACGGCACGCCGTAAACGATCACCTGTCCGCTTTGACCGCCGGAGGAGAAGACCATATAATCGTCCTTCCTACCGGTCGGCTGATAGGTCTTAGCCGCCGCCAAAACGTCTTTTTCGCTTAAATTTCGTTCTTTCATCACGCGCTCTAGGTCACTATCTGCGGCACACAGGGCGCTTGCGGCGAACAAAACCGAGCCCAAAAGCACGGGTTTGAAACTTTTTAACATACTAATCCTTTCTTAGAATTTTAAAATTTTACCTGATTTGCTGACTACGAGGATCGTATCCCCGTCTGCGTACATCGCTAAAAATTCGCTTTTTAAATCCACAACCTCCTTTAATCCTGCTTTTTGATTTTCGTAAATTTTATCTTTAGTAGCGATAAACTGCGTACCGCGGGCGCACACGATGGATTTGATCCAAGAGCCCACGCTTTTGCGCTCGCCGCTTTTTAAATTTATAAAATCCCCCTCTATATCGCCTGTAAATAGCGTCCCATCGCAGTCTGCAAGCGCAGTAGTGATAGAGCCGCTTAAATTTTTATCGCCAGCTTCGGCTGAAATTTCGCTTTGAGTTTTAAGCCCCTCGTCTTGAAATTTTGCGCCTTTGAATTCTAAGCTTTGAAATTTCGCGCTCTTTGCACCGCTAGCTTTCGTTTTATTTGGCTCGGAGGCTTGCGCGCTTTTCGCATTATTAAATTCCGCATCTTTAAATTTCACGCTACCAAGCTCTCCCTGCGCGGCGCGATTAGGCGCTGTATCGATGCCGCTAAATTTAGTCGCGACAAGATCTGCGCTAAAACAGGCTACGCCGTTCCAGCTTGCGACGCAAAGTCCGTTAGCGCCTAGGCTAACGGCATTGATCCTGCCGTAATGAAACGAAATTCCGCGCAGCCCATCGGGGATGGAATTTCTATTTAAAGATTGCCCGTTCGCGGTGGAATTCTCATCTGGGGCGTAGCCGCCGTCCGCGCTGTTATCAGGGTCCTCGTCTAATCTTATTAGTTGATTCTTATCCACTACCGCGTAAATCACGTCTTTTGCGGCATAGATCGCATCTATTTGGGCTGTGCCGCTACGCCCCGTCTTAAGCGTGCGTAAAAATTTTAGTCTATCGTTTAGCACCGCGATTTCGGCTCCGCCACAAGCTAGATAAATTTTGCCGTTTTTGAAATTTAGAGCCGTAATTTCGTTATCGCTGTATTTTTGCGCGAACTCCACGTCCCATTTAGCAGTATCAAACATCCTAAGCTCGCCGCCACTACCGCATAAAAGCAGTCGGTGCGAGCTTGCGTCGAATGCGCCCAGACGCAGCGTGGAGTTTAGATCAAAGCTACCTGCTGCTGCCATCTGCGATAAACAAATCAAAAAGGCAATACAAAATTTTTTAAAATTCATCTTAATCCGCTCTTTGCGAAATGATACTATCCCAAGGCTTAAAAATCGGTTTAAAGCTTGAGCTATAATGGAATTCTAAGTTTTCTTAAAAGTTGCGAAATTCTATGATATAAAAACAGCTCTAAGTGAAATTTTATTTTTCACATTTCGCTATAAATTCTGCTTTAAAATTATAATTTCAGTAAATTTTTATTTTGGCAGATTTTTACAATTCGTAACGCTCCTTTAATTTTGTTTAAATAAAAAGTTAGTATAATCGCCAAAGTTTGTTTTAAATTTTACTGAAGGAGAAACTATGGAGTTTCTGACAAGTTTGTCTGAAAGCACTCAATTCTTTTTGCAGCTCATTATAGTCTTGGGCTGTTTGTTTTATGGTGCTAAAAAAGGCGGTATGGCGCTGGGAATTCTAGGCGGTATAGGCTTAGTGATCTTAGTGTTTGGATTTAGATTAGAGCCGGGTAAGCCGGCAGTGGACGTTATTTTAACTATCCTCGCAGTTGTCGTAGCAAGTGCAACACTACAGGCTACGGGAGGGCTTGATGTAATGCTTCAAATAGCGGAGAAATTGCTTCGTAAGCATCCAAAGATGGTTTGTATCATCGCTCCAACTGTTGCGTGGACGCTTACAATCTTATGCGGAACCGGACACACCGTCTATACGCTGCTTCCGATCATCTATGACGTAGCTATTAAAAATGGAATTCGCCCTGAGCGCCCGATGGCTGCTTCTACAATCTCCTCGCAGCTTGCTATCATCGCTAGCCCTGTTTCGGTTGCCGGCGTTTCGATGGTCGCGATCTTGCTAGGTCAAGGCGTGCATATCGAGGGCTTTAGTACGTATTTGGATCTGCTAAAACTCACTATCCCTTCTACTTTCATCGGTATGCTTGCGATCGGAACGTGGTCGATTTTTAGAGGTAAAGATCTAGATAAAGATCCGGAATTTCAAGAAAAGATCAAGGACCCAGAGCAGAAAAAATATATCTACGGCGAAAGCACGACCTTGTTAGGTCAAAAGCTTCCTAGGATTAAGTGGGTTTGCATGTGGATATTCTTAGCCACTATTGCGCTAGTTGCGGTTTTAGGTTACGAAAAAAGCTTGCGCCCTGCGTGGACTAAAAATGTTCCGGGCAAATCCGTAGAGATCATCGTCGATAAAAAAACGGTCAAAAATATCACGATCAAAGATGGTCAGGTTATCTCCATGGTGGACGGCGGTAAGGTCGTCTCAAACATCAAAGAGTCCAAAGCCAAAGATGCGACGAAATTTAATAGCGTCGAAATTTACGACAAAGATAAAAAGCTTACTCAAAGCATCGTCGCTCAAGACGGAAATGTAGTAATTACGATAGGTGATAAGAGCGAGAGCATCGCAAACGCAAGCATAGTCGTAAAAGATACTATGAAAAAGACCACAAATTTAAATATGGTCTTAACCATTCAAATTTTCATGCTTCTTGCAGCATCCATTATGATGATTGTCTCGGGTATCAAAGCGGGTAATATCGCTAAAAACGAAATTTTTCATAGCGGTATGATCGCGCTCGTAGCCATTTATGGAATTTCATGGATGGCAGAGACTATGTTTACTGCTCATATCGAAATGCTTAAAGCGTCGCTAGGTAAGGTCGTTATGGCGTATCCGTGGACATATGTCATCGTTTCGCTTTTGATTAGTAAATTCCTTAACTCTCAAGCGGCAGCTGTTGCTACTTTCGTACCGCTAGCGGTTAGCATCGGTATCGATCCGGGTCTTATTATTGCGTTTGCACCTGCTTGCTACGGATACTATATCCTACCTACCTATCCGAGCGATCTTGCGGCGATCCAGTTCGACCGCTCCGGCACTACGCACATCGGCAGATTCGTCATTAACCACAGCTTCATTTTCCCTGGGCTAATAGGCGTTCTTACTTCATGCGCGATGGGTTTTATCTTCGCTCATATTTACGGCTATTTATAATAGCTATATGCTCGCGAGTTCAACACTCGCGAGCTTTAAATTTCAAATCCCAGTGGCTTTATAAAATTTTATAAAATTTTGAAATTTTAAATGCTCTAAATTTTTAAATTCTAAAGCTTTCTAAATTCCGTTCATAACCCGCGCAAAGCTAAATCGTTTTAAATAAAATTTACGTTATAATCCCGCCAAATTCCACACAGGAGACAGATATGCAAATCCCTATCGCATACGGCAAAGACGATCATCTAAGCTTAGAGATAAACGAGAAAAATTTGCTCGGCGTTTTCGATCCAAACCCCGTGGCTAAATTTGACGAAACGGCGCTCATCGCAAAGGCTCTCGCAAATCCGATAAATCAAAAAAGCTTCGATGAGTTCATAGCAGGCGACGAAAAGATCGTCATCATCGTAAACGACGGCACGAGACCGACGCCTACGGCAAAAGTTTTAAAGCAAATTTACCCGAAAATCCGCGAGAAAAATAAAATTTTCATCATCGCCACCGGCTGCCACAGAGAAGGCACGCAGGAAGAATACGAGATGATCTTCGGCAAAGAAATTTATGCGGAGCTTAACGCCAAAGGCGAGGTGCACGATCACGACTCGAAGCACGACGAGATGGTATTTTTAGGCGAGAGCAAAAACGGCACGCAGATGTATCTAAATAAAGTCGTAGCAGAGGCTAAAAAGGTGATCGTCATAGGCTCGGTCGAGCCGCACTATTTCGCGGGTTATACGGGCGGCAGAAAGGCTTTTTTGCCGGGCACGGCGTCTTATGAGAGCATCACGCAAAACCATAAACTAGCTCTTAGCGCCGACGCGCAAGCTCTGCGCCTAGAGGGCAACCCCGTGCACGAGGATATGATAGACGCGATGAAAGTTCTTGCGCACATCGACGTTTTTTCGATCCAGACGGTGCTTGATAGCGAGCACGGCGTGTATTACGCAAGCGCGGGCGACCTCAACGATAGCTTTTACGACTGCGTAAGAAAAGCCGATGAGGTGTTTTGCGTAAATATCCCGCGCAAGGCCGATATCGTGATCTCGGTCGCGCCCTATCCGATGGACGTCGATCTCTATCAGGCGCAAAAAGCCCTAGATAACGGCAAACTGGCGCTTGCTGAAGGGGGAATTTTAATAATGGTCGCAAAGTGCCGCACTGGCATCGGACCAAAGCCGTTTTTTGATCTGATGGCCTCCGCGGATACGCCTAAAAAGGTGCTAGAAAAGATCAGCGCAGGCTTTAAGCTCGGCTATCATAAGGCCGCTAAAATGGCCGAAATCTCGCTCTGGGCGCAGACCTGGGCGGTGTCGGATCTTAGCGACGATGAGATGCGAGCCGTGCATCTAAAACCGTATCACAATCTGCAAAAGGCCGTGGACGACGCGCTAGCGCAAAAGGGCGCGGACGCTAAAATCATCATCCTGCCGTTTGGCTCGATGACGGTACCTAAGGCGTAAGTTTGGCTAAAATTTTATATTACGACGCGAGCGCTGGTATCAGCGGCGATATGAATTTAGGAGCGCTGGTGGGGCTCGGAGTGGATTTTGACTATCTTTGCGCCGAGCTAGTGAAGTTAAATTTAGCCGGTGAATTTCGTCTGGAGCGCAAAAACGTGCTAAAAAACGGCATCGCCGCGACCAAAATCGACGTCATGCCGCTAAAATCGCAGCCCCACGCCAGAAGCTACGCGGATATCAGACAAATTTTAGAGAGTTCAAATTTAAGCCAGAGCTGCAAACAAAGAGCGGGTGCGATATTTCGCACGATTGCGCAGGCCGAGGCCAAAGTCCACGGCACAGAGGTAGATCGGGTGCATTTTCACGAAATCGGCGCGATCGATAGCATCGCCGACGTCGCTGGCGCGGCGATCTGCCTCGAGTATCTTTTTGAAAAGCTCGGCGTCTCGCGCGTCGTAAGCTCTAAAATCGAGCTTGGCGGCGGCGTAGCGATCTGCGATCACGGCGCGCTTAGCGTGCCTGCGCCCGCCGTTTGCGAAATTTTAAAAGGCGTGCCCGTAAACCTAGGACGCGCAAATTTCGAGATGACTACGCCCACGGGAGCGGCGATTTTAAGGGCCTGCGCGGACGAGTTTGCGGACGGCGCGAGCTTTAGGATCGAAAAGATCGGCTACGGCGCGGGCGATAAAGATGCCGCAGACTTTGCAAACATGCTTCGAGTGATGCTTTGCGAAACCGATGAGGAGCTAGGCGGCGAAGGGGGCGAGCGAAATTTAGGCGCACGCTCAGGCTATGGCGAGGTTTGCAAACAAATTTTAATCTCCACCAACATCGACGATATGGATGCCGAGAGCTTCGCCTTTGCCTGCGAAATTTTACGCAAAAACGGCGCGCTAGACGTATTTAGCCGCTCTATTTTTATGAAAAAGGGGCGCGCGGGCTTTGAGCTAAACGCGCTGTGCCGCGAGCAGGACGCGCAAAATTTAAAGGATCTGATATTTACGCACACGACGGCGATCGGCGTCCGCGAGATAGAGGTTGCTAAAACCGAGCTAAAGCGCGAGTTTGTGCGGGTACAGACGAAATTCGGCGAGATAGGGCTCAAAATTTCAGGCAGCAGCCAAACGCAAAAAGCAAAGCCCGAATTTGAGGACTGCAAGGCCGCGGCGCTCGCGTACGGCACGACGATAGAGTGGGTGCGAAATGAGGCGCTGAAAATCTATGACGAAACTAGAAAAACTAAAGGCTGATCTGCGCTGGCTGGGCGAACTTGCGGTCGCATTTAGCGGCGGAGCGGACAGCTCGCTGCTGCTGCGTGCGGCGCACGACGCGCTGGGTGCGCGAGCGATCGGCATAACGATAAGATCGCCCTACATGTCCTCGCGCGAGATCGCCGAAGCCGTGGAATTTGCCCGCGCTTACGGCATCAGGCACGAAATTTTAGAGCTTGGCGTCGCGGAGGAGATCAAAGACAACCCAGAAAACCGCTGCTATCTGTGTAAAAAGGCGGTGTTTTCGCGCCTAATCGAGCGCGCCCGTGAGCTTGGTTTTAGCCGCATCGCAGACGGCACGAACCGAGACGATCTGGGCGAATACCGCCCGGGGCTCAAAGCAAAAGATGAGCTGGGCGTGCTCTCGCCGCTGATAAATTTAACCAAATCAGAAATCCGCGAGCTATCGCGCGAGTTAAATTTACCCACCGCCGAAAAACCGAGCTACGCGTGCTTGCTAACGCGCCTGCCTCACGGACGCGAGATCGATCAGGGCGAGCTAAATTTGATCGAAGCGGCGGAAAATCTACTCATCGCAAGCGGCTACGCAAATGTCCGCGCGCGGTGCGACCAAAAAAATATAAAGCTGCAAATGCCCTTTTCTAGCATGCAAAGCTTCCTAAACGACGCTAAATTTAAGAGCATCGTTAGGCAGCTCGTAGCGCTTGGCGCTGCTGAGGTGACGCTCGATCTAAAGGGGCTTAGAGAGGATGTTTTGCATGAGAGAGGATGAAATTTTAGAGCTTTTTGCTGGGATAAAAAGCGGCCGCGTGAGCGAGCAGGAGGCGCTAAAATACCTGAAAAACTACCCCTACGAAGACGTGGGCTGCGCCAAGATCGACACTCAGCGCGCCCTGCGAAACGGCGCGGGCGAGGTGATCTACGGCGAGGGCAAGACGGATGATGAAATTTTACGCATCGCTGGTGCGATCGGCGCGAGAGGGCAAAATATCCTAATCACGCGCACGAACGAGCGGGTTTTCAAGCGGCTGCGCGAGACGTTTTCGCAGGCGGAGTTTAACGCTCGCGGCCGCATCATCAGCGTCAAATTTAAAGAGCCCGCGCTCACGCAAAGCTACATCGCGATATTATCTGCAGGCACCGCAGACGGCGCGGTCGTGGAGGAGGCGTACGAGACGGCGAGATTTCTAGGCAACGACGTGCGCAAATTTAGCGACGCGGGTGTGGCGGGCCTACACAGGCTGATCGCAAATTTAGAGCAGATACGCGGCGCAAAGGTCGTGATCGCAGTAGCCGGCATGGAGGGCGCGCTAGCTAGCGTGCTCGCAGGCCTCGTGAGCGTGCCGGTGATCGCGGTGCCCACCAGCGTGGGATACGGCGCGAGTTTCGGCGGGCTGGCGGCGCTGCTAGCGATGCTAAACAGCTGCGCAAACGGCGTTAGCGTCGTAAATATCGATAACGGATTCGGCGCAGCATATAACGCAAGTCTGATAAATCATCTATAAATTTACGTTCGCCGCGCTGGTCAAATTAAAAGCCAAATTTAAAAGGAAAGCGTTGCGAGAGGAAAATTTAAGAGAGCAAAAAAGTGCCGCAAAGCTCGCGCAAAAGCCGCAAATGAGGCAAAGCACGCGAACTAGGCTAGCGTTTTTAGCCGCGGCTGGCGTGATTTTAGCGATCGAAATTTACATCGCGATCTGCGTAAAAGGCGGCTTCGTGCGCCACTACGCGGGCGACGTTTTGGCCGTCATCTTGCTTTACGCTTTGGCTCGGACTATTTTTAGCGTGCCGCCTTTAAATTTGCCGCTTAAAATTTTCGCGTTTGCGGCGGCTTTGGAGCTAGCGCAGTATTTTGGCGCGGTGCAAATTTTAGGCATAGAAAATAAAATTTTAAAGATAATGATCGGCGGGACGTTTGATTTTGCCGACCTGCTCTGCTACGCTGCGGGCTGCGTCCTGGCGGGCATTTATGAAAAATTTGAAAGTAAAATTTAGCAAAGGAGAAGCGATGGATAAAGAAAAAGCCGTGCAAAAGATGACCGAGGTCATGGCGAAATTCGTCGGCTACACGGGTAAGGTGCTGCCCGACGACGTGACGGCGAAGCTGAGCGAGCTCGCCGAGCGCGAAACGCAGCCGCTGGCGAGAGAAATCTACAAAACGATGTTTGAAAACCAGCGCCTTGCAAAGAAACTAGACCGTCCGTCCTGCCAGGATACGGGCGTGATCCAGTTTTTCGTACGCTGCGGCGCAAATTCCCGCTCATAGGCGAGCTTGAGGAGCTGCTGCGAGAGGCCGTGCTGCGAGCGACGTGCGAGGCTCCGCTGCGCCACAACAGCGTCGAGACCTTTGATGAGTACAACACCGGCAAAAACATCGGCAAGGGCACGCCTAGCGTATTTTGGGAGATCGTGCCGGATAGCGGCGAGTGCGAGATCCACACCTATATGGCGGGCGGCGGCTGTAGCCTGCCCGGCAAGGCGACCGTGCTGATGCCCGGCATGGGCTACGAAGGGGTCGTGAAATTCGTCATGGATATAATGACGAGCTACGGCATAAACGCCTGTCCGCCGCTGCTAGTGGACGTAGGCGTGGGCACCTCGATCGACGTGGCGTCCTTGCTATCTAAAAAAGCGCTGATGAGGCCTCTTGGCTCGCATAATCCAAACGACCGCGCCGCGCTAACCGAAAAGCTGCTCGAAGAGGGCATAAATAAAATCGGCCTGGGCCCGCAAGGCATGAGCGGCGCAAGCTCGGTCATGGGCATGCATATCGAAAACTGCGCCCGCCACCCAAGCGTCATCGCCGTCGCCGTAAACGTAGGCTGCTGGTCGCACCGCAAAGGCCACATCGTCTGGGACGAGCAGCTAAGCTTTGCCGTAAAAACGCACAAGGAGTTCGCGCTATGAGTAAGAAAATTTTAACCACGCCGATCGGCGCCGAGGATCTGGCGGATATCAAGATCGGCGACGTGATCTACCTCAGCGGACACATCGTCACCTGCCGCGACGTGCCGCACAGACGCGTCGTGCAGGAGGGTCGCGAGCTGCCGCTTGATATCAGAGGCGGCGCGATCCTGCATGCGGGGCCGATCATCAGAAAAACGGGCGAACAAAGCTTTGAGATGGTCTCGGTGGGGCCGACTACGAGCATGCGGATGGAGAAATTTGAGCGAGAATTTATCGCCAAAACGGGCGTGCGCCTGATCGTAGGCAAAGGCGGCATGGGCGAGGGCACGATGAGCGGCTGCAAGGAGTTTGGCGCGATACACTGCGTATTTCCGGCGGGCTGCGCGGTGGTGGCTGCGACGCAGGTCGAGCAGATCGAGAGTGCCGACTGGACGGAGCTTGGGATGCCCGAGACGCTGTGGAAGTGCCGCGTAAAGGAGTTTGGCCCGCTCATCGTCTCGATCGACGCGCACGGAAATAATCTTTTCGAGCAGAACAAGGTCAAATTTAACGAGAAAAAGGACGCGGCGCTGGCTGAAATTTTACCACAGGTCGGGTTTATAAAGTAGTTAAAATTTGGCGGCTTGCGCTTTAAATTCTGCGACTTAAATTTTTGTGCCTTGCCGCTAAATTTTAAAATTTAGCGCTATAACGAGGGGGCAAATTTAAAGTGCTTTGGACGGATGGCGCGGGCGTAATCGATTAATAAAACAGCCGGCGGGGCTAGGCGCGAGATTAAATTTTATCTGCAAAATTTAGCTAATCGCGTGGATAAATTTTAAAAATTTATCCCGCAAAGCCGCTGTTTTAAAGCACCATATAAAAGCGTACTAATCTCTCCGAAGCTCTTTCATAAATTTAACCTACGCGCTATTTTTTCGCTGCGAATTTCACGCTTGCGTAGAGGTAGCTTACAAGTCCCAGTGCGCCCAGTATCGCGCCCGCCTCGCCTATGTATTCAAGCCCGAATCTCGTTGCGATCTGATGCCCCAAAAGTGCTCCTCCGCCGATGCCTACGTTATAGATCGCCGAATAGATCGATATCGCGACGTCGGTAGCGTCGGGAGCTAGCGCCAAAACCCTAATCTGCAAGCAGAGTCCGAAGCCGAAAATCCCCACTCCCCAGACGAAAGCCGCGAGCAGCAGCGCTACGTTATTTGCGGCAAAAACTTTTAGCGTCAGCACCGATGCCAATATAAATAAAATCGAGCAGATCAAAAATGCGTTCGGAAATGAGCGGTAAAGCTTCGAAAAAAGCACGCTCGCAGCGATACCAGAAGCACCGAACGCAAGCAGGACGTAGGTTACGAAGTGATCGCCTGCAGGGTTAAATTTCGCCACGAAGGGCTCGACGTAGCTGTAGGTCGTAAAATGCGCGCCTACGATCAAAAGCGTCAGCAGATACAAAGAAAGCAGCATAGGGCGTCTTGCTAGCATCGGCAAGCTCGCAAGAGAGCCCGCGCGGCGGCTTGGCAAAAACGGTAAAATTTTCCAAAGAAACAGCGCCTCCGCCGCCGCAAGCGCGCCGATCGCAAAAAACGTAATTCTCCAGCCGAAAAGCTCGCCGACCACGCGCCCCAAAGGAAGTCCCAAAACCATGGCTAGCGAGGTGCCCAAAGCCAGCATGCCGATGGCCTGAGAGTCTTTGTTTATCGGCGCTAGGCGCACGACGAGCGATGAGGTGATCGACCAAAAGATCGCGTGCGAAATCGCGATACCGAGTCGCGCGATTACCAAAACGGCAAAATTCCACGCTACCGCCGCCAAGACGTGGCTTAGCGTAAATAGTACGAAAAGCCGCAAAAGCAGCCTCTTGCGCTCGAGCCTCGATGTAAGCAGCATCAGCGGCAGCGAAAGGATACTCACCGCCCACGCATAGATCGTGATGATTAGCCCCGTACTTGTAACGTCCATGCTAAAATCCGCCGCGATGTCGCTTAGCAGAGCCACGGGGATAAATTCCGTCGTGTTAAAAATAAAGGCGGCAAACGCCAGCGCGATAACTCTCGTGTAAGCGATTTTATGGACGTTCATCGGCTTTCTCTTTCCAGCTTTTAAATTTAGAATTTAAATTTAGCGCATTTAGCGGTTTTCAGCTTTTCGAGTTCTGCTTGGAATTTTAAAATTTTAAATTCCGTGCCGTATATACGTGCCGCGCTAAATTCTAAGCGGAGGATTATAGCTAAATTTATCCTCCTCGCAGCTTGCGGAAATAGAATTTGCGCTCAAAACGCAAAGTTGCATGGGGCAAAATTCACATAGCGATCAATCAATGAAAATTTAAAATGAAATTTGCGCTGCGCTCGGCAGGTGGCAATAAAATTTCTTATATTTAGCAGAATGCGCTGAAATTTTATGTACCGCGATATAGCAAGTCATAAACAAAATTTCGCTACGTCGAGTTTGGATGCGTATAGCGGTTGAGATTTTGTAGTGGCTAAATTTTATCACCCCGGTCTTGTTAACGATATGAGACTTGCCCCATTTTGTGGTACGTGCATTTTTAAATTTCTTAATTTTCGCGCATTCCCGTCATTTGATATTTAGGTTGGAATTTCGAGTCAGACGGCTAAATTTGCATTTAATCTCTACCCATTGCTCGCGATCTGCGCTTAAAGTGCGCAAAATTTTATTTTCAAAGCGGCGAAAGAGCCCGTCTCAAATCGTCCGCAATGCTCGTCTAAAACTGCCAGCAGATCGCGCTTGTAGCCCGCCTGCTGTGATAAAGCTTTAGAATTTTATTCGGTTTGCGAAGCATTTAAATTTTTAAGCAATAAATATGTAAAATTAGTGAAATTTGATAATTCCAAAGGAACGAAAAATGGCAAAAGTTATGAAAACTATGGACGGAAACGAGGCGGCGGCTTACGTCTCATACGCCTTCACCGAGGTCGCGGGCATCTATCCGATCACGCCTAGCTCGCCTATGGCGGATTACACCGATATTTGGGCGTCGCAGGGCAAAAAGAACCTCTTCGGCATGCCCGTTAAAGTAGTCGAGATGCAAAGCGAAGGCGGCGCGGCGGGTACCGTGCACGGATCCTTACAAGCGGGCGCGCTTACGACGACGTACACCGCATCGCAGGGGCTTTTGCTAAAAATCCCAAATATGTACAAGATCGCGGGCCAGATGCTTCCGGGCGTCATTCACGTCGCGGCGCGTGCGCTTGCGGCGCAAGCGCTCTCCATTTTCGGCGATCACCAAGACGTCTATGCCTGTCGCCAAAGCGGCTTTGCGATGCTCGCAAGCGACAGCGTGCAGGAGGTGATGGATCTAGGCGGCATCGCGCATCTTGCGGCTATTAAGGGGCGAGTGCCGTTTTTGCACTTTTTCGACGGATTTCGCACGAGCCATGAAATTCAAAAGATCGAGGTGATGGACTATGCCGAGTTTGATCGCTTGCTCGATCGCGAGGCCGTGCGTAAATTTAGAGAGGGTGCGCTAAACTCCGAGCATCCTAAAACTCGCGGCACGGCGCAAAACGACGACGTGTATTTTCAGACGCGCGAGCTAGTTAATAAATTTTACGACGCGCTTCCGGACATCGTCGCGGAATATATGAGCGAAATTTCAAAGATCACGGGGCGGTCGTACGCGCCTTTCGTCTATTACGGCGCTAGCGAGCCGCAGCGCGTGATCGTCGCGATGGGCTCGGTCAATCAAGCGCTCGAAGAAGTGGTCGATCATCTAAACGCGAAGGGCGAGAAAGTGGGCGTGCTAAAAGTGCATCTCTACAGGCCTTTTAGCCTCAAATATCTCTTCGCTGCGATGCCTAAAAGCGTGCGTAAAATCGCCGTACTCGATCGCACGAAGGAGCCGGGCAGCCTCGGCGAGCCGCTGTATCTGGACATAAAAGCCGCGTTTTACGGACGCGAGGACGCTCCGCTCATCGTGGGCGGCAGGTATGGGCTAAGCTCTAAAGACGTTGATCCAGCGCAGCTAATCGCCGTGTATGAAAATTTAAAGGCGGACGAGCCTAGAAACGGCTTTACGATCGGCATCGACGACGACGTGACTCATCTATCCCTACCCGTGGGAGATAAAATTTCGCTCGGCTACGAGGATGAGACCGAGTGCTTATTTTACGGCCTGGGCGCAGACGGCACCGTGGGTGCGAATAAAAATTCCGTAAAAATCATCGGTGATAAAACAGATCTTTATGCGCAGGCGTATTTCGCCTACGATAGCAAAAAATCGGGCGGCTACACGCGCTCGCACCTGCGCTTCGGCAAAAGACCAATCCGCTCGACCTATCTCGTCTCAAATCCGCATTTCGTCGCCTGCTCGGTCGCTGCGTATCTGGACATCTACGACGTCATCGGGGGCATCCGCGAAGGAGGGACCTTTCTTTTAAATTCCATCTGGGATGCCGAGCAGACGGCGGCAAAGCTTCCGAATAAGGTCAAAAAAATTCTAGCTGCCAGGCGGGTAAAATTTTATATCCTAAACGCCACCAAGCTAGCACGCGATATAGGGCTCGGAGGCCGCACTAATACGATCATGCAATCGGCGTTTTTCAAGCTCAGCGGCATCATCCCGTTCGAGCAGGCGCAGAGCTATATGAAGGAATACGCCAAGAAAACTTACGCTAAAAAGGGCGAAGCGGTCGTGGCGATGAACTGCGACGCGATCGATAGGGGCGCGGACGCCTTAGTGCAGGTAGCGATCGATCCCGCGTGGGCAAATTTAAAGGACGACCCAGCGGGCGCGGACGATAAATACAGAGGCGACGATTTTATAGAAAAGATCGTAAAGCCGATGAACGCAGCGCGCGGTGATAGCTTGCCGGTGTCGGCGTTTTTAGGGCACGAGGACGGCGGGTTTGACGCGGGCACGACGCGATTTGAAAAACGCGGCGTGGGCATCACGGTACCTAAATGGATCGAGCAAAACTGCATCCAGTGCAACCAGTGCGCCTTCGTCTGCCCGCATGCAGTAATCAGAGCGTTTTTGCTAGATGAAAAGGACGAGGCCGCCGCGCCTTTAAATTTAAAAGAGCACCTGCTAGAAGCTAAGGGCAAGGAGCTAAAGGGGCTAAAATACAAGATCCAAGTAAGCCCGCTAGATTGCACGGGCTGCGCGCTCTGCGCCGAAAACTGCCCGAGCAAGGAAAAATCGCTCGTCATGGTGCCGCTTGAAGAAGAACTCGCAAAGGGCGAGCAAGAAAGCGCAGACTTTTTATTCGAGCACGTAAGATACAAAGATGATTTGATGGACAGATCAAGCGTCAAGGGCATGGGCTTTGCCCGCCCGTATTTTGAATTTCATGGCGCATGCCCAGGCTGCGGTGAGACGCCGTATATCACGCTGATCACGCGACTTTTCGGCGATCATATGATCGTAGCCAACGCCACGGGCTGTAGCTCGATCTACGGCGGATCAGCGCCTTCGATGCCGTACCGCAAGGACGAGAACGGCCGCGGCGTCGCGTGGGCGAACTCGCTTTTTGAGGACAACGCCGAGTTCGGGCTGGGAATGAAGATCGCAAGCGAGACGCTGCGCCATAAGATCGAGGATCTGATGCTCGGCTCGCTCTCAAGCGTGCCAAACGCGCTAAAGGCGCTTTATCACGACTGGATCGAAAACAGAAACGATACGCTAAAATCCGCTCAGATTAGAGATAGGCTGGTGCCGCTACTAGAACAAAATTTGGACGCGCCCGGAGTTCGTGAAATTTTAGAGCTGAAGCAGTATCTAAACAAAAAATCGCAGTGGATCATCGGCGGCGACGGCTGGGCTTACGACATCGGCTACGGCGGGCTCGATCACGTGCTAGCTACCGGCGAGGACGTAAACGTGCTGGTGCTGGATACGGAGGTTTATTCAAACACGGGCGGACAGAGCTCCAAAGCTAGCCGCCGCGGCTCGATCGCGCAGTTTACTGCAGGTGGCAAGCGCGTTCAGAAAAAAGACCTCGGCCAGATCGCGATGACCTACGGCAACATCTTCGTCGCGCAGGTAAATTCCAACGCAAACCAAGCTGCGACGCTAAAAGCGATCATGGCGGCGGAGGCTTACCCAGGACCTAGTCTCATCATCGCGTATTCGCCGTGTATCGCGCACGGTATCAAAGGCGGCATGGGCAGCTCCGGCGATCAAGCCGAGCTTGCGAGCAAATGCGGCTATTGGCCGACCTACACCTTCGATCCGCGGCTTGCGGCGGAGGGCAAAAATCCGCTTAAAATTTCATCCAAAGAGCCGGATTGGAGCCTTTATGAGGAATTTTTGCTAAACGAGGTGCGCTACAACGCGCTTAAAAAGATCGATCCTGAGCACGCGGGCAAGCTTTATGAGGCAAACAAAGCTGATGCGATGAGACGTTACCGCCAGCTCAAGCGGCTTGCGAATGCCGATTTCGGCGATGAGGTTATCTCTGCGGGCGTCGCGAGCGAGAATGCTTAAGCGTTGCGGCTATTTGTTGAAATTCCGGCTCTGCAAATTTTGCAATCCGGAATTTTATTAAATTTCGCGGGACTGCATAAAATTCCGTATAAATTTTAAAAGAGAAATCCATGAAAAAAATCGGACTAATCGGCGGCATGAGCTACGAATCTACGATTACCTATTATGATGGGATCAATCGCAAAATTAACGAGCGTCTAGGTGGGCTAAGTAGCGGCGAAATCCTGCTAAGTAGCTTAAATTTCGACGAGATCGAGCGGTGCCAAAGAGATAATGAGTGGGGCAGGGCGGGCGAAATTTTAGCTCGTCACGCGCGGGTTTTGCAAAGCGGCGGAGCGGATTATATTTTTCTTTGCACTAACACGATGCATAAGTGCTACGAGGCGATAAATGCCGCTATCTCCGTGCCTTTCGTGCATATCGCGGACGCTACGCTAAATGAGTTGCGAAAACGTGGCGTGCAAAAAGTAGGGCTGCTCGGCACGATCTACACGATGACGCAGGATTTTTACAAACAGCGCTTGATAGATGGTGGCGTAGAGGTGCTCGTACCGAACGCGGACGAAATGGAAGCGGTAAACGAAGTAATTTTTGATGAGCTTTGCTTTGGTAAAATCTTACCGCACTCCAAAGAGAAATTTTTACGGATTATAGAAGGACTTAGAGCTCGCGGCGCGCAGGGCGTGATACTGGGCTGTACGGAGATCGGGCTGCTCGTATCGCAAGCAGATACCGCCGCGTGGCTATTTGATACTACGCAGATCCACATCGATGCGGCAGTAAGTCTAGCTTTAAGCGAGTAAATATCAAATATGAGCCGGTAAAATTCCGGCTTATAATTTCAAATTTTTATATACATTATCAGTTAAATTTAATCTTTCTCTGTTATAATAACAACTATCAATCATAAAAGGGGATGAAATGAACGTTTTAGTTATAGGAGCAGATGAAATTACGCCCATTAAGGCGGTTTTAAAAGACCTTGGCGCGAGTAACATCGAGCACTGGGATGCACGAAACGAAAATCGCGTAAATCGTAAGCCGATCCCGCAAGATACCGAGTGTGTCGTTATGCTTACGAGCTTTTTAAACCACAACACGATGAAAAAGATCAAAGGCGAAGTAAAAAAGCGCAAAATTCCGCTTGTATGCGCTAAAAGAAGCGTTAGCTGCGTATTTTGCGAATACTGTAAGGTTTTCAATTTAAATCAAGAATTCGGTTGCAAGCCTTGCGAAGATGATTAAAATTCCAAGGAATTTAAATAATGCCGGCAAGCCCAGCCAAGCGGTTAAAAAATCGCGCACTGCGTCGCAATCAAATGCTTACGACGATGAAACAGGCGAGCTAAATTCCAAGGATTTTTTAAATTCTAGCAAATTTAACGCTACTTGCCTTGCACACACCGAAAGCAAGAAATTTAACGGCAAATTTAAAAAGTTTTCAAGTGGTAAATCGTACGCACTTAGTCGTAATGCCTCTAAGCCGTGCGCTGCAAAGAGCGCGCAAAAAGGCGGCGCAAATAGGAATTTTACAGCAAGGGCCTTTTACGACACTAGCTCCGCGCAAAAGATTTTTTTCTGCACTAAGCGTTCGGACGAGAAATCAGCTTTGTTACGAGATATTGCCGCGCCAAAACGAGATATCGCGGCGCGCGAAAAACGCCAAAAAGCGGATCTGCGGCGCGATAATGAGCTTATTGATGATGAAATTTTAAATACCGAAGCTTTTAATAAAAAATTCTTTGACGGCGAAATTTTTGGCTTTGATGCGAATGGACGCGAGATTGCACCAGAGGCGCTACAGGGTTATGATGCGGCTTCGCGAGCGCGGGCGATGCTAGCTCTATATAATTTTAACGTTAATGCGGATTATAGAATTCCACCCGCAAATTTAAAAAGCGCTTCGCAGTTTCGCGCTGCGTTTTTAAATTTCATCGCTTCCGAGCTTGGGCGCGGTGCTCATAAAATTTACCGTTTCAAGCCCGCCGTAAAATTTTGCGCAGCGGATAATGTGATAATCTTTTCTTATCTGCGCGGCATGCCGCTGCCCGTATTTGCCGCTAAGCCTGCTTATAAGCTAACTCGCGCAATCGTGAGTCTGCGTAGCGGCGTGCTGCTAAATGCCTGCGAGGCGTTTAGCGATTTTGTGTTTTCAAAGATCGCGCTGCGAAATGCAGGCGCACAGCTGCAGCTTGTGGGCAAATCGGGCGAGCTCATCGTAGTTCGCAAGAGCAGTTTTAGCCTAGGCGTGGTTACGAGCTTTAAAAAAATTTTACCTCAAAATCCAGCCATTTATGATAATGATATAAAAAAAGCGCTAGAGCTTTGCCGCGGAGCAAACCTCGACGCCGTGTATCTTGTCTATCCAAAAAATGAAAATTTTAGCCGCCATGTCGAGATAAAAAGCGAATGCTTTAAGGGAAATTTCATTATGAAATTAGTACCATACAAGCTTACCGACAAAATTTATTAAAAGGATACCAAATGGTTGGAATTATTTTTGGAAGCTCGATGGGCAATACCGAGGACGCCGCGAAGCTGATCTCCGAAAAGCTAGGCATAGAAAACGAGCTAAAAAATGTTGCGGACATCGCGCCTGCAGATCTAAATAAATACACTGCGCTCATCATCGGCAGCTCCACATGGAACGACGGAGAGTTGCAGGACGACTGGGCGGGCTTTGATTTCTCAGCCCTTGATGTCGCGGGCAAGACCGTCGCGATTTTTGGTATGGGCGATAGCTCAAGCTACAGCGACGCCTACTGCAACGCAATGCGCGAGCTATACGATAACTTCAAAAAAGCGGGTGCAAATATCGTAGGCGCAGTGCCTACCGACGGATATGAATTTGACGAGAGCAAGGCCGTAGTGAACGGCAAATTCGTAGGTCTTGCGCTAGACAATGACAATCAAAGCGACCTTACCGAGAGCCGCATCGAGGCGTGGGTAGCGCAAATCGCTCCATCTTTTAAATAGTCCTCCTTTAAATTTGCTGCGAAGCGTGCGCTTCGCGGCTCTTTCATCTTTTTTAAAATCCTTAAAGCTTAGACCTTTTTAAAATTTAAGCTCTGCCGACTTCGGTTAAATTTAAACGGCTTTGAAATTTTCAAATTTTATACCTGCGCGAATGAAATTTATCTTTCAAATTTAGGTGCGCGATACTTTGCGCTAGCGTAAATGCGCGCCGACTTTGAGGCGCACATAGCGCGAGTAGATAAAATTTAAGCCGCCGTTATGACGGAAGGACGAAGCTGGGAGTTTGAGTCACGGTTTATAAACCTCATCGGCGAACGCTCGGGAGATAAAATTTGCAAATTTTATAAGCGGCGAAGCGAGGGGCGATGTCGCTAAAATTTCTCGCCGTACGCCATTGAAATTTCTTTCCGTGCGTACGCCGTTAAAATTCTCTCCGCGGCTCCGCCGTGAAATTTCGCACGCCGTTTAAAACAGGAATTTTGTCTATCCCCACAGCGAGCGGCTGCCGTCTGTTTGCAAAATTTAGCATATTTGGCGCTGCGACCGCGAAAAATCGTAGGATCAGCAGCAGCCCACCTCTGCAAAATTTAGCATAAATCTGGCGCCGCGACCACACGCGGCTATCGCCCCAAATAAACCGCCGCCGCGACCGCGAGATCGCCCGCTGCTAGGAGCGAAAACCGCAAAACTATGCGGCGCGACAAAGCATAAATTTAAAATTTAGAGGGCTTATCCTCTTTGTACTATCCCACGCGAATAGCGCGACGAGACGTAAATTTAAAATCTAGGGCGCAAATTTTAAGGCTTTAAAATTTACAGCCCTAGCTCTATCGCCAGATCCTTTACCGCTTTGAGATTTACCTTGCCGCTGCCGAGCACCGGGATTTGCTCGACCTTTTTCACGACGCTTGGCTGCATTATCGGCGCCAGTGCGGAGTCCTTTAGGCGGCGCGAAATTTCATCCTCGCTCGCCTCGCCCACGTAAAGCAGAGCGATCTTTTCGCCCTTTTTCTCGTCTTTTAGGTTCACGCACGAATAGATCGCGCTCTCGCCTAAAATTTCGCCCACGGCGCTTTCTACTGCGCCCAGGCTAATCATCTCGCCGCCGATTTTAGCAAAGCGCGAGAGGCGGTCGGTGATAAATAAAAACCCGTCATCGTCGATATAGCCGATGTCGCCGCTTTTGTAGTAGCGCACGTCGTTTATTTGTGCGATCGCTTCGGCGGTTCTTGCCGGTTCATCGTAGTACTCCTTCATAACCTGATGTCCGCCGATTAAGATAAGACCCTCCTGCCCGTTTGATAGCGGTTGCAGCGAGGCGGGATCGGTGATCTTTATGACCGTGCCTGCAAGCGGCAAGCCGACGCTCTTTTCGCGGTTGAAGTGAAGCTCTTTGAAAAAATCGGGCTCAAGGACGTTCGGCGTATTTACGCTAACCACCGGTGCAGTCTCGGTCGTGCCGTAGCCCTCGTAAATTTCGATGCCGAATTTTATCTTAAATTCCTTTCGGACGTTTTCGTTTAGCTTCTCCGCGCCCGCAATCGCCAGGCGAATGCTTGCTAGCATTAGAGGATTGAGCCTTTTGTTTTTGGTGTAGAGCCTAAAAAACGTCGAAGTACCGAACATTATCGTAGCGCCGTATTTTGCGCTCATCTTGCCGACGCTAAAGGCGTCCGTAGGATCGGGTACGTGGATGCTTAAAATTCCGTCGTTTAGCGGAAATAGCGTCGTTACGGTAAGCCCGAAGCAGTGAAAGATCGGCAGCGACGCTAAAATCGCGTCGTGCTCGGTGGCGTTTATGAGTTCTGAAATTTGACGGACGTTCGCCATTATATTTTTGTGCGTTAAAACCACGCCTTTGGGCTTTCCCTCGCTGCCGCTGCTAAATAAAATTGTCGCTACGTCATCTATCGCGTGCGGCTTAAAATACAGCGCGCGAAATAAAATTTTAGGCATCAGTAGCGATTTTAGCGCGCAGATTATGCGCTCGTTTTTAGAGGCGCCCTCGCTTAGATCCTCAAGATACACGAGCCGATCGCCGATCGAGCTTTCCAGCTCAAAGCCCTTTGATTTGAGCTTTTCTACGAATTTTCGCGAGCTGATGATCGTGCGGATATTCGCTTTATCCGCGCAGTAGATTAAATTTTCTTCGCTTAGCGTGTAGTTTAAATTTACGCTCGTTTTGCCCATCGCAAAAAGCGTTAAATTTACGGCGCTTGCGATGACCGAGCTAGGCAAAACGATACCGACGTTTTCCTCGCTGCTTATGCGGCTCTTTAGCCTTTTGCGAAGTATCAAAACGGCGCTCATCATCGCTAAATTTGTGAGACTTGCTCCCGTACTATCGACCGCTACGCGCTTAAAAGGCGATCTTTTGGCTTGATTTAGCCAGTTGTAGGCAAGCGGCTTTAGGCTTGCGAGATATTTGCCCCAGCTGAAAAACGATAGCTCCGTTACCGCACGCTTTACCTCGTGCGCTTTGGAATTTGCCTCAATCGGCGCGCCGAAGCTTACGCGAAGCGCGTTTTTGCCGCTTTGCGAGATCGTTCTTTTATAATGCTCGCTGGCGCGCGAGAATGTCGATCCCCAAAGCCCTCTTATATAAAAAGGCACGATTACGGAGTTTGTATCGTGCGCGGCTAGCTCAAATCCGCCCTGAAACTCGTCTATGCGGCCGTTGTAACTGATGTGACCCTCGGGGAAGAGCCCCACTACTTCACCAGCATTCAGCGCCTCGCGGATACTTTCGATCGCGCTTTTGCTCACGCCCGCTCCGATCGGAATGACGCGGAAAATTTTAAAAAACCACTTCAAATACCACAGATCGTAGTAGCTGCGATGCATCACGAAGCGCACCCCGCGCGGGCAGGCAAGCTGCACCACCGCCCAATCGATCCAGCTGATATGGTTGCCTAAAAGTAGCACGCCGCCTTTTTGCGGGATGTTTTCGATGCCGTCTACGTGGACTTGATAGCCAAATTTCATAAACGGAATGAGTAAAATTCTAACGAAAAGCTGCGGCAGATATTTCGCGCCGAAGATCCCGCAGATAAGTACGCACAACGCCGCCATAACGAAAATTTCGCCGCTGGCGACCGCAAAATGCACCAAGATGATGGCGATGAGCAAAAACAGCACCATAAAGATATTTTGGATGAAATTTGAACCCGCGAGTACCCGCCCCATGCGCTCATCGGCGGTGAAAAACTGAATGACGGCGTTGAGCGGCACGATGAAAATTCCGCCGCTAAATCCGAAGAAAAACGACGCCGTGCCGAGCCAAAATACCGAGTGCGCGTTGGCTAGCACCATTAGCGCAAGCGCGAGCCCGAATGCGCCGAACGGCACGATACCGAGCTCGATATGCTTTTTGCAGTAGCTGCCCGCAAAGATCGAGCCTAGCGCGATTCCGATCGCGCTAAGAGCTAAGATCACCTGGATCACCATTACGTTGTCGCTGCCGCTAAGGCTCTTGTAGTGAGCCGGGAAGGTCGCGATCACGAGCTGCGAGACCGCCCAAAACATCGCAAGTCCCAGCGTGCAGAGTAGGACATTTTTGTCTTTTAGCACAAAATTTAAATTTTGCCTTAGATAGCGAAGCTTAAGATAGTCGTCTTTGTTAAATTCCGCCTGCGGCTGCGCGGCGTCGAAGAATGGAATTTTATATGAGTAGTATGTTTCAAGCACGGAGCCCGCGACCAAAAGCACGCCGATGAACCAAACCGAGCTCATCAGCTCGCCCGCGTCGCTGCTGCGAGCTGCAAACAGCTCGAAAATTACCGAAAAAACAAGAGATGAAAGCAGAATCGCGATGATGGTAAGAGCCTGCACGAGGCCGTTTGCCGCGCCTAAATTTTTCGCGCCGACGATCTTTTTAATCAGACCGTATTTGGCGGGCGAGTAGATCGCGCTTTGCGCCGCAAGCAGGATCGTCATAAAAAATGCGAAATAAAACCACCCGCACGCATAGCCGAGCGTAATGAGCGCGGTAAGCGCGACGCCGAGTTTCGCGCAGATCCGCGTAATGCGGGTGCGCGAGAATTTGTCGTTGAGATAGCCGCTGGCGCTAAAAAGAAATACGTAAGGCAGCAAAATCAGCAAATTTACAAGCGAGGTAAGGGCGATGAGAGCGCCCGAATCGGCGCTTTTAACAAGGACGTTTTGGATCGTGATCTTATGGCCCAGATCGACGCTTGCGTTGATAAACATAATCGCCAAAAACGGCAAAAATCCGTTGATTTTTAATAGAGATTTCACGGGCGCTCCTTTAAAAACGGGATTTTATCTCACGGAAGTTAACGGACGCAAATTTAAGGCGGCTTCGCTACAATTACGCAAAAATTAAAGGAAAAATATGAAAGTACGTATCACCAATCGCGACGTGGATAACCTCAATAAATTTATGCTGCTTTACAGCAAAAAGGCGCGCAAGCAGCGCCTAGTCAGTACCTACGCCATACCGTTTGAGTTTTTGCTCGTTGGCATCATCATCGACGGGCTTTTAAAAACGGCGCCGATTGCGAGCGTGGCGTCGGTTATTTTGGGTGCGGCGTGGCTTATTTTTTATCCGAAATTTTACCGCCGCATGCTAAGAAAGCATCTCTCTGCCGCCAAGCTCGCGCAAAACTCGAGCACGGAGATGAGCTTCGTCGCGGACGACGAGACGATCTCGTTTTCAAAGGGCGAGCCGCGTGCAAGCGAGAAATTTACCGCGCGCTCGCTAAATCGCATCGCTGCGGGCGGGGAGAATTTTTTCTTGGCGTTTGATCGCGGCTTTCACATCGTCCTTCCCAAAAACGCCGAGACGGACGCTGCGGTACAGCATCTTGCCGGTCTGCGCGGCTTGCAGATCGAACCCGTAGATCTGGACGTTGAAATTTAAAGCTTTGCTTTTAAATTCGCGGCTCGCAAAATTCGCGATATAAATTTAAAATTCTAGAATTTAGGTCGTCGCAGTAGCTTTTACTTGCAAAATTGCATTTAAATTTTTGTTCGTGATATCGTAATCTTGGGGCGGGAAAGGGGCTTGAATTGCGAGGTCGCTCCCCTTCCCGCCCCAAACCC
>ERZ773004.124-NODE-124-length-51163-cov-3.690185_pt1 | contig 51163 bp, 56 predicted proteins | sample MGYA00580667_ERZ773004 | MGnify/ENA primary metagenome ERZ773004 (study PRJEB29015, sample SAMEA2737963) | human oral metagenome | biome: human oral; feature: human-associated habitat; material: dental | place: China | collected 2123 ... | reverse complement strand
ATATATACCATTACCAGTCAACCCATTCTGAAGGAGGTGAGCCTGTGAAGTTCTACGACACAGTGACTAGACACAGGTTCACCGTAGAAGACGGGGTTGGTGTAGAGCAGGTTGAAAGAGATTTGGCTCAGATGGTATCTTGGATGGCTCAGGCTGAACGAGAGGTGCTTGCCAGTACAAAGTTTCATGACTTGGTACTGAAGGTCCTGAAAGGAGACAGACCGAATGGCTCCTTAAACTCCTGGGGGAGGAAGAGGCTGAGTCGGCACGACTTCTCTTTTCAGAAGTACAACATGAATGAAATGCTGACTACTAACGTGGTGAGCACACTGGAACTGTACGCCATGAGTGTTGGGTTGTTCCAAGTGATGAACACTCACACTAAGGAAACCAAGCCAGAGAAAATCCTCTTCCACTACAGGAAAACCTATCCTGACGCCCCGCAGCCCACCAGCGGAATGGTTCGTGCTCACCTGAGACGTTATCACATCAAAGGTGAACGTAAGGCGTCTCTACCTGGGGTATCAGCCAAACTCAATCTGGCTGTCTGTGACACCTATTTCGCGCCCAAAGCATCTAGGGGTGAAAATGATTCTCTGAATGTTGTTGTTCAGGTAAAGACTCCAAGTTACGGTCTTATCAGACTCTATCTCAGGCTACCAGACAATACAGAACGCTTCGGTAAAGGCAAGGTATGCAGACCAACTATCCGCCTGAACAACAAAGGGCAGGTCGTCTTTGACATAGCTATCGAGCATGAAGCAGAGCAGCGGGACACCAGCAGAGTTGTTGGTGTTGATCTTGGTAAGGTAGAGCCGTTCATCGCTACGGTCATTGATCCTAAAAATAGACACAGGTCTGCTCCTTATCATGCTCGGTATAAAGGACGGCTCAGTTCTTTAGTAAGAGCTGAGAGGAAGCGTCGTGATTTATCTACTTATCTGCATAAGCGAGCCGATCTCTGTGAGAGTCATAATCGAGTTCAGCGCGCTCAGGTTCTCAGAACAGAAGCGAAGCGCGTCAGTGTCAAGGCCACGAGAATCAAGCATGAGATTAGTCAGTGCATTGCCAGTCAGGTAGTGGAGATCGCAGATCGAAATGATGCTCAGGTCTCTCTGGAAAACCTGTCATGGCTGGATACTCAGGGTGGGCGTTGGCCTCACGCTGAAATTCAGAACAGAATTGAAAGTACTGCTAAGCGCTATGGTCTTAAAGTAGTCAAGGTGAGCGCTAAGGATACCTCGAGGACCTGTTCTCACTGCGGTGGTAGAGTATCGAACAACTCAAAGACGCGAGTTGGTGTTTGTGGTACTTGTGGTTTTGAGTTGGATCGTGATGTCGCAGCATCCAGAGAGATAGCCCTGCGTGCTGCCTCTAACATAATAAACTGTGAGAGAATGCGTTCTCTGCTTCGTCAGAGAGAAGAAATGCGAAGTTCGGCTGCTACGCGACAGCCGAAGCCGGTCACTGCTCTGGGTGGAATCCAGGGACACACCGGTACCTCCGTTAATGAAACGGAGGCGACGCTGATGATAGTGAGAGATAATCTAGACTCTAGAGGATCTCCAACCTAGTCAGCGAGTGTTTATGACACTGCCCTGCTTGGAAAGTGATTGACTAGGAGTCACTTTTAACCATACCATACATCAACAACTGGAAGAACCACCTGAATCCTTTTGGTGTGATTCAGGTGGTTCTTGACATCTTAGACAAGATCTCATAGAATTGGTGCCATGAGCAAAAACAAGAGTATTAGTACGCCCTCCAAGACGGCAACAGCAGCAATCATCACTGGTGCCGTCTTCCTTGGTTTCATGTGGTTCATGTTCCACACGTTATGGAATGGTGCCACTCATGGATTTTTCCGAATGCTGGCAGGCGGTCAGTTGTTCATTGTTGTATTAGTTGTAACGATTGCCTTGGCTGTTCTTGCGCTTGTTGCGAGTTCTAAGAATCGTGATGCGCTTGGGCTGGGTCTTCTCATCTCTGCTGGAGCCGTGTTCGTCATCGGTGGCGTTGGGGCAGCAGTCTACTCCTCATACCTGAACGACAACGCTCTCTACAACGCATCAAAGGTACAGGTGAAGACTGATGGTGACTCCCTGTCGTTCAAGAACCGAGTTCCCTATGAGGTGGCAGCAGGTGTTTCTGGCGCGAACCTTGGAGACCTGACAGGTGATGTCACTGGTGTCGTCAAGATTGCACCCGGAACAGGTCAGTACTCTACTGGTGTCACCCGACGTGGATTCCTGAAGGGCTACGAGGCTGTTCAGACGATGAACCTTCCTGAGTACGGGCAGCCAAATATTGCCAAGGACATCAAGTTCTGTAAGTTTGACGAGAAGAACGCGCCTTACAAACTTGGTGGTGGCTGGTGGTCCAACAACCTTGACTACCGAATTCTGAATGCTGCTGGTGGATGGACAACAGCGTTTGATGACAATGACGTCACGATGACCTGCAACTCCAAGGGTGAGCCGGTCATGTACGTCCCAATTGTGAAGTCAAAGGTTGGCTTCCTGAAGTCATATGACGTTCCGGCTGGCGTGGTCACATACAATGGCAAGACAGGAGTCATTGAGTACCACAAGGAGATGACCTCTGCTGACGGCATCACCCTGTACCCGTCCTATCTTGCTAGGGAGCAGCGCGTGGCGTCTCAGTCGTCTGGATCGTTTGCTGACTACTTGTTCAACCGATCTGGATTTGAGGATACCAGCGATGATGAGGAGGATCCGAACAAGGAGAACGCTACTGAGTTCGGCCTGTCAACAACCAGTGGTGTTACCCAGTTCGTTACGCCATTGACACCACGAGGTGAGTCGAAGAGCATCATCGCTCTGTCCACTATTGACTCCGCCTCCAACAAGTACGGCCAGTTACAGTCAATGAGTATCCACAAGTACGCTGCTGCGCGCCAGGCAACCTCAACTGTCGCCAGCAACGTGACTGCAAACGGACTTGGCGGACAGAAGACAAACCTGGGAGTGTTCGAGGTCGTTCCCTCACAGGACGGCAACTGGACAGCGACAGTTGGTCAGAAGCAGACAGTTGTGTACCACGCTGTTATTGGTGAGGATGACAGCATGACTCTTGTTGACGCCTCTGGAAAGACCATCTTCACCAACAAAAAGAGCGATGGCGGTGTTGACAAGGACGCCAAGGCAACAGGCAGCCAGTCTGAATCCAGTTCGTCAGGAAGTAGTAGTCAAAGCGCTACTGCTGGTAAGGACCTCGGAAGCATGAGTGTGGACGAGTTGCAGAAACTCTCCAACGACGTGTCGGCTGAGTTGGCGAACCGAGCCAAGAAGCCCTCATCTGACAAGTAGTTAAACAAGACAGCAGGGCGTGTGACAGAGATCATGTGCTGACACTATAGAAACAGCATTCTGTCACACGCCATACTTGCTTCTATCAGTGAGCAGAATGATGTAACCATGCTCTCTGACTTGATACAATAGAAGATGGAGTAAGGTTGACAACTGATTCAGGAAGGTTGACGTGACTATGAGGCCAGATCCAGCACGCGAGATTATGGATGATGAGCCAGACTTTACAGAGTGGCTTGCACAGAACAACAAGGTGTCCAAGTTACACGCTCAGGAACAGGAGGATCACCTGAACTATCTGGTTTCACATGATGAGCCTCTGACCATAGAAGAGGAGGAAGAGGTGCCTCGTGATCTGTTTGGTGACACCTGGCGCAACTGACTTTTGACCACAATCATTCAGGTACAAAGTAAAACAGGTGGATGATAGAGCGTTTTCTGCTCATTCATCCACCTGTTCACTATTTGATGAGTTGTTCGTTCTAGTTGACTCTACTCAGATTCATTGCCATCAACGATCTGGTTGCCCTCAGACCACACGCCAAAAGCAACCCGACCAGAGCGAATCTCCTGCTTCATTCGAGTAATGTACTCATCCTGTACACGATTCCTGTCATCTGTGCTCAGGTGTTTGCTGGAGATGACGAAACCAGCCTTAGGTGAGACAGGGAAGTAGAACGCCTCAGATCCATCAGCGAAACGGCGAATCCGCGCTGGGACATAAGGCATGAAACCCATTGACGGCACATCCTTCTTGCTGACGCTCATCCTCCAAGCGTGAACCTCATCCCAAACGTCCAGAGCCTTCAGCGTAGCACCAAGGATACTCTTGACGTCACCAGACAGGAATCCGTTGGCAGGGTGAGGGCTACGAACACTCTGAATAAGTGCAAGAGCAGCCACAGAGACGTTGCTCAGACCACCCTGAAAGCCCTTGGCTGAACTGGAGCCGTAGAACATCTCAACGCCAGCATAGAAGCGCTCCACACGGTAGTCGTTGAATCCCTTGTCGTCAACGACCTTGTGAGCGAAGTTGCTGTCAGAGATGCTGAATGACATCAGTTTTCCTCCGTTGAAGGATGATGCTCGAACATGGCATCTGACCTTGCTGGTGGCTGTGCTATTGGGTGCCTTGAACTGCTGTAGGTAGCACACAGGGATCCAGTGATGAACCTTTGGCTTACTTGGACGGCGCTTATCCTCGCAGAGGCCCTGAAGGAATGTGTCAATGAACAGATCAGTGAGGACAGACTTGATGTCATCAACGGGTTTGACCTTAGTATCACGGACGTTGGCGTGAACATAGCGCTGAAAACGCTCAACAGAAACCATCACGTCAACGTCATTCTTGATGACCTCGGCAACAGTAAGAAGGCGATCAAGCACAGACAACTTACTGGATGTCGCCACCTCAGGAATCAGTGTCCCCATGGCATCCAGTGTCCGATTGATACGCTGCTCGCTCGTCTCGTTGCTCATGACCACAACCATACACCACAATTCCATCAGATCTGCATGTTGCAGGTGTTTTGGGACGTACTTCACATGCAAGCAAAAGTTGGTGCCCTTATCTATCATGGAAGTCTTCTGTCACTAGTGGTCTCTCTTTGTGAAAGATTTGTTACGTATTGCTCATGTGTGATACTATGGTGAGATAAGATGACAAATTCTTGTGATCAAAACTGACACATAGAGAGCACCACACGCTGATTGGAGGTAGGAGAAGTGATTAGCAGCACAAATCATCATCTTGACTCATTGAAGAATGTGAATCTTGACAACAGCACATCTGACGACATTGAGTGGATGGACAAATGGGTTATCAGGTTCATCAAGGCTACAGCCATCACTCTAGCAGTGCTTGTTGTGGGAGGTTGCTTCTCTGTCATAGTGCCGATTGGTAAGCACGCTCTCACCTATGAGAAAACTCCTAACAGCAGTGCCAGCAGAATAGAAAGGACTCCTGCTCCGCCTCAGGTATCTGGTAAGAGTAATCAAGATAGTTCTGGTTCCAGTAAGGATGGCGGCGAGTCGCAATCACAACAGAATGGTGACGAAGGCAGTCAAAAGAACCAGCAAAGTGATAACTCAGACAGCCAGAACCCAAACAACAACGAGTCAGAACATGACTACACTGAGGACCTGAAGTCAGCAGGTGGTGAGATTGGCAACGACCTGAAGGAAGCAGGTGAACAAGCCATTGACAAGGGTAAGCAGGCCGGCAAGAGTGCAAGTGAGTGGCTGAAGAACAAGTGGAACTCTGCTGGAGAATCTGACCAGAATGGCAACTCGTCAGGTCAGAGCCAACAAGGAGGCGAGCAGAGCGCTGAGACAGATGAAGGAAGTTCAGAGGATAAACCTGCACCACAGAATGATCCCAACCAGAACCAATAGGCGCAGGTAGCACAAACAAAAAATAAGAACACCTTTGGTGACATTGGATACAACCAAAGGTGCTCTTATCAATTAGGTGCTTGACTTACTTGTCATCCTTCTTACTCTGCTTGTTAGACCAGAATCCCCAACCAACAGCAGCCAGAGCAATCACAGCACCAACAGCGTATCCCCAAACTGGAATAGTAACCATTTCTCCGCCTTCAAAAATCAGTCTTTGAAAAGAATCTTGCATACCCAGAAACAACTGGATTCCGACCGAATATCGTGGTTATTTCAGCATATGAATGGATATTTCAGCAACGAGTAAGATCTATTTCATTTTAATTGTTCTGTAGTTCAGTAAGCACTTTTCCGTCATCATTTTGAAAGAGTGGTCAGATGTCATCAATGAGAAGGTTCATAACTTCCAGTAGAGGAAACCATCACTACCAGCAGATGACTGACAACAATAATGGCGACACTGACGTCAAGCCATGGACACCAGGAAAGATTGCTCTAGGACTATCCATTGGCATTCTGGTTCTAGCGGTTGCTCTGGGCGGATACCACTTTTCACGATACATCATCTTCTTGCTCCAGAATTATCTCCGTTTGGAATGGTTCAGTACAACCAACCCTGCCGCCTGGATTGTCGCTGTTGTTCTACTGCTTCTCGTCTTTGGTGCTCTCAGGTACGTGACGACATTCGTGTCCAGACTGTTTCGGTTTGTGTTCAGATTTGCTCAGTCAGATGTGGTCACAATAGTCATCGCTGTTGGAGTCAACATCATCTTTCTTGTCCTTGACTACTGGCTGACGTCACAGACGATTCATCTGATGACCTTGACTCAGGTTCCAACATGGTTCGTCACAAGCAACTGGCTCAGTGTTGTCACGCTGTTTATCATGTATGCGGGTGCACTGGTCTGGATCCCAAGAACTGGTGTGTATGGTGAGAACAGTATTGCCTCTGCCATAGATGACGGTAACAGATGGTGAGAAAATAACTCTATTCTATTTTCTTTCTTATTTAAACGAATGGCTCCAAATAAAAACAAAGTAACCTGATTGCGCCACTAAAACGAGTGCAATCAGGTTTTTCCTTCGTTAGAGAACAAGATGTATGTATAGTCATTAAATGTTTAGTCTGAGGGTGGTTCACAATGGCTAGTTCTGGTTACAAGCACTATGTTGACGGAGAATGGAGGGATTGTGTTGGTCCTGACAGGTGTGCAATCAAGAATGAAGACGGAAGCCCTGTCCCTCACGCCAGCACACCAGAGGAGATGGAGGCTATTGAGGCGCAGTTCGCTGGTGTTGATGACCATGGTCTAGGTGGTACGTCACAGGTTTCTACAAGTGATGATGACAAGCCTAAGACAAGATTCGCCACACTGAGCACACCTGCTGACGTTCATCTGGCAGAGTTCGACAGGAAGGCTCTTGGATACGCGAACCGAACCAGACAAATCTACGGCTTGCACGAGTTCCCATCAGAAGGTGAGGGCGCTATGGTCATGTACGAGCCACCCGAGGTTGAGGGAGCCAGGTTCCAGGAGTTCGGAGACCTTTACGAGCCAGGAAGGACCATTGTTGTCACTGGTAGAGGAAAGCACCAGTTCCGCGACGAGGAGACCGGTCAGGTCATTCCCAGAAGCGAGATCAATGAGGGCTACGTTATTGACATGCCAAAGAATGCCTACGCTCACATGGCTCTATCACAGCACCAGAACTTCAAGGATCTAAAGGAAGGGTCTGACCGCAGTGAACGAGCAAAACTGGCTCTTGCCATCAACATGAGAGAAAAGGGCTGCCCAATCTCAGGATTGTCAGCATTCCCTGTCAATGGAGAGTCAGTTAAGTACCCAGAAGGATACACCGCCCCTGACGCTGCTGATGAGGCGTACCTGATTGAAGGAGACACAGACAGCGGCCCACTGAACCCAAGTGGAGTCAGAGTCAGGATGCTTGTCAGCAAGGATGGCGATCTGCTGCACAATGACAACCCTGAGCCATACAGGCAGAAGATTGACGAAGCCTTCAGGAACCGTGAGGTCAGACAGGCCATGCGCGAGAAGTATGAGGCAGATCGAGCGAACTACGTCAAGACAAGAGGCGCTATGTACAGAACAATTCACGGAGCAAAACCGCCATTGCTTGATGGATCCACTGCCAAGTTGGAGGAGAAGAAAGCGGCATTTGACAGGTACATCAAGGGACTTCAGAATGACGCAGAGACCAGAAAGAAAGAGTCCAGAGGACAGATCACCAAGAGAGCAAAGAGTTACTTCGGTGAAGACACCAAGATCACCCTTGGACGCAACAAGAACGGCTTCCACATCACCTACAAGGACAGTAACGGTGTGACAACAGGCTCTGGATACATCCGTCTGAACGATGAGGGCAAGGTTGAGTTCGAGCCCAGAAAGGGCGGTCCAGCAGCCGCTACCAAGACATTGCAGCAGTTCGCTGAAGGACTGTCACGTGCTGATGTCAAGGAGTTGTACGATGCTCACGACAACTCTGCTCCAGACGTGGACGAGTTGAGGAAGATGTACAGGAGCGAGTTCTAGAGCGATTAGAACCTGAACTTTACGATTGAACCCAAAAATGAGCAATCCGGTGGTTTTCCAGTACACCGGATTGCTTGTCTATATACATGGAAAGAGTCAAATAATGACTGTCATTTCGAGATGTTTTATCTCGAAATGACATGATTAAATATACTTCATCTTCTGGTATATGTCAAGTTGTTCTCGTATGAACATGGTCACACTTTGAGTGCATATGACTACTTGCTTGCCAGAACACCAAGAACGAAGTTCCTCATGTCTTCATCCTGAATCCCATCATTGCTCAGTCCCATAAAGCCGCCAAACCGACCACAGAACAGTCCCTCAACACCAGTACTCATGATCTCATAGTTCTTTCCGTCTGAGTACACCTTGCCCATGTAGTGGTTGACAAAGTGGTCCTTGTAGCCCTTCTCCTCCTTACCCTTATAGATTCTGGTCAGTTTCTCACCAGCAGCCCTGGACTCAAGAAACTCCTTCTCAGCCTCCACAATCCCGTCAACCATGTACTCAGCCCTGTGAGCAAACTCATGTCTTGCTGTTGAGTCGGCGTCGGTCTTTCCATCAATAATCTCGGTGTGGTCAACAGAGGTCAGAATCTCTGGAGCAAGAGCAATCTCATCAACAACCTGAGAGGTCTTCTTAGGTCTCCTCCAGCACACCTTCTCTGCCCCGTTATAGTCAGTGTACCGGTGAAGTTCCCAGCCCTTACCCTTAGGCTTGCTGGAATTCATGTCCTCGTCAGTGAACGAACCAGGCATGGGCGTACTCGTGGCACACACTGTCGCAGAATAACTCGTCTTGGTCCATGTGGACATGTCTCCTGAACTGGTGTCAGCGTTCTCGTCAAACACCTCAACCGTCACTGGATCTCCGTTCTCATCACGGTTCATTATAAGACCAGGACGAGTCTCAATCTCCTTCAATGATGACACGAACGTCACCTGTGGAACCATTTCCTTCTTCTGGAGAATCTTCTCGTGGCTGTAGTGAGCGCGTTCCTTGGATGATCTGACCAATGGCGGAGGTGTGTTTGAGTACGTCGATGAGTCAATCCAGTCTGTTGGAAAGTCTTTCAGAGCGTTGTTGAAAGTCTTGACAGCATCCTTGTCGCTCTCCTTGTCCCAGACATGTGAGCCGTCCATAGTACGAACCTCTGAAAGCACGTCCCTGTAACTGTCAGCAAGTTCAGCAAGACGCTTCTTGGTTCTCTCAGGATAGGTCTGCCCAGTGACCACAGGAGCCAGATTATTCACCATATCTAGGTACTTCTGGCTGGCGTCAAGAAGATCCTTGTGCTCAGGGTTGCTCATGATCCTGTGTTCAATCGTTGGGTAGAGAGGGTTGTGTGGGTCAGCCTTGGCATCTTCTCTGGCCTGCTCAGTGATGACGTCAATACGAGAGTTGATGACATCCATCTCCTCGAATGCAGCCTCATAGTCCTCGTTAGCGACATCAACGTCATCTCTGTAACGAATCCTCTCCTCCTCAGCATCAAAACCGATTCGAGTCATCGCCTCATCAGCCATCACCTTGCCAACATGTCTGGCGAAATTGGCCTCACCACCAAACGCCTCAACAACCTCATCACGATAGTCAGGATCCAGTCGAAACTCGTTCAGCAGTTCCTTGACGTCAGAAAAGTCCTCAGCATTGTAGACAGATGCAGGAGAGGTGACTGTCTCAGCAGAACTGGTTGTTGATGCTGTCTCAGGCTCTACAAGCGGCTCAGAATCCTGTTCTGTCCTAGCAGACTCAATCTCAGCCTCAGCGTCCCTACGGGCCTTGAGAGCCCTCCTGTAGGCACTTCTGCGCTCAGGTGAGCAACTCGGGCAACGCCTGCCACCATGATCCTTGGATCTGCACATGTCACTCAACCTCCTGAGAGTCATCGCCTGCTTCTAAGTTTGAGTTCCTGACAATCACGTTCGGGCTCATTGCAGAAAGGTTGTCGCTGCTAGAGAAGGAATGAGCCTCAATCAACAATGACTCAACATAGTCTGGACACTGCACAATATGTGTTCGACCAGGACAGTAGATGAACATGGCAGCAAGAGCACCAACAGCAGTGTCAGACTCAGCCTCAATCTCCAGAACACCCTCAATCAGAACCTCAGCCTTCGTTGACACAGCAAGACCAGCATACCTGACCAGCGTCTCATCTCCTGTAAAGACACCATCAGACCAAGCAATCACCTTGCCGTCACACTCTGTTACCACAACACCCTCTTTGGGCCTGTACTTCGTCATCAGTCAATCATCTCCAAGTGTCATCAGAATCATGTTAGAGCATCTATTGAAGAACTCATCTGTCATAAGAGCACTTCTTGTTGGTATATCTAACATTCCTGTACCTTATGGAGTCCCCTTTCATATAAACAAGAATGTCTGCACAAAAAACAATCGGATCCACCACACTAAAAAGCAGTGAATCCGATTCAGTAAATGAGTTAAGAGCGCATTCTCTTAGGAAGATTTGTTGTCATTGTCAGTAACAATCTCTTTTACCTACATAGATGGAGTTAGTTCCCATACATCAACATCAATCTCTGGATGCATCTTTGCTGTCTCTCTTATTGTGTACCAAACCTCATCCCAATTCAGACCGCCTGTATTAGTGCCGATTCTGGGAAGTGATACACTCGACAACCCAAGTTGCTTCATCTGCAAGAACATGTTGTCAAGCCCTTCAGCAAGAAGATGCAACTTGGCGTAAGGTCCTGGATGAATTTGTGACGCGATGTTGGCAATCACTCTGACTTCATCGTCCTTGTGCTCGTCTGCAATCACCAAAAGACACTGACCCCCATACAGGCGTCCGTCCTCACATGCTTCACGATACGCCCTGAAAATACTCGGATAGGTGACTCTGATAGTCCTGGCAATACCTGAGCCCATCACACCCTGAGTACTGACTCCATGACCAATCACCTGGGATGTACTTGTGAAGATGTCGCCTCGTTTCAAAACCACAGGCACCTGATCGTCTCCCTTGTCATAACACTCTTTTTGGCGTTAAAGGTCAGTATTTCTGCTAAACAGGAAATATCTACATGTGTTGACAACCAGGTACACATCTGATACTATGTTGGGTGACTCGGTGATAAAAGACAGCAAGATGTTTTCTTGCAATCTATACTTCATGCTCACTGAGGCATCAATCAGAAAGAACATCCTCAATCAAGGAGAAAACATAACATGGCCCGTCGAAGCCACGCAGAAGACTACCTACGTTCATACAGGGGGGCTTCTGTTAGCGACGTGTACAATGATAGCGCCTTTGACTCGGACGAGTTTGACTCTCGTGAGGAGTATGCTGGTGAGCCTGGATACTGGTCATCTGGTTCTTCAAAGAGTGGTGGGTACTACTATGGCCCAGATGATGACGAGGATGAGTACGATGATTGATGGATGATAACTGACTTTTAGCAATCAAACAAAAAGACCTGAGATGATGAATTTCTCAGGTCTTTTTGTGCTATCTGTATTCCTTGTTTTGTGGTGACAGATGAGAAAATCACCACCTGCACTGATTCACCCAATCCTTGGTGTCATCCTATCCCAGTCAAGCACGAACGACTGAGGGGAGTAGTCAGCAACAGGGTTTGACTCCAACGTCTCTGTGCTCTCAAACATGGGGGCAATAGCAGCAAGACCGTCAGGTGTGTATCCACCATTATGGACAATCTCTACGTTGAGAGCCTTGGAGACGCGATCAAGAATCTCCTTGGCGTAACCCATGCGACGGCAGCCAGGACGGGTCTCAATCTCATATAGGTCAACTACTCCGTCTTCCTCAGCATCACCGACCTTGACATAGGACACTGGAGTACCATCTCGCATGAGCCAGCATTTGTAGGTCATACCAAAACCACGAGGAGTGAACTGAATCTTGAGTTTAAGAGCATTCTTAGTCTCATCGTCACTACTGATGTCTGAGTCGTGTGCTAAATCTACTGGCATCTTCTCTGTGGTGCTCATGGACAATCTTGCTCCTTTGATTACTCTTTGATGAGCACCATAGCATGGATGATGCTCGCCTAGTTGATGTTACCTCTGTTAGGTTGAGCACTGACCGACTGGATACTCATGGTCCTTGACACCCATGATCTGACAGACTCGTCAATGTCTGAGATTTTGGCCTCATTGTTTGTGGATAGATCGTACATGACATGAAGATGAATCGCCATCTCGTCAGTATGCTTCTCCTCAACCAGATCATAGAACACCCAGATTTGTGTCGGAAGCATCTTGTGGTGACGGCCGTACAATGGAACAAGGCTATTAGTAATGTAGTCCCTCAGCAAGCCATCAAGCCATGACTCAGACTTGGATTTGTCTACATCTGTTGACTTACTGCTCTCAGACATGACAGAAATCTCGTCAGCGTTGTAGAAGTCCTTGCCGTAGCGGAACATTGGCATATAGGACACGTCACTAGAGGACTTACTGAACTCAATGAACAAACAGACAGCATCAGCAGTGTCACCAGAGTACTCAAACACAGACCTGAGGATACTCAGCATTGACTGTGAAAGAAGTTCCTCAAACGTTGGAGGAGTCGTCAACAAGTCGTCATCAAACAGGATCGCTCCTGGCGAAAAACTCCTATCAAGTTCCTTGTGCCGTGACATCTAAGGTAAACCTGCCTCTGCTGTGTTCTGTAGGATTCTGCTCTGAGATTGTTCTCAGAGAGTGTACTTAACAACCTCATACGATTCAGACGCAGAGACATTCATGTAGTACCCGTCGTCATCAAGCATCCTCAGTGGTGTCAACCGACGAAGATAACGCTCCGCCTCACGTTTAGTGCTATACACGTGAGCACTTGGACGAGTAGATGAGCCACCACCAGTCAGAAACGATCCAGTGAACCTATTGATGATGACGTAAATCTCATTCGGTGCCTTAGAGATCTCGCCTTCAGTGTTCTTACCCATAGAGCAAATTCCTCTCTGTACTTTTTGCTCAGAACCAAGCACTATCACTCTTATTGTAGCACAGAAACATCCACAAGACAAGGCAGACATTTAGCACATTCAGAAGAACGAAATGACAAAAGAAGACGATGCTGACAAAGGGTTTATGAATACTGCGACTCGACCACAGAGATAACCTCCATGGCGTGCATCAGAGACTCCCTGAGCGACTTTCTGGGGTCAACTCTACCACCATAGCGAGTCAGCAGAACAAACTGCCCATCGTCCCCTAGAGCCATTACAATCTCCATGACAACTCCACTCAGACATTCCTCGTCAGACACAGGAACAAGTATGTCAGAGTCAGTGTTGGCAAGATCCTGAGAGAGTTGTGCACGAGCCATTACACAGAAAGATATGATAAGGCTTGTGAACTCATCAGGATCTTCACTTAGTGGACTGAACAAATCCTCATTCAGAACGACAACAGCGTCCCTACCAGGAATCTCTGTCACTGAGATGCACTCAACCGCATACTTGACATCACTCACAGCATCCGCCTCAAACCACTCATGAAAACCTGTTTTAGTAACAACCTTCTAGCAGATTCTCAAAACTCTTGAATACGAGACAGAAATATCCAGGTGTGATGTATGTGGTGAGTTGGTTTTGCGTCTGTTGCTTTGACTTGATGTGCTTTCAGTTGGAGTTAGTCACATAATAGCGAGTGACTGAAGACGGCTGACCAACATTGTCACAAACAACATCATTGACTGCAGCAAGGACGGCAGGGTCAACGTTGCGGTTCTGAGTCATTACCTCACCAGCGTCACGATCCCCGGTTCCCTCAGGCCACTGAGAGCGAGGAATATACTTCTCAACCACAGGCCAATCCCAGACGTTCTCAGTGGTGTACACACGCTCGCCACGAGGCCACACACTGAATGACGGACGAACGTTCAGGTCATCATCCATGTATACGTGAAACCAGATCGTGGCAGCAATCTCGTCAGAATACGGGTCAACTGGAACGGATACCTTCAGAGTGATGGCATCCGTTTGAAGGTCCTCAGCAATCAGAGACCACTGGTGGCGCGGCTTGATCTCAAACTCATCAAGGTCAAAGTCAATGATGTCAGTGTCCTCAAAAAGAGCCTCCAGATCGGGTCTCTCCTCACCATCACCAAGGACAGGACCAACAACCTCACCATTAGGATAGAGCGTCATGTCATATGGCTCAAGAATCTCATTGACACCATCAAGAATCTTGTTCTCAATCGCCTCTGTGTCAAACCCAAGAACATAGTCACCAAGGGTATCAAAAACGTACTCACCAAGAGAAAGGCAGGAAGCGCCCAAAACGTTTTTAAAGAAGTTGTTCTCAACGATTGTGGTAGTAGTCATGATGTTCTCTCTTCCCCTGAATGAAAGTAGTGTCGTCTCTGTGGATTGAGTGTTTAGTCCAGCACTTAATCCCCTCTTGCTTACACACTATAACAACACATGCAACTCTTCAAGGCGGTAATAGATGAGATTGTTCACAATGGGGTTATGTGTCATACCTATCCTCTCATATACAGAACAACCAGCACCTTGTGAATGGTGTGCTGGTTGTTCTGTGATTGTTGTGATCTGAATCTATTAGGTGGTTTAGTGCTACATCCTTATCTGGCGGCACTTTTCAGCCGCTGTCCTGGCAACCTCAGACAGATCGTAAAGTGGCTTCTCTTCTCGCTCCAACCAGAGTTGCTGCTCAACATCAAACCTGCGCTCATAGTACTCGTCAACACCTACAACCAGCGGTCTGTCCTGAGTCATCTTTCTACCAAGTTCAAGCAGAGCAATCGGCTGTATCGCTCCAGCGGGGAACCAGAACAAGGTGACCTCAGCACGTTTCAACATCTCATGCTCCCAAGCAATCTGCTTCGCAGCAGCGTCACCAGTTTTCTCCAGCCCATAAGGGCGTCTCGGGTTGGCAATATGCAGATCTGAATTTTCAAGAATTCTGATCACCTCACTCTGCCAGTCTGGGCAATTCGAGATGCCACCAGCAAGAAAAAGATCCACGTGATCCCAGTCAGTACCGCTCTCAGGAGTAATCAGTGTCGCCATACTAGAACAACCTTCCAAACATATTCCTACAATACGTAAAAACATATCTGAAAGGTTGTTCTGATGAGGCAAATACCTTGTTGTCAACACCTGTGTTCAGTAAAAGATGGATGCTCGCTCTTTATCCACACTTGGAGTCAAGAGTACGCATGATAGCATCACGCTCCTTCTGATCCACAGTCAGATTCTCCTTGTACTTATACTTCACCTTGACATAACTCATGACGTATTGACACTGACTTGGCTCAAACGACGGAATATATGCAGCAGGATCTTTGTCTGATTTAGACCGGTTCTCCTTAGAGCCAACCAGTTGCAGATTGTCCATGTCGTTAGCAATCTGATGACGCTGGTAGACAGTCAGCCTCATGCCGTTCTTCTCCGACCTGTAGACCTCTTTCAACGGAACAAGGTGATCCACATCAGCGTCATGACTACTGCCTTTGACAATGGTGACAACCCTGCCTGTGTATGGATCCACAAATGCTGAACCATCCTCAGCACGACCATTATCATCAAAAGTGCCGTTAGGAATGTCTCTCATCTCAACAGCAGAGACCGTACCATCGTCCCAGCCCCCAAACATCTCTTTACGGTTGTAGTCACTGGCGTCATTCTCTGGTGCGACAGTCAGGGAAGCCAGTTGTTCCTTGGCGGTGTCAACCTCCTCAGCAGTAGGCTTGAGAGGCTTACCTTGAAAGAAGATGTCATCACCACCAGAGTTTGACCCTCCACCACTGCTGTCACTGGACGAGGAATCGGACTCAGACGATTGGTTATCACTACTGCTCCCAGATCCGTCAGTCAGTCCTTTAGCCTTCTCCTTAGCCTGATCCCACTTCTTCTGAGAGTAGTCCTTGGCGTCATCATAAACCTTTCCGGCCTTTTCCTTCTCCTCCTGCCTAGACTTGTCAGCCTGCTGCTGCTCATAAGCCTTCCAGTCTGTCTGCTCGTCAGTATCCAGTGTTCCACAAGCAGCCACAGAGAACGCGGACACCAGCACACCAGCCACAGCAACAAAACGCCTCACCTTGGCAGCAGCAGACGACCTAGAACCAAAGTTGAACAGATTGTGCTCATTCTGTCTCTCAAAAATACGCCTGGCCTCAAGCCTGCTACTGGCATGATCCATGGAGTCATATGGACATGATTCAGGAGTTTTTGCCTCACACTCCATAGGCTTGTCATACTTCAGATGAAACTTCATGAACCAGACCTCACAAAACTTAATACACACAGAGAACGACTATCATTTATCAGATACAAACATATCTATTCACAAGCATATTGAAATGATGTGAATAAATATGTTTGGCTGGATGGCAATTACCACACAGGAGAGTTGAGATCCTTACGATCTGAACTACCAGAAATCTGAGATACACCAACTGAAAGGGTTGCGATAATCTCGTTCTCAGTGCTCTTCTGTCTCATAGCACGCTCCTCCTGCTCCTTGCGCTTCTCCTCAGCGATAAGTTTCTCCGTAAGAGCATTGTGCTTCTCAACCAGAGATTTGAAGACGTCAGAAGAACGCTCAACAACATTCTTGGAGGACTTGATGAACTCCTCTAGGTTCCTCTTCATCTCCTCGTTCTCAGGATTGTAACTGAAACCAGGATAAGGAGTCACTCTAGCAATCTTTTTAGCAATACCCTTGAATGTCCCAAGAACCTGATCCAGATCCTGCTTGCACTTATCGAACTCAGGTGTCTCAAGATGGGAGTAGAACTCCGTCTTCTCAAAAAGAAAACGGATGTGGAGGGAGTCACCAAAAGTACGATAGAACTCATCAGGAAATCCAGGGTCTCCAATGTTTGCAAAAGAATTGGCATACTTTGCAAAAATCCTAAAAGCACTGGAATCAGAGTCAACGCCTAATGACTCTCTGCACAGATTCTCGTAGCCAAACCCGGCAGCAAAGATTTCTGCATACATCGGAAAATTGCTCATACTTACAATAAATCCCCTGTTCTCAGGAATTGTACTAAAGCGAGAGTATTTCATATGTAATTTTGTGTATTTTTCAAGATCTATTCCATATGAGTTAGGCCACTTAGAATTAGTGCCAAAAATTGAATCGAGAAGACGCTTGATCCTAATACTGTCACCAGATGTGTTCTTCTTATTGCTCTCTGAGGTGATTTCAGTATCTTTTACGTCATTAATGTCATTATTGTCAGCGTTCTTGCTGCCAGTAGAGTTGTCACCACCATCAGTAAAAACGACAGAACAAATTCCATAAAGACCCATTAAACCAAGAAATCCAACGACAATAATGGCTACAATTCCGAAAATTGACATCTGTAACTCTCTCCTTTTTGCTCCTGCACCTCTGATGTGCCATGTCACACAACAATCACTGGTTGTGCCTGCATGAAAAGAATACACAAATGCCGCCCTGCAATCAAGCAGAACGGCACAAGTGTAAGCAAGATCTCAAGTTGTGCTACACAGAAGACCCTGATCCAGCAGCCAGTGACTCGTCATCGTCTTCAGAGTCCTCAGCAGGGTCTGTTTCGTCAGTACTTGACAAGATACTAGATCCAGTGTCCCACAAGTCCTCATCGAACAGAGACTTCAGAGATGGCTGACCGCCACTGAGACCGTCTGTCTGATCCCGACCACCGACCTTCTCGTCAAGTCCAGCGATCTGACGAGCCTGCTCAACAACTGAGTCAACCTTGTCATCATCACTCAGCAGATCAGGCATACTGACACTCATGCCTTCAGTCAGTTCATCAACCTTTGAGGTCATGTCATTGAACAAGGACCTGATCTGATCTGGAAGTTCCTCTCTGTCAACCATATAGAACTTCTTGAAATCAGTGTTATTGAGAATGCTTGCGCATGACTCCAGAATCTTCCTAATTGGAACAAGATCCTGTTTGGCTTCAGGAGTGGAACCAGATCCAACAACTGGATACACATTATCGTATGCGTTATAGAACCTAACCAAAGAGTGAGTGAACTCATTGATCTCTGGATACGGCTTACCACTCGGAGGCATCCTGAGATCACAGAGTAGGTCTATAGCCCTGTCGCCCTGAGTCAGATAGACTAGTTTGGCGGCATCAGATGAGTTCAGTATAGTTACAGGCAACTCAACTGCTGCTGGCTTCATCTGCCAGGAGTTGTAACTGAAGATGTCTTCACCATCATTCTTCTCCTTGAACTCCTCTAACTTCTTTGAGATATGGTCATCCATCATTTTGAAGCAGTCCGTGTCACCAGTCAGTTTTCCGTTCTCAATGTGGACATCTCTGATATGTGACAACATTCTGGCAAGAAGAGAGTCATTGATGTAGTACGAGTTGATGAGCAGAATGTAGTTATACAACTCAGGATCAGACAAGAATCTCGGTACATATGAAGACGCTGAGTCCTTCAGACCATTAACACAGGACTCTACAATCTTTCCAATTTTTAGTTTGTCGCCACTTTTATTGTCGCTATCAGAAGAAAAGATCGTTCTGTTATTAATGGCAATCCAAGCAAACACTGCTACAAGTATGGGGATGAAAAAGTTCATTTTTATTCACCCATCCACATTCTCACTAAGAGACCAAACATCTTCATCGTCCAGATCTTCTTCCTCATCACCATCGACATGATTCTGTGTGTCTGAGGGTGTTGCATCAGCACTAACAGGTGAACCATTGCTGTCAGAGTGCAAAGATATGGTCTTTCCAGCGCCACTTTGACCAAAGACAATCTCTGGATTCTTGTCATCACATTCTTCATCAAGACGACTGACAATCTCCAGCGCAGCGCTCCTTCCAGCATATGCCTTCTGATTCTCACGCTTTTGTGCATCTTCTTTAATTTTCTTCTGAACTTTGCCAACCCTGAACATCAGTTTCCGAAAGATCTTTCTCATCGCTCTGTCATTTGAGCAGAGTAGGGCTCGTGAGTCAGGATTATCAGTAATCTTGTCAACTGCCTCTAGGATCTTATTAATCTCTGTGATGTACTCAGGTTTAATATAATCATTGTTCTCGCGCATCGTAATAGCAGTCTCGTAAAGGCCCTCAAAGAACAAACGAGTATACAAACCAGAGTACCTGATCTCATTGTCAGTGAATCGTTGGATGAAGTCAAAAATACTGAATCCACTCAACCAGAACTTTTCGTCGGAGACGTAAGATCCTCTAAAATTCATTTTGGATTCTCTGTAGCTATTCAGATTATCTGTAATGTTTTTTGTGGTTGTTGAAACATTATAGGAAGATCTCACCAGTCCGATTAAAAGAACAATCACAGATAGAAGCGAAACACCAACAATGAAACTAAGCATTATCTAGAACTTCTTTCAAAACATTTATCAAATAGATGGACGGGTAATGGCAATTCACTATCACACATAAACAGATTGACATAAAAGTCAAGATACTGGACGACTGACAACATGTGCTACAGAAGGTGTTTTGATTGACACATACGACTCAACAACTTCTGCTCTGACCCCACTACCACCAAGTGATTCAATTAGAGAGTTCAGTCGCTTCACTGAGTGAATCATCCTGACTGGAGCACCTGAGACAACCGCCTTCGACAACTCATCCATCACCTCGATAGTGTTCTTACTACCTGACTCAATTGACGACAAGATAAGCGACTCGTTGTCCTTCAGTAACTTGGCAACATACTCATTCAGCATATAGTCGATGTAGGTGGATTTTGCAAAGTCATGCGACATTGACTTCACGATAGACGCTGGCTTGATTCTCTGCTTTGACTTCCGCAGCGACCACAGATAGATACTCACGCCAGCAAGAGCAACAGCAATAATAAGACCAATCAGCCAGATAGGAACCATTGGAGGAGGCGGATCGGCAGGTGGTGGCACGGGCTGGTTACTCTGATGGTCTACAGACTGTGTAAAAGTGGTGATGACAGAGTTGATAACCTGATCCAAGAAAATGACCTCCTGCTCTACTCAATGCCTACAACATGAGAAACACTCTGCTCCTTCAAAGCGGAAAGAATGGACTGTCTGGCTTCCTCAGCCGCCTCTGCCATCTCACTCACCTTGACAATGTTCTGGTCATGAGTCAGGAAATACTTTTCGTCAGAATCATTGTTATCATCTGACTCATCAACAGGACTCTTATCAGTGTCAACATCTGTTGAGTCAGTATCATCATCTGCTGCATCAGAGACGCTACTGCTAGCCTCATTTGAGTTGACATCTCCTGACTCGTATTGAGGTTCTTCATCAGAAAGATTCTCGTCATCACTGTCATCAAGGTTTGGGAGTTCCAGATCCTCTTCATCAGTGTCAGAGCCCTCCTGGGTTTCTTCAGGCTGCTGGTAGACAGACAGATCGACCCTGTATGCGCTAGGCTCATAGAGAGACACAAAAGACTTCACAGCATCATCATACACGCTCTTTGTACGAATCCTCTTGACATCCTGAACGATAGTGTTGACACTGTTTCTTGAGAATCTTGACAAAGCAGAGATCTTGGTTACTAGAATCTGAGTCAGATCATCAGGGAACGGTGAGTTGTTGCCATACCTGATGAGCATTTGGATGGCCTCGATGCTGTATGCCGCCTTGATGATACGAGTCAGCTGAAGCACCCTGGCTGCATACCTCTCATCATCCTCATCTGAGATACCAGCACGCCAACCACCAAACGAGTTGTAGAGATTACGAAGAGACCGAGAGAAGTCCTCTAGCGGATCCAGAACGTCTTTCCTCAGTCCCACAGATGAGTCATACTCAATAGGAAACAGCACATCAAGACTGTCGTACTCGTTTTGCAGGTCGTCAAAAACAGTGGTCATACCTATCTCACTCTCGTCTCTGCGATCAGTCAAGGTCAAGAAGAGACAAAGGAGCGCGCTCTCTTCTGTCTTGCTTGACATGTATCAGTAACTATATGAAACTGATCACATTCTAACTCAAACGAGAGCATTAAGCAAGCAGAAAAGTGCTTCCAGTTCTCAGAGATCTCTGTCACTCTACTGGAAGCACTTCGGCTGGAAAATATGCAATTTTATCACAATACTCACATGTAGTCAAGTGAATGAACTATATGTTCTCTATCACTAACTAACCTAACCACTGAGATCGCGAACTTTGTTGACCACCCACACTTATTGGGCCATATTTGTTGGTTGTGTGGATGAGTACAATGCCTCTGCTGGCTTACCTGGTGAGTTGTCCTCCCACTCTGGTCTGTGCTGACTCATGTCTGTCTTCTGAGCACACAGAAGCAGAACTAGTAAACCACCAATATAGGGAACGAAACCGACAAAGATCCAGGGCCAGTCACGACCAGTATCACGAATACGACGAACTGTCAAGGCAATTGTTGGTACAAGTGTTGCCAGAGAGTAGATTGTCAGCACTATGACGATAATGGTCAGTGGCATCAAGGACCATGCGCCACCATCTGGGAACAGCAGTGCTCCATCAGGTGTCTCATGCGCTAGTGACAACGCATACATCATAGGCAGGAAAGACACTGACATCAGTACAGCAAAAACAGATCCCACAATGACGTTGAACAAGTATACCCACCAGTACTCAGACCTTGAGGAGTACCCACTGAATCGAGCGTAGCGCTTGAAGTACCTCACGACCGCCTGAGAAAAAGTAGCACCATACAATGGTTTGCTCATGTCTTCATGATCGTTTCCATACTCCAGTTCGCCATGATTACTTACTGAAACAGGATTCTGGTTGACCTGAGTGTAGGTGTTCGTAAAAACACTTGGCGGATTATCTACAATGGTTTCAGTGCTACCAGAGTAAACACTGCTATTGTCCATGTCTGGTACACCTGTTGTTGATGTGCTGCTATTACCCAACTCGTCCTGAAAACTTTTGTTCGTCTCACCGAAGAACTCGTCGCTGCCACCGGTTCCGTCTGCCATCTACCTCACTCCCTTTCACTCTGCTGACATGTTTTTGTCTGTTTCTGACTTAACAGAGTGCTTATAGTAAAGAGTACTAACAAAACCATAATATCCATCTATTGATGTTATCTATGATGCTTTAAATAGATGACAATGTTTTTCAAACAGAGTTCACACATAAAACACATTCTTTACAAACAGAATAAGATAGAAAACAACTGATTTTAGTACGAGATCTGCTTGACTAGTTGACTGAGAACTGAGATAATGCATTATAAGCCATACCACACTCAGTAATCCAGTCAGGTGTACCATCTTCAAACAAGTCTGACAGGTCATTGAGTGACTGTATGATGATTCTGATTGTCAACAGATAGAGGACAGATACTCCGCGTTCCTTGACTCGTCTGCTGGACTCTGCAACCAGTCGCCTAGCCAGAGTCATCACATCCCTGTCCTTCTTATACCGCCACGGATTCTTGTCAACATCTTCATCAAGACAGGTCAAGAAAGTCTTTGAGGTCTGTAACACCTGCAGCCAGTGCTGTTTCTCAGTCTTGGTTAGTTGTAGATGACTACCTTCTGTACCTGATGCGTCAGACGTCTCTAGCGAGGTATATGTAGGGCAGTGCTCTGAGTTGAAGTCATCTCTTGTATTGCTCTTTAGGGATGATGCTGAGGATGTTGACATGTTCACTTATCTCTCTTGCTCTGTTCTGGACTCTTACTGAAGACATCAAGAACAGATGACACAACCGACTTAATGAAGAACCTACGAGACATCACACCATCCAACATGTCCTCATAGTCCTTAGTTATTGACAAAGGCCATGGGCACACAGGAACACCAGTCTTCTCGTCATAACGGAACCTGACTCCATACTTTGGAGAATCGTCCACCAGACTGCTAATAGAATCTTCTGTGTGATCGGTCATATGCTCCGCCTTCTTAGTCAGTTGACATCTGTCGTCTTGATGTCATCGCTCTCGTGTGATAAAGATAACACGGGACCAGATGAAAGTCAAACAAGGTGTTTCAACACAATTTCAACAATGTTGACATAAACTCAGTATTCAACTATATGTTAAGTTATTGGTTAGTAATTGCTCTTTCCGTGAGGGTTAGGTGCCTGTGTTTCTAATGATTCTGCCTGCTCAATCAAGGCTTTAGCAACAGGAGAGTCTTTACCTCCGCCAAAAAGAGCGTGAGTAAATGCGAGCATTGCAATTGCTACTGCCATTGTTAAGAAGAAAATGATTGGCCGTCTGGATCCCATTATACAAATCTCCTCACGTTTTGTATAGTTGTTAAGTTACTGGTTGCTTTTACCATGAGGATCAGTAATAGAAGAAACCGCTTGGGTATTTTTGAGTGTTTCATGGTCAATAGAACCATTTGAAATTAAAAGATTTATATAAATTACCCACAAAAGAAAGACAAAAACGAACAAGAAAGAAACAGCAGATCTCATTATTCTACACTCTTCTCTGCAAACATCTTAATTGCTGTCCTAAACCCGTGCATGACTCCCTCGTCAGCAATACACACTCTTTCAGGATCTGTTGGCTCTACTTCAAACAGAAGAAACCTTGCCATCCTGTCATCATCCCATGCAGCCATCTGCCAGCCCCTGTTAATAAGACACAGATCATATGAGACCACACTCTCTTGTACTGTCTCTCGATCATCTAATGACATGACGTAAAGATAGGGAGAGACGCCAGGGACAACAGCACAGACCCTGCACTCATGCGTCATCAGATTCATCAGAAACCACACATGAACCATTGTCCTGTCATCAGCAAAAAGGTCTATCCTCCTGTAAGCATAAGAAGGCTTGTAGACACTTGAAAGACCTACAACCTCAGACTCATTACTCAGGAACGACTTGATAAATCTGACAAAGTTCTCTGGCTCAACATCCACATCAATCTCAACATCCTTGATGACTGAGATGATCTCCAAGCAGCCAGGAGCATCCTTCACCTCGAAGTACCTGTTCATGAAGTCAACAGCAGTGACATTAGGAATCCTGCCGTCATCTGTATTGAGATAGAAAGCATTCCTGCTGACATTCAAAGAGACTCCATTATCTCCAACAATAGTGAACCTGGTGTCTGAATGAGGCCAGACGCCTTGACTCATCTCAGCAAAACGAGAAAACATCTCACAAGGATCATATACGACGCCATCATTATACATCTGCCGCTGAGTAAGAAATGACTCGTGCTCGTCATGACAACTACTTGATGCAGTCATTTTGTGTTGTCACCTCAATCCATGTTTGTCATTTTGTGTTGACATGATGTTGATTCAGTTGCTCTTGCCATGAAATTCACTGTCTCTTAAAGAAATAAAACTAGAAATGCGATCTGATGCACTTGATGAAGCAACATGAGAACTGCCATCTGTTTTTTCACTGACTCCAGAATTAGAAATGTCTGAGAATAGAATCACTCCAATAACAGCAGCACCAATAAAAAGAGTTAGTGTGCCCGCACCATCATCTCCAAGAAAGAATAAGGCAGCAGAAATCAATGAACAAAATGCAACAACTATAACAATTGGTGTCAACATGGTTCTGGCTCTTTCTTTACTTTTCAAATAAGGGGTTAATGGTAGGATTCTCTGCCTTACTAGTTGACTCGTCCATGGTGGTCAACACCAGAATCTTGAGAAGAGGCCCCAGAAGGCGATGGAGACGGACTACTGGTCTGATTTGAACTACTCGTAGATGCCGAGTTGGCGCTAGAATAGTCTTTGTTCATGCTCTCAATCTGATTCTGTGCAAAAATACTTCCACCAATCAGAAAAATTGATAGAACAATAACTTTAAGTGTCTCAGATCCTCTCCCATGTACAATAGAAACAAGGATTCCAAAAGCACAAGACGCAATAACTACAGGAACAATCCATGATAACACTTTTTGCTCTCGTTTCTGGGTAATGATTGATTTTCAGGTAAGTCGTGCGAGCGACCTACTCCAGAACCCAACTTCGTAGTAAGCGCCTACACTATCGACATCTTAACAACAAGTCGGTCAAGCACCTCTTCAGTGACTCTCTGTACTATTGCTTCTATTGATCCAGACGACTTCCTTGGACACTCCAGACCTGTACCTTCCAGCAGTTCCTTTGATGTCACCAAGTGGCTCAAACTGCAACCAGTCAGCACCACTGTTCTCACACACAATAGTCAATCCGTCTCTGATCTGGCACCATTCAGCAAGATCGTTGTAGTCAACCTTGTTCGTTCTGTAACCCTTACCAGCAACCTGATAAGGTGGATCTATGAACCACGTCGCATCCTTGTAATTAGACAGATCTCGGTAATCTCCATGGTGAATCTCCCAGTGCTTGATGAGTTCAACCTGTCTAGCCAGACGGCTTCTGATTTCCTCTCCCCAGTAGTTGGCACCAACGCTCTCACCAGTTGCAAGAGACTGCCTCATCCACTTTGACGGACGTTTAGACGGCGATGCACTACCCTTGTTCAGGTGCCATCCAATAAGCCACCTCTGCTCTTGACACAACCCAGGAATGTCATCAACCGTCTCCCAGGATCCATCATAGACAGGCAGCCTCATAATCTCATCACTGCTTGCTCTGATTAGGTAGTCCCATGTGCTAGAAACCTTCTCGTCCAGATCATTGAGCACAACTTTTAGTGATGGCGAGAAGTTTCTCACGGAGTAACCAGCAGCACCAGTGAACGGCTCAACAACAAGATCTCCCTCTGGTTTGGGGTACCTACTAGCAGCCCGAAACTTTCCACCGAAATAAGTGAAGAACGGTTTCAAAGAGACAGGTGAGTTCATGGAATAAAAGCCGCCTTCAGTTCAAAATAAGCACACTCAAGAGAATAAGCACACTCAAGAGATCAAAAAGATGAAGCATCGTTCGTAATGAATCATAGAATCTCCTGCAATAGAGGAATCTAAGAAACATGTAAACGATGCTTCAATCTTAACGAAAATGAGAGATGCTTGTTCTATGTGTTTGTCTTTCTGGTGACGAGATCGTGTTATCGTACAACCACCATCACACAGAGAGCAGTTTTCTGTCAGATCCTCATGAACGGACCAGGACCAGTGTATCCGGTGAAGTTCGCCTGGCTGACAGGAATGCGAACTGGAATCACCCTACCAAGCACAACGCTGTTGATGGTGCCAGCAAACGGGCTGTCACTGCCACCAGACGTGCTCTCCTGCTGGTCAGCCTTAGTGTCAGAAGCGTTGTCACCACCGTCATTATCATTCTGATCTGACTCTGCACTACCCTCTTCTGACTCATGGTGTTGATTGCTCATGATGTCACTGCAGACCCGATTACAGAAGTGACTCTCAGGCTCAGAATCAGAAGTATCATTGTCAGCACTACCTGAGTCTTCTGTGGTGAGATTGATACCTAGCAGAGCAAGCAGATCCTCCAGAGAGTCAACAGGAACGCTCTTGCTGTCTGCATCATGAGACTTGTCGTCATCTGTACTGCTGTCAATCTCGGATTCCTTGTAGTTGTCATTCAACTCTACAGTCTTTCCAGAGGAGAGAGGCTGAGTATCAGTGTCAGGGATGTCAGCACTCTTGCTGGAAGAATTGACCTCTTCACTATTTTCGCTCTCAAACATCCTGGCAAGGTCACAGATAATAGATTTCAGTGACGGAACATCATTGTCAACAAGATCAACATTATCCTCACAGGTGCAGTTGTCAGGGCAGACAGAATCAGGATCGTCAGTGTTATCATCCGCAATAATGGAGATAATGAGGTCAGCCGTCTCAAAATCGTCCTCGGTCTGATCCAGGATGACATCAACAATACTGTCGAATCCTGGAGTCTCCTCAGTGAAGACTCGGGTACTGAAGTCAGGGAAAGCGACCGTCAGTGTCCGACCTTCACTGTTGCCGGTAAGAATGAAGTCCAACATTTGCATCTCTCCTAGTAGTATTGGCGACTGGTTTGTGTCTGGTGTTTAAACGGTCTCAGTATATTGTACAACAATGACCATGGCAGTGTCAACAACCTCATGATTACAAGGTTGATGTCATACTGCCATGGTCCTTGTGTTCTGTCAGTTCTCGTCAGTGTCCTCATGAAGGCGGTTCTGAACAACCTTCTCAGCCACGTCAACAGCCTTCTGACGGGCTGCACGGGTCTCCTCAGAAGTCATCAGGTCTCGAAGGTTACCGTACTGAGGAACGTCAACCTGTCCGTTCTGTGCAGTCTTGCTCATTTTTATCTCCTCTTCGTCGTAGTCTGGAGGAACATGTGTCCTCTCCTCTGTATGCCACTATCATAGCACACCTGTTTTGAGGGTATCAAGTGATTTACATGTGAAGTACATCTCAGTACTCCAGGCCAGAGTAGGACCAGGAGTCACCTGACTCTTCCGATTCAGATTCTTCCTCTGGTTCGTTATTTCTTGCCTCAAGTCGCTTCTTGTTCTCCTCCAAGATGCTGTCAATACTTGGTGGCTCATCAGCGTTGGTGCCATCAAGAACCTCTCCCTTGGAGTTGATGGCGACTAGTTGAACAACCTTCTGATTGTACTCAGGATAGTCCTCATCATTGACGATTTCCTTATGACCAACAACAACATATGTCTGATTCCTTGGAAGAAGGACCTCTCGCTCACTCCTGTACTCAGACACAGAAGTAACGTTAACACCTTCAGGAGTAAGAATCTCAAACAGCATACCACTGCTGTCGTTACCTGACATGTTACGCGCCACAGAGATACATGATGAAGAAGATGTGTAAGAACTGAACGAGATCGTCTGACCGAGTTGACCATGATCTGCGAGCCAATTATCGACCCCCCCCTGCGTCCAAGAGCATCTTTGACTCCTCACCAATACCACGATAGACAACTCGCTGCTTCTTCGGAGCGTTACTCATAGCCAAGTCAAGGTTCTCAGTAATCTGCTTGACAGCATCACGAGTACTGACGTTCCTGAGAAGTTGAACATAGTACTCGTCCTCTGTGTCAAAGGCATCAGGACTGTCATTGAACTTCTCAAAAGAATCACTTGATGGGACATCATTTCCATACAAGATGTCAGCATACTCTTGATAGGCCGGTGAGGTAAAGATTCTGCAGCACGTCTTCTCGCCAAGAGACATGCCTCTCATCTCATCCTCAGACCACCTCTCATAAGTTGACTCAGACTTCTCACTCCCATAGAGATAGTCATTCCAGTCCTCATCGCTCTTGAGACCAAAGTTCTTCCAGGAGTTCTCATTCAGCAGGTCAGGGTCAATACGACCAGAAACAGTACGTGGAGCATAGTACTTGGCGAACGAGTGATCCACATTCTCAATGTTGCTCGGCTCATTCACAAGCCCCATGTCATCAACATATGGAGCAATCCCGTTTCCTACAACTGGAGCATCAGACCAGTCCCTGCCAATGTTTTCAGGACGAACAACTAGACCAGAGGCATCATCACCAGCCTTGGGCGGAATGTACCCGTCAGGCCACTTCGAGACGGCCTCCTGCATGGCCTTCTCAAACTCCTTGGAGGCTTCCTCAGAAGAGTTGTACTCCTTGGTGGTCATGTCAGCAATCTTCTTAGCAAAGTCCTTGTCGCTATCCTGTGTTAGACTCAGGACATTGTTCTCTGACAGGAACTTCTTGTGAGCAAGTGCTGTCGCCTTGGGATCAGTCTTTCCTGGCATCATGTCGTCATTACCATACAGAGCAATCATTGCCTCTTGCATGGTGATACCTTCTGCCTTTGCCTTCTTGGAAGCAGCGTACCTGGCTCGACGTTTCGCGTTGTACTCTTTCTGGTGATTCAGGTACCAGGAACAACGCTTACCTACACGACACATAACAAAGAACCTCTCAGAGCACACTAAAAAAAAGCAAATAGAAAGTCGCTGACAAATATCCAGTTTGCCTTGCCATGACAACATATAATCTCAATGTATTATCTATCACAAGGTTGTTGCTAAAAGTCAGATCTGTGTACCAAGAGAGATTCTTATATCAATAGGTTGTGTCCGTGCTCTGACTGACGTCATGTGAGTTATTCCTGCTACGCCCTGACCTAACATCAAACGGAACCAGCAGTCCAGCAGCAACAAGCAGCACTGAGATAACAGCCATGGCCTTCATCATCAACGACAGATCAGCAACCTCACTGGATACAACTGACGAATCTGACTTCTCAGGCTGATTTGGTACTCTCTCACCTGTCACAAGCAGTCTGTGAGTATTGACGCCATATGGGGTACAGGTCATCAGTGTCAACAGGTCCTTACCAGCAACAGCAGTTAAGGCGTCAGACTGAGATGGTAGAACAGTACGTATGTCAGTCACCTTGTAAGTCAGTTTCTCACCATACGTGTCAACAACCATCAGATCGCCCTTTCTGACTTTTACCAGGTTACCAAAGAGGGTCGCTGACTGCATTCCTGTGTGGGCTGTCAGAACCGACCTGTTACCTTCTCCGCCAACAGGAAGGGCGGTCCCGTAGACGTGTCCTGCTCCGGTTGCGATAGACGAGTCATCTGTTCCATGTCTAACAGGTAAGTCTATTCCAGCAGACTCAACACGAATCCTAGACATCACGTCAGAGTCGGCAAGAACGCCAAGATACTGCCGATACTTGGCTGAACTGTCCTCAACCTCATCCAGAAACGGGTCAAGGATCGGGATCCCGTTCAGGGTGCTGTTGTAGTCTCTGGCCTTCTGAATAGCAGCCTTATTTAAAGCCTTGCCTTCACTGGTGCTCTCGCGTCTAGCGATCTGCTGGCTGTACTCCTGGGACTGTTGGTGCTGTCTCAGGTTGTTAACCACCGTCGCTATGGGCGCGTACCCAAGCACCACGCCAGCGATAATGAACACCAGGCAGGCCAGGGCAATCAGCATTTTCTGCTTCTTTACCCCAGCCTGCCTGGCAGTTTTAGTGCTTGTCACCTAGAGTTTCCTCAGTTCTCTCGACGTCTCAGCGACCAAGCATACACCAGTGCTGTACCGGCAGCAAGTACCAGAGCCCCAGTGGTTGTCCACACCTTCCACCAGTCCGTCAGGGGTGAACCAGTCAGGGGGAGTTGGCCCTCAGTGTAGTTGACGACCGTGAAGTGGCTGTCGCCGTCCTGTCCGGTCTGGCTGGCGTCAAACACGGCACCAGACTGCTTTGAGACTGCCTGAACACCATCAGGGCCGACTGTGACCTTCACTGGCTCGCTCAGGAGGTTGTAGCCCTCAGGTGCCTTGACCTCGGTGAGCGTGTAGACGCGGTTGGTCTCCACGTTGCTCACCTTGACGTTGCCCTTACTATCAGACTTCAGAGTCGTCTCATAAGGGGCGCAGTCCTGGACACCAGCACAGTCCTTGACCAGGTTGAACTCAGCGTCAGCGAGCGGGTTACCAGCAGTGTTGACCTTCGTGAAACTAAAGGACGTCAACGCTGGTGAGTCCTTGACAACGACCTGGCCGTTAGCGTCCTCAGGTGTCACAGTCACAGGCTTCGGCTCAGGATCCAGCCTGTAGCCCTTTGGTGCAGCGGTCTCAGTCACAGTGTAGGATCCGAACTCCAGGCCAGTGATACTGGAGATTCCTGTGGAGTCAGTCACAACAGACCTGACAACCTTACCATTGTGGTCCTTGATGTCGAAACCCGCACCAGCCAGTGCCTTACCAGTGGTGGCGTCGATCTTGGAGACTGTGATACGACCGTGCTCCTTGAAGTTGTCCACAGACACGTCAATAGTGCCCTTGAAGTCACTCCTAGCAGCATAGTCAGCAGCCCGGAACGACTTAGAACCAGTGCCCTTAATTGAGTACCCGTATGGGGCCTTCGTCTCAACAGCGGTGTAGGTCTCCTTCTCGTCCAGAACTGACGTGACCTCAGCAGTACCGTCCTGACCAGTGACCACGTGCTCAATCACTGTACCGCTGGAGTCCTTGATGTCGAACTCGGCACCAGGCAGCAGCAGTTCAGCACGGTAGGTGGAACCATCCTGTACGACCCGCCCAGGCTTACCAGACAGGCTCACCAGACGCTCAGCCTGAACCTGAGACAAACCGGTCCCAAGGGTCTCAGTCTTGACGACCTTCGCCTTTACGGCACGGTCAGCAACCTCATAGGAGAACGTCTTCGCCCTGTTGGGGTCAGTTGTGATGACCTGGCTCCAGCCGTCGTTCAGGTACCCCTTGGCGGCCCTTGTCTCAGTGATCTTGTACTTGCTTCCAGTGAGACCAGTGAACGACACAGTTCCGTCCTGACCGGTGGTCGCGGTACGCTCAGCGACCCATGCCCCAGTGGAGTCAAGACTGTAGAGAGCGAACTCAGTGCCCTCAACCTTGACTGTCTTGTCGCCGTCCTTGTGCTTGGTGATGACCACCTGAGACGGGACGTTCTTCAGAAGGTTCGGGACATACAGATCGGACTGGATCTTCATCTTGGCCCCATCACCATCAAGCAGATCGCCTGTTGGTGAGACCTGGAGCCTCATGTCACCAAGGAAGTTCTCGTACCTTGGGTTACTGGTCTTCTCCTTCAGGGTGTAGACGACACCAGTCTCCAGGTTCTTCAGTTCCAGAACACCATCGTTGCCGCTCCACAGAGCGCCCGTGGTTCCAGAGGCGACGACCTTACCAGCCGGGTCCAGCACGTCGAACGAGATTCCAGGAACCTTCGTCCCATCGTTGGCAGTGTACTCACCCAGTTTCTTGTTTGTGTTCTCCTCAGTCACACCAATCTTCACCAGCCGGACGTTCACCCTATCGTTGATGACACCAGAGGTGGGCATACCGTCAGGAACAACAGCCTTATTGGCCTTGGTCAAAGCAACATCCCAGGTCCGGTCAGTCTTCACGAAACGACCTGGAGCAGACACCTCACTGACTGAGTATCGACCAAGAGGAACGTTCTTGAAGGAGACCGTGCCCTTGCTGTTCGACACAGCAGTGTAGGTGAGCCCACTGGTGGCACCAGATGTACCCTTCAACTGGAAGGTGGCCCCAGGCAGAGGGATCTCGCCCTTACCGATCTTGGTGAAACGAACCTCACCAGTCATCGGCTTAATCGGAGCCCAGATCTTCGAATTGGACATCTCACCCAGGTCAATCACATAAGTACGCCCAACCATGTTGATGAACTTGTCGGCACCAATCGTAATCGGCTTAGAGGTGACCTTGTACCCCTTAGGGGCATGAATCTCAGTGATCGTGTACCCTGGCTTGATTCGCTTGTTGACGAACTTCACCATACCGTCCTTACCTGAGGTGGCAGAACCAATCGTCTTGCCCTTGTCGTCCTTGAGAACGAACTTGGCTCCAGCAAGAGGTCCACCAGGGAAGTTTGACACCTTCTTGAACTTTATGTCGGCACCAGGGGCGTCCATGCGGTTGACGACACCAGCAGGCTCCAGCAGGAACGGCGACTGGTCATCATCATACATGAACGTGTTCCGCGCCACCTTGTACAGGTTCTTGTACGGCAGCGGAGCAATACCGTCAACATGCTCCTCAGGCGCCTTCATCGGAAGAATCACCTCAGCGGTAGTCCTCGCCTCAATAACAGGACCAGAAACCCGGATCCCCTTCGTGTTAGCGGCAGGAGTGTCAGACCAGTTCAGCGACTCCAGGACAGCCTCACGGTTACTCTGCGTCACAACAGGCGGGTTCCCATCAGTGTTGAGGTACTGGATACGCCACCCGTCAGGTAGGACAGGCTGGCGCGACAGATCCCAGGTGTTGGCGAACTCCGACAACCTGGGATCACCAGTGACAGAGGTGTCCCCAACATGCGGGAAGAAGTCGTAGAACACGGGGCTGGTCCGGTTTGTGTTCGTCATGTTGGATGCAGCAAGACGGTACTCAAACTGCTCACCAGCATAGGTGGTGATGTCCTTGGACCAGGCCCCACCAAGGTTACGGATCTCCTTGACCGTGGACAGGTCCTCAGCAGCCAACATAGGGTCGCTCACCTCAGCCTTGGACCAGGTTCCGTTACCGGCAGGAGGGTTGTCAACCTTGTTTCCGTAAACCATGTCCTCAGTGGTGGATGTCAGGTACACGTCGTTAGTGATGCGCCCTGTGGCGGCCTCACCGGAGACCTTGGCGACGATAGAGCCAACAGTCATGGTGTTGTTCGTCACAGCGGATGCTGGAACAGAGTCAGCGGTCCAGATGACGGCGGTACGACCAGTGCCATTGTAGTTGGATACTGCATCAACCCTTGCGCCGGGTGACTGCTCGAAGGTGTTGGACATCGTGTAGTCCACCACGGACAGGCCAGCGGGGAGTAGGTCAACCATGCGGAAGTTCTCAATGGTTGCCCCGAATCCCTCATCGGTTTTGAAACCAACGTTGTAGGATCCAGTGTCGCCAGTAACCGTCGGGGAGGCGAACGAGGAGGTCTTGGTGGCAGTGATCTTCTTGGACTCAGGGATCACCCTCAGGTGGGCCTCACGGGTCACCTTGTAGCCACCATCCATCTCAGTGGTGACACTGTTACGCATGATCGCTGTTGTCGGGTCCTCCGTGACGACCTTGCTGGTCTTGTCACGCAACTCGGTGTGGACGATGACGGCGGCTGTGGAGTTCTTCATCTTCTTGTTCGCCTTGATGATGACGCTCACCTGGCCGGTCGTGTACTCCTCAGGTATGTCCAGCCTGGATCCAGCGGCAGGCATCTTGGCCGTCCACAGGGTTGCGCCCTCCTGGTCAACCACCATCACGTCAGCGCCGTCAAGGGTGTCAGGATGTGACTTACCCCTGTGATTGCCGTGGGAAGAGATGTTGGTCAGAGCAGTGTAGCGAAGCCTCGGATCCAGGTCATGGTCAGTGAACCTTGGTGTGGACTCACCCTTGGAGTAGGCCACCAAGTTCCATTTCTGCTCCATGTTTCGTCCACGTGTCGTGTCAGAGAAGAAGCACTCACGGGCACGAACACACTCAGGACCACTGGCGTACTTGTCTGACCCGTAGTCGTCACCAACGCCCTTGTACTCGGGGAACTTTACGAAAGAGTTGGTGATGTTGTTGCTGGCGTGCAGGTCCTTCTCGGCGGCTCCCTTGTTGTGGGGTGTGAGCCGGATGTCAGCAGAGTTCTTGATGTTGGCACCATTGGCAGCGTCAGGGTAACGCAGCCTCAGGGTTACAGGAAGCAACTTGGAGTCAGTGTCCAAGATAGCCTCGTTCCCGTGGTAGACGGCTGTGGTACCGTCGTCAGAGAGAGACCACCCAGGGTTGAGTGCAGGATCGAAGACCGCTTTCGCCTCACTGCCGTCAGCCTTCTTGTAGGTGGGCAGAGTGTCAGTGACCTCCCACGACCCAATGTTACGGTGCAGGTTTGTCACATAGAAGGTGTAGGTGAGGTAGTTCTTCGCCTGGTCACCAGCAGCAACAGACCCGTCAGCGTTAGCGGTGTAGTCACTAACGAGGTAACCATCCCACTTCATGTTGTCCTCATTGCCGTTCTCCACGGTCCCCTTCCGCATAACAGGGTTCTCGTACCTGGAGTAGATGTCAACAGTGTTACTCTGCCCCCTGGCGGTGTCGTCCGGGTACACCATGGTCGCACTCATCGGGTACGCGGTGTTGGCGGCAGTCTTGTACCGGTTGAACCTGAACCTGACCGGGACAGAGAAGTCAGTGCCCTTAGGCAGAGCCTTCAAGGTCATGACAATCTCGTTACCAACAACCTTCGCCGACTTCACCCTGTCGGCCTGACCAATACCGCTGAAGGTCATGGCGTCAGAGATAGGGATACGGATAGTCGTGTCCTCAGGAATGTCCTCAGCGTTAGCGCCACTGTTACCGATCTTGACTGTGACAGCAAGTTCCTCAGACCCAGCGTTCACGGTCGGAGCAGTGTCAGTGGTCACACCAGTCTTCGTGTCAGTGTAGGTCTTGGAGATACTGATGCTGGTCTTCTGCTCCACGGGACCACTGCGCTTGTAGGTGAAGACGATCTCCTTCTCGTCAGCGCTGGTAGAGACAGGAACAGTGTAGTCACCAGGAGTCTCGAAACCGTACACGCTGACAGGCTTAATCACGGTGCCACGAGGGTACATCTTCGTGCTGACGGCAGGACGAATGTCGTTCCCGTTCTCGTCAACGTAACGGACCTTGGCGAACGTTGGGCCAGCGAAGATGTTGTCCGTGTCAGCAGGCATGTTATCCGGGAACGTGCCGTCAGCAGGGTACATATACACCTTCTGGTTGGTGTCACCAGTGTATCCTCCCTCACGCTTGGGGCGCTCACGAGATAGGAGAGCATCAGAGGCGGTCACAATCTGCGCGGACTTCTGGTTCTTGCTTCGCAGAGCCCACTCCTCAACCAAGCGGATACCAGACCAGTCGCTCGGGTAGGAGGACACTGCCGAGTTGATGGCGTAACTACGGATGACGTTCACCTTCCCCCATGAGGAAGGAACCTTGGTGATGGTGCCGTTGTTGGAGTTACTGCCGTCAGAGGTGTTTAGTGCCCCGTTACCAATCCAGGTGACCTCACCCCATGAGTCAGGGATCTCAGTGATCCTCGTCTTACTGAAGGCATAGTCGTCAATCTTGGTGACATTACCCCAGGAAGACGGAATGGTTGTCAGGTCGTAGACATTGGAGAAGAGGCCGTTCGGAATGGTCGTGAGGTTTCCCCAGTTGTCTGGGATTTTAGCGACATGGGTCTCAGCGAACGCCTCGTTTCCAAGTTTGTTCACCTTGCCCCAGGAGTCAGGCAGAGAGGTGAGGTCGGAGCGGTAGAAGGCGTTGGCTCCAATGTTCTCAACATCACCCCAGTCAGTGATCTTGTCTTCAACGCCCTTGGCGTACTCGAACGCGGCCCAGCCGATAGACCTGACTGTCCCGAAAGAGGCCGGAAGATCCATCTTCGCCCGGTTATATGAGGTACTAGCGAAAGCCTGATCGCCGATACTGGTGATGCCAGTCCAGTTCGGAACCTTGAACGTGTCATCAGCAGTAAGATTCTGGTATCCGAAGGCGCCGTTACCAATGTCCTTGATGTCACCCCAGGAGTCAGGGACAGACTTAATCTTGTTACTCTTGAAGACGTCCTTGGGGAGGTAGGTCATCCCGGCAGGCCACTGGTCAGGAATCTTGGTAAGGCCAGCACGATTGAAAGCACCATCACCAAGAGAGGTCACTTTCCCCCATGTCTTGGGGATAGATGTCAGATTGCTGGCTCCCTCAAAAGCGCTCTTGCCGATGCTGGTGATGTTTCCCCAGGTCTCAGGAAGGCTCTCAAGGTGGCTCAGGTCAGAGAAGAAACCCTTCTTGAGGCTGGTTGCGCTACCCCAGTCCTCAACAGCAGTGATGCCGTTCGTCAGGTACTGGTATGACGGGGTGTCGCCACTGCCGATAGACTCAACGGTCCTGCCGTCCTTGGTGATACTTGGGAAACAGATCTTGGTGTTGCTGGAACGTACCTTGGCTTGGCCGGAACTGCTCAGACCAATGACTGCGGTCCCGTCGAACGCGAAGTCCTTGACCTTCCAGCCGTTGCACATCTCAATCTCACCGAAGTCAGTGCCAACAGCGACAACAACCTTCTTGATGGTCTGGTTGCCCTGAGCGTCGGTCGCGGTGTAGAAGACGTCCTTGGTTCCAGGGGTGCTGGTGTCCAGTGTCTCAGGCTCAACCGTGAGACTGGATGTGATGTTCTGTCCATTAACGTCGGTCGCGGAGACATCCTTCAGCAGGTCGGCCTTGGTTACCTGCTGGCCCTGCTTGAATGACTTAGGCTTCCCAGCCACCGTAATGACAGGGCTGCCGCCGCCCTTGGTGTACGTCACGTCAACATCGTAAGGGTCACTGTCTGGGGTGAACTCAACGAAAGCGTTGTTGGCCTTGTAGCCGTCGATCTCGGGGGAGGTGACCCTGGCCTGGGTGCCCTTACCAAAGACCTCACCCTGTTTGGTGAGATCATGCCCCATAGTGACAGTAGAGGCAATCTCCTGCCCGGTGGCGGCATCCTTCAGGTGCAGGCGAACTGTGACAGGGTTGACGACCTGCCCAAAACCGTCCGAGTACCCCTGAGTGATGATGTTCGGGTTCTCGGTGACGACCTTGACATAGCGTCCAGACCCAGAGAACACCTCAGAGCCCCATGTGGCGACGTTTGCCCCGACTGCGGCCTCCTGGATGGAGTTGCTGGAGAACGCCTTGTCACCGACCTCCTGCACGCTCTCAGGCAGGGTCACAGAGGTCAGGGAGTTGCTGGAGAAAGCACCAGCCTTGATCGCAGTGACACCAGAAGGTAGAGACAGGGAGGAGATCTTGTTGTCCTTGAACGCCGACTCACCGATAACGGTTGCGGGCGCCTGAGATAGATCCACATTAGTCAGGGCGTTCTGGGCGAAAGCACTGTCACCCACCTCAGAAAGAGTCTTCGAGGTGAACGTCTTCAAGGCATTCAACTGCAAAGCATGAGCCTTAACAGTCGTCACACCTGGAGCAGACAACTCACTGATACCGTTCCCATAGAAGGCGTACTCGCCCAGGGTGGTCACGCTCTCAGGCAGGGTTACCCTCTTGAACTTCATCGCCTTGAAAACACTGTCACCAACGGCAGTCACCTTGACCCCATTGATCTCGCCAGGAATACTCAGGTCCTCAGCGTCCTTCAGTTGCGTCTTGCCGTCCTCAGTGAGACCAGTGACCGCTCCTGTGCTTGGGTCAAACAGCAGCAACTCGGTAAGGTCGGCAGCCCGGAGTGGCCCAACCACAAAGCCAGCGACAGCGACCAGGGCGACAACCACCACTGTTGACAGTGACCGCCCGGCCTTCATGCATCCGAGGCTCTTCAAGGTCTCAGTAATCCTGTTCAAGGTTCTTTCTCTCCCCAGAAAAGTAAGGGTCAGTTGTTCTTGAAGTTCTTCTTATAGGTTCTCAGCGTCTTACACCCTGTGATGCTGGCAGACAGGCCACCCCGCTTTTCAGCACAGGTTGAACCATCTGCCAGCACCACAGGAGGGCTCACGCCAGTCAGTCAGTAACGACCTCGGCAGCCTTGGCCTTCTTGCGGCTGGATACCACCAGGCCAGCACCAACACCAGCGAGGATGATGGAGATGGTTGCCAGCAGAGCCACACCCTGAGCACCAGTCAGAGGCAACTCACCCTTCTTGACGTTAGTGATGTGGACATTCCGGCCTGTCAGGTCCTCGGCGTCAGCGTCAACACCATCACTCAGTGCAGCGGACAGGTCGGTCACAGAGCCAGCGGTAGTCAGGTCGAACTTGACCGGCTTAGCCAGAAGCGTGTACCCGTCCGGGGCGGTGGACTCAACCAGGCAGTAGGAGTGAAGGTTGGTCTGCTCAGCGCCATCATAGAAGTTGGACAACTGGAGGCCAGCCAACTTGGTCAGACCAGCAGCATCAGTCGGGTTGGATGTGGCAACAGGGTCGCCCTTCAGTGCCTCGACATCACAGGTGGTCCCATTGGTTGCGCGGAACACCTTGAACACAGCGCCAGAAAGGTTGTCACCAGACTTGTTGGTCTTGTGGATCACGATGTCACCATACTTGGAGACAACCTTGTTCGAGAAGATGCCCGGCTCAGGGTGACTGGTCTTCCACGTGTTGTTCGGCACGAAAGCAGCCTGGTTCTCAACGATACCGTTCGCTGGCATGGTAGCAACACGAGTCACCAGGTCAGTGGTCACGCTGCCACCAGAGACCTTAGCCAACTTGCCGAGCCCCTGCTCAGTCATGGACACAGTCACCTGGTTTCCAGTGCTGGTCACAGTGTAGTCAGTACCTTTGGTAAGAACCTCAGACACGCCAGCGGCACTCGTCAGGGTGACAGTTTCGCTCTCAAAGGACAGGCTGGCGTCCAGAGTGTCAGTAATCTGGTAGACGCCACCAAAGTCAGCGCCATCCACAGTCCCGTCACCATTCTTGTCGCCCACCAGGACAGTCGAGTTCAGGCTGTAAGTGATCTTCTCCCCAACCCGGTAGCCGTCCTGGTTCTGTGTCCCGACCTTACCGTCACTGACGCTCTTGGTGATTTCGTCAACCTGGTTCTTCGGGTAGACATTCACATCATACATCCACTCAGAACGACCGTTCGGGTTCGTCATCGGCAGAGAGACCAGGAACGGGGCGCTTGGGGTGACCTTATCCTTGCCTACAGCAGTGCCGTCAACTGTTGGAGTGGAGTTCGCCAGGTTCTCGGCCACGACATAAATACCCAAACCATAGGTCCCTTGACCAGACCCGTCATCGCCAGTCGTTACAGACTGAGCCTCCTTGACCAGAGCATAGTCCTGACCATCAACAGTAATCTTCCCGGCCGCCACATCAGCAGCAGTGACCTTACGCTCATGAATCTTCTCGGCGACCTTCAGACCCTCATTGGTCGAGACGTCAATACCAGAAACCTTGTACACGTCAAAGACAACCCCACCCATAGGCTTACCATACTTGGCGGCCTCCTCAGGGGCCAGGGCTGTACCGTCAGCACGAGTAGTGGACTCAGTACCACTCAACTTGTGGATGTCCAGAGTGGCCTGACGTGAAGCGTCCGAGACAATAGCGTCATTGTCAGCAGCGACAGCCGGAACAGCAGCACCACAGGCGGCCATCGTCAGTGCTCCCGCAAGACAGACCTTCCTAAACGACATCATCATATTGTGTATCTCCTAGATAGAGTTCTCGAAAAATGTTCCATACGTGTGGTGCTTTTACCCTGTGGACGCCACAAGCATGATCCTTACTGATGATTGTAGCCCAATATCTTGCATAATTGGTAACGTTAAGGAAACACTTCGATTACAAAAACGGCTCTATCTCAACAAAAACTACGGAAACACTTAATGAAAACAGTCTTGCAGTCCTTACATATATTTATACGATTGGTTTTAGAATAGCCGTTTTTCATTAAAACACGACAATATGAAAGCAGAAACAGATACAGGTTAATGTTCTCGTTTATTAAAGAACATTAACCTGTGTTCACTTGTTTGATGAGTGCTCTACTTCGACAGAGAGGTCTTGAAGGCGTCCATCTCTTTCTGAATCAGATCGAACACATCAGTCCAGCCACACCCCTCGAAGTCGGATACGTCACCCCACAGATCCTCCTTCTCGGAATAGACACGAATACCAACCTCAATCTCGCCTGACTCCATGAAGTCAACACCCACTGTGACATCAAACCCGTCTGGATGAGAACCCCGTGCAATAAACCCAACATCCTCGCCAGGGAAAGTGTTAGAAGCAAGCACAACACTCAGTAGTGTAACCTTCAGACCAATCTTTTCAAAAACTTGATGAATCATCTTGTCAATCTGAGTGTTAGTATGACCAGTAATTGCAATCCAGTCAATCTCAGTAGTCATCGTGCTCCTCCTTCTTGATCTGCTCAGACCTGTTGTCCTCGCTCTTGCAGTAAGAGTACGTCAAACACACAGAGCAAGTCAACAAGAAGAACTAGTGATCTGCGTCACATATCCGAGAAGGATGAGCACAGGAAAGTGCCTACCTGCATTCGGTTCAAAAATTCCTGAACTCTTTCAACCATGTTTCCTGAGTGAATGGGACCAGTGATTCCTTGTTCTCAAAGGAGGAAGCGCCGATCTTCATCTCCACTGCATCAACGAAGACAGAAAACTTGCCTTCATGACGATGGTACATGAAGTCATCAACAGGCATCCTACCAGCATACTGATCAGCCAGTGGAGTATCAATTGAGAACGACGGGCACCTGCCCTCAGCGATTAACTCGTTCACCGCCTCGATCCACCAGTCATACGGGTGCGGAACCACGTCCTTGCCTCGACCAGAGGTTTTGTACCCCAGAAGAGTCACACGCCAACCAACTTCATCAGCAGCACGCATATACTCCTTAAAGGACTCCTTGTCGCCAAGTCCCATCACATAGTGCAGTGAAGCCTTACCTTTTGGAACATCTCGCAGTAACTTGGCAGCAGAACGAATCTGAGCAGGAGTCTCAGCACTGTAAGCAAAACCACCAATCAGATCCTTGATCTCAGGCCAGAACTTGCGCACAGCAGCAGGAACCTTGGTGGTGAAGTTCGGAACCACACCATTGTCTCGGAAGATTTTAAGGATCCTCACGAATTCGGGGTGTGAAGTGGTCTCACCGCCACCAAGAGCGACCTCCCACACCTTGGCCCTACCCATCTCACGAGCAATAATCTCAATGTTTTCTACGGACCCATGCTTACCAAAAATGGTAGAGTCCATATAGCAAAATTCACACCCAATGGGGCAGTAGTCACTAATTTTTACATCGCATAGTTCAGGCTTTCCAGCCTTCTCATACCTGCCGATAGCGAACCTGATCTTAGTGCCATCAGACCTGTCAAAGAATGAGACAGCGTTCCTGTCAAAACGAACACCATAACGCCTCATCAGTCATCCTCACCTAAATCAACATCAAGTTCATACTTAATCCTCTCATTACTCCAGCCCTGCTCCTTGAGACCCTGAATCATCTCGGCCAACTCAGGTGATTTCGGATCGGTTCCAAGAGTATCAGTATCGTACCAGTGAGGTTCAGATCGGCTCCAGTCAACCAGACCACTGGAAACAACCTCGGCCCGCTCATAACTCTCACCGCTGTTGTCATTACCTCCAAAGATGACAGTATGTGGATCTCTGGCTTCTTTAGCACTGATGGTTCCAATTGATTGATGATCGACATACCCATCAGAGGCAAGAGCAATCTCAGAGTCACTGAACTCAGGAAACTCGTCTCTGACCTCCTGCTTCCTCTCCTCGCTCATGTTCTCCCAACCTTCAATTCGAGATGTCATCACATAGAACAACTTCTCAAGAATGGAAGAAAGTCTGAAATCCTCCCAGCCGTACTCGTTGTCTCTGCACTCAAAGTCAACCCTATGATCGTAAGCATCCTCAGGAACCTTCTTTAAGTACACAAATGAATGAGAGGATGACGAGTTGGTAGCAAAACCACGACGGAAGTTGGAGAGCAGGTGCTTCTTGACAAAACTGAAGACAGCACTCTTGACAGAATTAGTAAAACTCATGGGCAAGATCTTTCTAATAGAGAAAGTCGAATTGGTATAAAGAGCAAAATAGTTGTATAGTCATATGAACAACTATTCTAGCGTGCTATCAAGTGAACGTAGTTTTTCAATTCATTACCACACCTGAGACGAACTGATAACTGAGACATCACTGCTGACATTCTTCTCATTGGTGTTCTTGTTCTGTGACATCATTGAACCAGCAAATGTCATTGTCATCAAAGCAGTAAACACTAGAACCACTAGGACAAAACCGCTGACGCTGACATTTCCGTCGTCTCGCTGAGACTGGCACTTAAACATCTGCTTGTAGTACCTCACGGATGATGTCACTCGTCCTCGTAGTAGTCATTCAGAAACTCCTCTACTGCAGCAATCGCCTCAGGAGTCATCTGATAGAACGAGATAGTGATGAATCCACTGGGCACGCTTCCAACAACTTCCTCAGAAATAATGACTCCAGCATCATGGAGCACCTTGACATACTCGTGGTTGTCATCACGAACAGCCAGGCAACCATCTGGAATTCCCGGAGTGTTCACTGTCAGCGTGTCGTAAGGCCCATCAGAACACCAGGCAGTCACAGCAGGATTGCCGTCAAAGTACGCCTTGATCTCCAGGCTCAGTACCTCGTTGCTGCCATACTTTGAACGAAACTTGATGTTACTCAGATCCATTTTTCTTGCTCTCCTTATTCTTCTCTTCTTAAAGTCTGTGTTTTGTGTGTCTCAGTATGTACGTGGCTCAGTTGGTTCCAGATTTGTTTTCATCACGGAGAAGAACGTGCTCAACTGCGTCACGGATCAGGCTAGTAATCTCAATGGCAGTACTGATAGCATCCTTGTCAGACTCGTTGCTTCCAATAAAGGTGTCCATATGCTCCAACGTGCCAATAATCTCACTCAGAGATCCAATCATCTCAATAGCCTTCTCGTTCATACCAGATAGAGTGATCTCATCATCTTCAAGTAGCAGGAACCAGTGGCTGAATGAGAACTTGTCAGCGGCTTCCACATAGAACGAGATCTCGCTCAGAATATTCTTAAATGCCTCCTCCATCTCAGCAAAGGCGTAAACGACCTCCTCATCAAACCCGTTCTGAATGGCTTTAAGCACCCACAGACGAGACGGATCCAGCAGCCCACCAGGAGCAGCCTCATCCTCACCATTGACCCCAGTCACAGGGAACAGTGGACCCTCGTGCTCACTCTCAGGATACTCGTCCTCATCACCATAAATCTCATCATACTGCTCATCACTGAGACTTATCAACTCAGCAATCCTGCGAGATCTTGAACTTCTAGTCAGATGATTTGATCCACTGCTTCGGTAATTTGGCACTTGCCTCTCCTTTGTATAGTTGGTACTGACACGCAATTCAGGTGTCAATGCACCATGCTTTCAGTTTGGTTCACACCCATCATAGCACACAAGACCACCAGCACGCCACCACTGAAACAACCACTCCTTTAGGGAATGTGTGACTTTGTTCACATATGCTCATAAGCATGTGCAGATGAGTTGCCCTCTTATAGTTGTGATGCTGCTGTCATCTGTTGAGCATCATGCTGATAGATGACTAAATCAATGAGGAACGACCCAACGACTCTTTGCAGGTTCATTGTGTATGAGCAATCCATCTGCTTGACAATCTCATATGCAAAAGCAATGGATATATGCATCTCCTGGTAAAGCAGCAAAGACAAAGTCCACTTCAGGTTATCGTAGTCAATGTGCCTGAGGACCTTTCTGTCAACTTCATCTATCATGACGGAATCAGTGCTGGTGAGCACCTTGTCAAAAATCCTCTTTGTCAAGATACTAGTAGTCAGATTTCCAAAACGACTAACAGACCTATTAAGCATGGAGTACAGAGCAGTAATCAGCACAACATCATCAGTGGTTGACACGCTGCTGTTGTTCTTCAACTCCACGAATCTGATAAAGAACTCAGACATCAGTTCCTCATCCATCCTCTTAATGAACGAGTAGTCCTTTGACATGCTGCGAACAAAGAAGGCAAGAGAGGTGTAAGACATGGGATCCATCTCAAACGAATTACCCTGTTCAAGAGCCTGCTTCTTGACAACTTTATGAACCTGCTGAATAGATTGTAAGATACCATCAGTACTGGTAAAATAACTATCCGTAAAAGGTAACTTGCTGCTTCTACCAATTGTCCCATACATTCCAGTGACACAAAGCATCATCACACGACTCAGATCAAGAAACTCCTTGGTTGCAGAGGACCTGGAGGACAGCAGACTACTCAGAGAACTTCTTGATGTGCAACCAAAACTCTCACCAGATGCGACGCCTGAATCAGCACCACTGGTAAAACTTGTTGACACAAGTTCATACAGCGATTCAATCTCTTGCGTCTGGCACATAAACCACTCGGAAATGCAATCTCTTTTATATCCCCTCATGAGACCCATTTTATAGATGATGGAAGAGTTGAACATGAGAGAGAAAGCAAACGCTGTCGCCATAATGTCATCAACCGGATTGGATTTCAACCAATTAATCACAGGGGCAGTGATTTCATTAAAAATGACCACCTCGTTGTACCTCAACGAGTCAAGAATGCCAAAACCAGCATCATCCATAGAGGTACTACTGAGCAGAATCACTAGTCGCTCAACAAAATCTGTTCTACTAACATGGTCAGATGAGACAATAGTGATCCCTGAGTAATCTGAGAACCTGATACTCACTCTGGGCTGTTCATTTACTTCGTTGTTAGCACTATGATGAACACTGACACAGAGGTTGCCATTGTGATCGCTCCATTCAAAAAGCGTGTCAGAGATCTTCCTGAACCTGTACTTAACACCTTCGTGTGTGTACAGAACTGAAGGACGCTTCCTTCTGGAAAGGTTGCTGCTCCACCCTGGCCTACCCTTCACGTCATCAACAAATGTTCGACGATGTGCAGAGAGGAAGTCATTACTGCTTCGCTGGGTTCCCGTCATACTCCAGAACTCATCCATGACTGGCAATAGTGATGACACTTAATGAATCCAATCCTTGTTCCTGATTGCATTGCTGCGAAAAGTTATACAGAACAGATAACATTGAAGCACGTGTGAGCAGATTCTGTCAATGAGAACTTGCTCACACGTGCCTCAACAAGAGAGTTGACTGAGTAGGAGTGACTTAACTCACATCTCTACACGACCAACGGGAATTGCCTTCTGCGCAACCATTACAGTCCCGTCAGGAATCTGCACTCCGTTAGCGAACATACTGGTCTGACAGATGTCCTCCAGACAGGCGACCTCATCAGGATCCACCAGACCAGAGACCACAACACAGAAAGGCTCGTCTGAATCACTCGCCTGTGCCTCGTTCAGAGCCTTAGTCACAGACTCAACCAGCGATGACACGTCAGTGTGAGGCGACAGATCCTCAGCAAACCTGTCACCATGACTTGCAAGACGGGGAGTAAAACCAACACCTACATCATTCTTGCGGCTGGCGGTGTACACATGCTTGATTCCAGATCCTTCAAGCATCGGACGGATGACACTCAGAACCTCGTCGTCAGACAGGATTCTGGCAGTCGGGTCATGGGCAACTAGAATAAGTCGTGCCGTCATGGACTTCTCTCCTTATGGTATGGGAACACTATTGAATCAGATGGTAGCACTACTACTGACATGTATCAAGGTGAGATGTACTACTATCTACAAGAACCAGAATCTTTAGATCTGTTCCGTATTTAAGTGTTTGCTGATTTAGGTTCCTTTATCCTGCGTTCCTCCATCAGTAGTGCTCAACATCACACTGAAAAACGCTTGCCAGCACAAGAAGGTAGTGCTTTAATTCGCCATGAACATGTACATCCCTACCTCCTTGAAGGAGAATAACCATGAAGTTCACCAGCAATCAGCCGTCATCTGAGATTATCAACGGAATCAAGTCGATCAAACAGAGTGATGGTGCGTCAGATGGCGTCTGGAGCGCTCTGAGAGGACTGGAGAGAGTGGACCAGCATCGAACCGAGTTACTAGCCTCAACCAAGGTCTATGGCGGACCCAGCAACGCAGGACGCTACCTTGCTACGACAGATGGTGAAATTGTAGACTGCTTAAACATGACTGTTACCGATCTTGATGACTCGTTCTGGGATCATCTGGACCTTCTACGCAGCAACATGAGGGAAGCGGTCTGCTGAATTCTGAGAATCTAAGAGAATTTGGTAAAAGTTCAATAAACTAAGCAATTGTTATGACATACTATATTATTACTGCTGTTGTTCCTTTTGTTCTTACATTTGTCATCAGCATGATTGTCAGTTGCAAGAACAGTGGTAGTCATGTTCCAGTGAGTGATAGGTACACCAGTAGATTCAGCAGCACTAAACCAGAATCAGTTGAGGAGATTGACCCTGCTGACATGGAACTGGTTGACTGGTGATTGAGTGCCGACTTTCCTACTTGACGTGACGTTTGTTTGTAGTGTGGACTTTGACGTGTGAATATGCTAACATCATCACAAAAGTGTGCTCACAATCAACAACTGCCTGTTTTGCATTAAGGAGAACCAATGAGTGACCACAATGACAACGAGACAGAGATCAGTGACTTCCTGTCTGATCTGGATGATGCCAGTACTGACTCTACAACAAAGTCTTCTTCTGACTCCTTTGACGACAAGATGAAGAAGTACAACGAGGATGTTCAGAACGACAAGGCCCTCTCACAGGCCATTGGTGCAGGAGCACTGCTTGTGGGTGGTGGTTTGGCTACAATCCTGACAGGCAGTTCGTTCGTCCTGCTTGGTGTGGCGCTGACTAACGTCGCCTGGATGCTCTCACTCAGCGGGATGTTCGGTAAGCACCTGCAGAGAATCAACCCTGTTGGGAAGTGTCTGGAGATTCTTGGAAGTCAGGTCCGCAGATTCATTCCAGGTCGTCTGGGACGTCAGAAGTTTGAGATGCCTCACAAGGATCCTATGGAGCAGTTCAATGACATCTCTGACGAGGAGGTGGAGGAGTTCAGGAAGCATGAGGCAAGAGACCTGTTTGGTACTGGCTCCTCGTCTTCTGGCACAGCGGAGGATGGTGTCAGTCTGAGCACTGATGAGGATCCTGCTCAGTCCTTGAAGCGTCAGGAGGACATGTCTGACAGTCTCATGGAGGCTCTTGGTGACATGGAGAAGGCGAGCAACACAAAGCCCACTTTTGACATGCACAGTATCTTTGGTGTTGACAAGGACGACCCTGATCTGATGTTTGGTGGCACTTCATCCAGTATCTCCTCTGATGACGAGGAAGACAACGATGATGATGAGACTGAGCACTCCTCGTCAGTAAGCGCCTGAGTTTTCTACTGACGGCAATTTTTCAGGGATTTCATGCCAGTGGTAGATGTTTTTCTCTCATCTAGTTTGATACACAGAAAGGAGGTGTAAGTCATTATGGTGTCAGGATCACGTCTGTGGTATCCAGATCAGGACAAGTGGATCAGCAAGTCAAAGAGTATGAAGCACTACGTCTATCATACTTCACTGATTCGTGCATTCTATGTATCAACCACAAGCAATGATGACTACGAGATCAATAACCCAGACGCAGGGGTACTGAACTATCTTGTGAAGGATTACTACGCCAATGACTTCATGGTTCAAAGGTACGCCAACAAGATTCTTTGCCCTGATGATGACTGGAGTATTTTCTCACCAAGTGACAAGAAGTTTCTAACTGACACCGCTCTGTCAATCGCAACATACATCGCAATCACTCAGGTTATCCTGTATTTTCGTCAGTGCGCATATGTTGCCATCAAGTATCCTGACAACACTCAGTACAGGTACCTTTCCAGCGCTGTTCTTGCTGACTACTCAGAGATTCTTGCTGAGAAGATGTACACACTGGGAAGTGTCCTGAAACGTCGTCTGTCCAATGAGATCTTTCCGGTACGTGTTTCAGACAGCACTATCAAGAGCATTCTGTTAGGCGACCCTGAGTTCTCTGGTATCGACACAGGACTACCTGCAATCCAACTCAGCGCACCAGTCAGACGGTTGTTTCTTCAACCAAGGCGTGAGAGCAGGAACCTGATCGAGATCATAATGTCAGAACACACTGACGCTTCGGATAGAAAGTGTTTGTGTGAGAAGTGCAACACTGATGAATGGAACCGTTTGCTGACAAGTATGTGTGACCTGGATGATCCTGCCAGCCCTTTCACACTGATTGCTGGGGAAAAGGATCATGACACTTGTGATGTGTATAACTACCTGATGAGGTATCCCTTCAAAACAGAACGCTATGACGGGTATATGTACGCATCCGCATCCACCGGAGACATCTATGCATACACAGAATGGAGAGATGAAGTGCTGGCATACCTGAGTGCGAGGTCATTGAGTCACGTCGCCATTATTATTGAGAACGTATGCAAGAACCTTTCTTATATAGGTAGTGGTACAGAGCACTGGAGGAGCCAGCCAATGAACGACGCCTCCAAGAAGACTGCCGAGAAGGGTTTTGAGAACGCTTACAGCAACCTGTCCCAGTTCCTCAAGCAGGACGATCTGGCGGTTGGTCTGATGAAGAAGATGGGGATGTAGGTATAGGTGTACAAGATCCTCTGCGCTTGTAACTGACACCTCACCTTGAACTAATTGACCTGATCGGTTGGTTGTGGTACATATAGTAGAAGCAATCCAGAAGAACTCAGCCAATAGTTCACTGGTCACCTATTAGGAGGTATCACAATGAGTATGTCTACCGCATCACCAGTAAGCATGAGAGCAGTGTCGTCTCGTGCTCGTCCAGTCAAGGTGGTCAGTGTCGCTGTGCAGAGGATCTGGGAGGAGCAGACTGAGCACATTGAGTCCACCTACGATCCACCTCAGTGGGAGGCCATCACCTGCTACTGGAACGGGAACCCCCGGAGAGAGGCACCCTCTGTCTACCCGTATGAGCATCAAGTTTATGGTGAGGATTCTGGATACTCCAAAAGCACCACCAGTACAGCCAACATCGTTCAGCAGGATTATGTCATCAATCCAGTTGCAAAAGTAGTTCTGTCTGTTCTTGGCACTGCCTTTGTCGCATTGGTAGCAGTAACCGCTTATCTGTGTGGTATGCCTTACATCTACCACCTGATGATGACCAGCATGTCAGGAGATGCTACACTTGACCTAGTGCTTCCAATGGTTGTCTGTGTTGTGATGCCCGTTGTGGCTGCTACAGCACTGACAGCATGGGTGTACACAAAGATGAAGGACCATGACAAGGAGAGGATTCAGTACCATGAATGGAAGTGGTGACGATCACGTTCTTACTATGAGTCATCGTATTGAGATTCACCAGGAGAACATCAAGAACTACAAGCGTACTTGGATACTTTCTCTTGCGTGCGTCATTCTGAATGCTGTTGGTGCCATCATCAACTCGTTTATTCTTGCTCTGGACTTTCAGAACCAGAACTTCGGCTGGGGTGGTACTTACTCTCACATCTCCATCATTGCTCTAAACGTGTTCGTTATTGCAATATTCAGTTACACCATGTACAATACTGGTCGATTGATTGGAATGAATCAGGCAAGTATTGATTACCTGGAAAACAAGTAGAAGGAAGACAACTGATGTCAGCAAGCAGTACAAGCGATAGCAGCAGTTCAGCAGAACAGGTCTCTGATACAGCAACAAGTGCACAGGGCATAGATAATCTTGTCAGCAACGAGCAGGTTGAGTTCAACAAGGGGCTTGTGACATACTTCATCTTGCTGGCGTTCTTCATCTTTGGAGTGTACTACTTCCTGACGATGCCTGAGATGGGTCTACTGGCAGGAGTAATGATTATTGCTACAATCTTCCCTGTCATGTGGAGAACTCTCTTCTATCTAGGTATAATTACCAAGATGGCATCAAAATGGTTGGTGTCACACATCCGAGTACTTATGGGCAAGTAGAAGAAGGCAGGCAAGGAGACATGACCAGTAACAGAAACCAAGACCTGGAAGCCATGATCATTGAGATACAGGTCATGATTGAAGAGTTTGTTCAAAAGGTCTCTGAGGAGATGTATGCATTCTTCGACCTTGCCCTAAAGAGCAGGTTCATGAAGTGGTTCGCCTTCTTCAACCTTGTGTGGATGTCTCTTGGTGTCGCCTTCATCGCCTGCATTGGACTGTGGCTCATGTTTACCGCTCCCATGGCTAACATCTCAGCAATCATTGCTTGTGTTGTGTCCAGCGGTTTATGTGCTTACCTTCTGAAAAAGAGTTGGGACGAGGAGAAAGAGTACAGGAAAAGCATAGAGAACAACTGAGGTCTATTCATCTCTATCTCCTACTCGATACCTCTTCTCTATCTTGTTAAAACAGCGAATCCTCTTTTCAAAACCAAAGAACAAGCACAGAAAACAGACAGTAAAAATGAAGATCTACTACACATACATTGGCGCAACTTTTGACCTTATCAGGAACAACTACCACACTGGTGCTCTACAGGCGTTCTCAGACAATGAGATCATTCCTGTAAGGTTTATTGGTGTTGACAGGGCTAGGAACAAGATTAATGGAGTCATTCCTGTCACTAGACAGCACTTTCTGTTTCTGCATGATGGAAATGACTTCAGTGCTAATGACGCGCTACGTCAGGCTCTTCATGAGTCCAACCTGAAGTCTAGTTATTTCTTTTCTCCTATCTATCTTGGAGAGCGTAGCGACTGGGTTCCTAAGGACACTCGTAAGGTGCTTGACATGCTCTCTGAGGCGTTGCCAGACACAGATGTAGACAGCATTGAGCAGATTCCTGACACTGTTGACAACCTCTGGGAAGAACTGCTTCTGAGTGATACCAGCAAGTAAAACAAAAACACTGAGTGCAGAGCAGGAATGAGCATGAGCAGACGACAGAAGTGCATACTGGCCCTCAGTTATCTCGTTTGGACTACTCCTGTTGTGATTGCAGCGGCATATTCTGCTATATACGGAAGCATCAGTTTGGGTTACCTCATTAATCTTACTGGCCTTGT
>ERZ773004.122-NODE-122-length-51497-cov-80.159694_pt1 | contig 51497 bp, 63 predicted proteins | sample MGYA00580667_ERZ773004 | MGnify/ENA primary metagenome ERZ773004 (study PRJEB29015, sample SAMEA2737963) | human oral metagenome | biome: human oral; feature: human-associated habitat; material: dental | place: China | collected 2123 ... | reverse complement strand
CGTCGGCGACCCCCACCTGCGCTCCAACGCGCCGCGGCGGCCCAGAAGGGCGCCCGTGCGCGTCGTCGAGGGGCGGGCCGCCCGTGACTGACGCCGATAAGTGGGACGGGCTCCTGGGGCCGGGGGAGGCGCCCAGCGGCCCGCCCCCGGCCCGCAGGGCCCCCACCATCACCGCCATCGTCCTCGTCGTGGCCGTCCTCGTCGTGGCCGCCGTGTGGTTCACCGTCCTGCGCCCCCAGGACCCGGGCGCCCACGGGGACGGCCCGGCCCCCACCGCGCCCACCACCACGACCGCGCCCGCGCCGTCGACGGCGCCATCCCCATCGCCCACAACACCCACGGCCGCGCCCACTCCGTCGGCCCCGTCGGCGGTGGACGTGTTCGCCCCGGCCAGGGCGGCCGCCGACGCGTGGATCCACGCCTACATGGACGACCGCGTCGAGGGCGAGGACTGGGCGCTCACCTACAAGCGCCTCCCTGCCACCACGCGCGAGTACCTGGTCTACCTGCGCAACGTCGAGGCCGCCCAGACCAGCGGTGTCGTCTACGGCGCCCGCGTCACCGCGATCACCTACACCGAGGTGGAGGCCGACCGGGACAACCCCGGCAGGTGGACGGCCGACGCCGCAATCGCGCTCGACACCGGCGCCACCGTCACCGGGCGGATCACGCTCGTCGCCCGCGAGGGCGGCTGGCGGACCGACAAGTGGGAGGCGCAGTGAACAACGACGTGATCGGGCGGGGCCTCGGCCTCCTGTTCGGATGGAGGCTCTGGGCGGGGGCCGCGGCGGTCGGCGCCGTCGGCCTCGGGATGCTCGCCGTCCCCGTCGCCGTGGTCGTCGCCGCCCAGGGCAACAACGGCAGCGGCGCCGGTGGGGGCGGCGCCGCGAACACCGCCGGGATCTCCGACGCCGTCCCCGCCCAGTACCGCGACGCCGTCACTCGCGCGGGCACAGTGTGCGACGGGATCACCGCGCCCCTCATCGCCGCCCAGATCGGCGCCGAGAGCGGCTGGGACCCCTCCGCCGCCTCGCCCGCCGGAGCGCAGGGCATCAGCCAGTTCATGCCCGCCACGTGGGCCGCCCACGGGCTCGACGGCGACGGGGACGGCGCCGCCGACCCCTGGAACCCCGCGGACGCCATCTGGAGCCAAGGGCACTACATGTGCCAGCTCCTCGCCGGAATCGACTCCCTGCTCGCCGCGGGCGCGGTGCGCGGCGACCGCGTCGAGCTGGCACTGGCCGCCTACAACGCCGGGACCGGCGCCGTCGAGGCCGCCGGCGGGATCCCCCACAACGGCGAGACCGAGGCCTACGTCGACAGGATCATGGCCACCGTCCCCACCTACACCGGGGACGCCGGCGGAACCCCCCTCCTGGTGGGCGCGGACGCCCAGACCGCCGACGCCATCGAGTGGGCCAAAGGGATAGCCGAGGACGACTCGCACGGATACGTGTGGGGCGGGGAGGGCCCGCACTACGACTGTTCCGGGCTCACGGCAGCGTTCATGAGGATGCGGGGGGTCATCCTGCCCCACCAGGCCAACTCCCAGTCCCTCCTCGGCACCACCGTCCCCGAGTCCCAGGCATCCCCCGGCGACTTAATCTTCTGGAGCACCGACGGCGGCGCCTACTACTACCACGTCGCAATATACCTGGGCGGCGGTCAAATGATCTCCGCCGACTCCGAGGCAAGCGGGATCAACATCGAACCCATATGGGGGCGGGACCAGACAATCATCTTCAAACACTACTGACCACCAGGGAGAAACCCGACAAATGAACGCAGAGCCCCAACGGCAAAGGCGCGCCGACGGCACAGTCACCCGCATCATCAACGCCACCGTCGATGAGCGGTACTGGAAGATCCTCGCCTGGAAGAAGAGCACCACCGGGATCCCGTACTACAGGCTCATCGAGGACGCCATAGAAGCGGCCTACGGGGACGAGTACAGGAGCGCCCACGGAGGGCGCCTCCCACCCGTCGGCCAATAACCGCGAACCCACCCCCGGCCCCCAGAAGGGGACCGCCCCAGCCCACTACACCCCGCACTACAACCCACACTGCAAACCGGCTACACCGGCCGGTGTAGCCGGTCCCGCACAAAACCGGGGGCGCTGGCCCTCCTGGATGGAGACCCCCCTCCCCCAACGACGTTGTGACAGGGGGGTCTCCATCCAGGAGGGCCAGCAGAAGGAAGAAGCGGAACAGTAATAACGAACAAGAAAACAAGCAGTGTGGAAAACAGTAATACGGGAAATAGGCAGGGCGGGGTGCGCGGAGGATAAAGGAAACAATGGCAGGGCGCAACGGACCCGAGCCGGAGGACAGAACAACGAGCACGGTGAGGAACACAGTGCACGAAAGGAAACGCAGAAATGACAGTCAGTGACTCCGATATCAGAATACTACAGTTACTCGCGCGGTTCCGATTCGTGCCCGTCGAAACCATCCGCGCCGAGTGCTTCCCCGGGCAGACCCCGGCCACGGCGCGCGCCTATTGCAGCCGCCGCCTCAAACACCTGCGGGGAATAGGGCTCACCGAATCCCAAACAGTACTCGGGCGCGCGGCCGTCCACTACCTCACCGAAGAAGGCTCGGCCTTCATGGGAGTAGAGGGCGGCGCGGGCGTCGGCGTGCGCCTCGCCGAGTACCACCACGACCTCGCCGTCCTCGGCGCCTACCTCGCCCTGCGCGACCGGGGCGACCGGCCCGGCCTGGTCACCGAGCGCGAAGCGCGGTCCACGTGCCCCGACGCCGAGGACAACGACTACGCGCTCCCCATCACCCGCCCATCCGGGAAACGGGGGGTCGCGTGGCCCGACCTGGTGTCCGGCGAGGTAGGCGCCCTTATCGGCTACGAGGTCGAGTGGACGCGCAAACCCAAGCGGCGCCTGGTGCTGCTCATGCACGGCTACGGGTACTCCCCGCACTACCGCATCGGCGTGTACCTCACGGTGCCGGACACGCACGAGCGCGTCACCGAGGCCGCCGCCGACGCCAACGCCTCCTTGATGGCGCGGGGGCTGGGGCGGCCCATCCTCGTGCGCCCGCTCGCCGGCATCACCGGCCAGCAGTGCGAGGGGTCGGCGTCATGAGCTCGCCCCGCCTCCGGTTCTCCCGGCCCCGCGCCCTCACTGACGGGCAGCGCGCACGCCGGATCGTCCTCGCGGCCCTCGTCCTCACCAACCCCGTCACGGCCGCCATCGCCGCCGCCCTCATCATCACCGGGCGGGCCGCGCGCGCATGGGTGCGCGCCCCCTGGATCCTCACCGCAGGGATCGCGGCCACCGCATGGGGCGTATGGGCCGACCAGGCCCCCGCCTACTTCCACGCCTACAGGGACCTCGCGTCCCGCTTCATCGACGCCCTCGCCCACGCGGGCGACACCGCCGCCGTCATCCGCGACAACTGGCAGGACTGGGCCCACGCGCAGGCGCCGTTCGCGGCGTGCGCCGCAACTCTCGCAGCCGGGATCTACCTCACTTACCGGAGGCGGTTCGATGCCACATGGCGCGACACCAACAGCGACGGTGAGGGCGACCGCGCCCGGCGGCCCCGCAAACCACCCACCAGCCACGCCATCGAGCGGGCCAAAGCCCGCCAGAGGAGCCGCATCGCCCGCGCCGGGGCCGCGCCCGGCCTCGACGCCCTCGCCATCCCCGTCGGCGTCGACGCGGCGCGGGCACGGCCCGTGAGCATCGACGCGGCCGCGCTGCGCACCCACGGCGTCGTCATCGGGCCCACCGGCGTCGGCAAAACCCAAGCCCTGGAGAGGATCATCCACGGTTTCACGGCGGCGCCCGCCGCCCGCGCCCTGCGCCTCCCGGCCGTCGTCATCGACATGAAAGCGGACCCAGGACTCGCCAACACCCTGCGCGCGCTGGCGGACAGCACCGGCCGCGCGTTCCACCACGTCACCGCCACACCCGCGTCGCCCGACACCTACAACCCCCTCGCCGGGCTCACCGCCGACGAGGCCGCCGACGCGCTCTACGAAGTACTCTTCGCGGCCGATACCAGCGCGAACATGCACTACGCCACCCTTTCGAGGCGCCTGTTGCAGCAGGCGGCGCGGGTGCTCGACGACCTCGACGCCCACAGTATCCGCAAGCCCGGCGGCGCCTGGCGCATGAGTTTGGCCGACGTGACGGCCCTCCTCAGCATCGACGAGCTCCGCAAAGCCGCCCCCTACGTCGGCCCCAGTGTCGCCCAGTCCCTCATGCGGTACCTCGACGAAATCGACGCCTCCAAGAACGCGGCGGCCGATGTCGGGGACATCCGGGACCGCATGGCCGTCATCGCCGACACCGCGGCCGGCCGCGTCCTCGACGCCACGGGGTTCCGCCTGGAGGACGCCATCCGCAACGGCGACATCACCGTGTTCAGCCTCGACGCGGCCGGATCCCCGGCCACCGCTCGAACGATCGGCACCCTGGCGGTCCAGGATCTCTCCGCCTGTTTCGGGCGGCTCGCACGGGACGACTGGGGACGCGACCACGTGTGCCCCGTGGTGCTCGACGAGTTCAGCGCACTAGCGAGCCCCAAGGTCGCCGACCTCTACGCCCGCGCCAGATCAGCGGGCGGGGCCGTGCTCCTGGCCACCCAGGACCTCGACGCCGACCTCGAAACCGTCAGTCCCCAGTTCGCCGCGGCCGTGCGCACCAACGCCAACGTCTGGATCGTCCTCAGGCAGACCAGGGGCGAGGCCGCCGACGCCATCGCCCGCGACATCGGCTCACGCCTCGCGTGGAAGGAAACCCTGCAAGTCGAGGACGACTGGGACGTGCTCGGAGGCCTCCACGCCGCCAGCGGCGTCGGATCCTTGCGCGAGGTCGACGAGTTCATCCTCCACCCCAACCAGATCAAGAGCCTCCCCCAAGGGGGCGCCTACCTGGTGGTGAAGATCCCCACCGGGTCGATCAACCGCCCCGACGCCGACACGGTCATCGAGCGCGTCCACATCAACGCCCTCACCCCCGACGAGACCCGGCCCCCGACCACGGGTGCCGGCCGGCCGGCGCCCGTGGCCACGGCCGCCCACGACGCGCCCAGCAGCGCGACGTCGCCAGCAGCGCCAGCATGCGCGGCGGGCCCGGCCGCGCCCACTCCGGCGGATCCGAGCGCCGAAGACTGGCCCACCGGCCCCGACGGGGACCCCGGCCCCGGAGACTGGCCCGACGCCCCCGACTGGGACGAGTGAACACGGTCCATCGCCCGCGCCACCGGCCTCATGGCCTCATACCCGTCACACGTCCACCCATGACGCGCGGTCGGCGCGCCGACGTGGAGAGCCCCCGCCCTCAGATGAGGGCGGGGGCTCTCCTGTTGTTCCTGTCAGATCTCGAAATCGTCGATCTGGACGGGCAGGCGCCCGTCGATGATGGTGGTGAGCACGTCGCGGGCCTGGGCCTCGTCGAGGCCCGCGCTCACGACGAAGTGACGGACGAATCCGGAGCCGTCGGGCGCGTGGACGGAGTCGACGACCTGGAAGACGGTGCGCGCCACGGTGTGGGGCTCGGGCCGGGTCCAGGTGCTCGCCTGATACTCGACGCGGACCGCGCGGAGGGTGTACCGCACCCAGTAGATGTCGCCTCGCGTCTCCCTCTCATCGACAAGGGGGATGATGGTGGCGGGGGAGACGCTGCAACGGCTGGTGCCGCGCAGCATGCGCTCCTCGTCGGGCAGGAGATGGCAGATCTGGTCGAGAGTCGGAGTTCCGGTCCAGACGACCTGGGCGGTGGGCTTGGTGGACATGATTATGCCTTTCAGGAAGATTCTTGGGGGTGGGGTGCCCGGCCCCCGTCGTTGGGGGCCGGGCCTTGGGGTCAGGAGGCGTCGGCGATCTCGTCGGCGTAGTCGGAGAGGAGCGCCTCGACGCTCCACTCGCCGGTCTCGCCGTACTCGGCGGCGTGGTCGATCACGATCTGGACCTGGGCGGGCGTGAAGCCCTGCAGGCGGACATCGAGGAAGCGTCCGCGGATGAGGATCTTGGTGCGCATTCGTATTCCCTCCATCTGGGATTCGTGGCCGGTGGGGCTTCTCCCCGTGGCCTCATGACTACTACTATACACCGGTACCGGCGTATAGACAAGTTACAGTGACCCTAGAAACTGTGATGGTGGACACTGATTAGGGGCGGGTGCGGGCCCCAGCGGGCGGCGCCACGGGCACGACGCGGTAGCGCGCCGTGTCCCCGGGGCCGATGACGCGGGCGCCGGGCACGCGCACGGCCGCTAGGAGGCACACGAGGCGCCACCACCTGGCGGTGAGCGCGGCGCCCGGGTGCGCCCGCCGGTACCCGGCGTCGCTCATGTGGGCGACGACGGCGGCGGGCGGCCCGTCCGGGTCGGCGTCGGCGGCCTCGCGCAGGAGGGCGCAGATACCATCGGCGAGGGCGAGCGTCTGCGCCACGCGCCCCCCGACTTCGTCGGCCACGCCCACCGGGATGGGGTCGCGCCCGCTCTCCCATGCCCGGTACGTCCTATCCGTCACCCCGAGCAGCTCGGCCATCGCCTCCGGCGCCACCCCGAGGAGCTCGCGGGCGGCGCGGAGGTGGACGGCGCGCGGGCGCCGCGGATCATCATCCGGCGTGCGCGGATGGCGCGCGTGAGGAGCGGTCACTGGTCGGCCTCCTCGCCAGTGGGCTGGGCTGGCGGGGCGACGCGGGGCCGGGGCCGCTGCGCCTGCCAGGCGTCGATCGTCTCCGCCGCCCAGCCGCGCAGGCGGCGCGTGCCGTCGTCGAGGACGACATCCGGATCTGGGAGCATCCCCTTCTGGACGTACCGTCGGACGGTGTTGGTGGACAGGCCGAGGCGCTTGGCGACGCCGCCAGCGGCGAGGTACATGGTAGTCACGCTCCCTATGATGCACTGGTCCCGGCGCACGCGCAATCCGCGCCCATGGCGGCGCTGGCGTGGATCCAGTCCTCGAGGCCGGGGGCGACCGGCTGGGAGGCGTGGACGCGCAGGCGGTCGTAGCGGGCGGTCTGCGCGCTCGACGCGTGCCGGGCGGCGGCCGAGACCTGCCGCTCGGAGAATCCGGCGTCGAGCGCCAGCGTGATCATCGTGACGCGCAGCCCGTAGGGCGTGACGGGCGGAACGCCCGCGTGGGCGACGAGCCGCTGGAACCGCCCCCGCTCCGCGGCCTTGCTCCAGGGGCGGCCGGTCCTGGGGTTGAGGAGCAGCGTCCCCTCGCGGCGCCCGGCGCGCGCGGCGCCGAGCAGGCGGGCGGTGGAGGCCGGGAGCGTGAGAGTCTCCGCTCCCGGGGTTTTCGTGGCCCGCACCCGCAGTGTGGGCGCGCCGTCATGGGCGCGCAGGTCCCCGACGCGCAGAACGCGCGGCTCGCCGGGCCGCAGGCCCGACAGGAGCCACAGGTGGACCTGCGCGGCGAGCTCGCCGCCCTCCCAGCCCAGGGACGCGTCCAGAAGGCGCTCCGCGTCGGCGCGGCCCAGCCAGGGGCGGTCCGAGGGCCCCACAGCGGGCGCGCGGACCAGGGCGGTGGGGTCGTCGCCGCGCCGACCCGTCTCCAGCAGCCACCTGTACCAGGCGCGCAGGTGGGACAGGTCGGTGCGGACCGTGCGCGCGCCGACGCCGGCCATCCGCCGCTGGGCGGTCCACTCCTCGACGTCCTGGCGGCTGGCGCCCACCAGGCCCTCGCCGCCGCGGGCCTCCAGCCACGCCCCCCACATCCGGAGGGCGTAGAGGCGGTTCTTCCTGGTGCGCCCGACCAGGCGCGCCACATGCGCATCAACGAGATCCTTCATCATCATCCCTCCCCGTTGGGACGGGTGCGGGCCCCGCCTGCGCGGGGCCCGCACCGCCATCAGTAGGTGCCCGCCGGGACGGTCCGGACCTCGGCCATGCGGACGACCGGTCCGCGGACCGCCATCCGCAGCCTCCCTCCGAACCGGGACCACGTGTGGACGAAGCCCTCGGGAAGTTTGCGTGCCATGATGTTTCCCCCTTCTGGGAATCAGGGCCGGTGGGGCGTCTCCCCGTGGCCTCGCGACACCCACTATACACCGGTACCGGCGTACATGCAAGGGGGTAGGGCCCGCTCGGGCGGTGAACGGCGCGCAGGATGGCGCCTGGGGCCCGTATCGGATCACTGCCGCCTGTGCACAGCCGCAAAGCGGCTGCGCACAGTTGCCAACGAACAACCCGGCCGGACCAGCGGGAACGACCAGAACCGGCCGAGTCCACGGGAACCCGCGTGGTTGACCCGCCCCGAGTTTGGTAGTACCATATGGGTGTGGCCATTAGATTCACTAAGAGCGCCGGACGGCACAACATCACCCAAGCGGATGCGTTGTACGCGCTGACGCACGCGATCAACACGCAACCCATCGAGGGCCGCGACGGACAACCGACGCGCGTGTTCGTCGGTCGGCCGCACGCGCAATCCCGCCGCTACATCGAGGTCATCGCCGCCGTCACCCGCACCGGCGACATCGTGGTGTTCCACGCTATGGAACTGACCGACGTGTGGCGCCACCTCGTATACGAAGCAGGGCACACAGAATGGGAGAACGAATGATGAGGCGCATCCCCGCCGCCACCAGTGACGACGAACTCGCCGACATGGCCGAGCGCGGCGAACTCTCTCCGATCGGCGAGCCCTCGGGGCCCGTCCGCTTCGAGAGCGCCGAAGAGGTCGCGCGGTTCATCGTCAGCGCCCACCCGGTCGGGCGCCCCAACCTCGGGGAGGACCGGGCCGCGGGCCGTGGGCGCTCCCCGCGTCGACAGGTCCGCCTCCCCCAAGACCTCAACACCCGCCTCGACGCCTACGCCAGGGCCCAGGAGACAACAGTCTCGGACATCATCCGCGACGCCCTCACCGACTACCTCGACGCCCACGCGCTCCACGCCTGACAGCGCGGCCCACGGCGCACAAGCGCCCGGGGAGAACGGAACCCTTCACAGCGCCCTGAGCGCAGAACGCCTTCGCCACACGAACCGTGTGGCGAGGGCGTTCATAGTAGGATTCCCGGTCTGAGGGTGAAGCGCTGGTCAGCGAGGGCGCGCTGGAACTGCCGGGACAAGGGGACCGCACCCAGCGTCGGGGGAGGGGCGTGGACGATGGCGGCGCCGCGGGCGGCCGCTTCGTCGGCGGTGGCGGCGATGAGGGTGTCCGGTTCGGCGAGGGCGGCTCGGGTGAGTATCCGGCGCCACCATTGGTGCGTGCGCACGGCGGCGGGCGTCTCCTTGAGGTAGGCGACGGGGCCGGTGGGGACGATGAGGGCCCGGGGGCGCAGTGGGGTGGCCCGGATCCTCTCACGCACGCAGTGGACGAGGTTCTGGGCCAGTAACAGCTCGGAGTGGAGGCGGCCGAGGACGCGCGCAGGGGGTTCCCCCTTTCCTTCTTCCCATTCGCGCAGTTCTTTGCCGGTCGCGCGCAGGAGGACGGCGAGTTCGCCGCGCTCGAGTCCGAGGATCTCGCGCATCCCCTGGATCTCGGGGCCGGTTGGCCAGGGGTCGAGGTCGGTGGCCAGGACGCGGACGTCGCGGGGCCTGACGGCGGTCCCGCCCGCACTGGCGGCCCATGCGAGGTAGGCGCCGAGGACGGCGAGGGCGGTCCGGGGGCGGGGCCCGGTCGCGGTTGCGCCGTCGAACCGCTCCCAGGCGCCGCCGGGTGCGCGTTCCCAGACGCGGCGGTGCGCGCCCCACATCCGTTCGATCTGGTGCTCGGCGCCCTCGGGGGTGGTGTCGGTGATGACGGTGAGCCGCCAGAGGACGGCAATCACGGGGTGCCTCCTTCCTGTTTCACGCGAGGACGTCGAGACGGCCGTGCCGAGGGCCTTCTTGCTGGCATTTTCGGTAATCCTGTGTTCGTCAGTTGCGGCGGCCCTTGGGGATCCGGTCGGAGGGCAGGGGCTCGTACGCGCGGCCGCGCTCCTCCTCCGCGCGGGCGAGCTTTTCTCTCATCGCGTCGGCGATCCATGCCTCGAAGGACACGGGCCCTCCCCGGAGGAGGCCGTCGATGTAGGCCGCCCGGCAGCGTCCCGCCAGGTTCTCGCCAACGCGTGCGGTCACCTTGACGACGCGCTCCTCCGCGTCACTGCCGGAGCCGGGTTCGCCAGCATTGCCAGCGTTGCCGATTTTGCTGGCAATGCTGGCACGTGCGCTACGGCCAGCACTGCCAGCGGTCCGGTCGGCGCCCGCAGGAGCAGCAGTGGGGGCGATTACCGCAGCTGCCGACGAGTCGAGCGCCGACCGCTTGCGAGGGGGGCGGGGGCTCACAGTTCCCCACCTCCAGCCGCCAGGAGCGCATCGAGGTGCGCGTCGTACAGGGCGGCGAGTTTGGCGCCGCCCGGCCACATGTCGAGGCCCGCCCCCGATTCGGCGGTGTCCGAGATGGCCACTGCGTCCGGGATTGGTGGGTCGAAGAGCCGCAGTCCCCGCTCCTCGCACGCGCGCGTCAGCTCGCCCATCCAGTGTGCCCCCTGGAGGGTCCGGCGCTTGTGCTGGTTGACGAGGACCCCCGCAACTCCGAGGGCCGGGTTGTAGTAGGCGCGCACCGCTTCGACGGTGCGCAGGAGATGGGCGAGACCGGTCGCGGAGTACAGGCGGGACTGTGTGACGACGAGGACCGCGTCGGAGGCGGAGAACGCGTTCACCGTGAGCGCGTCCAGAGACGGGGCGCAATCGATGAGCACCAGGTCGAAGTCCGCGTCGAGGCCCGCCAGGGCCTCGCGCAACCGCATCTCGCGGCCCGGGCCCGCCGTCACCAGTTCGTTGCGGACCCCGGCCAGCGCGTCGCCACCGGACGGCGCCAGCCACACGCCCTCCCCGGCCCAGTGGGACGAGACGACGACCTCGTCCAGCGCGATGGGGGACGCGGTCGAGAGCACGTCCGCCATGCCCGCGTAGCCCGCGTCGAGGCCCACCTCGGACAGCGAGTCCGTGAGGTTGCCCTGCGGGTCCAGGTCGATGACTAACGTGCTGAGATTCCGGCGCGCCGCAGCGCGCGCCAGATGGTACGTCGTCGTCGTTTTGCCGACCCCGCCCTTCTGGTTCGTAATCGAAATGGACAGCATGATGTTCCTTTCGTTCAGATGGTTTCGAGGGCTATGAGGGCGTCGTGCAAATCGACGAGCGCTGCGGTGAGCGCCTGATGCGCGATGCGGGTTCCGACTGCGCCGCCCTCGGGTGGGGCTTTGCGTGCCCCCTCGACTTCCTCCAGGGCCCGCGAGGCCGCTTCGACGGCGTCCTCCACCGCTTCGTATGCGGCGTCCGCCGCCTCGCGGCGTTCTTCTGCGGAGACGTATTCATCCATGGTCTTCTCCTTCGTTGTTGGGGTCACTGGGTGATCCGGCGCGCCGCGCCCCGGGTGACCGTGGTCGCGCCGGAGAGCCCGGAGTTGCGGCCGTCGATGACGCCCCGCGAGTACGCGGCGTCATCGACCATGCAGGGCTTGCCGTCCACCAGGTCGAGGTCGTTGTAGAAGGCCTCGACCTCCTGCTCGCGGGTCCGCACGATCAGCGCGCGGCCGCCACGGCCGGGATCGGACACCGCCTGCGCGCGGGAGGCCTCGACGAGCTCGGCGACGCCCCTCGCGAAGCCCTCGACGTAGCCGTTGCGGGTATAAAGGCGCTCGGACGCCGACCAGTGGCGGTAGGCGTCGGCGTGGGCGCGCCTCCACGCGCACCAGCCCTGCGCCGTTCGATTGACGACGGCGCTGGCCAGTGCCGTGAACCACTCGATGTCCGACTCGAACGCCACCAGGAACAGGCGCACGAATGGGTGGCCTCGATGCTTGCGCCAGTCCTGGAAGGTCGAACGCATCCCGGCCGCCTCGGCGATGATGCCGAGCCCGAGCGTCTGGGCGTACGAGGGCGTGGACCGCCCACCGGGGATATCGAGGCAGTGCCGCTTCACAACGCGGTCGGCGCGCCCTGTCGGCGCGGTGTCGAGTCGTTCGATGGCGTGACGGGCCATCATGGCGCTTGCCCGCTCGAACGCCACCTGGCGTTCGGACTCCGACGCGCCGGAGTCGTTCGCCAGTGCCAGGAGCGCGCGGATCCGCTGCTGTATCTTCTTATCGTCGTTCATGGGTTTGCCCTCTTTTCGTTGGGAATGGTGTTCGCTGGCATTGCCAGCACTGCCGGGTGCGCCAGCGTTGCCGATTGGTCCGGCAATGCTGGCGGCGTGTGGGATCACTGGGTTGCAGCGCCGCTAGCGGTGGCGGGGGGCTGGATGCGCGTCGCCCGGAGGACCGCGCCCCGGGCCCGGGGCGTGGGCTTGACGTAGCGGATCGTGGTCTGCACCGAGGCGTGGCCCAGGAGCTCGCGGACCGTGAGCAGGTCGTGCTCCGCCGCATACGCCCTGGTTGCGTACCGGTGGCGGAGCTTGTGCAGCGTCCATGTGGCGGGCAGGATGCGCCGCCCGATCTGCGAGACCGAGTCGGGGACCATGTGGCCGCCGAACCTCCCCGGGAACGCATACTGCCCCGTCGCCGCGCATCGGTCAGCGATTGCACGGGCCAGGTCGTCCGTGATGGGCACGGTGCGCGTCCTGTCGCCTTTCCCGCGCACGAAGAGATTCCAGCCGTCGGCGTCCTCGTAGGCGTCGCCGGCCTCGACGCGCGCGATCTCCACGCACCGCAGGCCGGCCTCGGCTGCCAGCCGCAGGATGAGGGCGTCGCGCGGGCCCGCCTGGGCGAGGCAGTCCGCCAGGACCCGGTCCGGGATGGGGCGCGGCGATCCCGACGGTCGGCGCACGCGCGGCAGCGCCGTGCTGATGTCCCCGCAGTGATGAGCAGCGTTGAGCCATCCGAAGAACTTTCGGAATGTGCTGTAGTAGGCGTGGCGCGTCTCCGCCGCCCACGCCCGCAGGCCGCACCACTCCACCAGGGAACCCGCGCCGAGGTCCATGGGCGGCGTATCGGGAAAAGCCCTGGCCAGGTGCCGCACGTGGTTGCGCTTCGTGTGGATCGAAGCAGCGACAAGCCCCTGCGAGCGCAGGAAAACAACGAAGCCCTCAATGTGCGCCTCCCAAACGGGGGGCACGGGCAGTTCCAGAACATGGTGTTGAGTGCTCATGTTCCACGCTCCCACCCGAGTGGAAAGCGGGGAACCCCGTCCGTATTGCTGGCAATCGTGACAATGCCAGCCGCGCCGGACCAATCGGCAACGCTGGCGCACCCGGCAATGCTGGCAAATGGGCAAAAGCGCGGACGATCAGTAGGGCCGACAGCAAGATGACGACCGCGAAACCGCCGGTCGCCGGTTCAAGCCCGGCTTGGGGCACCACCGCCTCCCCGGCGGAGTCGCGCGCCGGGGCCCGCCGCGGGGCGGGCGCGTAAGGCGCGGGCACCCACCCGCCCGCGCCGTCAGGGGACGGCAGGGCGAAGAGCGGGCGCCGTCCGTGAACAGGCTCGCGCGGGCGCCCCGACGGCACCCGCGGGACTCGGCGCTGCCCTCGTCACGATGCCCATCGTGGTAAGCGCTCCCCAGCAGCACTAGAAGGTGGTATGCGCCACTGGTGAGGGTGGATCATCCCTACTATTAGTAGGGTTATGTGGCATAATGAAGGGGAGCCGGGCAGCTGTTTCCTGTCCGATTCCCCAGTTCACTGGGAGCTGATGTCAGCGCAATGCGCTGACCAGGACCGCAATAGCCCAGATCAGCTGTGGCAGCGCCGCTACAGCGGTCTGGGCTTTCTGCTTGCCCGTCAGTCCCGTCCCCGCCGCTCTGCGACGGGGGCGTTTCCTCACCATGGCCCAGTACCTCCTTCCAGCTGCGACTCCCCGGCAGAACCAGTTGCTGATCCGGGGTCGATGCCGTGGAGGCCCTTCCATCATCCCATAGCCGCGGGGACGCGGGCGCTCCCACGGAACGGGTCCGCGCGGGCCTCCTGTGGCCGCCGGGGCGCGGCAGGGCGAAGAGCAGGCGAAGTCCGTGGAGCAGGACCGCGCGGGCGCCCCCGCCCGATCTCACGACGCCCCCTAGCCGTCGCCCGCTCGCGTCTGTATCATCAGAAGATGGACGACGAAGCAGCCCCCCGACCGGTCCTGGTGTTCCTGGTCCGCGCCCTGGTGGCCTTCGTCGCGGCCTGCGCCGTCGGGCTGGTGCTGTACTGGGCGGACGCGGACCTGTTCGCGGTGTACGCCTACGGCGCCTTCGGCTTCTTCACCTTCGTGCAGGTCCTCGTGTCGATCCCGGCGGCCCTGCTCGCGCGTCCGGCCCGGGTCAAAGCGCTCGTGGTGGTCTCACCGGTGCTGGTGTTCGTGCCCATCGCCATCGTGGTCGGCCTCGTCGCGGGCAGGGGCGGCGCTGGGGCGTCCCCGTTCCTCGGGGGCGCGGCGGTGCTGGCGGCGGTGGTCGTCGCCCAGCTGTGCGCTGCGGTGGCCGCGTGGCTGCTGCGCGAGGCCTTCCGGGCGTGGCGCGTGCGGAGCGCGCTCGCGGAGGGTGAATTCTAACACAGACAGCCCTCCTTGTTGAGAGGGCCCCTGGTTGTGCCTACTATGAGTGGTTGCGCCTTATTGTGTCCGAGGTGACCCGTACCCACCCGCCGTAACAGGCGCTTGGCGGGCGGCGGCGGTGTCAGGTAATGGGCCGAAGGCGCATGCGCGCAACGGAAAAGCAGGGAAGGACCCCCTTTGGCTGCCAACAGCACCGCCAAACAGCATACGCCCCGCGTCTCATTCGCCAAGCTCCGCGAGCCCCTCCAGGCCCCCAACCTCCTGGGACTGCAGGTCGAGAGCTTCGACTGGCTGCTGGGCAACGACGCGTGGAAAGCCCGCGTCGAGGCCGCGAAGGAGAACGGCCGCACCGACGTGCCCGACGTTTCGGGCCTTGAGGAGATCTTCCACGAGATCTCGCCCATCGAGGACGTGGCAGGCACCATGAGCCTGTCCTTCCGCGACCACCGCCTCGAGTCCCCCAAGTACTCGATGGAGGAGGCCAAGACGAAGGACTACACGTACTCCGCCCCGATGTACGTGACCGCCGAGTTCATGAACTACGAGACCGGCGAGATCAAGTCCCAGACCGTCTTCATGGGCGACTTCCCCCTGATGACGCCCCGCGGCACCTTCATCATCAACGGCACCGAGCGCGTCGTCGTCTCCCAGCTGGTGCGCTCCCCGGGCGTCTACTTTGAGAAGCTCTCGGACCGCTCCACCGACAAGGACACCTTCGGCGCGAAGGTCATCCCCAGCCGCGGCGCGTGGCTGGAGTTCGAGATCGACAAGCGCGACGCGGTCGGCGTGCGCATCGACCGCAAGCGCAAGCAGTCGGTCACGCACTTCCTCAAGGCCATCGGCATGACGGAGTCCGAGATCCGCGACTCCTTCGCCGACTACCCCGTGCTGCTGGAGACCCTGGAGAAGGACACCGTCAACACCCAGGAGGAGGCGCTGCTCGACATCTACCGCAAGCTGCGCCCCGGCGAGCCCGCCAACGTCGACGCCGCCCAGACCCTGCTCAACAACTTCTACTTCGACTCGCGCCGCTACGACCTGGCGAAGGTCGGCCGCTACAAGATCAACAAGAAGCTGGCCATCGAAGCCGATCCCAGGGCGTCGACCCTGTCCCTGGAGGACATCGTCGCCACCGTCAAGTACCTGCTGGCCCTCCACCAGGGCGAGGCGTCCTTCGCGGGGACCCGCGGCGGCGAGGCCGTCCAGGTGCGCGTCGAGACCGACGACATCGACAACTTCGCGAACCGCCGCATCCGCGCCGTCGGCGAGCTCATCCAGGGCCAGGTCCGCACCGGCCTGGCGCGCATGGAGCGGACCGTGCGCGAGCGCATGACCACGCAGGAGACCGACTCGATCACGCCCCAGTCGCTGATCAACATCCGCCCCGTCGTGGCCGCCATCAAGGAGTTCTTCGGGACCTCCCAGCTCTCCCAGTTCATGGACCAGAACAACCCGCTGGCCGGCCTGACCCACAAGCGCCGCCTGTCGGCCCTGGGCCCCGGGGGCCTGTCGCGCGACCGCGCCTCCATGGAGGTGCGCGACGTCCACCCCTCGCACTACGGGCGCATGTGCCCCATCGAGTCCCCTGAGGGCCCGAACATCGGCCTCATCGGGTCGCTGGCGACCTTCGCCCGCATCAACCCCTTCGGCTTCATCGAAACGCCCTACCGCATCGTGCGCGACGGCAAGGTCACCGATGAGATCCGCTACATGACCGCCGACGACGAGAAGGCCCACTTCATCGCCCAGGCCTCCTCCCCGCTCACCGAGGACGGGACCTTCGCCGAGCGCGATGTCCTGTGCCGCGTCGCGGGCGAGGAGCCGACGCTGATCGCGCGCGAGCGCGTCGACTACATGGACGTCTCCGCGCGCCAGATGGTGTCCGTGGCGGCCGCCTTCATCCCCTTCCTGGAGCACGACGACGCGAACCGCGCCCTCATGGGCGCGAACATGCAGCGCCAGGCGGTGCCGCTGCTCACCACCGAGGCGCCGCTGGTCGGCACCGGCATGGAGGAGCGCGCCGCCCACGACTCCGGCGAGATGGTCCTCGCCGCCCACTCGGGCGTCGTCTCCGAGGTGAGCGCCGACCTCATCGTGGTGTCCACTGACGCCGGGGGGCGCGACAGCTACCGCCTCGAGAAGTTCGAGCGCTCCAACCCCGGCAACTGCACAAACCAGCGCGTCATCGTCGACGAGGGCGACCGCGTCGAGGCCGGGGACGTCCTGGCCGACGGCCCGGCGACCTCCAACGGCGAGGTGGCGCTCGGCAAGAACCTGCTGGTCGCCTACATGTCGTGGGAGGGCCTCAACTACGAGGACGCCATCATCCTGTCCCGCCGCGTCGTGGAAGAAGACATCCTAACCTCGATTCACATCGAGGAGTACGAGGTCGACGCCCGCGAGACGAAGCTCGGCGAGGAGGAGATCACCCGGGACATCCCCAACGTCTCCGAGGAGTCCCTGGCCGACCTGGACGAGCGCGGCATCATCCGCATCGGCGCCGAGGTCACCGCCGGCGACGTCCTGGTCGGGAAGGTCACGCCCAAGGGCGAGACCGAGCTGACCAGCGAGGAGCGCCTGCTGCGCGCCATCTTCGGCGAGAAAGCCCGCGAGGTGCGCGACACCTCCCTGCGCGTGCCCCACGGCGAGGAGGGCATCGTCATCGGCGTGCGCGAGTTCAACGACGACGAGGACGACCTCAACCCCGGCGTGCGCCAGACAGTGCGCGTCTACGTCGCCCAGCGGCGCAAGATCACCATCGGCGACAAGATGGCCGGCCGCCACGGGAACAAGGGCGTCGTCTCCAAGATCCTCCCCGTCGAGGACATGCCCTTCCTGGAGGACGGCACCCCCGTCGACATCATCCTCAACCCGTTGGGCGTGCCCGGGCGCATGAACGTCGGGCAGGTGCTCGAGTACCACCTGGGCTGGCTCGCCCACCAGGGGTGGGACGCCTCGGGCGCCGTTGAGGCCGGCGAGGAGTGGACCCGCCAACTGCCCTCCGACGGCATCGCCACCGCCCCCGGCACCCGCGTCGCCACCCCCGTCTTCGACGGCCTGGAGGCGGACGAGCTGGCGGGCCTGCTGCGCAACGTCAACCCCAACCGCGACGGCGACGTGCTCACCAACCCCGACGGCAAGGCGCGCCTCTTCGACGGGCGCTCCGGCGAGCCCTTCCCGTACCCGATCTCGGTGGGCTACACGTACATGCTCAAGCTCCACCACCTGGTCGACGACAAGATCCACGCCCGCTCCACGGGTCCGTACTCGATGATCACGCAGCAGCCGCTGGGCGGCAAGGCCCAGTTCGGCGGCCAGCGCTTCGGTGAGATGGAGGTGTGGGCGCTGGAGGCCTACGGCGCCGCCTACGCCCTCCAGGAGCTGCTGACCATCAAGTCCGACGACACCACGGGCCGCGTCAAGGTCTACGAGGCCATCGTCAAGGGCGAGGACATCCCCGAGCCCGGCATCCCCGAGTCCTTCCGGGTCCTCATCCAGGAGATGCGCTCGCTGTGCCTGAACGTCGAGGCCCTCGACGCGGCCGGCAACGTCATCGACCTGCGCGACCAGGACGAGGACTTCAATGCGCGCGAGGACCTGGGCATCACCCTCGATGCCCGTCCCAACGCCGCGGCGACCATCGATGCGATCTGATAGGGAGAGATAACTTTGCTGGACGCCAAAACGTTCGACAGCCTGAAGATCACCCTGGCAACGGGCGACGACATCGCCACGTGGAGCCACGGTGAGGTCAAGAAGCCGGAGACCATCAACTACCGCACGCTCAAGCCCGAGCGCGACGGCCTGTTCGGTGAGCAGATCTTCGGGCCCACGCGCGACTGGGAGTGCGCGTGCGGGAAGTACAAGCGCGTGCGCTACAAGGGGATCATCTGCGAGAAGTGCGGCGTGGAGGTCACCCGCTCCAAGGTGCGCCGCGAGCGGATGGGCCACATCGACCTGGCGGCCCCCGTCACCCACATCTGGTACTTCAAGGGAGTTCCCTCGCGCCTGGGCTACGTGCTCAACCTGGCGCCGAAGGACCTGGAGAAGGTCATCTACTTCGCGGCCTACATGATCACCGAGGTCGACGAGAAGGGCCGCCACGAGGATCTGGCCGAACTGCGCGCCGAGCTCGAGGTGCAGAAGAAGCAGATGGAGAACAACCGCGACGCGGCCATCAACGATTTCGCCGAGAAGCTCGAGGCCGACATCGCCCAGATGGAGGCCTCGGGGGCCTCCGCCGCCGAGCGCGACCGCGCCCGCAAGCAGGGCGAGCGCGACATGGCGAAGGTCCGCCGCCGCTTCGACGCCGACATCGACGGCCTCGAGGATACGTGGGAGCGCTTCAAGAACCTCAAGGTCGGCGACCTGGAGGGCAACGAGCGCCTCTACCGCTCCATGGTCGCCCGCTACGGGACCTACTTCAAGGGCGACATGGGCGCCTCGGCCATCCAGAAGCGACTGGAGACCTTCGACCTGGCCGCCGAGGTGGAGGCGCTGCGCCAGACCATCGCCTCGGACTCCGGTCCCCGCAAGGCCCGCGCCATCAAGCGCCTCAAGGTCATCAACGCCTTCGTGGTCACCGGGAACTCCCCGGCGTCCATGGTGCTCACGAAGATCCCGGTGATCCCCCCGGACCTGCGCCCCATGGTGCAGCTCGACGGCGGGCGCTTCGCGACCTCGGACCTCAACGACCTGTACCGCCGCGTCATCAACCGCAACACGCGCCTCAAGCGCCTGCTGGAGCTGGGCGCCCCGGAGATCATCGTCAACAACGAGAAGCGCATGCTCCAGGAGTCCGTTGACGCCCTCTTCGACAACGGCCGCCGCGGGCGCCCCGTCGCCGGCCCGGGCAACCGTCCCCTGAAGTCCATCTCGGACATGCTCAAGGGCAAGCAGGGCCGTTTCCGCCAGAACCTGCTGGGCAAGCGCGTCGACTACTCGGGCCGGAGCGTCATCGTCGTGGGCCCGCAGCTGCAGCTGCACCAGTGCGGCCTGCCCAAGCAGATGGCCCTGGAGCTCTTCAAGCCCTTCGTCATGAAGCGCCTGGTCGAGAAGAACTACGCGCAGAACGTCAAGGCCGCCAAGCGCAAGGTCGAGCGCCAGCGCCCCGAGGTGTGGGACGTCCTCGACGACGTCATCCGCGAGCACCCGGTGCTGCTCAACCGCGCGCCCACGCTGCACCGCCTCGGCATCCAGGCGTTCGAGCCCCAGCTGATCGAGGGCAAGGCCATCCAGCTGCACCCTCTGGCCTGCGGCGCCTTTAACGCCGACTTCGACGGCGACCAGATGGCGGTCCACCTGCCGCTGGGAGCGGAGGCGCAGGCCGAGGCCCGCATCCTGATGCTGTCGACGAACAACATCCTCAAGCCCTCCGACGGGCGCCCCGTGGCCATGCCGTCGCAGGACATGATCATCGGTCTGTTCCACCTGACGTCAACCCCGGACCCGTCGGTCCCGGTTGAGGTGGACGAAGCCGGCAACCCCGTGGTGCCGTACTTCTCCAGCCAGGCGGAGGCCCAGATGGCGTTCGACGCGGGCAACCTGGACCTGAACGCGACCGCGCGCATCCGCTTCTCCGACGGAACCGTGCCGCCCGAGGGCTGGGAGGCCCCCGAGGGATGGCAGCCCGGGGACGACATCATCCTCGAGACTTCCCTGGGGCGCGCGGTCTTCAACGAGCAGCTGCCCACCGACTACCCGTTCGTCAACGAGGTCGTCGGCAAGAAGCAGCTGGGCGACATCGTCAACACGCTCACCCAGCGCTACCCGAACGTGCTGGTCGCCGACTGCCTCGACGCCCTCAAGTCCGCCGGGTTCCACTGGTCGACGTGGTCGGGCATCACGATCGCCTTCTCCGACATCCAGGCGTCCCCGCGCAAGCGCGAGATCCTGGCGGGATACGAGGCGAAGGCCGCCGAGATCGTCGAGCAGTTCGAGACGGGCATCATCCTGGAGGAGACCCGCTACGAGGAACTCGTGAAGCTGTGGCTGCAGTGCACCGAGGAGGTCGCCCAGGACATGCGCGACAACTTCTCCGAGCGCAACACCGTGTACCGGATGGTGAACTCGGGGGCCCGCGGCAACTGGTCCCAGGTGCAGCAGATCGCCGGCATGCGCGGCCTCGTGTCCGACCCGAAGCAGAAGCTCATCGAGCAGCCCATCAAGGCGAACTACCGCGAGGGCCTCACCGTCCTCGAGTACTTCATCGCCACGCACGGCGCCCGTAAGGGCCTGGTCGACACGGCCCTGCGCACCGCCGAGTCCGGCTACCTCACGCGGCGCCTCGTCGACGTCTCCCAGGACGTCATCGTCCGCGAGGCCGACTGCGGCACGCGCGCGGGCCTGAAGATCCGCATCGCCCAGAAGAACGACGCCGGCCAGTGGGAGCCCTCGGAGCTCATCGAGACGACCGCCTACGCCCGCAACCTCGCCCGCGACGCGGTGAACGAGGCCGGGGAGGTCGTCATGCCGGCCGGCACCGACCTGGGCGACGACCAGCTCGCCGAGCTGGTGGCCGCCGGCGTCGGCGAGATCACGTGCCGTTCCGTGCTCACCTGCGAGTCGCAGGTCGGCACGTGCGCGGCCTGCTACGGGCGCTCCCTGGCGACCGGCAAGCAAGTGGACATCGGCGAGGCCGTCGGCATCATCGCCGCCCAGTCCATCGGCGAGCCCGGCACGCAGCTGACGATGCGCACCTTCCACACCGGTGGCGCCGCCTCCGCGGCGGACATCACGCAGGGCCTGCCCCGCGTGCAGGAGCTCTTCGAGGCGCGCGCGCCCAAGGTCGAGGCGAAGATGAACGAGGCCGCCGGCCGCGTCCACATCGACGACGAGGACCCCTCGGTGCGCCGCGTGGTGATCACCCGCGACGACGCCAAGGAGGACTTGGTCGTCGAGGTGTCGCGCCGCCAGAAGCTGCTGGTGGCCGAGGGCCAGCACATCGACGCGGGGACGCCCCTGACCGAGGGGCAGCTGGACCCCAAGGAGATCCTGCGCATCATGGGCCGCAACGTGGCCCAGAAGATGCTGGTGGACGAGGTCCAGAAGGTGTACCGCGACCAGGGCGTGGGCATCCACGCGAAGCACATCGAGGTCATCGTCCGCCAGATGCTACGCCGCGTGACCATCCTGGAGCCGGGGGACACCTCGTTCATGCCCGGCGAGCTCGTCGACCGCATGGCCTACCTGACGCAGAACCGCCGCGTCGCGGCCGAGGGCGGGCAGCCGGCCTCGGGCCGCCAGATGCTCATGGGCATCACGAAGGCGTCGCTGGCCACGGACTCGTGGCTGTCCGCCGCCTCCTTCCAGGAGACGACGAAGGTCCTCACCGAGGCCGCCATGAACGGCAAGTCGGACGCGCTGGTCGGCTTGAAGGAGAACGTGATCCTCGGCAAGCTCATCCCCGCGGGCACGGGCCTGGCCCGTTACAACGACGTCATCGTCGAGCCCACGCCGGAGGCCCTGGCCAACTCCAACTACTCGGAGGTGGACTTCCAGGACGGGCAGGTGTCCGAGGACTTCCTCGACACGCTCGGCTCGATCGATTTCGGCATGAGCTTCCACGAGTGAGCGCCTGAACGCCTGATCAGGGAACCTGGGCCCGGCCCCCGCGCGGGGGCCGGGCCCAGGCCGTCGACTGGGGGCGCTGACCGTATGCGCTCGCGCGGTCCGCCGGGGGCGCCGTCTCGCGCCGCGCGGCGCCCGTATTGCGGCATGTTTAGTGCATTGGGGTAGGCAACGGAGCATTGGGGTAGGCGAATCGCCTGCCCCAATGAGTGTTTTCCTACCCCAATGCGGCTCGCCGCGCTCGGGAGGGGCTGCGGGCCATAGCGTGTTGGCTGGTCCGTCCTGGGCTTCGTGCAGGGCCGCTGTGCGTTGCCCGTCCGGCGGCTGCCCGGAGGCAGATTGTGCGCCTCTGGTTACAGATTGTGGCTGATCGTTGGATCCGTGGCGCGCGGGCGCTTCAATGGGTGGTGGAGGGTTTCGGCACCCGGTCGCCCGGTCGTTGATCCACGTCGACGGTGACACCGCCCGGGCGGGGCCGCGATGACGAGGCGCTTCCCATTTCCTGCCATAGTGCCGTGGAGTCTGAAAGAGGAACACCTGACATGCTTTCCATCAACTGGGATGATGTGTGGAAGATGGTTGAGACGATCAAGATCCCCTTGATCGTCATCGGCGTCGCGCTGGCGCTCGCCGTCGTCGTCTCCATCGCCGTCATCAGAATGAACCGTCCCGCGCGCAAACTCACGCGGTCGACCGTGTGGGTCGCCGCCTTCGTGGCCGTCGTCGTCGCCGTCGTGTCGATGATGTACGGCGGTTTCCGCACCGTCCTCGACCTCGCCTCCGGGAAGGGGGCCCTCACCGACGCCTCGAAGGCCCAGGTGGAGGGACTGGGCAACGACATCTCCGACGAGGGGATGGTCCTGCTGAAGAACACGGACGGCGCGCTGCCCCTGCAGAAGGGGTCCGCGGTCAACGTGTGGGGGTGGGGCTCGACGAACCCCATCTACGGCGGGACGGGCTCGGGATCCCTGTCCGCCGACAACCCGACGACCTCCCTGCTGGACGGCCTGGCGAACGCGGGCTTCTCGACGAACTCCGACCTGTCGGCGCTGTACACCGGCTACCGCGCCGAGCGCCCCGAGGTCGGCATGTTCAAGGCCGACTGGTCGCTGCCCGAGCCGACCCAGGACATGTACTCCGACGACCTGCTCAGCGGCGTGAGGACCTTCTCCGACACCTCGGTCGTCGCCATCGCCCGCAGCGGCGGCGAGGGCTTCGACCTGCCCCGCGACGTCAACAAGGAGACCCGCGAGAACCCCTACTTCTCGTACACGGACAACTCCACCGAGTACACGGACTTCCAGGACGGGCAGGGCTACTTGGAGCTCACCCGCCCCGAGCGGGACATGATCGCGCTGGCCAAGCAGAACTCCGAGAAGACCATCGTCGTCGTCAACGCCGCGAACGTCTTCCAGCTCGGCGAGCTGCAGGACGACCCGGACATCGACGCGATCGTCTGGGCGATCCCGGGCGGGCAGGTGGGCTTCAACGCCCTGGGCCGCATCCTGGACGGCGAGGTCAACCCGTCGGCCAAGACCCCCGACACCTTCCCCCGGATCATCAAGGCGGGCCCCGCCGCCAACAACTTCGGCGACTTCCAGTACACGAACATGACTGAGTTCGCCCAGGAGGACCCCTTCAACAAGGGCACGTTCACCCAGCCGTCGTTCGTCAACTACACGGACTCCATCTACGTGGGCTACCGCTGGTACGAGACCGCCGCCGCTGAGGGCGTCATCGAGTACGCGAGCGAAGTCGTCTACCCCTTCGGCCACGGCCTGTCCTACACGAGTTTCACCCAGGAGATGTCGGAACTGCGGGAGAGCGCCGACGGGGTGCTGAGCGCGGAGGTGACGGTGACGAACACCGGCCAGGTCGCGGGCAAGGACGTCGTCCAGGTCTACTCGAACCCGCCCTACACCGACGGCGGCATTGAGAAGTCGGCGGCGAACCTGATCGCCTACGAGAAGACGAAGCTGCTCCAGCCCGGCGAGTCGCAGACCGTGCCGGTGGCGTGGTCGCGGGACTCCCTGGCCTCCTACGACGCCAAGGACGCCAAGGCGTACGTCCTCGAGGCGGGCGACTACCGCATCTCGATCCGGTCGAACTCCCACGAGATCCTGGCCGAGCGGTCCTTCCCTGTGGCGGAGACCACCGTCTACGACTCCGCGGAGGACACCCACGACGGCGACCTCGTTGTCGCGACGAACCACTTCGACGACGCCGCCGGCGATGTCGCGTACCTGTCGCGCGCCGGGCACTTCGCCAACCTCGCCGAGGCGACGGCCGCCCCCACCGGCTTCGAGATGTCCGCCGAGCACAAGGCCGCGTTCCTGGCCACGTCGAACTACGACCCTGACTCCGACGAGGCGGGCCTGTCGGTGCGCCGCCCGACGACGGACGCCCGCAACGGCTTGGTGCTGGGGGACCTGCACGGGCTCGCCTACGACGACCCGAAGTGGGACCAGTTGCTCGACCAGCTCTCGGTCGATGACATGAACTCCCTGATCTCCAAGGGAGGCTACGGCTCCCCGGCGGTGTCATCGGTGGGCAAACTGCGCGTTTCCGACGTGGACGGTCCCGCCTCGTTGAACAACAACTTCACGGGCGTGGGGTCCATCGGCCTGCCGTCGGCCGTGTCGGTCGCGGCGACCTTCAACAAGGAGCTGGCGCGCTCCTTCGGCGACGCCATCGGCACCATGGCGCACGACATGCAGGTCTCGGGCTGGTACGCGCCCGCGACGAACACCCACCGCTACGCCTACGCGGGCCGCAACTTCGAGTACTTCTCGGAGGACCCGCTGCTGGCCGGAGCGCAGGTCGCCGAGGAGATCCAGGGCGCCCAGGCCAAGGGCGTGTACGCCTTCATCAAGCACTTCGCCCTCAACGACCAGGAGACCAACCGCACGCACATGCTGGCGACCTGGACGAACGAGCAGGCCCTGCGCGAGGTGTACCTGAGGCCCTTCGAGATCGGCGTCAAGCAGGGCGGGGCGCACGCCGTGATGAGCGCCTTCAACTACATCGGCACCACCTACGCCGGCGCCCACCCGGAGTTGCTCAACACGGTGCTCCGCCAGGAATGGGGCTTCCAGGGCATGGTCCTCACCGACTACTTCGCCGGGTACGGGTACCAGAACGCCGACCAGATCGTGCGCAACGGTGGCGACTTCATGCTCGCCACGCTCGACATCGACATCGCGAAGGTCAACACCCAGTCCGACGCGGGGCTGGCCCAGATGCGCCGCGCCTCGCACAACATCCTCTACACGGTGGCGAACTCGTGGATGTACGAGAACGGGCAGCCCGAGGTGGAGCGCAACACGTGGGAGTACATCACGTGGGTGGTCGCCGGAGCGCTGATCCTGGCGCTGCTGGGCCTGGAGGTGGTGGCCCTCCGCCGCTACCGGGCGCGCGCTGCAGTAGGAGCGGAGTCCGCGCCGCCCACCCGCGACACGGACGACGGGGACGGGACGCGAGGCGGTGGCGCCGAGTAGGCGACCCGCAGCGGCCGCATTGGGGTAGGTAACCGCCTATTGGGGTAGGGAACCACGCATTGGGGTAGGCGGATTGCCTGCCCCAATGCCCCGTTGCCTGCCCCAATGCCCCGTTGCCTGCCCCAATGGGAGAACCCGGGGCCCGCGGGCGGCAGCCTGCGGGCCCCGCGCATTCCGCCCTGATCCCTGTTATGGGTATTGCGTTCCGTTCTGGGCGTTGTGGCCGGTTTGGTGGTCCAAAACGCGTCTGAGTCTGCCCGATTCCGCCCGGATTTGGCCAAAACCGTCGAACCCAGACGCATTTCGGACCAACTCGTCACTGAACCCGCCTCAGCGATGGCGGGAACTGGTATTACCCGCGGCCCATGCCCGGATCGCGTGACCCCCAGCCCCGGGCCGCGCAGCCCGGCCCCCGCCTCGTGCGCTGAGGGCGAGAGCACACGGAGAACCTTTGACGGGTAAGCGGCCAGCGCCGTATCCTAGAGGGCGGTTCCCGCGCCTGCGGGTTCCCTGTGCCGGCCCCGCGCTGGCAGCGGGCTCCGTCCGTCGGAGCTCCGGGCGTCATCCTCTGACCCGGCCACGGCCCCGTCATCATGGCGCACCGGCCCCTGACGGACTTCCGTGCGCCCGAAGGGGGGATCGCAGTCGCGGCAGACTCACCACCAGTGCCCCGCCAAGGGGCCTCCGACGGAAAGAAACTGGAGTCCCAGTGCCTACCATTCAGCAGCTCGTCCGCAAGGGGCGTGTGTCGAAGCGCGCGAAGGTGAAGACCCGCGCGCTCAAGGGGTCGCCCCAGCGCCGCGGCGTGTGCACCCGCGTGTACACGACCACCCCCAAGAAGCCGAACTCGGCCCTGCGAAAGGTCGCCCGCGTGCGCCTGTCGTCGGGCGTCGAGGTCACCGCCTACATCCCCGGCGAGGGCCACAACCTGCAGGAGCACTCGATCGTGCTCGTGCGCGGTGGCCGCGTCAGGGACCTCCCGGGCGTGCGCTACCGCATCGTCCGCGGTTCGCTGGACACCCAGGGCGTGCGCGGCCGCCAGCAGGCCCGCTCCCGCTACGGCGCGAAGAAGGAGAAGAAGTAATGCCCCGTAAAGGCCCCGCTCCCAAGCGCCCCCTGGTCGACGACCCGGTTTACGGCTCCAAGGTGGTCACCCAGCTGGTGAACCGCGTCCTGCTCGACGGGAAGAAGACCGTCGCCGAGCGCATCGTCTACGGCGCGCTCGAGTCCGTGCGCGAGCGCACCGAGCAGGAGCCCGTCTCCGTGCTCAAGCGCGCCCTCGACAACATCCGCCCCGCCCTGGAGGTCCGCTCCCGCCGCGTCGGCGGCGCCACCTACCAGGTCCCCGTCGAGGTCCGCCCCGCCCGCGCCACGACGCTCGCCCTGCGCTGGCTGGTCGACTTCTCCCGGCAGCGCCGCGAGAAGACCATGACCGAGCGCCTCGCCAACGAGATCCTCGACGCCTCCAACGGCCTGGGGGCCGCTGTCAAGCGCCGCGAGGACATGCACAAGATGGCCGAGTCCAACCGCGCGTTCGCGCACTACCGCTGGTGAACCACCGACGGGGCCGGAGCTGACCGGCCCCGTCGCTGGCGCCAGCGCCATCGTCACCCATAACTTCGAACGAAGGAACTGCACTCGTGGCACTAGAGGTGCTGACGGATCTCAAGAAGGTCCGCAACATTGGCATCATGGCTCACATCGATGCCGGCAAGACGACCGTGACGGAGCGAATCCTGTTCTACACGGGCATCAACTACAAGATCGGCGAGACGCACGACGGCGCCTCGACGACCGACTGGATGGAACAGGAGAAGGAGCGCGGCATCACGATCACCTCTGCCGCCGTCACCTCCTTCTGGAACGGCAACCAGATCAACATCATCGACACCCCCGGCCACGTCGACTTCACGGTCGAGGTGGAGCGCTCCCTGCGCGTCCTGGACGGCGCCGTCGCGGTCTTCGACGGCAAGGAGGGCGTTGAGCCCCAGTCCGAGACCGTGTGGCGCCAGGCCGACAAGTACGAGGTCCCCCGCATCTGCTTCATCAACAAGATGGACAAGATGGGCGCCGACTTCTACTTCTCGGTCTCCACCATCAAGGACCGCCTCCACGCGACCCCCATCGTCATGCAGCTGCCCATGGGCGCCGAGTCCGATTTCGTCGGGAACATCGACCTCGTCACCATGGAGGCCCTGACCTACCCGGCCAAGGACGACAAGGGCAATGACACCCTCGGCGCCCTGGTCGTGCGCGGCCCGATCCCCGAGGAGTACCAGGAGAAGGCGGAGGAGTACCGCGAGGCGCTCGTCGAGGCCGCCGCCGAGGGCACTGACGAGCTCACCGAGCTCTACCTGGAGAACGGCGAGCTGACCGTCGAGCAGATCAAGGAGGGCATCCGCGCCCTGACGGTCGCCGGCCGGGCCTTCCCCGTCTACTGCGGCACGGCGCTGCGCAACATGGGCGTCCAGCCCGTGCTCGACGCGGTCATCGACTTCCTGCCGTCCCCCCTCGACATCGGCGAGGTCCGCGGCTTCAAGCCCGGAAGCGACACCGAAGAGGAGACGGAGTCCCGCAAGCCCTCCGAGTCCGAGCCCTTCGCGGCCCTGGCCTTCAAGATCGCGGCCCACCCGTTCTACGGCAAGCTCACCTTCGTGCGCGTCTACTCGGGCAAGGTCGACGCCGGCGCCCAGGTGATGAACTCGACGAAGGGCAAGAAGGAGCGCATCGGGAAGATCTTCCAGATGCACTCCAACAAGGAGAACCCCGTCGACCAGGCGCACGCCGGCCACATCTACGCCGTCATCGGCCTCAAGGACACGACGACCGGCGATACGCTGTGCGCCATGGACAAGCCGATCGTCCTGGAGTCCATGACCTTCCCGGCCCCCGTCATCCAGGTCGCCGTCGAGCCCAAGTCGAAGGCCGACCAGGAGAAGATGGGCGTGGCCATCCAGAAGCTCGCCGAGGAGGACCCGACCTTCACCGTCGAGCTGGACCCGGAGACCGGCCAGACCATCATCGGCGGCATGGGCGAGCTGCACCTCGACATCATCGTGGACCGCATGCGCCGCGAGTTCAAGGTCGAGGCGAACGTCGGCAACCCGATGGTCGCCTACCGCGAGACCATCCGCAAGAAGGTCGACAAGTACGAGTACACGCACAAGAAGCAGACCGGCGGCTCCGGTCAGTTCGCGCGCGTCATCATCGCGCTCGAGCCGCTTCCGGCGGGTTCCGAGGAGGAGTACGAGTTCGAGGACAAGGTCACCGGTGGCCGCGTCCCCCGCGAGTACATCCCGTCGGTCGACCACGGCATCCGCGACGCCATGCAGTCGGGCGTGCTCGCGGGCTACCCGATGGTGGACATCAAGGCCACGCTGCTCGACGGTGCCTACCACGAGGTCGACTCCTCTGAGATGGCGTTCAAGGTGGCCGGCTCCATGGCCCTGAAGGAGGCCGCCAAGAAGGCGAGCCCCACGCTGCTCGAGCCGATCATGGCCGTCGAGGTCCGCACGCCCGAGGAGTACATGGGCGACGTCATCGGCGACCTCAACTCCCGCCGCGGCGCGATCTCGTCGATGGACGAGCAGCACGGCGTCCGCGTCGTCAAGGCGCAGGTGCCGCTGTCCGAGATGTTCGGCTACGTCGGCGACCTGCGCTCCAAGACGCAGGGCCGTGCCGTCTACTCCATGGAGTTCGACAGCTACGCCGAGGTCCCGCGCGCTGTCGCGGAAGAGGTCATCGGCAAATCTCGGGGCAACTGAGTCCCACCGGGGGCCGCTTCGGGCTGGGCGCGCACAGTGACCCAGCCCAAGCGAGCCGCCTCACACACAAGTAAAACCCAGTAGGTCTCATGCCCCCTTGGTGTTAGAGTGACACCTAGCCGTAGGCTGAGAACATCTACCCGAGTCCAGGAGGACACAAGTGGCGAAGGCCAAGTTTGAGCGCACCAAGCCGCACGTCAACATCGGCACGATCGGTCACGTCGACCACGGCAAGACGACGCTGACGGCAGCCATCACGAAGGTGCTGCACGACAAGTACCCCGAACTCAACGAGTTCACCCCCTTCGACCAGGTCGACAACGCCCCCGAGGAGCGCGACCGCGGCATCACCATCAACGTCTCCCACGTTGAGTACCAGACCGAGGCGCGCCACTACGCGCACGTCGATGCCCCCGGCCACGCCGACTACGTCAAGAACATGATCACGGGCGCCGCCCAGATGGACGGCGCGATCCTGGTCGTCGCCGCCACTGACGGCCCCATGGCCCAGACCCGCGAGCACGTCCTGCTCGCCCGCCAGGTGGGCGTCCCCACGATCCTCATCGCCCTGAACAAGGCCGACATGGTCGACGACGAGGAGATGCTCGAGCTGGTCGAGGAGGAGTGCCGCGACCTGCTGGAGTCCCAGGACTTCGACCGCGACGCCCCGATCATCCAGGTCTCCGCCCTCAAGGCCCTCGAGGGCGACCCCGAGTGGACCAAGAAGATCGAAGAGCTCATGGAGGCTGTGGACACTTACATCCCCACGCCCGAGCGCGACATGGACAAGCCCTTCCTCATGCCCATCGAGGACGTCTTCACGATCACCGGTCGCGGCACCGTCGTCACCGGCCGTGTGGAGCGCGGCAAGCTGCCCATCAACTCCGAGGTCGAGATCCTCGGCATCCGCGAGCCGCAGAAGACCACGGTCACCGGCATCGAGATGTTCCACAAGTCGATGGACGAGGCGTGGGCCGGCGAGAACTGCGGCCTGCTGCTGCGCGGCACCAAGCGCGACGAGGTCGAGCGCGGCCAGGTCGTGGCCGTTCCCGGCTCCATCACGCCCCACACCGAGTTCAAGGGCCAGGTCTACATCCTCAAGAAGGAGGAGGGCGGCCGCCACAACCCGTTCTTCTCGAACTACCGCCCGCAGTTCTACTTCCGCACCACGGACGTGACCGGCGTCATCACCCTCCCCGAGGGCACCGACATGGTCATGCCCGGTGACACCACCGAGATCACCGTCGAGCTGATCCAGCCGATCGCCATGGAGCCGGGCCTCGGCTTCGCGATCCGCGAGGGCGGCCGCACGGTCGGCTCCGGCCGGGTCACCGAGATCCTCAAGTGAGCCCACTGCGGGCCTACTCGGATCCTGTTCGCTGAACCAGCGGCTCGCACTGCCCCGCCACCCAGTGGCGGGGCAGTGCCGTACCCGGGAGCCGGGGCCGCTAGGGTCTCGCGTGGCGCTTCCGCAGATGACAGGCACCTTGTGCGGTAATCATCACAGTTGACGACACGCCCGAGTGCGGGGTAGAGTGGTTCGCGGTTCGCAGGGGTTCGCCTTGCGGGCCGCGCCACTCTGTCGGTGGTTTCACATGCGAGAGCGCCAGCACGGTTTGTCCTCGTGGGTGGAACTCTGACAGAATGGCACGGTTGCCCCAGCGACTCTGGGGTGGTCCGCGCGCGCCATCGCGCCCGGACCGGGCATTATGCCCAAGATCTTTGGACACGACGCCGGACAGCCGCGGCCCCCCGCGGAATGACCCGTGCGACACGCCCGGGTGCGTGTACCGGCGCCGAATCTGTACGAGAAGAGGTAGGACGGCATGGCGGGACAGAAGATCCGCATCCGGCTCAAGTCGTATGACCACGAGGTCATCGACAGCTCCGCGCGCAAGATCGTGGAGACCGTACAGCGTGCGGGCGCCACAGTCGTGGGCCCGGTGCCGCTGCCGACCGAGAAGAACGTTTTCGTCGTTATCCGGTCGCCCCACAAGTACAAGGACAGCCGCGAGCACTTTGAAATGCGCACGCACAAGCGGCTCATCGACATCATCGACCCGACTCCCAAGGCCGTCGACTCGCTCATGCGCATCGATCTGCCCGCGGACGTCAACATCGAGATCAAGCTCTGAGGACTTCTGCAATGACTAACAAAAAGCAGCACGCTGCCGCGCCGATCCAGGCGCTGCTCGGCCGCAAGATCGGCATGACCCAGGTCTGGGACGCCGACGGCCGCCTCGTGCCCCTGACTGTCGTGCAGGTCGGCACCAACGTCGTCACCCAGGTACGCACCGAGGAGGTCGACGGCTACTCCGCCATCCAGCTTGGTTTCGGCGAGATCGACCCCCGCAAGGTCACCAAGCCCCTGCAGGGCCACTTCGCCAAGGCTGGCGTCGCCCCCCGCCGCCACCTCGCCGAGGTGCGCACCTCCGAGCACGACTCCTACGAGGTCGGCCAGGAGCTCGACGCCTCCACCTTCGAGGCGGGCCAGAGCGTGGACGTCTCCGGCAACACCAAGGGCAAGGGCTTCGCGGGTGTGATGAAGCGCCACGGCTTCGCCGGCGTCTCCGCCTCCCACGGCGCCCACCGCAACCACCGCAAGCCGGGCTCCATCGGCGCGTGCGCCACCCCCGGCCGCATCTTCAAGGGCCTGCGCATGGCCGGCCGCATGGGCGGCAACCGCCGTACTGTCCAGAACCTGCGTATCCAGGCCGTCGACACCGAGAAGGGCCTGCTGCTCATCAGTGGCGCCATCCCCGGCCCCAAGAACGGCGTCGTCCTGGTTCGCTCCGCTGTGAAGGGTGCGTGATCATGTCTGAGGTTCGCTCCGTCGACGTCCTCGACCTCGAGGGCAAGAAGGCCGCCACCGTCGACCTCCCCGCCGAGATCTTCGACGTCCCCACCAACATCCCACTCATGCACCAGGTCGTCGTGGCCCAGCTGGCCGCCGCCCGCCAGGGCACCCACTCCACGAAGACCCGCGGGCAGGTCTCCGGCGGCGGTAGGAAGCCGTTCCGCCAGAAGGGCACCGGCAACGCCCGCCAGGGCTCCATCCGCGCCCCCCAGTTCACCGGCGGCGGCGTCGTCCACGGCCCCAAGCCCCGCGACTACGAGCAGCGCACCCCCAAGAAGATGAAGCGCGGCGCCCTGCGCTCGGCCCTGTCCGACCGCGCCCGCGCCGACCGCATCCACGTCGTCACCGCGCTCTTCGAGGGCGACAAGCCCTCCACGAAGGCCGCGCTGGCCTCGCTGCGCGCCATCGTCGACGACCGCCAGGCGCTCGTCGTCCTCGAGCGCGGCGACCAGCTGACCGCGCTGTCCCTGCGCAACGTCCCCGAGGTCCACGTCCTGTGGGTCGACCAGTTGAACACCTACGACGTCCTGGACGCCGACGACATCGTGTTCACCCAGGCCGCCCTGGAGTCCTTCCTCGGCACCAAGGAGGAGACCAAGTGAGCACGATCGAACCGGGCAAGAACCCCCGCGACATCATCTTCAAGCCCGTCACCACGGAGAAGTCGCTGGCCCTGATGGACCAGGGCAAGTACACCTTCGAGGTCGACCCCCGCGCGAACAAGACCGAGATCAAGATCGCCATCGAGCGCATCTTCGGCGTGAAGATCGGTTCCATCGCCACCCAGAACCGCAAGGGCAAGACCTACCGCACCCGAGGCGGGATCGGTAAGCGCAAGGACGTCAAGCGTGCCATCGTCACCGTGCGCGAGGGCACCATCGACATCTTCGGCGATCAGGCCTGAGAACCGGAGAAGGACTGAGAAACATGGGAATCCGCAATTACAAGCCCACGACTCCGGGTCGGCGCTTCTCCAGCGTCTCCGACTTCGTCGAGATCACCCGGGACACCCCCGAGAAGTCGCTGGTGCGCCCCCTGCACAAGACCGGCGGCCGTAACAACAGCGGCCGTGTGACCTCGCGCCACCGCGGCGGCGGCCACAAGCGCCAGTACCGGGTCATCGACTTCCGCCGGTCCGACAAGGACGGCGTGCCGGCGAAGGTCGCGCACATCGAGTACGACCCCAACCGCACCGCCCGCATCGCGCTGCTGCACTACGCCGACGGCACCAAGCGCTACATCCTGGCCCCCGCCGGGCTCAAGCAGGGCGACCGCATCGAGGCCGGCCCGTCGGCCGACATCAAGCCCGGCAACAGCCTGCAGCTGCGCAACATCCCCCTGGGCACCGTCGTGCACGCCGTCGAACTCTACCCCGGCGGCGGCGCCAAGATCGCCCGCAGCGCCGGAACCTCCGTCCAGCTGGTCGCCAAGGAAGGGCGCTTCGCCCAGCTGCGCATGCCCTCGGGCGAGATCCGCAACGTCGAGGCCACCTGCCGCGCCACCATCGGCGAGGTCGGCAACGCCGAGCAGTCGAACATCAACTGGGGCAAGGCCGGCCGTATGCGCTGGAAGGGCAAGCGCCCGCACGTGCGCGGCGTCGTCATGAACCCGGTGGACCACCCGCACGGCGGCGGCGAGGGCCGCACCTCCGGCGGACGCCACCCGGTGTCGCCGTGGGGCAAGCCCGAGGGCCGCACCCGCCGTCCGAAGAAGGCGTCGGACCGCCTGATCGTCCGCCGCCGCAAGACCGGCAAGAACCGCTGAGTAGGAGTCGATTGAAATGCCGCGTAGTTTGAAGAAGGGCCCGTTCGTCGACGACCACCTGCTCAAGAAGGTCGACGCCGCGAACGAGTCCGGTTCTAAGGCCGTCATCAAGACCTGGTCGCGCCGCTCGGTCATCACCCCGGACTTCCTGGGCCTGACCATCGCCGTCCACGACGGCCGCAAGCACGTGCCCGTTTTCGTCACCGAGTCGATGGTGGGCCACAAGCTGGGCGAGTTCGCTCCCACGCGCACTTTCCGCAGCCACGACAAGGACGACCGCAAGGGACGTCGGCGCTGAGCCGGCCCGAGGAAGAAGAGGCAGATACATGGAAGCCAAGGCGCAGGCGCGCTACATCCGCGTCACGCCCCAGAAGTCCCGCCGAGTCGTGAACGAGGTTCGCGGCAAGCGAGCGCTGGAGGCCGCCGACATTCTGCGGTTCGCCCCGCAGGCCGTCGCCACCGATGTCCGCAAGGTGCTCATGAGCGCCATCGCCAACTCCCGGGTCAAGGCCGAGAACGCCGGCGAGACCTTCAACGAGGCGGACCTGCTGGTGCTGGAGGCGTACGTGGACGAGGGGCCGACCATGAAGCGGATCCGCCCCCGCGCCCAGGGGCGCGCGGGACGCATCCTCAAGCGCACATCCCACATCACCATCGTGGTGGGGACCAAGGAAGACAAGAAGAAGGGAGACCGCTGAGATGGGCCAGAAGGTCAACCCCACCGGGTTCCGTCTGGGAATCACCACCGACCACCGGTCCCGCTGGTTCTCCGACTCCACCACCAAGGGGCAGCGCTACTCGGACTACGTCGCCGAGGACGTCGCCATCCGCAAGGCGCTCACCGACAACCTCGAGCGCGCCGGAATCGCCAAGGTCGACATCGAGCGCACCCGCGACCGCGTGCGCGTCGACCTGCACACCGCCCGCCCGGGCATCGTCATCGGGCGCCGCGGCGCGGAGGCCGACCGCCTGCGCCAGTCGCTGGAGAAGCTGACCGGCAAGCAGGTCCAGCTCAACATCCTCGAGGTCAAGAACCCCGACCTCGACGCGCAGCTGGTCGCCCAGGGGATCGCCGAGCAGCTGGCTGCCCGCGTCTCGTTCCGCCGCGCCATGCGCAAGGGCATCCAGTCCGCCCAGCGCGCCGGCGCCAAGGGCATCCGCGTGCAGGTCTCGGGCCGCCTGGGCGGCGCCGAGATGAGCCGCTCGGAGTTCTACCGCGAGGGCCGCGTGCCCCTGCACACCCTGCGCGCCAACATCGACTACGGATTCCACGAGGCCCGCACGACCTTCGGTCGAATCGGCGTCAAGGTGTGGATCTACAAGGGCGACATCACCGAGCGCGAGTTCGCGCGCCAGCAGGCCGAGCAGGGCGGACGCGGCGGTCGCCGCGACGGCCGTCGCGGAGGCCCCCGCCGCGGTGGGCGCCCCAACCAGGAGACCGCTTCGCAGCAGGCCCCCCGTGAGGCCGAGGCCCCCGGCGCCGCTGCGACCAAGACCGGATCGGAGGCCTGAGCCCGATGCTCATTCCCCGTCGGACTAAGTACCGCAAGCAGCACCGCCCGCACCGCACCGGCTTCGCCACGGGCGGCACCGAACTGGCGTTCGGAGACTACGGCATCCAGGCACTGGAGGGCGCGTACATCACCAACCGCCAGATCGAGGCGGCGCGTATCGCCGTGACCCGCCACATCAAGCGCGGCGGCAAGGTCTGGATCAACATCTTCCCGGACCGCCCGTTGACCAAGAAGCCCGCCGAGACCCGCATGGGCTCGGGCAAGGGCGCCCCCGAGTGGTGGGTCGCCCCCGTCAAGCCGGGACGAATCCTGTTCGAGCTGTCCGGCGTCCCCGAGGAACTCGCCCGCGAGGCCCTCAGCCGCGCGCAGCACAAGCTTCCGATCAAGAGCCGCTTCGTGGTTCGTGAGGGTGGTGACATCTGATGGCAGAAAAGGGTTTGACCACCGCTGACCTCGATGCGATGGACGACGCGCAGCTGTCCAAGGAGCTCGAGAAGGCGAAGGCCGAGCTGTTCAACCTGCGTTTCGCGCAGGCCGTCGGCAACCTCGAGGACCACGGGCGCATGAAGACCGTGCGCCGGGACATCGCCCGCATCTACACCATCGCGCGTGAGCGGGAGCTCGGCTACCGCACCGCCCCTAGCACTGAGGAGTGAGCCTGATGGCAGAAACCACCGCTCGCAATGAGCGAAAGGTCCGTCGCGGCTACGTCGTCAGCGACAAGATGGACAAGACCGTTGTCGTGCGAATCGAGGACCGCGTCAAGCACGCCCTCTACGGCAAGGTCATGCGCAAGAACACCAAGGTCAAGGTTCACGACGAGCACAACGAGTGCGGTGTCGGCGATCTCGTCCTCATCATGGAGACCCGTCCGCTGTCGGCCACCAAGCGCTGGCGCGTCGTGGAGATCCTCGAAAAGGCGAAGTGACCTTCGCTCACAGACCGAAATCCGTTCGGCAAGGCTCGACCGGCCACAACCGGGAGAGAACCGGCACGACGACAGGAGTCAATAGAAAATGATCCAGCAGGAGTCGCGACTGAAGGTCGCCGACAACACAGGGGCCAAGGAGATCCTGACCATCCGTGTTCTCGGCGGCTCGGGTCGGCGCTACGCGGGCATCGGCGACACGATCGTCGCAACCGTGAAGGACGCCATCCCCGGCGGCAACGTCAAGAAGGGCGAGGTCGTCAAGGCGGTGGTCGTGCGCACGCGCAAGGAGATCCGCCGCACCGACGGTTCCTACATCCGCTTCGACGAGAACGCGGCCGTCATCATCAACAACAACGGCGATCCGCGCGGAACCCGCATCTTCGGCCCCGTGGGCCGGGAGCTGCGCGATAAGAAGTTCATGCGCATCGTCTCCCTCGCACAGGAGGTGATCTGATCCATGGCCGCGAAGATCCGCAAGGGCGACCTGGTGGAGGTCGTCCGAGGACGCACCTCCGACGAGAAGGCCCTGGCCAAGCGCAACGAGCGCCGCGCCGCCGAGGGGCTCGAGCCCCTCAAGCCCGGCGACAAGGGCAAGCAGGGGCGCGTCATCAAGGTGTTCCCCGCCGAGCAGAAGGTCCTGGTCGAGGGCGTCAACCTCAAGACGCGCCACGTCCGCCAGGGGCAGACACAGGGCTCGGCCGGCGGCATTGAGACCGTCGAGGCGCCGATCTCCCTGTCGAAGGTCGCCCTGGTCGACCCCGACACCAAGAAGCGCGTGCGCGTCGGTTTCCGCGAGGACACCGTCGAGCGCGACGGCCGGACCCGCACGGTCCGCGTCCGCGTGACCCGCGGCGGCGCCAAGCGCGGTATCGAGCAGGGCAAGGAGATCTGAGCATGGCCCCGCGTCTGAAAGAGAAGTACGCCTCCGAGATCCGTGAGGCTCTGCGCGCCGAGTTCAAGCACGAGAACATCATGCAGGTCGGTGGGCTGAAGAAAATCGTCGTCAACATGGGCGTCGGCGAGGCCGCGCGCGATTCCAAGGCGCTGGAGGGCGCGATCCGCGACCTCACCGCGATCACGGGGCAGAAGCCCGTGACGACCCGCGCCAAGAAGTCCATCGCCCAGTTCAAGCTGCGCGAGGGCCAGGCTATCGGCGCGCACGTGACCCTGCGCGGCGACCGCATGTGGGAGTTCCTCGACCGGCTCCTCGCGACGGCACTGCCCCGTATCCGCGACTTCCGCGGGCTCTCGCCCAAGCAGTTCGACGGGCACGGCAACTACACCTTCGGCCTCACGGAGCAGTCGATGTTCCACGAGATCGACCAGGACTCGATCGACCGGGTGCGCGGCATGGACATCACGGTTGTCACCTCGGCCACCACCGACGAGGAGGGGCGCGCTCTGCTCCGCCACCTCGGCTTCCCGTTCAAGGAGGACTGACCCATGGCCAAGACGTCCCTCAAGGTCAAGGCCGCGCGCAAGCCGAAGTTCGGCGTGCGCGCCTACACCAGGTGCAACCGTTGCGGTCGTCCGCACTCGGTGTACCGCAAGTTCGGACTGTGCCGCGTGTGCCTGCGCGAGCTCGCCCTGCGCGGCGAGCTGCCCGGCGTCACCAAGAGCAGCTGGTAATACGAACGTCGCAGGTCCCGGTGCGCCGGAGAAACCGCGACGAGGAAGGGGAGTACAACCCCATGACAATGACAGACCCGATCGCAGACATGCTCACGCGTCTGCGCAACGCGAACCGCGCGCACCACGACTCGGTCTCCATGCCGTACTCGAAGCTCAAGAACGCGATCGCGGACATCCTGGTCGAGGAGGGCTACATCGCCTCGACCGCCGTCGAGGACGCCCGGGTGGGCAAGACCCTGACGATCTCCCTGAAGTACGGCTCGCACCGCGAGGCCGCCATCCAGGGCCTGCAGCGCGTTTCCAAGCCCGGTCTGCGCGTGTACGCCAAGTCCACCAACCTGCCCAAGGTCCGCGGCGGCCTGGGCGTGGCGATCCTGTCCACGTCCTCCGGCCTGCTCACCGACCGCCAGGCGGCCGAGAAGGGCGTGGGCGGGGAAGTCCTCGCCTACGTCTGGTGAGGAGGAGGCTGAACAATGTCGCGAATTGGTAAGAACCCCATCGCAATCCCCGCGGGCGTCGACGTCGCGATCGACGGCCAGAAGGTCACGGTCAAGGGGCCCAAGGGCACCCTCAGCCATGTCGTGGCCGAGCCGATCACCGCGAAGGTGGACGGCGGCCAGGTCGTCGTGTCCCGTCCCAACGACGAGCGCACCGCGCGCTCGCTGCACGGGCTGTCCCGCACCCTGATCGCCAACATGATCATCGGCGTCACCGAGGGCTACAAGAAGCAGCTGGAGATCACCGGCACCGGCTACCGCGTCGTGGCCAAGGGCAAGGACCTCGAGTTCTCCCTCGGCTTCTCGCACACGATCACCGTCACCCCGCCCGACGGCATCGAGTTCACGATCGAGCCGAGGTCCCAGACGCTGTTCACGGTGTCCGGCATCGACAAGCAGCTCGTCGGCGAGACCGCCGCCCGCATCCGCAAGCTGAAGAAGCCGGAGCCCTACAAGGGCAAGGGCATCCACTACGTGGGCGAGACCATCCGTCGCAAGGTCGGAAAGGCTGGTAAGTGATGGCTTACTCGATCAAGGGCAAGGGCAAGGCCGTCGCGCGCAAGCGCCGCCACCTGCGCCTCCGCAAGAAGATCAACGGCACGCCCGAGCGCCCCCGCATGGTCGTCACCCGCTCCAACCGCCATATGGTGGTGCAGGTGATCGACGACACCATCGGCCACACCCTGGTGTCCGCCTCGGACATCGAGGCCGATATCGCCGTTGCCGGTGGCACCAAGACCGAGCGGGCCCGCAAGGTCGGCGCGGCCGTCGCCGAGCGGGCGAAGGCCGCGGGGATCAGCGCCGTCGTCTTCGACCGCGGTGGCAACAAGTACTTCGGCCGTGTCGCGGCCGTCGCCGAGGCCGCCCGCGAGGGCGGACTCGAGCTGTGAACGGGCCGAAAGAAAGAGAGATCATCTGATGGCTGCACAGCAGCGAGACAGGAACGGTCAGGCCGGCGACGGCGACCGCCGTGAGCGCCGCTCGGGTCGTTCGGACCGCGACGGGCGCCGCAACAACGAGAACAAGAACGAGTACATCGAGCGCGTCGTCACCATCAACCGCGTCTCCAAGGTCGTCAAGGGCGGGCGCCGCTTCTCCTTCACGGCCCTGGTCGTGGTCGGCGACGGCGAGGGCACAGTGGGCGTCGGCTACGGGAAGGCCAAGGAGGTCCCCCAGGCCATCTCGAAGGGCGTCGAGGAGGCGAAGAAGAACTTCTTCCGCGTCCCGATGATCCGGCGGACCATCACCCACCTCGTCGAGGGGCGCGACACCGCGGGCATCGTCCTGCTGCGCCCCGCCGCCCCCGGCACCGGCGTCATCGCCGGCGGCCCGGTGCGCGCCGTCCTGGAGGCGGCCGGCGTCCACGACGTGCTCACCAAGTCCCTCGGCTCCTCCAACGCCATCAACATCGTGCACGCGACCGTTGATGCCCTCAAGCGGCTCGAGCAGCCCGAGGCCGTCGCGGCCCGCCGCGGCCTGCCCCTCGAGCGCGTCGCGCCCGCCTCGATGCTCCGCGCCCGCGCGGAGGGCGAGGCCGACAAGCGGGCGGCCAAGGAGGCGGCGGAGAACGCCAGCGCCGTTGCAGGGGAGGCCAAGTGATGGCGAAGAAGATCAAAATCACACAGGTGAAGTCGTCTGCCCACTCCAGGCAGAACATGAAGGACACGCTGCGCACCCTCGGGCTGCGCAAGATCGGCCAGAGTGTCGTGCGCGAGGAGTCGGACGCCGTTCTGGGCGCCATCCGCACCGTGCGCCACCTGGTGACCGCTGAGGAGGTCGACTGACAATGGCGGACTCCACGAAGAAGGACGCGCAGATCGTCAAGCTGCACCACCTGCGCCCCGCGCCCGGCGCCAAGACCGCCAAGACCCGTGTGGGCCGCGGCGAGGGCTCCAAGGGCAAGACCGCAGGCCGCGGCACCAAGGGCACGAAGGCCCGCTACCAGGTCGCGGCCGGTTTCGAGGGCGGGCAGATGCCGATCCACATGCGCCTGCCCAAGCTCCGCGGCTTCAAGAACCCGTTCCGGGTCGAGTACCAGGTCGTCAACGTCGGCAAGCTCGGGGAGCTCTTCCCCGAGGGCGGCAAGGTGACGGTCGAGGACCTGGTCGCCAAGCACGCGGTCCGGGACTCCGCGCCCGTGAAGGTCCTGGGCGGAGGCGAGTTGAGCGTGAAACTCGAGGTCGAGGCCGACTCCTGGTCGTCATCGGCCGAGGCGAAGATCACGGCAGCGGGCGGGACCATTTCCGCGCGCTGAAGCCGACGGGGGCGGTCCGGAGTCCGGATCGCCCCCGTTCCGTCTGCCCGACCAGCGCGAACGCGCACGGGCGGACCACATTGTTACCAGCTCTCGTGCTCGGATCTCGCGCTCCCCGACCCCTGTCGGGTAAGCTGTCCGAGTCTCGGGCATCGCGCCCGCACGCCCATCACCGTAGGAGGAAGCCTTGCTCAGTGCATTCGCACAGGCGTTCCGTACCCCCGACCTTCGTCGGAAACTGCTGTTCACGCTGTTCATCATGGCCGTGTTCCGCCTGGGATCGTTCATCCCGACGCCCGGAGTCAACTCGACGGCCATCCAGGCGTGCATCGCCCAGCAGAACGAGGCGTCGCTGCTCGACCTGGTGAACATCTTCTCCGGCGGTGCCCTGCTCCAGTTGTCGGTCTTCGCCCTCGGCATCATGCCGTACATCACCGCTTCGATCATCATCCAGTTGCTGCGGGTCGTGATCCCGCGCTTCGACGACCTCCACAAGGAGGGCCAGTCCGGGCAGGCCAAGCTCACCCAGTACACCCGCTACCTCACGATCTTCCTGGGCGTCCTCCAGTCCACGACCACGATCTCCCTCGCCCGCTCCGGGCAGCTCTTCGCGGGCTGCAACCAGGAGGTCATCAAGGACCGCTCGGTGCTGACCTTCCTCATGATGATCGTCGTCATGATGGCGGGCACGGGCGTCATCATGTGGCTGGGCGAGCTCGTCACCGAGAGGGGCATCGGCAACGGCATGTCCCTGCTGATCTTCACCTCCATCGCCGCCCGGCTCCCCTCGCAGATGCTCGGCATCGGGCGCGCGGGCAAGTGGGGCTCGGTCCTGGTGATCCTCGTGCTGCTGCTCGTCGTCGCACTCGCGGTCGTCTACGTCGAGCAGGCCCAGCGCCGCATCCCCGTCCAGTACGCCAAACGGATGGTCGGGCGGCGCCAGTACGGCGGCACGACCACCTACATCCCCCTCAAGATCAACATGTCGGGCGTCATCCCGGTCATCTTCGCCTCGTCGATCCTGGCGCTGCCGCCGATGGTCGCCCAGTTCGGCCAGCCGACGGACGGCTGGGTGCAGTGGATCTCCGGCCACTTCACGCAGTCCTCGGGCTTCTACCTGGCGCTGTACGCCCTCATGACGCTGTTCTTCGCGTTCTTCTACACGGCCATCACCTTCAACCCCGACGAGGTCGCCGACAACATGAAGCGCTACGGCGGCTTCATCCCGGGCTACCGGGCGGGCCGCCCGACCGCGGAGTACTTGCGCTACGTCATCAACCGCATCACCTCGGCAGGGGCGGTCTACCTGGTGATCATCGCGCTGCTGCCGTCGTTGCTGATCATCCCGCTCAACCTGGCCAGCGGCGACATGCCGTTCGGCGGAACGACCCTGCTGATCATCATCGGCGTCGGCCTGCAGACCGTCAAGGAGATCAACACGCAACTGCAGCAGCACCACTACGAAGGGTTCCTCCTATGACCGTTGTCATTCTGCTCGGCCCCCCCGGAGCCGGGAAGGGGACGCAGGCCGCGCGCATCGCGCAGCGCCTCTCCATCCCGGCCATCTCGACGGGCGACATCTTCCGCGCCAACATGGCGGAGGGCACCGAGATCGGCAAACAGGCGAAGGCGTACATGGACCGCGGCGAGTTCGTGCCGGACTCGGTGACCAACACGATGGTCCGGGCGCGCCTGGCCGCCCCCGACACCGCCGACGGCTTCCTGCTGGACGGCTACCCGCGCAGCGTCGAGCAGGCGCACACGCTGCGGGACATGCTGCTCGACCTGGGCAAGCAGATCGACGTGGTCGTCGAGATCCAGGTCGACGAGGACGAGGTCGTGGCCCGCATGCTCAAGCGCGCCCAGGAGCAGCACCGCTCGGACGACACGGAGCCCGTGATGCGCCGCCGCCTCGAGGTCTACCGCCAGCAGACGGAGCCCGTGGCCACCTACTACGTCGACCAGGACCTGTTGGAGGCCGTCGACGGCAAGGGCACCATCGACGAGGTCACCGCCCGCATCAACACGGTCCTGGACTCCGTGGCGCGGCGCTGATGGGGCGGATCGAGCTCAAGACCGCCGAGGAGCTCCGCTTCATGCGCGAGGCCGGCCTCGTCGTGGCGGGCATCCACGAGAAGCTGCGCGAGGCGGTGCGCCCGGGCGTGACCACCGCGGAGCTGGACGCCGTCAGCTCCGACGCGATCGCCGCGGCCGGGGCGGCCTCGAACTTCCTGGGCTACTACGACTACCCCGCGACCGTGTGCGTCTCGGTCAACGACGTCGTCGTGCACGGGATCCCCGGCGGCTACCGGCTGCGCGCGGGCGACCTCGTGAGCTTCGACTGCGGCGCCTGGCTGACGCGGCGGGGCAGGCAGTGGCACGGGGACGCGGCGTTCTCGGTGGTCGTGTCCGACCCGTGGATCGACGACGCGGCCTTCGCGGCGGGTGAGCGCGCGGCCGCGGAACCGGCGGGCGGCGGGCAGGACCCGGAGAGCGCGGCGCTGCGGCGCCGCCGCGAGCTGGACGCCGTGACCCGGGAGTGCCTGTGGGCGGCGCTGGCGGCGCTCGCCACCGGAAGGCGGGTGAGCGCGGTGGGCGCGGCAGTGGAGGACGTCGTCGCCGCGCGCGCCCGGGAACTCGGCTGGGAGGCCGGGATCATCGAGGAGTACACGGGCCACGGCATCGGCACGAAGATGCACATGGAGCCCGAGGTGCTCAACTTCAACGCCCGCGGCCGCAGCCCGCGCCTCAAGAAGGGCATGGTGCTGGCCGTCGAGCCGATGCTGGTCAGCGGGGGCATCGCCACGCGCACCGAGGGCGACGGGTGGACGGTGCGCACCGAGGACGGCGGGGACGCGGCCCACTGGGAGCACACGATCGCGATCGCCGAAGGGGGCGTGTGCGTGCTCACCGCCCGCGACGGCGGAGCGGCGGGGCTGGCCCCCTACGGCGTGGCGCCCATCAGCCTCGACTGACGCCGGGCCCGCTCCGGATAGAATGTGAGCGAATTAACGTGAGGTAGTCGACAGGCGGTCGACTACCAGATCACGGCGCCGATGCCGTAAGGTGGACGCTTGGGCGTGTCGCATCCGGCGGGTGCCGCCGCGCCCGCCCAGCGGCATCCGCCGCACCCTATCCGAGACATGTAGAGGACAGACGGAGGATATGGCAAAGAAAGACGGCGTCATCGAGATGGAGGGCACGGTCGTCGAGGCCCTGCCCAATGCCATGTTCCGGGTGGAGCTCAAGAACGGCCACGTGGTCCTCGGCCACATCGCGGGGAAGATGCGCCAGCACTACATCCGCATCCTGCCCGAGGACCGAGTCGTCGTCGAGCTCAGCCCCTACGACCTCTCCCGGGGCCGTATCGTCTACCGCTACAAGTGACACGACACTGACTGCCCGAGGGCAGTGGAGGTAACAACCATGAAGGTCAAGCCGAGTGTCAAGAAGATCTGTGACAAGTGCAAGGTGATTCGTCGCCACGGCAACGTCATGGTCATCTGCGACAACCCCAGGCACAAGCAGCGCCAGGGCTGAGGCCCGCTGCGACCCGCGGGGCGCCACGCCCCACAGCACCGCTCTAAGCGCCCCGCGCGGGGCGACCCCCGGTTCGGAGGCCGGGGCCGGGCCGCTCGCCCGGACCGGGCGGTGACGACCTCCGAGGAACAACTGGAGCACCACAGCAATGGCACGTATCGCCGGCGTCGACCTCCCCCGCGAGAAGCGGCTCGAGATCGCGCTCACCTACATCTACGGAGTCGGCCGCACCCGCGCCGCCGAGACCCTCGCCGCCACCGGCGTCAGCCCGGACACCCGCGTCAAGGACGCGACGGAAGAGGAACTCGTCAAGCTCCGTGACTACATCGAAGCCAACTTCAAGGTTGAGGGCGACCTCCGCCGCGAGGTTCAGGCCGACATCCGTCGCAAGATCGAGATCGGCTCCTACCAGGGCCTGCGCCACCGCCGGGGCCTGCCCGTCCACGGCCAGCGCACCAAGACCAACGCGCGCACCCGCAAGGGCCCCAAGCGCACCGTTGCAGGCAAGAAGAAGGCCAAGTAAGGCGCCGCCACCCCCCGGGTGGATGATTCCGCGACTAGAAGGAACTGAACCACAATGGCAACCAAGAACGCCCGCTCCGGCGCGGGGCGCAAGCCGCGCCGCAAGATCTCCAAGAACGTCACCCACGGCCACGCCTACATCAAGTCGACGTTCAACAACACCATCGTCTCCCTCACGGACCCCACGGGCGCCGTCGTCGCCTGGGCGTCCTCCGGCCAGGTCGGTTTCAAGGGCTCCCGCAAGTCGACGCCCTTCGCCGCCCAGCTCGCCGCCGAGGCGGCAGCGCGCCGCGCCCAGGAGCACGGCATGAAGAAGGTCGACGTCTTCGTCAAGGGCCCCGGCTCCGGCCGCGAGACCGCGATCCGCTCCCTGCAGGCCGCCGGCCTCGAGATCGGCTCGATCCAGGACGTCACGCCCCAGGCCTTCAACGGCACCCGTCCCCCCAAGCGCCGCCGCGGCTGAGCGCGACCCGCCGGGACGCCCCAAGGGGCGGTCCCCACGTCTGGATGCGCGCGCATCCACCCTCCCTGTCCCGCGCCTGCGGGAAACCAGTTCCGGTGTCATATAGCGGGCACCGGTAAGAAAGGAACAAGACGTGCTCATTGCAGAGCGACCCATCCTGACCGAAGAAAAGGTCAGCGACCTGCGCTCCCGTTTCACGCTGGAGCCCCTCGAGCCCGGCTTCGGGTACACGCTCGGCAACTCGCTGCGCCGTACCCTGCTGTCCTCGATCCCGGGCGCCGCGGTCACCTCCATCCGCATCGACGGGGTTCCCCACGAGTTCCGCACGATCGAAGGGGTGAAGGAGGATGTCGCCGAGATCATCCTCAACATCAAGCAGATCGTGCTCTCCTCGGAGAACGACGAGCCCGTCGTGATGTACCTGCGCAAGGCCGGCCCCGGCCCGGTCGTCGCGGGCGACATCACGCCGCCCGCCGGGGTCGAGATCCACAACCCCGACCTCCACCTGGCCACCCTCAACGAGAAGGGCAAGCTGGAGATCGAACTGACCGTCGAGCGCGGCCGCGGCTACGTCTCCGCCGCCCAGAACAAGGATCCGCAGGCCGAGATCTCGCGCATCCCGATCGACTCGATCTACTCGCCGGTCGTCAAGGTGACCTACAAGGTCGAGGCGACGCGCGTCGAGCAGCGCACCGACTTCGACCGCCTCGTCATCGACGTGGAGACCAAGCCCGCGATCACCCCGCGCGACGCCATCGCCTCGGCGGGCAAGACGCTGGTCGAGCTCTTCGGCCTCATGCGCGAGCTCAACGAGGAGGCCGAGGGCATCGAGGTGGGCCCCTCCACCACCGACGCCACCCTGGCCGCCGACCTGGCCCTGCCCATTGAGAACCTCAACCTGCAGTCGCGTTCCTACAACGCCCTGCGCCGTCGCGGCATCCTCACCGTCGGCGAACTGGTCGCCCACTCCGAGGCCGACCTGCTCGACATCCGCAACTTCGGCACCAAGTCGATCGAGGAGATCAAGGAATCCCTGGCCACCCTCGGGATGACGCTGAAGGACTCGGTCATGCCGAGCTTCGGCGAGGGCGATTCGCCGTCGATCTTTTCGGACGACCAGTCCAGCTGACCGCGTCCGTTGGACGCATTCAATCCGTAGGAGACAACATGCCCACCCCCAAGAAGGGTGCCCGCCTGGGCGGAAGCCCGGCACACCAGAAGCTGATCCTGTCCAACCTGGCCAAGCAGCTCATCGAGCACCGCGCTGTGACCACGACCGAGGCCAAGGCCAAGGTCCTGCGCCCCTACATGGAGAAGCTCATCACCAAGGCCAAGCGCGGGGACATGCACGCCCGGCGCACGGTCCTCAAGAAGGTCCCCTCCAAGGACGCCGTCTACACGCTCTTCGACGAGATCGTGCCCGCGATGGACCCCGAGCGCCGGGGCGGCTACACCCGCCTCGTCCGAGTCGGCAACCGCAAGGGCGACAACGCCCCCCTGATGCGCATCGAGCTCGTCATGGAGAAGGTCGAGAAGAAGGCCGTCGTCTCCTCCGCCGAGCGCACTGCCGCCAAGGCCGCCGAGAAGGCTGCGGCCGCGGAGGTCGCGAAGGAGGCCGGGGAAGCGGCTGGTGCCGCCGCCGAGCGCGCCGAAGAAGCGCGCGAGGAGGGCGACGCGGCGAAGGCCGAGGAGGCCGAGCGCATCGCCGTCGAGGCCGGCACGGCGGCCGACGCCGCCGAGCAGGTCGCCGAGGAGGAGTGAGAACCCCCGGCGCGGGCCGCTGACCCGCGTGGGGCCCGGGCGCCGCGGCGCCCGGGCCTTCGCATATCGGCGCCGGGCCGGTAGCCTTGGAGCATGTCCCATGAAATGACTCTGGCGATCGACTGCGGAGGCGGCGGCATCAAAGGATCCGTCGTCGATGAGAAGGGGACCATGGTGGCCCCCGCCCGGCGGGTCCCCACGCCCTACCCGCTGCCCCCCGGACTCCTCGTCCGAACGGTGTGCGACCTGGCAGCGGGCCTGCCCCGCGCCACCCGGGTCACCATGGGAATGCCCGGCATGATCCGCCACGGCGTCGTCGTCGCGACGCCGCACTACATCACCAAGGACGGGCCCAGGTCCAGGGTGCTGCCCGAACTCGTCGAGCAGTGGGACCACTTCGACATGGGGCGCGCCATCGCGGCCGCCCTGTCCCTGCCGACGAAGGTCCTCAACGACGCGGAGGTCGCGGGGGCGGGGGCGGTCACCGGGCGCGGCCTCGAGATGATCATCACCCTGGGCACGGGCCTGGGCAACGCGGTCTTCGACGGCGGGGTGCTGGCGCCCCACGTCGAGGTGTCCCAGGGCTTCGTGCGCTGGGGGCTCACCTACGACGACTACATCGGCGAGCACGAGCGGTTGCGCCTGGGCGACACGCACTGGTCGCGGCGGGTGCGGCGCGTCGTGGACGGCCTGCGCGCCATGTACATGTGGGACCGCCTCTACATGGGGGGCGGCAACTCGAAACGGATCACCGCCGCGAACCGCGCGAAGATGGGCGACGACATCATCATCGTCCCCAATGACGCGGGCATCATCGGCGGGGTCCGCGCGTGGGAGTTGTGAGCCCGCCGCCCCCCGCGCCCGCCGCCGCGGGGGAGGAACGGGTGCGGGTCCGCATCGACCTCGCCTACGACGGCACGCGCTTCCACGGCTGGGCGGCCCAGCCGGGACTGCGCACCGTCCAGGGCGAGCTCGAGGCCGTGCTGTCCACCCTGGTGCGCCAACCGGTGGCGACCACGGTCGCGGGGCGCACGGACGCCGGAGTGCACGCCCGGCACCAGGTCGCCCATGTGGACCTGCCCGGGGCCGCGTGGCGCGCCCTCGCCCCCCGGTCGGCCCCCGCCGATGGCTCCGCGCCCCAGACCGCTTGCGCAGCAGCGCTGGTGCGCCGCGCCAACGCGCTGCTCGCCAGGGCGTGGGCGCAGCGGGAGCAGGGGCGCGGGGAGCGTCCGCCCAGACGGGTCTCCGACGCGCTCGTGCTCTCCGCCTCCCCCGTCAGCGCGGACTTCGACGCCCGCTTCAGCGCGACCGGGCGCTCCTACGTGTACCGGATCGCCGACCGCCCCACGCCCCTGCGCCGCTGGGACTGCGTGTGGGACGACCGCCCGCTCGACCTGGCGGCGGTGAACAGGGCGGCGGAGGCCCTGCTGGGCGAACACGACTTCCTGTCCTTCTGCCGCCCCCGCGAGGGCGCGACCACCATCCGCGCGCTCACGCGCCTCGAGGCCGTGCGGGCGCCGGACGGCCTCGTCGAGTTCCACGTCGGGGCCGACGCCTTCTGCCACTCGATGGTGCGCTCCCTGGTCGGCGCCCTGGCCCTGGTCGGCAGGGGGGCGAGGCCCGCCCCTTGGCCCAGGGCACTCCTGGACGCCCGCTCCCGCGCGAGCGCCGCCCCCATAGCCCCCGCCCGTGGCCTCACCCTGGAGCGCGTCGACTACCCCGGGCCCGAGGAGTGGGCGCTGCGCGCCCGGCTGGCCCGGAGGAGGCGGGACGCCTGCTGCAGCGCGGAATCATGAGCCTGTGAGGAATCGCCCACACTGGGCGCCGTACTTTGACCGGGCAGTGGCGCGCCGATAAACTGGCTAACGCTGCGCGTCAGCAGAGCGCCCGGTGCCTCCCACTCGCCGAGCAGACTCGCTGGCGCCTCGCGGAACTGTTTCATCGCGGGCCCCGCTCCCAGTCGGAGGGGGCGCCCCATGACTGACAAGAATTGAAGGTTACGCCCGTGCGCACCTATTCACCCAAGCCCGGGGACGCCGACAAGAAGTGGTTCGTCATCGACGCCACCGATGTCGTCCTCGGCCGTCTGGCGGCACACGCCGCCAACCTCCTTCGTGGGAAGCACAAGCCGACGTTCGCCCCTCACATGGACATGGGCGACTACGTCATCATCATCAACGCGGACAAGGTCGCGCTGACCGGCAAGAAGCTCGAGCAGAAGATGGCCTACCGCCACTCCGGGCGCCCCGGCGGCCTCACCGCCACCGCCTACCGCGACCTCATGGCGACCGCCCCCGAGCGCGTCATCGAGAAGGCCGTCAAGGGCATGCTTCCCCACACCTCCCTCGGCCGCGCGCAGTTCAAGAAGCTGCACGTGTACGCCGGTGCGGAGCACCCCCACGCCGGCCAGTCGCCGGTTCCCTACGAACTGACCCAGGTGGCCCAGTGAGCCCCGCGCCACTGGCACCGACAACGCACTGAGGAGAACCGTGGCCGAGACCACTGCTTCCGTCGAGCTGGACGAGGAGATCGTCACAGGCTCATACACGACCGAGACCGAATCCGCCCCCGCCGGGGCCGGTCAGTCCATCACCGCGCCCGGCGCGGGCCTTGGCCGCCGCAAGGAGGCCGTCGCCCGCGTCCGCCTGGTCCCCGGCTCCGGCCAGTGGACCATCAACGGCCGCACCCTGGAGGACTACTTCCCCAACAAGCTGCACCAGCAGCTGGTGAAGTCCCCCTTCGTGCTGCTCGACATCGACGGCCGCTTCGACGTCGTCGCCCGCATCAACGGCGGCGGCGTCTCCGGCCAGGCCGGCGCCCTGCGCCTGGGCATCTCGCGCGCGCTCAACGAGATCGACCGCGACGCGAACCGCCCCGCCCTGAAGAAGGCCGGTTTCCTGACCCGCGACGCCCGCGTCACCGAGCGCAAGAAGGCCGGCCTGAAGAAGGCCCGCAAGGCCTCGCAGTTCTCGAAGCGCTGAGGCCGCGCCGCAGCTGTGAAACGGTGCCCCGCTCCATTTCCCGGAGCGGGGTACCGCGTTATGGGAGTCGCGCGGTAGCCTTGTTGCCGACCATATTTCTCGTGAACGGAGAGACAATGCCAAGGATGTTCGGCACCGACGGGGTGCGCGGTCTGGCCAACGTGGACATCACAGCGGATCTGGCGCTGAGGCTCGGCGAGGCGGCCGCCCGCCAGTTCGGCTGCCGGCCCCGCCCCGACGGGTCCAAGCCCCGCGCGATCATCGGCAGGGACACGCGCATCTCCGGCCAGTTCCTCGACCACGCCCTGGCGGCGGGGCTGGCGAGCGCGGGGATGGACGTGACGCGCATCGGCGTCGTCACCACGCCCACCGTCGCCCACCTGACCGCCACCGAGGACGGCGTGGACCTGGGCGTGATGATCTCCGCCTCCCACAACCCCATGCCCGACAACGGCATCAAGTTCTTCGCCCACGGCGGACACAAGCTGGCCGACGCCGTCGAGGACCAGATCGAGGCCCTCGTGGGGACCGACTGGGAGCGGCCCACGGGTGAGGGCGTCGGCGAGATCGACGCGGACCACGCGTGGGCGCGCGAATCCTACATCCGCCACCTGGTCGGGGCCGTCGGCACGGACCTGCGGGGCCTGAGAGTCGTCATCGACTGCGCCAACGGGGGAGCCTCCGAGTTCGGCCCGGCGGTCTTCCGGGAGCTGGGCGCCGACGCCACCGTCATCAACGCCTCGCCCGACGGGCGCAATATCAACCTGAACGCCGGATCCACCCATCCCGAGGCCCTGATGGCCGCAGTCGTCGAGGCGGGCGCCGACTTCGGAGTCGCCTACGACGGGGACGCCGACCGCTGCCTGGCGGTCGATCACACGGGGGCACTGGTCGACGGCGACAAGATCATGGGCGCCCTGGCCGTGGACGCGCACCGGCGCGGCGCCCTCGCCAAGGACACGCTGGTCGTCACCGTCATGAGCAACCTGGGGCTCCTCCTCGCGATGCGCGAGGCGGGCATCGCGACCGTCCAGACGGGGGTGGGCGACCGCTACGTGCTGGAGGAGATGCTCGCCTCCGGATACAGCCTGGGCGGCGAGCAGTCCGGGCACATCATCGCCACCGACCACGCCACCACGGGCGACGGGATCCTCTCGTCCCTGCTGGTGTCCCGCATGGTCAAGGAGTCCGGGCGGTCCCTGGCCGACCTCACTTCCTTCGTCCACCGGCTGCCCCAGACCCTCATCAACGTCGCGGGCGTCGACCGCGCGGGCGCCTCGTCGAACGGGGCCGTCGCTGAGGCCGTCGCGGCCGCCGAGGCGCGCCTGGGGGAGTCCGGCCGCGTCCTGCTGCGCCCCTCGGGCACCGAACCGCTCGTGCGCGTCATGGTGGAGGCCGCCACCCAGGAGGAGGCGGACGCGGTCGCCGGGTCCCTGGCCGACGTGGTGAAGCGGAACTTGGCACTCTGAGGGCCCGCGGGGGCGCGGCAGGCGGGCGCCGCCCGCGCAGGCGCGCGTCCGGTGCGCG
>ERZ773004.119-NODE-119-length-51759-cov-16.493618_pt1 | contig 51759 bp, 46 predicted proteins | sample MGYA00580667_ERZ773004 | MGnify/ENA primary metagenome ERZ773004 (study PRJEB29015, sample SAMEA2737963) | human oral metagenome | biome: human oral; feature: human-associated habitat; material: dental | place: China | collected 2123 ... | reverse complement strand
AGTACGGCTCGGGCTCCTCGCGCGACTGGGCCGCCAAGGGCACCGCGCTGCTGGGGGTCAGGGCGGTCATCACCGAGTCCTTCGAGCGCATCCACCGCTCCAACCTCATCGGTATGGGCGTTGTCCCGCTGCAGTTCCCGGCCGGCGAATCGGCGGCGAGCCTCGGACTTGATGGCAGCGAAGTCTTCTCCATCACGGGGCTGACCGCGCTCAACGAGGGCGTCACGCCATCGACGGTGTCGGTGACGGCGGTCAAGGAGGACGGCGTGAGCATTACGTTCGACGCTGTCGTGCGTATCGACACTCCCGGTGAGGCCGACTATTTCCGTAACGGGGGCATTCTCCAGTACGTGTTGCGTCAGCTCGCCTCCAAGAGGTGAGCCGCTAGTCCGAGAACTGATGACGGTCGCTTGTGCGCCTGTCGCCAGTTCTGAGCCGATGGGCCTGTCGGGCTGTAGGAGTGAGCTGCGGCTGTGTGGAGGCGGAAGAGGCGAGTTGCTCTTGGTAGCTAAGGATATTAGCTTTTAGCTATGACCATTAGCCAGCTTGAGGTACCCGATGGAACCATCGCCTACGAAGTTCATGAGCCGAGGGCTGATACTCCCAGGCGAAGGAGTGGTGCTGCGATTGCTGTAGCGGCCGAGGAAACAGGCCCTGCAGTGAGCTCGCCTTCCCTCGGATCCGCCAGTGAGAGTGTGCCCCTGGTGGTCTGCTCCCCGGCCATGGGTGATGTGAGGGATGTGTACAACCCGCTCGCTCAGGCCCTGTGCGCAGCAGGATTCCGCGTCGTCACAGTAGATCTGCGCGGGCACGGTGACAGTTCTGCGGCCTTCGGCAGTTACGGTGATGAGGCAACCGCCGGGGACCTCATCGCCCTCATCGAGGAGCTCGACGCCGGGCCGGCCCTCCTGGTGGGGGCCTCGATGTCCGGGGCGTCGGCCGTCATCGCCGCCGGGCGCCGCCCCGACCTGGTCTCCGGGCTGGTGCTCATCTGCCCCTTCCTGCACGGATCGGGGAGCCGGGGCAGGGATGCCCTGATGCGGGCGGGGATGGGACTGGCGCTGCTGCGCCCCTGGGGGCCCGCGCTCTGGCGGCGCTACTCGGCCTCGCTGTGGCCCGGGCTGGCTGGTGCCGAGGCCAGGGCGGCCCGGCTGACCGCACTGCTGCGAAGGCCGGGGCGCTGGCGCGCCTTTCGGGCCACGACGCGCGCCGATCATCGCGTCGTCAAGCCCTGGTTCGAAACGCTGGCATGCCCCGCCCTCGTAGTTATGGGGGAGGAGGACCCCGACTGGAAGGATCCCGCCGCCGAGGCCGCCTGGGTCGCCGCAGCCGTGGGCCGATCGGCCGAGCCGGCCCCGATCCTCATGGTCCCCGGGGCAGGGCACGCCCCCATGCTGGAGCACTCCGGCGCCGTCGGGCCGCGTATCGTCGACTTCGCCCGCAGCGTATCCGCGCCGGCCGATGACAACAGGGGATAACAGGGGACAGGAGAGGGGGCTCGATGCCTAGAGCCGGGCTCAGCACTGAGCGCGTGATCGAGCGGGCCTGCTTGATCGCCGACGAACAGGGCGCCCAGGCCCTCACGCTCAGCCGCCTGGCGGCAGACCTCGGGGTGGCACCGCCCAGCCTGTACAAGCACGTGGGCGGCCTGGATGACGTCGCCCACCAGGTCGCGATGCGCGCCACCGGCTCCCTGGCCGACGCCCTGGCCGCCGCGGTCATGGGCCGCTCTGGCCGCGATGCCCTGGTGGCGATGGCCAGGGCGTACCGCGCCTTCGCTCACGACCACCCCAGCCTCTACTCCATAACCCAGGGGCCGACCGGTGATGCCGACGCCCTGGGGTCGGCCCAGGCGCGGCGAACCGTGGAGGTCGTCACGGCCGCCCTGGTCGGTTACGGCCTGCCCGATGCCAAGGTCGTCGACGCGGTGAGGATGATCCGGGCGGCGCTGCACGGCTTCGTGGACATCGAGCTGCGCGGGGGCTTCGCCATGTCCGAGCCTGTGGAGGGGAGCTTCCAGGTGCTCGTCGACTCCCTTGACGCCGCCTTGACGGCTCTGGGTGGAGAAGCGATCAGGCCGGAGCCATTCCCAGGCCCTCGATGACCTCCGCCGTCGGCAGGGCGGCCAGCAGTGCCCCGGGCACGAGCAGCTTGGAGTGGCGCACGCCCGAGCCGATGAGCACTGTGCTGCGCGCCGCCGCCCCTGCATCAATGAGGAGCCGCCACGTGCTCGGCACGCCCACCGGGGTGATGCCGCCGTACTCCATGCCGCTCATCTCCACCGCCTGCTCCATGGGCAGGAAGGATGCCTTGCGCACGTCAATGAGCTTCTTGACGACGTGGTTGACGTCGGCGAAGTCGGTGGCGCGCACGACGCAGGCGGCGATTTTCTGCTCACCTGTGCGCTTGCCCGCCACCAGTACGCAGTTGCCAGTGGCCGCCGGGTCCAGGCGGTAGTGCTCGTTGAGGGCGTCGGTGTCGGAGTACTGCGGATCGATCCGGACCACCTGGGCCTGGCGGGCCAGCTCCGCCCCGTGCGGGGAGGAGACCTCCAGTGCCTTCAGGGCTGCAGCGACGGGGGCGCCCAGCAGGTCAGTGCACTCCAGCGCCGCCCGCCAGCCCAGCTCCTCGCCCAGGACCGCAGCGGGATCGCGCAGCTCACTCATCATGCATCCTTCCGATTCCAGGACCGGTGGCGCGCGAATGAGTGGTGCGCGCCACCATCAGCCTATGAGAGGCTGCGCCCTAACGGGTCGTCAGTTCGCTCAGTGGACGGCCAAGCGCCGGTTGACCTTTTCCTTCAGGAGATCCTTGACCCGGGGCCAGTCGCCCGCGGTGACGCAGAACATGGCCGTGTCCCGGGTGCGGCCCTCCTCGCCCGGTGCCAGCGAAGGCTGCCAGGCGTGCAGGACGCCCTCGAAGCGGGCGCCCGTGCCGGCGATGGCGCGCCGGGCCACCTCGTTGCGGGCGTCGGTCTTGATGTCCAGGCGCACCACGCCCCAGTCTTCGAAGGCCTGCGTCATGAGCAGCAGCTTGGCTGCGGGATTGATCGCGGTGCCGCGGACCGCGGGGGACAGCCACGAGGATCCGATCTCGACGGCGTAGAGGCGCCCATCCGGCATCCACCGCGGCGTCAGGTATGCGGTGTGCCCGACGGCGCGGCCGGTGGCAGCCTCGATCTGCGCGAAGGGCGCGTACGAGCCGGAGTTGCGGCGCCTGAGCGATCCCATCACGTAGGCCTCGACCGCATCGGGGGCGGGCACGGACGCGAAAGGGGTTGTCCCCGCATCGGCGGCCGCCTCGCGCAATGCGGGCACGTGCTCGAGCGCGAGCGGCTCGAGCCGCACGACATCGCCTACTAGGGGGCCCGAGGAGAGGGATGGTGCGGAGCCGGGAGTCACTGCTGCAGGTGCCATGGGGCGATCCTCTCACCCGTGTCCCGCCATCGCGCCGTTGCTGGTACCTAGGGCACCGGCGCCGATGCTCCAGACGACGACGTCGGCCATGCGACGGAGCGGCGATAAATACCTTCGTTCGTTGAAGCAAAAACAAGTAAGTAGAGGGAATAGAAGTGGGTCATGCTCGGTTGTCATGGCGACTGAGATGGCCGCCACGAGAGGCGGCCGGCACGTCACCGCCAGCCATAACACTGAGGAGAACCACCCATGTCCCAGCACGCCACGACTCATGCCGCCGACTCCGCCGAGCCCGCGGGGGGCGCCGTCGCCCCGGCGCAGGAGGTCCCGGTCGAGGACGTCGACCTGCTCGTCGTCGGAGGCGGCAAGGCGGGCAAGTCCCTGGCCATGCTGCGCGCCAAGGCCGGCGACGCAGTCGTCATGGTGGAGAAGGACAAGGTCGGCGGGACCTGCATCAACGTCGCCTGCATCCCCACCAAGACACTCATCTCCTCAGCCCGTGTCCTGCACGACGTCCAGGGCTCGCGCGCCCACGGCGTCACCCTGCCCGAGCAGGACGGCGGCGCCCCCGCCCTGGAGCGGGCGCGCATCGACCTGGCCGCCCTGCGTGCGCGCAAGGAGGGCGTCGTCGGCGCCATGGTGACCGCCCACGAGAAGATGTTCCCCGCCTCCGGAATGGACTTCGTCAAGGGCACCGCCCGCTTCGTCGCCGAGCGCACCGTGGAGATCGCACTGAACGATGGCACCACCCGGCGCGTGCGCGGCGCCAGGGTCCTCATCAACACCGGCACGACGCCGTCGGTCCCCCCGATCGAGGGCCTGGCCGACGTGCGTTACTGGACCAGCGAGGACCTGCTCGCCCTGCCCGAGCTGCCCGACGCCCTCGTGGTTCTGGGAGGCGGCGTCATCGGCGTCGAGATGGCCTCCCTCATGGGTCTGCTCGGCGTGCCGGTGACCATCGTCCACGCCGGGGAGCACATTCTGGACCGCGAGGACGACGACGTCGCCGCCGAGGTCGCCTCCGGCCTGGAGGCCTTGGGCGTCACGATCCTCACCGGTGCCCGCGCCTCGCGCCTCAGCCCCGCCCCGGGCGGCGGCGTCGCGGTGAGCACCCAGGACGGGCGCGAGGCGAGCGGGTCCCACCTGCTCGTAGCACTCGGGCGCACCCCGATGACCGCTGGACTGGGCCTGGAGACCGCCGGGGTGGAACTGACCGAGCGCGGCTTCGTCAAGGTGGACGACCACCTGCGCACCACGGCCGAGGGCGTCTACGCCGCCGGGGACGTGGCCGGGACGCCCCAGTTCACCCACGCCTCCTGGAACGACTTCCGCGTCCTGCGCGACCTGTTCGCGGGCAAGGAGGCCTCCACCGCCGGGCGCCTCATCCCCTGGGCCGTCTTCACCACCCCCGAACTCGGGCACGTCGGGCTCACCGAGGCCGAGGCCCGCGCCGCCGGGCACGAGGTGCGCGTGGCCAAGACCCCCACCGCTGCGGTGCCGCGCGCCAAGACCCTGGGGCGCACCGAGGGCTTCTACAAGATCGTGATCGATGCCGACTCCGACCTCATCCTGGGCGCCGCCATCATCGGCCCCGAGGCCAGCGAGGTGATCACCGGCGTGCAGATGGCGATGCTGGGCGGCCTGACGTGGCAGCAGGTGCGCGACGCCGTCATCACCCATCCCACCATGGGCGAGGGCCTCAACATCGTCCTGGACTCCCTGGGCTGAGAGGCCTTAGCGGTGGGGGGGTGGGACTCCTGCCCCCGCGCTTCGGGCGGTCCGGGGTCCAGCCCCCCCGGCCGCCCGATGAGCCCGGGGCGGCTCCGGCCCGCACGGCCGGCGCCGCCCGCCGGGGCACCCGTGTTGAGGGGGCGGTGGCAGGATGTGCCCGTGCTGCACGTCATCTTCTTCGAGCCCCGCATCCCGGGGAACACCGGCGCCGCGATCCGCCTGAGCGCCAACACCGGCTCCATGCTCCACCTCGTGGATCCCCTGTTCGACATGGAGGACTCCAAGCTGCGCCGTGCCGGCCTGGACTACCACGACCTGGCCAACACGCGCGTGCATGCCGCTTGGGAAGATTGTCTGACGCACATCCCGGGAAGGATCTTCGCCTTCACCGCTCAGGCGTCCCGTCTCTACACCGACGTCGACTGGCGGGACGACGACGCCCTCCTGTTCGGTCCCGAACCCTCTGGTCTGCCCGAGGAGATCATGGCTCACTGCCGAGTCGCTGATCGGATCCGCATTCCCATGGTCGAGGGCAACCGTTCCCTGAACCTGGCCAATTCCGCAGCTGTCGGCCTGTATGAGGCCTGGCGTGCCCTCGGATTCCCCGGCGCTCGCTGACGGAGGCCGAAGAAGCCGAGGGGCACGCCAGAAGGGGCCTGATAGCCGGGATTCTTTGAAAGCCCTGGAAGCCCTGGGAGTGCTGGGAGCGCTAGGATTTCAGAGCATATCCGCGGGTCTGATTGATAGGTCTTCGACCACCGCATCGGTGGGCATGTCCACCGCCAACCGGACTGTGGCCGCGACCGATGTCGTCGTCATGTGATCCGCGGCCCGATACCGACGGGGCTTCGATCCTTCGGCGCGCAGGCGACGGGACTTGTTCTGTTGGATGCGCCTCTGCATGGGAGTGTCCACTCTCCCGGGATAGATGGTCGTCACCCGAACTCGACTGCGCTCTTCCTCGCGCAGGGAGTCCGCCAGCGCTTTGAGTCCGGCCTTCGCCGAGCAGTACAGAGCCTGCTCCGGCCAGGCCCGCAGTCCTGCACCGGAGTTGATCATGATGACGAGCCCACGGGTTTCGCGCAGCGCGGGTAGCAGCAGGCCGGTCAGATGGGCGACAGCGACCAGATCCAGGTCCAGCACGCTGCGCCAGCGCGCGGGGGACAGCTCTTCCACAGGGCCGGCAGCCTCAACGCCTGCGGAGTTGACCAGGACGTCGAGCTGGGTGAGACCGAGCTCGTCGATGGCGACGGCCAGTGCCTCGTCATCGGTGAGGTCTACGGCGCAGGTGCTCACCCGCGCGCCGGTCTCCTCGCCCAGGACCGCGGCGAGTTCGTCCAGGTCCGCGGCTGTGCGCGCCAGCAGGACAAGATCGTGATCGGCGGCGAGATCATGCGCTACGGCTAGGCCGATGCCCGAGGTGGCCCCGGTGACCAGTGCCAGCGGGCGGAGCTGGTGCCGGCCGGACTCGTTGCGGGCGCTCACCGCATCTCCTGCAGGAAGGGGGATGCGCCGGGAGCGCCTGGACGCGAGTAGACCGCGGTGAGGGTGGCGCGGGCGATGTTGTGCGCCGCGCAGTGAAAGGCAACCGCTGCCGGGGTGGCCTCATCGTCCAGGTCCAGAGTGTCCACGTCCAGTGCGTGCACTGCGAAGACGTAGCGGTGGTCGCCGTCGCCCTCGGGCGGATAGGGGCCGAACCAGGCGTGCGATCCCGAGTCGTTGGCGGCATGGAAGGCGGCGCCGTCGAGCCGGAGGTCGGACTCTCCCGCCCCTCGGGGCAGAGAAGTGGTCGTGACGTCGAGGTCCTGCACCATCCAGTGCCACCACCCTGATGGCGTCGGGGCATCGGGATCGAAGCAGGATACGACGAAGGAGCGCGTCTCCTGCGGAAATCCTGACCAGTGCAACTCAGGGGAGAGGTTCTCACCCAGCGCGGTGAAACGGTCCGCAATGCGCTCGCCCTCGACGATGTCCCCGGACTCCAGGGTGAAAGCGGGCAGAGGCGGCAGCAGATCGTAGGGGAAAGGCGGGCGTGGGCGAGTCAGATCAGCGGTCATGGAAGGCCTCCGGTTCTACATCAAGGCGATGACGGGATACGGATACTGCCACTGTAACCGCCCCGCCTGGCAGGAACCCGAGAGCATCGAGAGCATTCGGTAGGGGTGCGCATTCGAATGCTCTGCGTGTCAGTGAGTGGCGCTATGCTGCATCCATAGATCGAACACGTGTTCGATAGTGAATCGAGCGGAATCCGAGGGGGCGGCCATGCTGACATCGGCCACTGAGCGACTTGCTGCGGCTCGTACCGCTTTAAGGCGCGCCGAGCAGCGCACAGGACTGGCGAATCGAGTCTCCCGCGATATTCGGCACTCCGAGCCTCACGCGTCGGCGGTCAACTGGAGAGGGGAGGCGCACTCGGACCCCTGGCTCGGTCTGAATGCGGACTCGGTGGGTGCGGTCGCCGTCATCGGCTCGACGAGTATCCTCCTGGCCGCAGCCGCCCGCCGGCAAGGTCCCCATGGCTGGTGCGCCGTGCTGGGCGCTGATGGCATTGGCTGGTGCGCCGCATCGGAGAGCGGGCTTGCGCTCGATCGCGTTCTGGCTGTTCGGACCGCAGGTCTCGACTCCCGCACGCTGCTCTCCATCGCCGGCACTCTTCTCGACGGCGTTGACGTCCTCCTTCTCTCCCCGCAGTGCGCCACCGCCCTGCGGGTGCGGGAGCCCCGCTCTCTGAGCGCCCGCTCCCGCGAGCGCGGTGCCCTCCTCCTCAGCCCAGTTCCCTGGGAGGGGGCGCGGACCTTGGCCGCTGCACCGCAGAGCGTGCCACCGGACGAGGGCGGGGCGGTCCTCGCCCTGCACTCTGTGCACCCTCATTCGCGTACCGCTGTTTCGATCCTCTCCGAGCCGAGTCCCCGGGAGATGCCTGAGGGCTACCTGTGCCGGCTGCGGTGGTCGCTGCGAAACTCCGCCGGACCGGGCGCCTCTCAGGTCCTCCTCGACTCCATGGGGATACGGGCGCGGAGTGGGGGCGCGGAGCCCCGCTCCGACGCCGTCGCCATGTCCGGGCGGGGCGCATGACTCCCTCGACTCCACGCCTTGTCGCCGTTTGGGTCCCCGACTGGCCGCTCGTCGCCCTCGCCTTCGAGGCGTACGAGTGTCGTCGTCTGGGCGTCCCGTGGGAGATCGCACCCGATCCGGCCCTGAGCCCTGTTGCGATCATCGGCGGACGCGGCGTGGTCGCGGCCGCCTCCGCTCCCGCGCGCGCTTCAGGCGTCGCCACTGGCATGAGCGGTCGAGTCGCCCGTGCTCTGTGTCCCGCCCTCGCGACGATTCCGTCCAGGCCGGATCGTGAGGTGCGCGGTTTCGAGGCCGTGATGGAGGCCCTGGGCACTCTCCTGGCCGACCCGTTCGTCGCCAGGCCGGGTTTGGCGCTGTCCATCGCCCACGGTCCCGCCGCCTGGGCCGGCGGGGAGGGGGAGCTCGCCGCCGCTCTCGTTGGGGCCGTGGCCGAGGCCACGGGCGCGGAGTGTCAGGTCGGCATTGCCGACTCGATGCTCGGGGCTGTCCTCGCAGCGCGCAAGGGGGTCATTGTTCCTCCCGGGGAGACCTTCGAATTCCTGTCCTCCTGGCCGTTGGAGGTCATCCTGGCTGCTGTGCCCACGCCTCGATTGCGTCAGGAGGCGCGCAGAGTACTGGAGACCTGTGTGCGCCTGGGGCTGTACAGCCTCGGAGATTTGGCGGCTCTTCCGGCTCGTGATGTTGTTGCGCGCTTCGGTTCGACAGGGGCGCTGTTGCACGAGCTCGCATCCGGCGCATCCCCGCAAGTATTGCGCATGAAACGGCCGAAGATCGACCTCACTGTGGAAAAGTCTCTGGATCCGCCTGTGTCGCGGACGGATACTGCCGCCTTCGCGGCGCGTGCGGCGGCGGAGGAACTCGCGGCCCGGCTCATGGCATGCCGCCTGGCTGCGGGACGCCTGCTCGTGGAGGCTCGCTGCGAGGATGGCGCTCTCCTTGCCCGATCCTGGATGCTTCAAGGCGTCCCCACACCTGCTGAGCTCACCGATCGCGTGCGTTGGCAGATGGAGGGATGGCTGTCGGGGCACTCGGGACGTCCGCCCGCCGCTCCACTGACGCATGTGCGTTTGAGCGCCCTCGAACTGACCTCCGCGGGTTCGGTCCAGGCCGGCCTGTGGGCAGCCTCCGGAGAGGAGGACGAACGACGTGCGCATCGAGCGGCTGAGCGCGTCGAGTCGCTCCTTGGAAGCGGCTCGGTCCAGATGCCCCTTCTCGGAGACGGCCGGGATCCGCGCTCACGTGCGCGACTGGTTCCCTGGTGGGAGCCGCCGGAAGGGACGGCCGGGACTGCCGGCGCCGGTGCTCCATGGACGGGGGCACTACCTGCTCCCTCTCCTTCGGTCGTGCTGGTGCGTCCCGCGCCCGCTGTGCTGGTGGACGCCGAGGGCGGAGACGTCGTTGTAGACCGACAGGGGCAACTCGATGGCGTACCCGTGTGGCTGGAGGTCGAGCGGCTGCGAGATGAGACCTGGAGCAGCGGCGGGAGGGAGGGGAGGAGGCGGGTCATGTCCTGGGCGGGTCCCTGGCCCGTGGATGAGGGCTGGTGGCGCCCTGAGGGGGCGTCGCGCAGGGCTTACCTTCAGGTGCTTGCAGATTCCGGGCCGCCGCTGCTTCTCGTGCGTGCGGGACGCTGGTGGCTCGACGCCGTCTATGACTAGAAAGGGGCATGGGTTCAAGAATCCGGCGCTTCGAACTGTATTCGTCGAAGAACAAGCGGATCGCTCAAGATCGGCACAACGATACTTCAGCTAAAAACTTGTATTCTTCTGAATATCAAGAATATCCTTAAGTGTGCTCATCCAGTACGCCATCATCGCTGACATTGTGGGTTCTCGTGCGCTACCCGATCGTGCTCGGGCCCAACAGACCTTCATCGACGTCCTCACTCGCGCCGGTGAGGGGCTCGATCTGCCCCGAAGCCCGTACGCGACCGTCGGCGATGAGTTTCAGGCGGTCGCCGGCAGTCTCTGCTCGGCTCTCACACTCACGCTGCGCACTCAGCTCCTCCTTCCCGATCCCCTGTCCCTGCGCTTCGGCGTGGGGGCGGGGGAGATCCGCGAAGTGGGCACGGTGGCCGGCGCCCCTGTCCAGGACGGCTCCGCCTGGTGGTTGGCGCGGGAGGCTATTGACGCCGCGCACGCAGCCCAGGGTGCGGGACTCGACTTCGTTCGCACCCGGGTGCGCCTGAATGAGAATGCGGCCGACGCTCAGGCGCAGCATGCGGATCGACACGTCCAGCAGGAGCGCGACCAGGTCACCAATGCGATGCTTGTGCTCAGAGACCAGACCGTTCAACGGATGCGTGAACGGCCGCGCCGACTGATGGGGCATCTGCTCATGGGGGCCACCCAGGTCGAGGCGGCCGTTGCGGAAGGGGTTACTCAATCAGCCGTTTCGGCGTTGGTGCGGGGAACGGGCGCGGGGCTGCTCGAGGCGCAGGCCCTGCTCGTCGCGATGGCGGACGACAGGCGGAGGAAGGAGGACTTCCGGTGATCGCCGTGCTGCTCCTCCTGCTCGGCGTCACGGCCGTGCTCAGCCCCTCTGCAATCGGCGTCTCCGCCGCCCGGCGAGATATCAGGGTACGTCTGGTGATCGCGCAGATCATTTCCCTGGTGCTCGGAGCTTTACTCAGCGTCCTCGTTCTCGACCTTCCCTGGTGGCAGACCGCCCTGGCGATACTGCCGGCCGGTCTGTGGGCCGCCGCGACGCAGCTGAGCGCTCCTCGCACGACCCTTGGGCGGTGGGGCACGGCGATCGCCGTTGTCGCTGTGTGCACGGCACTTCATGATGAGCCTCAAACCGCAGCGCATCGTGCTGCCGAGTTGTGCCGGGGCGTGGGCTGCCTCCTTCTGCTGACGACACCGGCCAACCATGTCATCACCGACTTACTGGACGTCGCCCGCGGACGAACACGGGCGAGCAGAGCTTCGGGGGCCGACAGCGAGACGCACCTGCGCGGCGGTCGTTGGATCGGTCCTCTGGAGCGGTTCCTTCTGCTTCTGTTCGCCTCCGCGGGCATGCACGCCGCCATTGCCGCAGTGGTCGCCGCCAAGGGGGTCATTCGCTTCCCCGAGATCAGCAAGGATGAGGGTGGTGACAAGGCCGAGGAGTTCCTGATCGGCTCTCTCGCCTCATGGACCCTCGCAGCCCTGGTCGCTGTGCTCTTATCCCGCTGATCCTGCTGAGGTCCCGCCGGTGGTCACGTGATGTCGTGTGGCCGCCGCTGCGAGCCTCGTTCCCCTCCGGCGCCCCTCATTTCCGTCCGAGCTCAGCTGCCGCCGGGTCCACCTTCGGGGCCCGCGTCACCAGCTTGTGGCCCCACCACAGGGCGAAGAAGACCGGGACACCCGCGTAGGACATGAGAATATCGCCCAGTGGTTCCCCAGAGGTGGCCGGCTCGTAAGCCTGTCCCACGATGATCGCGGCACAGGCGACTAGGGCGACAACCGCTCCGGCAGGGAAGAAGCGAGCACGGTAGGGCAATTCCTCCAGACCTCGTCCCTGTGCCCGCATGGCCATGCGGAACTTCCAGTGGCACCAGGAGATCCCCGCCCAGGTGATGAACCCCGCCAGGGCTGAAACCGTCAACAGCAGCTCGTAGGCGCGCCCGTCGCCCACCAGGGAGGTCAGGAAGCCGGCCAGCCCTACGAGCGTGGTGGCCATCAGAGCGTTGAGCGGCACCTGGTGGCGGCTCAACCGCGTGAGGAAGTGCGGGGCGTGACCGCGCTCGGCCAGGGCGAAGAGCATGCGGGTGGAGGAGTACAGGCCGGATGTCCCCGCCGAGAGCACCGAGGTGAGAATGACGGCGTTCATGAGGCTGGCCGCCCCCAGTACACCGGCACGATCGAAGATCAGCGTGAAGGGACTGATCGAGACGTTCTCCTCCGAGGTGTTGAGCAGGTTGGGGTCGGTGTAGGGGATGAGGAAGCCGATGACGGCGATCGCCCCGATGTAGAACAACAGGATTCGCCAGAAGATCGTGCGGATCGCCCGGGGAATTGTCGTCTCGGGGTGCTCGGCCTCGCCGGCGGCGGTGCCGATGAGCTCGGTGCCCTGGAAGGAGTAGCCGGCTACCAGGAGCACCAGCAGGATCCCCTTGCCGCCGTGCACGAAGGGGGCCTCATCGACCGTCCAGTTGCTGGTGCCCGGAGACTCGCCCAGGATTCCAACGATCATGACCACACCGAGTATGAGGAAGACGACCACGGCCATGACCTTGATGGCCGCGAACCAGAACTCGCTCTCACCGTAGGCCCGCGTAGACAGGGCGTTGATGCCGAACAGGATGAGCAGGAACAGGCCGGACCACACGATCGAGGGCACGTCCGGCAGCCAGTACTTCATCACCAGTGCGGCCGCCACCAGCTCGGCCGCCACTGTGATCGCCCAGTTGAACCAGTAGTTCCAGCCGATGGCGAACCCGAAGGACGGCGAGACGAAGCGTGTGCCGTACTCGCCGAAAGACCCGGCCACCGGCAGGTAGGCCGCCATCTCGCCCAGCGACTGCATAATGAGCCACACCATGAGGCCGATGACCGCGTAAGCCACCAGAGCGCCGCCGGGACCGGCCTGGGAGATTGTCGCGCCCGAGGCCACGAAGAGGCCGGTGCCGATCGCCCCGCCGATGGAGATCATCGTCAGATGGCGACTGCGCAATGAGCGGCGCAGGCCCTCGTCGGAGGCGGGGCCCTGAGCCATGAGCTGGTCCGTCTGATCGTTGGATGTGGTCATGATGCGTCCCGGGATCGAGGTCGAGGGCCGGTCGTGCGATCACGACTCGTGCCCGAAGCGGCCTCACCTTAGTCGTGATCGGCGACGGAACGGTACGGAGGTCCAAGCGGTGAGCGATGCCTGTGAGCGAGGTAAGGGGTCCCAAAGGCTCGAAGGCTCCGCAAGATCATTGCGCATCGCAAAGCGAGCAGAACGGGGATGAGTGACGGGCCGGGCGTTGAGCACACCTGTAGTGTGTACATATGTTCGATAATGCGAGGCGTGCCGAGACGACCCGAAGTCCGACGGGCTCCGCTCATCGCTACGCCGAGCTTCACGCTCATTCCGCCTATTCCTTCCTCGATGGCGCCAACGAGCCGGAGGACCTTGTCGCCGTCGCCGTTGAGCTGGGTCTGGAGGCACTCGCCCTGACCGACCACAACGGCCTGCCCGGTATCGTCAAGCACGCCGAAGCCGGACGCGCGTACGGCCTGCCCACCATCCATGGCACCGAACTCACTGTGGACGACGGTGCCCGCCTGCCCGTCCTGGCTCGCGATCCGCTCGGCTACCGCCGCCTGAGCGCTGCCGTCTCGCGGCACAACCTCGGCGCCGGCCATTGTGCCGAGCCTGCGCACCGGCTCCCCGAGCTGGCTGCCGCACTGCGCGGTGCTGATGGTGCGAGTACTGGCTGTTCCTGCTTGGTCCTGACCGGGACGATCAACGGGCCCCTGCGGCGGGCTCTCGGCGACCCGCGTCGCCCGGCCACCTGGAACCACCGTGCTGCCGAGGCCGTTCTAGGCGAACTCGTCGATCTTGTCGGTCACGATTCTCTCGCCGTCGAGCTCACTGTGGACGGCGGTCCCACAGACGCAGCCATCACCGATGCCCTCAGCGCTCTGGCAGCCGCTCACCGGCTCCCGCTGCTCGCCACCGGTGCGGTCCGCTGCGCGCGTCCTGCCGACTCCCATCTGGCCGATGTCCTGACCGCCACTCGGCTGCGCACCGACCTGGAGGGCGCCCGCGGCCATCTGCCCGCCCTCGGGCACTGGCTGCGCAGTCCCGCGGACATGGCTCGCCTTCACCGGCGCGCACCGCACGCCGTCGACGCCACGGCCGAGATCGCGCAGGACCTCGCCTTCGACCTGTCGTTGGTCGTCCCGGACCTGCCCGCCCCCGAGGTGCCTTCCGGGCACACTCCCGCCACCTGGCTTCGAGAGCTCACGCATCGTGGGGCACTGGAGCGCTACGGCTCGCCCGAGGAGGACAGGGAGGCTTGGAAGATCCTCGCCCACGAACTCGAGGTCATCGAGACTCTCGGGTTCCCCGGCTACTTCCTCATCGTCCGCTCCATCGTCGACTTCTGCGAGACCTCGGGAATCCTGTGCCAGGGGCGGGGGAGCGCCGCCAATTCGGCCGTCTGCTATGCACTGGGAATCACCGCCGTCGACGCCGTGCGCCACAAGATGCTCTTCGAGCGCTTCTTATCCCCGGATCGAGCCGGCTACCCCGATATCGACCTCGACATCGAGGCCTGCCGTCGAGAGGAGGTCATCCAGCACGTCTACACCCGCTACGGCCGCGAGTGCGCCGCCCAGGTCGCCAATGTCATCTCCTATCGTCCCCGCTCCGCGATTCGTGACGCCGCCCGGGCCTTCGGTCATCCTCCCGGCCTGCAAGACGCATGGGCCGGCCAGATGGATCGCTGGGGGAGCGTTCGCACCGATGGCGCGAGCTCCGCGGCGGCCGACCGCTCGCCCCATCCCATGACCGAGGGGCCGCCGGAGCCGGTCATCGACATTGCCGAGCGCCTGCTGAAGCTGCCGCGTCATCTCGGCATCCACTCCGGCGGCATGGTTCTGGCCGACCGCCCCGTCACTGAGGTCTGCCCGGTGCGATGGGCCGCCATGGAAGGGCGCACAGTTCTGCAATGGGATAAGGACGATTGCGCGAGCGCAGGTCTGGTCAAGTTCGACCTGCTGGGCCTGGGCGTGCTCACGGCACTGCGCTTGGCCTTCGCGGGACTCACCGAGCGCGGCGAGCGGGTGCCTGAGACGAACGTCTGCACTGACGGCGCCAACAGCAGTGATGCGGGTGTCCTGCGCCGCGCGCAGGTGGGCAGGGCCTGGGGATTGCACACGCTTCCCGAGGAGGATCCGGCGGTTTATCGGCTACTGAGCGCCGCGGATACAGTCGGCGTCTTCCAGGTCGAGTCCCGCGCTCAGATGGCCACCCTGCCGCGCCTGCGCCCGCAGGTCTTCTACGACATCGTTGTCGAGGTGGCTCTGATCCGTCCCGGCCCCATCCAGGGTGACGCCGTCAATCCCTATATCCGCCGCCGTTTGGGCCGGGAACAGGTGGACTATCTCCATGAATCCCTCAAACCCGCGCTGGCCAAGACCCTCGGGGTCCCCCTCTTCCAGGAGCAGCTCATGCAGATAGCCATTGATGCTGCCGGCTTCAGTCCTGCCGAGGCCGACGTGTTGCGCCAGGCCATGGGATCCAAACGCTCGGCGGAACGCATGGATGCCCTCCGCTCGCGCCTGGTGGAGGGGATGATCGCGAGGGGAATCGCCACCAGCACCGCCGAGGCTGTTTTCGACAAGCTGCGGGCCTTCGCCGACTTCGGCTTCCCCGAGTCCCATGCCTTCTCCTTCGCCTACTTGGTCTACGCCTCGGCCTGGCTCAAGACTCGGCGCCCCGAGGACTTCTATGCGGGACTGCTGGCGGCTCAGCCCATGGGATTCTGGTCCTCGCAATCTCTTGTCGCCGATGCTCAACGTCATGGTGTGCGCGTCCTGCCTGCCGATGTCAACGCATCGCAGGAGGAGGCCTGCGTCCGCACGCATAAGCAGGAGATCGAGCAGAGCCTTCGACAAGGACTCCGACTGGACTCAGGCTGGGAACCGCTGCGTCCATCGCCGAACGCGCTGAGCCCCTTGGACGTGCACCCCGATCTTGCGATTCGCCTCGGTGTGGCCCGCATCAAAGGCGTGGGTAAAGGGGTCGCCTCGGCCATAGTCTCCGAGCGGCTGGAGCGCGGGCCCTATACCGATGTCGCCGATCTCGCCCGACGCGTGCGCCTGAGCCGCCGGCATCTGGAGATCCTTGCCGCTTCCGGTGCTTTGGGGTCCCTGGGGGTGGACAGGCGACAGGCCCTGTGGTCCGCCGGGGCGCTTGCCGGAGAATCCGGAGAATCCAGAGGATACGGTCGAGTCGTCGATGAATCGGGAAAGATGGGAGAAACCGGCCACTGGTATCAGCCGCCCTTGCCCGGGACCGCCATTGGCGCTCGCGCTCCGCATCTGACCCCCATGACCGCCCGTGAGCGGCAGACAGCCGATCTGCGCCTGACGGGCACATCCGTGCAGGGCTGCCCGACCATCTTCGTACGTCCTGAGCTGGTGAGGGCAGGGATCCTGAGGATCGCCGATGTCGTTCGTCGTCCTGCGGGCGAGCGCGTGCGGGTTGCTGGAGTCGTCACCCATCGCCAACGGCCCTGCACGGCCGTCGGCACCATTTTCCTCAACATCGAGGATGAGACCGGTCTGCTCAACGTCGTCTGCTCGATGGGGATGTGGAAGCGCTATCGTCGTGTCGGCCGACGTGCGAGTGCACTGATCGTGCGCGGCCTGGTCGAGTCGGCCGACGGCGCCGTCTCCCTGATCGCGGATCAGCTCGAGGCTCTGGAGGGCATCAGCTCAGTGGGCAGCCGCGACTGGTGCTGATCGCCTTCGCTCTGAGGATGCTCAGGCGCTCTTGCCGCTGGAGTATGCGGGTAGCTCTCCTACCACTGGGGCGTCTTTGATGTGCAGTTCGGAGTAGACCGACCACAGCACGCTGATCAGCGGGACGGCGACGATGGCGCCCAGCAGCCCCGCGGAATAGGTGCCCACGGCCACGGCGATGATGACGACCACCGGGTGCAGGGAGACCTGACGCCCCATGATGAGCGGTTGCAGAATGTGTCCCTCGATCTGCCCGATCCCGGCGACGCCCAGACCCACCACGATCATCGTGATGAAGCCCTTTGAGGCCAAGGCCACCACCATTGCGATGATCATGGCGATCGGTGCGCCGATGATGGGGATGAAAGCACCGATGAATACCAGGACGGCCAACGGTGCTGCGAGGGGCACGCCCACGATCTGCAGGAAGATGCCCGCCATGACGGCATCGGTCAGCGCCACGATGACCGTGCCGCGCGCGTAGCCGGCGAAGGTGTACCAGCCCGCGCTGGCCGCACGATGCACGGACTCGCGCATGGCCGCCGGGAGCTCGTTGAGGAACCAGCGCCACATGCGTCCACCCGAGGCGAGGAAGAAGATCGTGGAGAAGATCGCCAGCGCCAGTACTGCGAAGACGTCGACAACAGTGCTCGCGTTCGAGAGCACTTCGGTGGCCAACGTCGGGGCATTGGACTGGACGTAGTCCTGCCCCTGCTCGACCAGGCGCTGAATCTGTCCCATGACCTCTGCCTCGGTCAGGTGCATGGGAAGGGGGCCGTATTCCAGGAAGTCCATGATCGTGTTCACACCGTCGGAGAACTGCGTCGCCAGGGTGCTCCATTGGCTGGTGACTGACGTGACCACGTAGAAGACGAGTCCGGCCACCGCGCCCACTGCGGTCAGCAGTCCTAGGAATGTTGCTGGGTAGCGCGGCATGACCCGGGCGAACAGATTGACCAGGGGCTGGAGGATCGAGGTGAAGACCAGGGCCATGAACACCCCGATGAACACCGGGATGATCCAGGAGGTGATGTAGAAGATCAGGGCGATGACGATGAAGAGGCCCAGCAGCAGCCAGGCTCCGATCCCTCCTCGCACCAGCCAGGAGGGCAGCGCGTCGAGGGGGGCGACGCGTGCGGTCGGGGCGGGGGAGGAGCCAGCGGAGGCAGAGGAGTCAGAGGAGTCAGGGGCATCAACGGGGGCCGCCTCCGAGGTCGGCGTCCTGATGCCTGCGTAACTCAGCTGCTCTGCTCGCGCGATCCGCCTGGCCGCCTCCGCGCGATCGATGGCCCGGGACAGGGCATTGCGGCCATCGCGCAGGCGGGCTCCGAGCCCTCGCAGGTGGGCCCGGTGAAGATTCGTCGTCCTGCCATTACTGCCTTTTCCCGAGTGCGACACCGACGAGGTGCCGGCGGCAGGTCGTCCACGGGCGCCGGCGGGGTCGGCTGCGTGCTCTGTTCTCAACGTGTCCAACGTATCCGCCGTGTCAGCCGTGCCCACCGGGTCGGCTCCATCCGGAGTCGGATTCTTATGCTCCGGATTCTCCTGCGTCATGTCTCAGATCTCCGTTCCCAGCAACGATGCCAGCTCAAGAACATCGGCGGCCAGCCATCGCGCGCCCATCAGCTCAGCCGCATCACCATAACCCCACAGCGCACCGATGCAGTCCACACCCGCCTGCCGGGCGCCGTCGACGTCGTAGCTGCGGTCTCCGACATGCACTACTCGCCTCGTATCCGCACCGGCCGTCGACAGCAGCGTCAGCGCGCGTGTGATGACCTCGGACTTCGCTCCGCCCTGGTCATCGTCCGTGGCTCCCGACACGGTGGCGAAGCACCGGCCAAGGCCGCTGTGCTCGATGATCTCCCGAGCCAGGGATTCCCGCTTGGAGGTCGCCACGGCCAGGGGCACTCCGGCGTCGTTCAGCGAGCGCACCAGCTCGGGCATTCCCTCGTAGGTCGGAGCCTGGTGCATGCGGGTGCGATAGTGCGACCGGTAGGTTGCTACGGCGCGGGCGTTGGCATCACCGGTGAGCCCGGCATACCGGGTGAAGGTGTCCGCTAGCGGCGGCCCCACGAAGCGCATGAGAGTCGCATGATCGGGGACGGCGATTCCCAGGTCCTCGAAGGCCGCGCAGAAGGACGACAGGATGACGGGAGCCGAGTCTGTGATTGTGCCGTCCAAGTCCAGCAGTACGGCAGAGAACTCGCCCGCTGGACCTCGAGTGGAATGGAAGGGTGGCCTTGTGCTCAAGACGCTCGCTTTCGGCCGGAAGAGTCGGACAACTGGACAGCCGGAAAAATCGGACAGGACCCGGCAAGCCTACTAGCGTGGCCCTATGAGTGCCGACGCCATCCTCCCTCGTCTTCCGCGTACTGCAGCCCTGAGCGCCGGCCGAGGGGGACAGCCCCGGCTGCTGGTGGACGCACCCGCAGCCAGCGCGGAGATCTACCTCTTCGGGGCGCACGTGACAGCGTGGACGCCGCAGGGCGGCAATCCGGTCCTGTTCACCTCCAAGCGGGCCCGTTTCGATGGCGAGACCGCTATCCGCGGTGGGGTCCCCCTGTGCCTGCCCTGGTTCAGCGTGGGGCCGCAGGGCACCTCCCGACCCAAGCACGGCTGGGCGCGGATCATGAACTGGACGCTGCGATCGGTCGAGGCCACCTCTGAGGGCGGGGTGCGTGCGCTGCTGAGCCTGGACCACGACGCCGTGTCGGCGCTCTACGACGTGACAGTGGGGAAGTCTTTGACTATGAGCCTGTCATTGCGGAATGCGGGGAACGGACCGCGCCTGGTCGAGGCCGCGCTGCACACCTATCTGTCTGTACATGACGTCACGGCTTGCGTCCTGACGGGGCTGGAAGGCGCTGAGTACAGCGAGGAGGGCGGCTGCGGACACGTGCAGTCCGGGCCGCTCCGGATCGCCGGAGCCGTCGACCGCATCTATCGTTCCGAGTCGCCGGTGCGCGTGACGGATCCCGGTCACGACCGGGCCATCACGGTGAGCGGAACGGGTTCTCCGACGACGATCGTGTGGAATCCCTGGTCGCAGGGAGCCTGTCGGATCACCGATCTTGCCGATGACGAGTTCGCTTCCTTCGTGTGCGTCGAGACCGCGGCGGCGCGCCAGGACGCGCCTGTCATCGAGCCCGGCTCGTCATGGGCGATGAGTGCCACCATCAGCACTGAATCCCTGTGACCGAGCGCACCAGAACCGGGGTTGGTCCGCTTCGTAGAAGGCATGCTAGATTTCTCTGCGTTGCTGCGGCAGGTGCGCCTTCCGATGGCGATGACAACAGTGTCCGAGTGGCGGAATAGGTAGACGCGCTAGCTTGAGGTGCTAGTGCCTTATTAAACGGGCGTGGGGGTTCAAGTCCCCCCTCGGACACCAGGCACGAGGGCCCCGGTCGGAGGATCGGGGCCCTCGTCATGTTCTCCTGCTTCTCCTGCCTACTTAAGGCATTCCAGCCGCGGTGAGCCGCTGCATGTCTCTGCTCCGCACCCAGCGCGCACCCCACCATGCGCCCAGCCCACCTGTCAGTGCGAAGGCCGCGAGGGGAATCACTACTGCCGCCGGCCCGATGCCCGATCCGCCGGCGATCAGCGATCTGTCATTCAGGACGATGGCGACGAGAACCTGAGAGATCAGCACCACTGCCGCAAGCAGGCCGTGCAGAAGAGCCAGGGCGTTCCAACGATCCTCACGCTTGCGAGCTTGGCACCACGCGGGCAGGGAGGGCACGTCGACGCGGTCCGGGCTGATGTCGATTGGCCGATGGTCTCCCGGCACCGTGCGTGGACGACTCAGGATCATCGAGTCGGAGCGCTTGAGGCGAATGCAGATGAACAGGCCGAGAACCCCGTAAGCGAGGAGCGGCAGAGGTGCGGGGGAGAACAGGCCCATGGACACCGGAAGCGCGAGGATGAGAGCGGCTAGGGCGAGGGCCAGGACCAGGATGACGGCGCGGCCCGCCGTGCCTCGTCTGGCTCGACGGACGGCTCTATTCACCTCTTCCTGGTCGGGCCACACCGGTCCGGGCAAGCCGGCACGAGTCAGGCCGGGCACGGCCCGGTCCCCTCCCGGATGAGTGATGAGGTCTCGCCTGCGCCCCAGCTCGACGTCGAGTGGCCGGGAGGATCCTGGCTCCTGGCGAGCGATTTCCATGAGTGTCCTGCGCAGGAGCTGCCATTGGTCTTCTGCCAGCCACTGGGGTGTGCGCATCAGCCAGGTGTGCCGTGCGATGACGATCCCCAGCACCGTCAGTCCTACTGTCGCCAACGACATGACGGTGATGAGCATCAATGCGATTGCGGTGTTCGCTCCCGGGGCGCCCAGCAGGTCCCGTGCTGCCCCGACGGTGAGTGCGCAGGCGCCGATGATGAAACAGATCAGCATGATCGTGAATACGAGGCGGATGAAGAACCTCGCTGGAGGCAGTGAGGTGATCGGCGAGGCGCCTCGAGAGGGTCGGAAGGACGCTAGCCTTCTCGTGACCTCCCGATTCACGGCGTCGGAAGTTCCGGCAGCCGGCAGTGGGACGGTCAGGCGCTCACGAACAAGTGGAAGTCCGCTCGGATCACCGCTCAATCCGGATTCATAGCGTCGGATGGTGCGTATGAATTTCGGCCCGCCCGCGTGCCCGTCGATATCCCTCCTCACAGTTCGGGCCTGAGCGACTCGTGCGGGAACATGCTGCTCGACGCACACCACTCCTGATTGCTGACGTACTCGAATGGACGGGTGCAGCCATCGGGGCATGGCGGGATACGCGGGGAGCCGCCCGCCCGTGGCATCAGAACTCTCGAGTCCGGTAGCAAGGGGCTTAGGGGAGCTCGGGTACGACATGGGCGGCTCCTTCACTGGTTCGCTGTCGAACGGAGCAGATCAATCGGTACTCCGTCATAGTAGGCGGGTCGTGCCGTCATCGGTCGTGAAACAGACGAGAAGGCTATGATCGCCGGGCATGAACCCCTTCGAGATTCGTGTGCCCGCCGTTGAACGAGATGGTGTTTCTCTGCCCGCGCTCCTGCTGTCCACGCCCACTGAGGCTGACATCGACCGAATCGCCGAGATCTGTCAGGCCCCGGATATCCAGGAATGGACTTCGATCTCCCGTGGCTACTCCCGTGCTGATGCCGAGAGTTTCGTGACTCGGATAGTCGTTGAGGGCTGGGAGAGCGACAACGTTCTCACATGGGCCGTACGCGAGGATCGGGAGGGTGACACCCCCCGCCTCGTCGGCATGATGAGTCTCACCGGGCAGATCGACGGCATCTGGGAGATCGGGTACTGGCTCGATTCTGAGGCGCGTGGACGGGGAACCGTCACTCGGGCCGCCCGCGCCCTTATCGAGACGGCTTTCGACCCCGGCGGCCCGTTGCGCGCCGTCACCCTGCGGTGGCGTTGCGAGATCCACGACGGCGTCCCGAACTGGGCGTCATGGCGGGTGGCCTGGGGACTGGGATTCCGGCGGGAGGGACGGGTGCGCTCATTCCTCGCCAACGACGGCACTCTCCATGACGGCTGGATCGGCACGCTCCTGCCCGATGATCCTCGCCGACCGCTGGCGCCCTGGGACGGTCCCGTCGCTGTCGGTGAGCAGGGGGCGGGCTCCTCCCACGCGCATGGCGCGGCCACGCCGCTCGTGGCCGCTGATGGTGTCGGTGAGCGTGAGGGAGATGACCCCGAGTCGCTCGTGCGCCGGTTCCATCATGTTTACGGCTTGCCGATCCGTACCGATGGTCCTTCTCTGGACCGCAAGAGTCTCCACATGCGCATGAGTCTGATCGCTGAAGAGTTCGCCGAACTGACTGGAGCCGTCTACGGTGCGGCTGCTCGCGGCACAGTGGAGGAGGCCTACAGTCGGGCCGTGGCCGCCGACGACGGTTCCCGAGACACTGTCGAGACCGCCGACGCATTGGCGGATCTCATCTACGTCGTCTACGGCATGGCCCTGGAGACGGGCATCGACCTGGCGGCCGTGCTGGCCGAGGTCCAACGCTCCAACATGTCCAAGCTGGGCAGCGACGGGCGGCCGGTCTACCGCGAGGACGGCAAGGTCCTCAAAGGCCCCGGCTATTTCCCTCCTGATGTCGGCGGAGTGCTTGGAATCGATCCCGAGAGCGGTCCGGCTCCCTCACAGGCTGACTGATCAGCCGAACGGCTTCGCTTCAGAACCGTCGAATCGGCGTGAGCGGCATCATTCTCTTAACTTTACTGTACGTACAGTAAAGTTAAGAGAATGATGACCCCTAGCGCTCTCGGTACTCTCGATGCCGCATCGCCGCCTGCACCGCGCCCCCGGGACTGGGCCGCCCTGGCGGTCCTCACCCTGGCGGTGACTCTTCTCGGCGTCGACACCACGGTCCTATCGTTGGCCATTCCCTCATTGAGCACCCACTTGGCCCCCAGTGCCAGCCAACTGCTGTGGATCGGTGACATCTACTCCTTCACCCTGGCCGGTCTGCTCGTCACCATGGGCAACGTCGCCGACCGCATCGGTCGCCGTCGTCTTCTGCTCATCGGCACCGCCGGCTTCGGGATGTCCAGTGTGCTGGCGGCCTTCGCGCCCAGCGCTACCGCCCTCATCATCGCGCGTGCACTCTTGGGGCTCAGCGGAGCCACCATCATGCCTTCGACACTCTCTCTGGTCAGAAACATCTTCCCAGATGCCCGCCACCGCGATACCGCCATCGCGATCTGGTCCGCGGGCGCCTCCGGGGGCACGGCGCTGGGGCCGCTCGTCGGCGGCTTCCTCCTGGGGCATTTCTGGTGGGGGAGCGTCTTTCTCATCAATGTCCCCGTTATGATCCTGATCGTCGTCACCGGGGCATGGCTTCTGCCCGAGTCCCGCAACGACCGCGGCGCCCCTATCGACTTCCTGTCCGCAGTTCTGTCGGTGGGTGCCATCATCCCGCTCATCTATGCTGTGAAAACCTTCGCCCATGATGGGTTCACGGTTCTCGGCCTGGTGGGGCTGGCTGTCGGGCTCGCACTCGGATGGGTCTTCGTTCGTCGTCAGCGCGTTCTGTCAACACCGCTTATCGATGTCGGACTCTTCGCGCGTCCTGCATTCGCCTGGGCGGTACTGACCTCCGTCATGGCTATCTTCGCACTGGCCGGGCTGTGGTACTTCTTCAGCCAGTACCTCCAGCTCGTGCGCGAATACTCGGCTCTTCGGGCCGGCCTGGCAGAGCTGCCGAATCCTATAGCCGCAGTTGCCGTTGTTGTTCTCGTCGGACGGCTCGTATCCCGCTTCGGCCGAGGCAGAGCGTGTGCCGGCGGCCTGGTGGTCATGGCTCTCGGACTCCTGACTCTGGTGGCTGCGGGATTCTTCCCGGGATACCCACCACTCGCCATTGCGCTGATCCTGATCGGCGCGGGCATTGGTATAGCCAGCGCCGTTGCCACTGCCGCCGTTCTCGACGCCGTTCCCGCCGGCCGCGCCGGGGCGGCCTCGGCCATCTCCGAGACCGGCTTCGAACTCGGTGCGGCCTTGGGCATTGCAGTCCTCGGCTCGGTTCAAGACGTCGGTTACCGTGCGCATCTGGGAGGGCTCGATGACGATGCCGCTTCCGCCTTGCCCGGATCCGTGATCGAAGCCGCCCGCCAATCTCTGGCCACCTTGGCCGGCGTCGTCGATCGCGGGGATGCCGCGCAGGCCGCCTTCTACGGCCGGGCTCAGCAGGCATTCGCCCAGGCCATGCAGACCACGGCTGTCATCGCGGCGCTGATTCTTCTTCTCGCGGCCGTCATGGCCTGGCGACATGTGCCCGCCGGGGGCGAGGACTCGGCAGATCCGAACGAGGAGCGCTGATACTGTGCGTCCCTCCAACCGTGAGCGCATCGTTGCAGGGGCACTGGAGATAATCGCGCGCGAGGGAATCGACGCGCTGAATTTCGAAGCCCTGGCCGAGGAGGTCGGGCTGACCAGGGGCGGAATCGTCTACCACTTCCGTACGCGCGACGACCTCATGGCCGGCATCGCCTCCGACCTGCTGATGCGCTGGAAGAACGAGGCTCTGGCGGCCCTGGGCAGACCCGTCGAAGAGGCCACGCGTACTGAACGCATGATCGCTCTGACCACATCCGTCCTCGATGGCGCCCTTCTGCCGGGCGAGTTCGCATTCCTCATCTCGGGCCGCCCCGAAGCCGTCGGCCTGAACCGCGCGTGGGACGACTTCCTGCATGAATGGACCGGCGATCCTCTCACCCTCACTCATGCCCAGCGCGTCGGACTGCTCGCCATCAATGGGTGGTGGACTGAACTCGCCTTCGGGAAGAATCACGACGACGCGATGGACGCCGAGACGCGCGGATTCATCATCTCTCTCGTCTCTGGCGGGCGACTCGAGTAGGGAGGGGCGTGGTCTGCATGAAATGTTGGGGATCGTCGGGGAACCGTGAAAAAGAAAGGTGCGGGTTCGTGGCACGATGGTCCCATGACCGAGCCCGCCGGTGCCGTGACGGCCGCGCTGTCCAAGAGCGACAGCACTGACAGCACTGACAGCATCGATAGCACTGACAGCACTGACATCCCGCGAACCGGAAGGACGAATATGACGCGCGTGACCGTTATCGGAGGCGGATACGGCGGTATCGCCATCGCCAAGGCCCTCGACGATGTCGCAGAGGTGACCCTCGTCGAGCAGAAGGACACCTTCGTCAACCACACCGCCGCGCTGCGGGCCGCTGTCGATCGTGAGTGGGCTGAGAGGATCTTCTTGCCCTACGACAACCTCTTGGCCCGTGGGCGGGTTGTTCACGGCACCGCCCTGGGCGTCAGGGGCACCACCGTGTCGGTGGCCGGAATGGGGGATATCGAGGCGGACCACCTGGTCCTGGCCACCGGCACCGCCTATCCGTTCCCCGCTAAGCACCTGGAGTCCTCCTCGATCATCGCCAAGGCCCGCATCGAGCGCGCTCACACCAACCTCGAGCAGGCCGGGCGCGTCCTGATCGCCGGCGCCGGCGAAGTCGGCATCGAGCTGGCCGGGGAGATCACCTCGGCTTTTCCCGCAACGGAGGTTGTCATGCTCGAGGCCGGGCCGGACATCCTGCACAATCGCGACTACAAGCCGGAGCTGCGCGAGGCGATCCGCTTCCAGCTCGAGCAGCGCGATGTCGAGATCATCACCGAGGACCAGCTCGTCGCCCTGCCGCCGGTCGACCCCGGAGTCCTGTCCCCATTCCGCGTGACGACGAAGGGCGGCCGGCGGCTTGAGGCCGATATGTGGTTCCGCGCTTACGGCTCGGCGGCCGCCACCGGCTTCCTCGGCGAGAACTATGACGAGATTCGCCACTACGACGGGACCATCCGCGTTGACGACCACCTGCGCGTAGTCGATCACCCCGGGGTGTGGGCGATCGGCGACATCACCGACGTGCGCGAGACCAAACGGGCTGATGCCGCCCGGGCTCACGCGGAGGTCGTCGCCACCAATATCCGCTCACTCATCGAGGGGCGGGCCGCCACGGCCGTCTACACCCCCCAGCCCGAGCATGTCGTTCTGCCGTTGGGTCCCGACGGCGGTGCCTCCCAAGTACTGCGGGACGGTGTGCGTGTTGTCGTCGGCCCTGAGGAGACCGCTCGCATGAAGGGCGAGGATCTTCTCCTCGGCTACATCGCCAAGGCCCTGGGAGTGAAATCCTGATCGGTGCGCATTCGGTCCGCGAGCCGGTAGTCTGATTCCATGACGAACGACCCGCGGTCCGCGCTCAACCGACTCATTGCCGCCTTCGAGGCGCACCTGGACGCGGCCGCCACCGGTGATGAGGAGTCGCCGGCTGTGGTTGCCGCCGAGAACGCCCTCCAGGATGCTTTCTTCACTTATGACGACGCCCTGTTCACCGCCTACGGCATTGAGCTCCCTTTCGACATCGTCGATTCCGAAGGGGATGAGGATGATGATCTGGGTGACGATGAGGACGACTATGACGAGGATGACGAATACGACGATGAGGGCGAGTTCGACGATGACGAATACGAGGATGATTTCGAGGACTGAAGCCCACTTACTCCACGTACAAGTCGGAATGGGCTTCTGACGATATCCGACCGTCCGTTTTTATTACTGGCTGTCAACTCCGCGCGCAGTGTGCCCTTCATCTCAGGCGCTTATCTGGCCGAACCCTTTTATGTTACGGTCAGTCGAGTTAGGCGAGGCTTACCTCATGCTCATGACTCGATTTGCGATAGGTGTCTTCATGTCCCTCTCCCTCTCACGCCGGCAGATCCTTGCCACCACTGCCTCAGCCGCCGGGGTGGCTGTTCTGGCCGCCTGCGGCTCCGCCAACACGTCCAATAACGGCGCCGGTGGCGGTGATGGAGGCGGAAACGACGATTCGGCATCTGGATCCTCGGTCGGGTACCCCGTGACCATCAAGCACGCGCAGGGCGAGCTCACCCTGGACAAGGCGCCCGAGCGCGTCGTCGTTCTCGACCTCGGTGTCCTTGATTCCATCGCCTCTCTCGATCTGTCGAGTGCCGTCGCGGGTGTTCCCAAGACCTCGACCACCTACCCAGACTCCCTTTCCGAGTTCCAGAGCGATACCTACAAAGATGTGGGTACCGTGAAAGAACCGGACGAGGAGGCGATTGCGGATATCGATCCCGATCTTGTCATCGTCGCCAAGAGAACCTCCAAAGCATACGAGACATTGTCGGCGAATTTCCCGACGATCGATATGACGGTCAAGGCCGACGACGCCACCGACGGCGCGGCGCAGGGCGGCGGTGGAGGCGGTGGAGGCGGTGGTGAGGGCCAGCAGAAGTCCGCAACCGCAACGGCCACTCTGACGAGCTACGCCGATATCCTCGGAAATATCTTCAACAAGAAAGATGATGCTCAAGCCAAGCTTTCTGAGTTCACCACAGCGGCCGATGAGGTCGCGAAGGTGGCCAAGGACGCGGGCAAGGGCCTTTTCCTTATGACCAATGGTGACAAGGTCACGGCATTCGGCACCGGCTCCCGCTTCGACGTCGTCTTCGACGAATTCGGTGTCACGCCCGCCGTCGAGGATGTCGAGGCCGCTACCCATGGTGAGGCCATCGACTTCGAGTTCATCGGAGACGCGGATCCCGATCTGCTCTTCGTTCTGGACCGCAGCGCTGCTATCGGTCAGGAGGGCACGCCGGCCAAAGAGGTTCTCAACAACGATATTGTGACTGCCACAAAGGCCTGGAAGAACAATAAGGTCTTCTATGTCAACGGCGTCGACTGGTACATTATCGGTGAAGGCTTCACCGCCAGTCCTCGGATGGCCGAGGAGATCAAGAACGACCTCTCGTCATGACTCACGGCCTGACACGGGCCGCACAAGACTCGGATCATTCCGCCAGCACTGGTGAGGAGAATCGCGAGACCGTCGTTTCGATCTCCAGACGCAGTTCAAAGCCGCGGTTTCTTGTGCTGCTCGGGATTGGGCTTCTACTTGTCCTCTGCCTGGTGTCGATATGCGTGGGCGTGGCTGATTTCCACCTCGGTGATCTTCTGAGCGGTGGGTCAGGAGGGGAGTCCCTGCACCTCTTCATGATCTCGCGCCTGCCACGAACTCTGGCCGCAGTACTATCGGGAACCGGAATTGCGGTGGCCGGAGCCGTCATGCAGATGAGCGTACGGAATCGCTTCGTCTCTCCAACCACCGCAGGCACCAGCCAGTTCGCTCTCGCCGGGCTGCTGCTAGTCGGTCTGGCGGCTCCGGGCATGAGCGTCATGGGCAAGATGATCGTGGCCTCCGTCTGCGCCCTTGCCGGTTCCGGGATCTTCTTGTGGCTGCTGCATCTTCTGCCCTCCCAACGCACGTCCACCGATGTCACGGTACCGCTCATCGGCCTCATGCTCGGAGGCGTCGTCGAGGCGGGAACCACATTCGTCGCCTGGCGCTACGACCTGCTGCAATCCCTCGGCTCATGGACCGCAGGGGACCTGTCCCATATTCTGGCGGGGCGCTATGAGCTGCTCTGGGTGGTCGCCTTTCTCGCTCTTCTGCTGTATCTGGCCGCGGATCGCCTCACGGTGGCGAGTCTGGGCGAGGACGCCGCCACCAGCCTCGGCCTCAACTACCGCGGCACCGTCAACCTGGCCATCATGACCGCCGCCATCATGACCGCTGTCAGCGTTGTCGTGGTCGGAGTCCTGCCCTTCCTCGGGTTGGTCGTGCCCAATGTCGTCTCCCGACTGGCGGGGGACAACCTGCGCCGAAGCCTGCCGGTCATCGCCGTCGGCGGCGCTGGGCTGACGCTGGGCTGCGACATCATCGGACGCCTAGTGCGGTACCCCTATGAGGTTCCGCTTGCGGTTGTCATAGGGCTCATCGGTTCAGGCATCTTCATCGTTCTCATCCTGCGGGGAGTGGACCGTGGCTGACTCCTTCAAGGGCTCCGGTGCTCTCACCATCGCGGATTCCCACGGGGAAGCGCAGGCGGATGATAAGTCCCGCCTTTCACGCCGTCGCCGCATTGAGAATCGGGGCGCCCTCATGCGTCTCCTGCTGGTCGCGCTCCTCCTGGTTCTCGCCTGCGCGGTCTTCATGGTGATAGGCGCGCGTCATCCCATCCGGGTGCTTCCTTTCCGCCTGCCCAAGCTCGGCGCTCTCCTGTGCGTGGGCTGGGCGAGCGGAGTATCCACTGTCATATTCCAGACGATCGCCGGCAACCGGATCCTGACCCCGTCGGTTCTCGGCCTCGACTCCCTGTATTCCCTGATACAAGCAGTGCTTCTCATCCTATTCAGAGCATCCGGGATGGTCGCTCTGTCGGACCTCACCGTTTTCGGCCTGACAATGGCGGTCATGATCGGTGTGGCTCTGGCGCTCATGGGGCTGGTGCTGCGCGGACGGCGCTCAGTGACCACGCTTGTGCTCCTGGGCATTGTGCTGGGCACCTTCCTGCGCTCAGGAACAACTTTCATCCAGCGCCTGCTCGATCCCAACTCCTATCTGGTGCTTCAGGATCGACTCTTCGCCTCCTTCAATACAGTCAATCCCAGACTTCTAGTGATCTCCCTTGTCGTGACCGCGATCATCTCGCTCCTGGCAATACGCGAATTGAGGGTGCTCGATGTCGTGAGCCTGGGCCCGGACGTCGCCACCGCTCTAGGAGTGGATCACCGCCGTTTATCGAGACGAGTGGTGGCGATGGTGGCCGTCCTGGTCTCGGTCTCCACGGCTCTGGTAGGACCCATCATGTTTCTGGGGCTGCTCGTCGCCCACCTGGCTTATTGGATCTCCGGTACTAATCGTCATGTCGTGACCGTTCCCATGGCGGCGCTCGTGGCCATGTTCGTGCTTGTGGCCGGTCAGACGATTTTGACCCAGCTGCTGGGCAATAACGCCGTCCTGTCTGTCGTTGTGGAATTCCTCGGCGGGCTCACCCTCATTGTTCTGCTCATCAGCTCCGGGAGGCGCTCATGATCCATGTCAGCGGACTCACCAAGTCTTATGGGCAATGGCCCGTCCTGAGCGATGTCGACCTCGACCTCCCCGATGGTGAGCTCATCGGGCTCGTGGGGGCCAACGGCGCGGGCAAGTCCACACTCCTGTCAGTCATGGCGCGCCTGCTGGGAGCGGATGCGGGCACAGTGGAAGTCGGTGGGCTGAATGTCGCCACGACACCGAGCGACGAGCTCGCCAAGGTCCTGTGCGTCCTCAAGCAGGACAATCACATGCTGGTGCGCCTGACAGTGCGCGACCTGGTCTCCTTCGGCCGTTACCCCCACAACCATGGACGCCCTACCGAGCATGATGACGCCGTCGTCGAGAAGACCTTGGCATGGATGGACCTGAACGACCTGGCCGGCCGTTATCTCGACCAGATGTCCGGGGGCCAGCGCCAACGGGCGTTCGTTGCCATGGTGCTCGCCCAGGAGACGCCTTATATGCTGCTGGATGAGCCCCTCAACAATCTGGATATGGTTCACTCGGTGACGATGATGCGACGCCTGCGGGCCGCCGCCCACGAGCTGGGTCGCACGGTGGTCGTCGTCATGCATGACATCAACATGGCCGCCGCCTGGGCGGACCGCATCGTCGCTCTGCGCGATGGCGCGGTGGTCGTTCAGGGAACCCCTGAGGAGACGATGACCAAGGAGTGCCTCAGCAGGGTCTTCGGCATGGAGGTTCCCGTCCATGATCTGGAGGGTCGGCGCGTTGCCATGGTGTGGGGCTGACTGCCTGAATCCTGAATCGGCGTACTCAGACTCAGAAGCGCTCGGGATAGCCCATTTTGACCGCCGTAATCTCATCCAGAGCATGACGAATCTGCACGGGCAGCACGAGGTCCTCGCTCGCCAGGGCGCCGCGCAGCTGAGAGGGCGTGCGCGCGCCCACGATCGCTGCTGCGATGCCCGGGGCGTCCCGCGCCCACGCCAGGGCCACCTCCACGGGCTTGCGGTCCAGTCCTGCCGCGGCTGTGGCCACCGCCTCCACCACGCCGACATGGGGCTCACCCAGATAAGGCGCGACATATGACCTCAAGTGCGGTGACGCGCCGCGCGAGTCCGGGGGAGTCGTGGCCCGATAACGGCCTGTGAGGACTCCGCGCCCCAGCGGGGCGTAACCGAGCACGCCGAAGCCGAGTGCGTGGGCCGCAGGGATGAGCTCGCGCTCGATGCCGCGGCACAACAGGGAGTGCTCCACCTCAACGGCGGCCAGCCCCGGTCCGGCTGCGCCCGGAACCAGCAGGTCCGCGGCGTGCACCGATGCCCAGGTCGGATGGTTCGACAGTCCCACGTAACGAGCGCGACCGGTGGACACCGCGATGCTCAGCGCATCGACGGTCTCCTCCAGCGGAGTGGTGGGATCGGGGATCTGGACGAGCCACAGGTCGAGATGATCGGTGCCCAGGCGTATCAGGGAGTCGTCGAGAGTATCCAGCAATGTGCCGCGCGAGGCGTCCGCGACCGTACCGCGAGCTCCGGTCCGCCAGGTGCGTACCCCGGCCTTCGAGACGAGGACCAGATCGCGCCGGTCGACGTGTTCGGCCAACAGCCCGCCGATCACCTCCTCGGAGGCTCCCTCGCAGTACGAGGCGGCGGTGTCGAGAAGAGTGCCGCCTGCGTCGAGGAAGACGTCCAGCTGCTCCTTCGCCTCGAGCTCGTCGGTGTCCCGCCCCCAGGTCATCGTGCCGAGTCCCACTGATGACACCCGCAGCCCGCTACGGCCGAGCCTCCTGTGTTCCATAGGGATAACCGTATGCGGTTGCGCGACTGGTTGCGTTATTTCTGCACGGTGATGGACCAACTGGCGTCGCCGGTCTTGATGAACTCGGTAACCGTGTAGCCGTTGTCGGCGGCCCAGGCCGGCAGTGACTGGGTGCCTTGGGTGCAGTCGAAGCCGATGACGAGTTCATCGCCGTCGGACAGGTCGGCCATCGCCTCCTCGGCCTCGACGACGGGGAACGGGCAGACAAGCCCTTCAGTCTGCAAAACGGTTCGCATGATGGCTCCTTTGTGGGGATTCGCAAGGATTTGCAAGGATTCGCACGGATAGGTGTCGGGATGACGGCGGAATGGTCAGCGCGCAGGGGATGGTGTCGGCGCGTGCTGCACGGCCATCTCGGGCGCCGCTCCTTCGGAGACGGACGGGGCTGCGGGCTCGTATTCCGCAGTTTCCGCAGTGGCCTGAGCGGCTCTGGCCCGACGGCGCTGCTCACGAGGTCGGATGAGGGTCGCCCAGGCGGCCGCTCCGACGCCGAGAATCTGGAAGACGAGTGCGATCCAGCCCTGCCAGGACAACAGGGAGGTCTGGACCAAGGCGTTGCCGATCGAGCAGCCTCCCGCCCACGCCGCTCCGATGCCCATGAGGGCGCCGCCGACGATGGCGCGTTGGATCACCAAGGCCGAGGGCACCCGCACGCGGAACTCGCCAGAGGCTCTGGCCGCCGCATACGAGCCGAGCATGATTCCCACGACCAGCAGGACGCCCCAGTCCAGGCGCGACCAGTCGCCGGTGACGAGAACACTGACGAGGTTGGCCGAGGGAGTGGTGATACCCAGTCCGTCGGGTCGTCCGCTCGCCCAGGACAGGGGCCAGGCGATGATCGCAATAACACCGACGATGGCCCCTGTGGCCAGGGGGTTCCATGCGTATTCGAACAGCAGGTGATTCAGCCCTGTGCGCTGCGCGGGCAATTGGACTGCGGGTCGCCGGGCCGACTCGCGGCGTATCTGCCGGTGCACCGCAAAGGCCGATACGATGCAGAGGGCGGCGACTCCGACCCAATTGGGCAGCCCGATGGTGGCGGGAATCGTCGTCATCCCGGTAGTCCACAGGCCTTTGACCCGGGCGGTCGCGGGGGACAGGAAGCCGGTCTTCGCTGCGGCTGCGAACAAGGCGTAGGCGACTAGGGCGAACCAGGAGCCGACGAGTCCTTCGCCTGCGCGGTAGTAAGTGCCGGTCGCGCACCCGCCCGCCAGCACGATTCCGACCCCGAACAAGAACGAGCCGAGCACTGTGGCGATGACTGATAGTTTCGGGGCTTCGGGCGCGATGACGCCCAGGAATGTCAGGAGAGAGACGCCTAGAGCCTGAATCGTGATCGCGAGCAGGAAAGCGGTGAACCAACGCGAAGAATGCGAGACCCATAGGTCCCGGAAAGCCCCTGTGATGCAGAAGCGCCCGCGCTGAAGAACGAGGCCGAGAACAGCCCCGATGATGAGTCCGGTGATGAGCATGAATGGTCCTGTTCGAAGTCGTGATGGCCTATAGCTGGCCACGTCCATTCACGTCCATGTGGGCCCGAACGACTGAGCACTCGGCTGACGCCGGGCATGTCTCATGGCATGTCTCATGTCTTTGGGCAGGGCTGGGCGACACCATGTGGCGTAAGAGCACATGCACCGCCTCGCCCGTGGACGAGCATGGAGCGGTTGGTTGAGATGCGTGACCGAATGCGCACCATTGCGCCGGTCGCCAGGAGGCAGAGGGTGTGCGGATGCCTTTCGGCCTCAGTGCTTCTGAGACTGCCTCTGGATTAAGCGGCGCATACAACACGCAGCTCCGCGGGAGGCGCGAAGGAACGTGGTGCGCGGCTTAGAGCTCATGAGGTTCTCCACATGATCAGGGCGGTTCAGAGTGGTTCTTTCCAGCGTGGGATTCAACCACGTGAAAGTATCCGAGCAGCAGGCTAGAACTCCCAGTCTCGTGTTGGCCAGATGTTTCCGCTTGATGAGACGACCAGAAGTAGGGGCGGCGTGCGGAATGGGAATGAGGTGGCAGACCCGACCAGCGGCTATCAGGATCTCAGGCCGCTCTTCAGCGGCGGGCAGTGAGCAACCGCGCCACTGCCTCCTGGGGAAGGGGCGGCGTAGTCCCGCCGAAGAGGGGGCACTGCGCCTGAAAGACGCACCAATCGCATAGTCGGGAGCGCTTCGGGCCGAACTCGCCAGTGGTGGCGCAATCCTCGATGTCATCCCAGATACGGGAGATCTTGGTCTCGGCCGTCTCCAGCTCGGCCATATTCGGATCGTGGGTGAGGGTGCGGCCATCCTTGAGGAAGAGCAGTTGCAGGCGCCGTGGCGGCTGGCCGCGCAGACGCCACAGCACCAGGGCGTAGAAGCGCATCTGGAACAGCGCCTCGGCCTGGAAGCGCGGTCCTGGGGAACGGCCCGTCTTGTAATCCACGACGCGCATGGCTCCGTCGGGGGCGATATCGAGACGATCCACGAAGCCGCGCAGCATCAGGCCGTCCTTGGTCTCGGTCTGGACGAAGAGCTCCCGTTCGGCCGGCTCCAGGCGTGCGGGATTCTCCATCTGGAAGTAGGTGTCGATGAGCGCCTCGGCCTCGCTCAGCCACGGGGCCACCTGGTCGAGACTCTCGAACAGGTCCATGACAGCGGGGTTCTTATCCCGATGGGCTTCCCACCGGGGAGGCAGGATGGCATGAGCCGCCTCCCGAGTGCGCTCGTGCGCGGGCAGGTCGTACAGGCGCTCCAAGACGCTGTGGACAAGAGTGCCCTTATGCGTGGCCAGCGAACCCGGATCGGGGATCCGGTCGATTGTGCGCAGGCGGAACATGAGCGGGCACTGCATGAAGTCCTTGGCGCGCGATGGCGACAATGCCGCCCGGCCTCCTCGTCGGGGGCGGCTCGCATCGGAACTCGCATTGGAGTTGGAAGTGGCACTGGTGATCCTGCCCGTGCCCGGCGCGACCGGCTCCACTGATGCGGAGGCGGCAGGCGTCAAGGGCGTCGGATTTAATGACACGGCGTGCTCGCTCACGAGAAGAACCTATCGCGCCGCATCAGCATGCTCTGTGATTGTCCACAGGTATCCGTCGGATCGGGTGGAGCTCCTGGACCTGTGCACATCCGCAGGATTCGGAGCCGCTGGCAGGCGTCGCGTTCAAAGATCGGACCACGCGCTTCAATCGTGCTCATCGGCAGTATGACGGTTCTGGCGGCCGTCTCGGGACGGCTAGGCTCGCCCCATGTCACCTGCTTCCACGCCTCAGGGCTGGGTGATCGGACGAATCGGCGCAGCACCTGTCGTCGTCTCCCCGACCTCCCTCCTCCTCGGCCTGCTCATCGCCGGCTCCTGGTATCCGCTGGTGTCCTCCACCTTGGCCGCCTCGAGTTCCCTCGTAGTCCTGGCGACCGTAGCCGGCACCGTAGTGGGCGTGGGCGCAAGCGTTCTCCTCCATGAACTCGCCCACGGATCAGCGGGCACCGTGCTGGGAAGACGGCCTGTGCGCTACGAGCTCTACCTGTGGGGCGGGCGCACGAGTTTCGGCCCTGCACATGCCTGGGCGCCGTGGAAGGACGTCATCACCTCGCTGTCGGGCCCTGCGGCGAATCTCGCGCTGTGGGCGGTGGGCGGCGCGCTGCTCAGAAGCAACGTCATCACGTCGATCCCGGTCGGCGTGGTCGTGTGGGCGCTCACCTGGGTGAATCTCGCCCTGGCGATCTTCAACGCCCTGCCCGGCCTACCGCTGGATGGCGGACACGCGCTGGCCTCCCTGGTCACCCAGCTGACCGGACGACCACGGGCGGGACAACGAGTCGCCGCCATCGGAGGACTGCTCGTCGTCACCGGCATCGCCTGGCGCTGGATCCTGGAGCCGCTGCTGGGCGGTTCGCGTCCCGATCCCTTCTCCCTGATCCTGTGCGTCATGGTCGCCTGGCCGATCGGCTCCACGTCGTGGCGGGTCCTGGGACTCGGCGGCGGAGAGCGGGCCGCAGCACGACTCGACCTGCGTTCCCTCATGCACCCGATCGCGACGCTCCCGGCGACCGCCACGGTTTCCAGAGTCCGCTCCGAGTTCGCCGGAGGAGCCTCCGTTGTCCTGGTCGGGGACGGCTCGGCACTGCTGGGCATCATTGACGATGTCGGGCTGGCTGCATTGGACCTGCCCGAGGAATCCGTCGTGACTGCGGGCGAGATCTGCACTGTGCTCCCGGCGACCGCCGTGAGCAATGACCTCACCGGGCAGGCCGCAGCAGAGGCTCTTAAACGGGCACGTACCCTATCGCGCTGGCTGGTTGTCGTCGAGGACGGGCGCATGGTCGGCGCCGTGCCCACAGGAGCTCGCTGATGAACGCCCTACGATCCCGTGGGAGACACCCCGAGGCCGCTGTCACGGCTGGACTCATCGCCGCACTCGCCGTGCAGAACGCGGTACCGCCCTTCGCCACCGACATGTACAGCCCGGCCTTCCCCCAGGTGACTGCCGATCTCGCCACCAGCGCGACCGCAGTGGGTTTGACGCTCACGGCCTTCTTCATCGGCATGGGACTGGGGCAGGTCGCGGGCGGCACCATCTCCGATCAGCAGGGACGCCGGGTTCCTGTGATCGTCGGTGGCGTGCTGTGCTCCTTGGGAGCGCTCGTCTGCGTCTTCGCTCCCAACATCGGGGTGCTCGTGGCCGGGCGACTTCTGCAGGGCTTCGGCGGTGGCGTCGCAGCCGTGGTGGGGCGCGCGGTCCTCGTCGACCTCGCCCATGGTGACCGACTGGCCTCCATGATGTCGATCCTCATGGCCGTCAGCGCCCTGGCGCCCATGATCGCACCCGTGGCGGGAGGCGCGGTTCTGTCCATGGCGACCTGGCGGATGGTGTTCTGGTGCTTGGTCGGCTTCGGCCTGTTCATGACTGCCATGGCGGTCGTGTTCGTCCCCGAGTCCCTGCCGCCCGAACGGCGATCGAAAGGGGGCTGGAGGCGTTTCCTGGCGGGATGCCGGGAACTTCTGGGGCACCGCCGGTACGTGGGATACATGCTGACCTCCTCCTTCTCCAGTTTCGCCATGTTCGCCTACATCTCCTCCTCGTCCTTCGTGCTTCAGGAGATCAAGGGACTCAGCCCCATAGCCTTCTCCATCTTCTTCGCCTGCACGGCCGGAAGTCAGATGCTCCTGAGCCTCCTCAACGCTCGCCTGGTGCATTACACCGGACCTCGACGCCTGATCGCCCTGGGCCTGACAATCTCGGCGACGGGTGCAGCGATCGTGGCCGTGAGCGTTCTTCTCCTCGGGGTGGCCCTGATCCCCCTGTGCACCGGTTTCGTTCTCGTCATGGCCGCTCAGGCCTGCGTCTTCGGCAACTCCAGTGCGCTTGCGCTAGGAGAGGTGCGTCATGTCGCCGGAACCGCGAGCGCGTTGCTGGGCGTGGCTCAGGCGCTGGCCAACGCGAGTGCGGCTCCACTGGCGAGTTCGGGAGGCGGCCGCAGCGCCGTGCCCATGGTGGTCGTCATGGGCATTGGCGTCGTGGGGGCGTGGTGCGCCTATCTGCTCGTCGGGCGCGTGTCCTACACCCGGCATCTGCCTGGGTGACGAGAGTCGGCGCAGTGCTCATCGGCTGTGCCGATCTATGCTGGACAGGTGCCCGACCCCGTCCCCCTTTCCGACTCACCGGATCATGCCGGTCGACGTCGTGTTCTGCGGGCGGGACTCGCAGGAGCTGCGACGCTTGCGGTCGGCGGCGGAGCCGGGGCGAGCGCTGTCCGCTATGCCGACACGCACCTGTCGCCCACGGCTCGTGTGGCGCCGCGTCCTACGGAGCCCGGCCGATACGCGACCCGCGTGCTCTTCCAGGGCTCGCCCGATCATGACGAGGTCTGCCTCACCTTCGATGACGGCCCCGACCCGCGCTGGACACCGATGGTTCTCGATATGCTCGCAGAGCTGGGCGCATCCGCGACTTTCTTCGTGCTGGGCGAGGCGGTCGCAGCCCATCCCGACCTGGTCGCCCGCCAGGCGGAGACCGGACACGAGGTGGGCGTGCACAACTGGGTCCATACCGACGTCTACGGTGTGGAGGTCGATGCGCTGCGGGATTCGGTGGACCGCACGATCACCGCGATCCAGGATGCCGGAGCGCCGCAGCCCGCACTGTGGCGCCCGCCCTATGGGCGCGTGGACGCTCCCGCTCTCATGGTGGCGGCTGAGCGCGATCTGGACATCCTGCTGTGGAGCGAGCACACGCCGACTGCGCGGCTGGCGAGGGACGTGGCCGATACGGCTCATGCGGGCTCGGTGATTCTGTGTCACGACGGTCGTACACAGCCCAATGAGGAGCTGCTGCGCGCCGTGGGGGAGTCGATCTCCGCGCTGCAGGGCCAGGGCATGACCTTCGTGACCGCCAGCCGGCTGATGGAGGGCTCGGAGATCGGCTCGTGAGAACGATCTCGGGAGGCCGGTGGATGTGTCCGTCCAGTTGGCCGGCCCTGAGGGCCGCTAACGCGCTCCAGGCGGAGGCTCGTTGAACTCACGGAATTCACGGGTTGCCGCACTGCTTACGCCTTACGCTGCTGTCGCATATCGTCTTGCGAGCCATGAGGGAGTCGAAGCGCTTCACTCATTAGACTCATTCTCGATGAGCGAGCAGAACTCCGAGGACCATGGGCCGAGCGAGGACGCCATCGTCTCCTGCGCCGGCGGACAGGGTGGTGCGGGCGAGACGGGCGGTCCCGATAACGTACGGGAGCCCCGCCCGGCCGTACGACCGAAACCCGAGCACCCCACACGGTCCATTGCCCAGGAGTCACTCGGTCAGGCCGGGCGCCGCGGTCCCTTCCGCTACGGCGAGCGCATCCAGGTCACCGACTCCAAGGGCGCCAAGAACACCTTCCAGCTCGACCCCCGCGGCTACTTCCAGTCCCGGCGCGGCAGTTTCCATCACCGCGATGCCGTCGGCCTCGACGAGGGCACCGTGCTGATCACCGAGGCCGGCCACGAGCTCCTCCTCCTGCGCCCTCTGCTCGCCGACTACGTGCTGTCCATGCCCCGCGGCGCCCAGGTCGTCTACCCCAAGGATTCCGGACAAGTCGTTGCCATGGGCGATATCTTCCCCGGTGCGCGCGTCCTGGAGGCCGGCGTCGGCTCGGGGGCTCTGACCATGAACCTGCTGTCCGCCATCGGCGAGAGCGGGTATCTGCTGTCCATTGAGCGGCGTGAGGACTTCGCCCGGATCGCCGCTTCCAATGTCGACTCCTGGTTCGGCCGTCACCATCCCGCCTGGGAGCTGCGCACAGGCGACTTCGCCGAGGTGACCGCCCACTGCGTCGAAGCCTCCTCCGTCGACCGGATCGTGCTGGACATGCTGGCCCCCTGGGAGAACATCGCCGCTTCCGCCCGCGCGCTCGTCCCCGGCGGCCTCTTCCTGGCCTACGCCGCCACCACCACCCAGCTCTCGCGCACGGTCGAGGCGCTGAGACACTGCGGCCTGTTCACCGAGCCCGAATCGTGGGAATCGATGGTGCGCACCTGGAACGTCGACGGCCTGTCCGTGCGCCCCGACCACCGGATGGTCGCCCACACCGGCTTCCTGATCACAGCCCGGCGCCTCGCCGTCGGCTCGAGGCCGCTGACCCGCAAGCGTCCGCCCGCCCGCGGCGCCTATGACGACGGCGGCTACTGGGCGCCGCAGGACGTAGGGGAGCGCGTCAGCAGCGACCGCAAGGTTCGTCGCGTCCTGCGCGATTGCCTCGCCAAGCAGCCCCAGGACGCCACCCCCGTCCTGCCCGCCCGCCCGACTAGAGATGCTGCTGATGGCACTAATGGCACCGATGATGAAGCGCCCGCTCATGCCTGATCCCCAGCCCCTGGGCATGCCATCGCCCGATTTCATCAGCCACCAGCTGCGCGAGGCGCGCTCCGAGTCGGTGAGTCTGGCCGCGAAGAATGAGCGTCTCGTTGCAGCGCTCACCGCCGCCCGCGAGCGCATCACCGAGCTGGGCGTCCAGCTCGACGCCGTTACCCTGCCGCCGGTCACCCTCGGACTGCTCACCGGGCTTCCCGCCCGCCCCCAGGCGCCGGAGGCCGGGAGCGGCGATGCTGCTGCCGAACGGCCCTACGAAGTCGACGTCATGCTCGGCGGACGCCCCATGCGTCTGGGTCTGCATGCGAGTCTGGAGGCCGACTCCCTAGTCATCGGCCAGTTGGTGGCCGTGAGCGACCAGATGCTCGTCGTCGACGCCCTACCGGCCCCTGACACCGGCGAGGCCGTGACTCTGGAGGAGGTCCTGCCCCCCTCGATCTCCGGCGCCTCCCGCGCCCTGGTCACGACCGGGGGAGGGGCAAGCCGTGTTGTCCACCTGGCGGGCCATCTGGACCCCGAAGCCCTCACGCCCGGTGACACCCTGGCCGCGGATCCGCGTGCCGGCATCGCCACCGCCCTGGTCGAGCGCACCAGTGTCGAGCAGCTCGTCGTCGCCGAGACCCCTGATGTCTCCTGGAACGACATCGGAGGTCTTGGCACCCAGATCGACCAGATCCGAGACGCCCTCGAACTGCCGTTCACCCACCCCGATCTGTACCGGGCCTACGGTCTGCGCGCTCCCAAGGGACTGCTCCTGTACGGTCCGCCCGGTTGCGGCAAGACGCTGATCGCCAAAGCCGTGGCCACATCCCTGGCCAGTTCATTCGCCCCGGACAGCAGCCCGGATGGGCGCAGGACCTCCGCCGCATTCTTGAACATCAAGGGCCCTGAGCTGCTCAGCAAGTTCGTCGGGGAAACCGAGCGCCAGATACGTGCCATCTTCGATCAGGCTCGCAAGGTCGCGGCCGAGGACCGGCCCGTCGTCATCTTCTTCGATGAGATGGAGGCTCTTTTCCGCACTCGTGGCACCGGGGTGTCGTCGGATGTTGAAACCATGATCGTCCCGCAAGTCCTGGCAGAGATCGACGGCGTGGAGTCCTTGCGCAACGTTGTCATCATCGGAGCATCCAACCGGGAGGACATGATCGACCCCGCCATCCTGCGACCTGGGCGACTCGACATGAAGATCCGGATCGGCCGCCCCGATGCCACTAGTGCTCTGGAGATCCTGGCCAAGCACCTCACTGCCGGTCTGCCGCTTGACCCGGTCGAGCTCGCCGCTGCCGATGGCGATCGGGAGGCCGCTGCCCTGTCCATGCGTCGGAATACCATCCACGCCCTGTACGACCGTGGTTCTGCCAACGAGGTCATCGAGATCACCTATGCCTCTGGAGCGCAGGAGACTCTTCACCTCGCCGACCTTGTCAGCGGTGCGATGCTCGCCGCTGTTGTCGCGCGGGCCAAGACCTCCGCCATCAAAGATGAACTGAGCGGCGGAAGCGGCGGCATGTCCAGCCAACGGCTCCTGGAGGCCGTCGCCGCCGAAGCCCGCCAGAACGAGGAGATCACCGGCGCCACTGGTCCGGACGACTGGGCTCGGCTCATCGGCCGGCGCGGTGAGCAGATCCGTTCAGTGCACCGCATAGGTCGCATAGGTCGTATAGGTCTCGTAGATGCGGTACCGGCAGAGGAATCGAGGGAAGGACTATGAGTCAGTCGGCACCGATTTTCTCCCCTGTCATTCGGCCGGTCGGCATCGAGACCGAGTTCGGGGTGCTCCAGCCGGGCGACCCCTACGCCAACGCCGTCGCTATGGCCAGCCGAGTAGTGGAGGCCTACGGCGCGGTCTCGCGTCCTGGAGTCATGGGACCGGATGGTTCCCGGGCGCGGGCAGTGCGCTGGGACTATGAGGCGGAGGATCCTCTTGCCGATCTGCGGGGCGGGCACCTCGACCGTGCCGCAGCCCATCCCAGTCTGCTCACAGACGATCCCGCCCATCCTGCTCCCTCCGGAGACGCTCCCGCTGATCAGCCCGACGCCTATGCCGATCCCAACTCGGCGAACAGTTCACCGGCAGTCTCTGCAGGTGCCATGACGCAGTCGACGTCCCGACGCCCTGAGCACAACGGCGGCGGCGGAGAGCAGAGGACGGAGCCGCCGCCCGCTCCCTGGGGGACCCGCCTGCGTCCCGATGCAGCCGAGGCCGCCCTCCCGCGCGCCTCGGCCGTCGTCCTGACCAACGGCGCGCGGCTGTACGTCGATCATGCGCATCCCGAGTACTCCTCACCAGAAGTTCTCACGCCGCACGACGCCGTCGTGTGGGACCTCGCCGGCGAGCTGATCGCACGCCGGGCCATGACGGCCCTGGCAGAGGGCGCCGAGGGGATCTCTCCCGGCAAGGTCGTCCTGTACAAGAACAACGTCGACGGCAAGGGCGCGACCTACGGCTCCCACGAGAACTACCTCGTGCGCCGAGACCTCGCCTTCAGCGACCTCGCTCCGGCACTCATCCCGTTCCTGGTCACCCGTCCCGTCGTCGCCGGAGCCGGGCGCGTCGGCATTGGTCAACGCTCCCAGCGCCCCGGTTTTCAGATCAGCCAGCGCGCCGACTACGTGGAGAGCGACGTCGGCCTGCAAACCACGTTCAACCGGCCGATCGTCAACACCCGCGACGAGCCGCATGCGGATGCGTCGCGCTTCCGCCGCCTTCACATCATCAACGGGGACGCCAATCGCTTCGACGTCCCCATCTACCTCAAGGTCGCCACGACCGATCTTCTTCTGTGGTACCTCGAACGCGCATCGGACCGACAGAATCGGTTGGGCGCTCTGGCCCCCCTGCGCCTGGTCCACGACCCGGTGGAGGACCACTGGGCGGTCTCCCATGACACCGACTTGACCCATCCTCTGGTCACGGTCTCCGGCCCGATGACGGCTTTGGAGATCCAGCGGGCGCACTTGCGTGCGATCGCGGACGCCCTGGAGGAGGACTACGGCGGTGCGGTTCCTGAGTGCGTCGGTGAGGAGACTGCCGCCGCCGTGGCCCTGTGGGATGAGACGCTCACGGCGCTGGAGGGATACGCCTCCGCTCAGGGCACTGCTCGGGAGCCCGAGGCCACCGCGCGTGCCGCCGCGCTCGTGGAGTGGGTCGCCAAGAAACAACTGTGCGATGCCATGCGCGTCAGGACCGGTGCGGATTGGGATGATCCTCGACTGGCCGCCCTCGACATCCAGTGGGCCGATCTTCGCACCGGTCGCGGCATCGCGGACAGGCTCATCGCGGCGGGGCGCACTCGCCGGATGACCACCGATGCCGAGATCGAGGCGGCTGCCGACACTGCGCCTTTCGGAACGCGCGCCGCCATCCGTGGATCGGCTGTGGCCCGTCACAGCGAGGTCGTCGCCGCCTCCTGGACGAGTCTGGTGCTGGACCTGCCCGAATGCGAGCACCTGCTGCGCCTTTCGCTGCCTGAGGACGTGCAGACCGACCCGCAGCGGGTGGCCGATGTGCTCGATCAGGTTCAGATAACGATTGGGCCACGCCGGGGCTTGGGGGCAGACTGATCCCATCGGGAGTGCGGGCCGCGCTCCGACGGACAGGCAGGAGGCACCATGAGCACCCACGAGCAGATTCAGCCCACCGGGGGCCACGGCGACGATGCCTCCGAGGCCTCCGATGCGGCCGGCCAGGCTCAGGTTGCCGGTGTTGACGACATTCTCGACGAGATCGACTCCGTCCTGGAGACGAATGCGGCGGCTTTCGTGCAGGGTTTCGTCCAGAAGGGCGGAGAGTGACGGCGCCGCCCTCGCGCAGGCCCGCGCGGCGAATCATCGGCGTGGAGACCGAGTACGGCATCACCTGCGCCTCAACAACTGGCGGCATACCGCCTCTGGACGCTGACCATGCCGCACGTGAACTGTTCGAGCCCGTCGTGCGCCTCGGCCGGTCCTCCAATGTCTTCACCCGTGGCGGGGCGCGCCTGTACCTCGACGTGGGCAGCCACCCCGAGTTCGCCACCGCGGAGTGCGATGAGCTGGCCGATCTCCTGGCTCAGGACCGGGCTGGAGAGATCACCATGGCCGATCTCGCCGAGCAGGCCAATACTCGCCTGGAACAACGGGGGGTGCCCGGCCGCATTCACCTGCTGAAGAACAATCTCGATGCCGAGGGCACGGGTTTCGGCTGTCATGAGAACTACCTCGTGCGTCGCCGTGGCGACTTCTGGAATGACGCCCGTACCCTTGTGCCCCACCTGGTCACGCGCCAGATCCTCGTCGGCGCCGGCCATATTCTGCTCGGCGATCCCAATGATCCCAACGATCCCAGCGATCATGGGGCCCCGGCCCGATACGTCTTCTCCCAGCGCGCCGATCAGATGGAGGATGCCGTTTCCTCGGCGACCACCCGTTCGCGCCCCCTGATCAATACCCGCGATGAGCCTCATGCAGATGCCGAACTCTACAGGCGCATGCATGTGATCGTCGGCGATTCCAATATCGCTCAGGGATCCACCCTTCTCAAAGTGGGCGCCATGGACCTGCTGCTGGATTACCTCGAGGAGGGCGGCAGTCTCGCGGATCTTCAGCTCGCCTTCCCCATGAGGGCCATCCGCGATACCTGCCACGACCTGACCGGCACGGTTGCGCTGGAGCTCGCAGACGGCCGCACCATCACGCCGGTGGATCTGCAGGCCGAGCACCTGGTCAGGGTGCGCGAGCACGTCAGGAATCTGGACTTGAGCGATCTGCAGCACCATGTTCTCGACCTGTGGGAACGAGGCCTGGAGGCCGTTCGCTCGGGCAGGCCCCAGGACGTGGCCACCGATCTGGATTGGGCGGCCAAGCACCAGCTTCTGGCCCGTTATGCCGAGCGCACCGGCGCCGAGCTGGGCGAGCCGCGCATGGCCCGGCTGGCCCTGGCCTATCACGATGTGAGCCGTAGGGACGGGCTCCGTCTGAAGCTGGAGCGAGCCGGATTGCTGCGGCGTCTCATTGATGAACAGGCCTGCGTTACCGCTGTCGACACCCCGCCGGCAACCACCCGTGCGCATCTGCGCGGTACGGCGATCGGACGGGCGCAGGACCTGCGCCGGGACCTGTCGGCCGATTGGGTGAACCTGCGCCTGGACGATGGTCGTACCCGGCCCGTTGCACTGCGCGACCCCTTCAATGCCGTTGACGAGCGTGTCGATGCCCTCATGGCGGCCATGGACGCTCCCAACGAGACGCTTGCCACGGGCATGACCACCGGCGTCTGAGACGCCGTACGATGACATCTGGCAGACTGGAAGGACCGATGACTACCTTCTCACCCTCCTCCCGCAACACAACGCGCCTGCCACAAGTGGGGCAGGACGGTCAGCCGTTGACGCGTCGTCAGAGGCGTGAGCTGGAGCGGGCCAATGAGCTCGCCGGTTCCCGAGGCAGTGATTCGGCGGGTCCGACTGGTTCGGTTGATTCGGCAGGTTCGGTTGAGTCGGGTGAATCGGCTGCCCCGAACTGGACTCAGCCCGCTCCGTCGCCGGATCTCTCGGATCTCTCACTTCCCTCGAACCCTTCGTATTCCTCGCCTTTCTCACCGAGCCACGCGCAGCCCACTGAGACGTCTGAGACGTCTGAGCTGTCTCCGCCCTGGATGCAGCCGATCCCGACAGCGCCCGCAGAAGAACCGGTTCCCGAGGCGCCGCGCAGCGCAGCCTCCGCTCCGGTGTCCGAACCGGCTGAGGCCTTATCGCCGGCAGCGCAGTCATCGCCCTCCTCCGATGAGCCTCCCACCACCACGGGTGCCCAACGAGCGATAGGGGCCGCTTTGGGGCGCCCCAGACCGCGAGGATATATTGCTGCTGTTCTGGCGATCATGGCGGCAGTGGCTATCGTCGCAGCGCCCCTGGCGGTCTCCCGCATGTGGGGAGGCGGCGCCGGATCGGCCAGCTCAGCGGGTGCGGCCCCGGGCGGTTCCATCAATGCGGACGGGCCGCTCGACACAGTGCTGGAAGTCGCCGGCCGTGTTGGCGCCGTTCCCGTCGTCTCGCTCAAGGGAAACCTCTCACCGGCCTCTGCGATAAGCACTGACCAGGTCGTCACGGGCGACGGACGCGCCTTGGGCGCGGGCGATGCCGTCGTGCTGTCCGTGGCGGTTTTCGACGGCGGCGACGGCACGAATGTCACCGGCAATAAAACAGGCACGCGTCTATATCGGGGCCTACTCGATCCCAACAAGATCGGTGAGAGTCTCGCCAATGCGGTCACCGGAGTCACCGAGGGGTCGCGAATCGTCGTCCGTGCTCCGCGGACCAAGGAGGATCAGACCAAGACCACTGAGATCACGGTGATCGACATTCTGCCCACCACCGCGGCGGGGACATCCCAGCAGCCCGTTGAGGGCATGCCGACGGTGACGACGAACGCCGATGGCACGGTGGGCCTGTCTGTGCAGGGGCTCCCGGTACCCACGCATTCGACCGCAGCCGTGCTCGTGCAGGGAGACGGCCCTCAGGTTCAGTCGGACAGCGTCGTTCTGGCCCGGTACGCCACTGTGAATTGGACTGATGGCCAGCAGCAGGCCACCACATACGGTGCGACTACACTGCCCGGCACCATTGACATGAACAACGCACTTGCAGGCGTGAGGGAGCAATTGGTCGACGCCCAGGTGGGCAGCAGGCTAGTCATCTCCATCCCAGCCGATCAGGCCGCCGGCGAGGGCGCAGTCGCCGTGGTGATAGATGTCCTGGCGATCGCCGATGATGGGCTTACCGACGCCGCTGTGCCCGCGACTCCGAATCCCGATGACGGTCCCGGAACCGTGCATGTGACACCGGGCGCCAGTCCCGGCACCAGTCAGTAGGCAAGCGGCCGGCCGGCGGCCAGTCGAGAGTCTGCCAGTAGCCCGGTGAGCAGTGAGCTCACGCTACTCTGGCTCGGTTCCCTCACTGCCGATCCGTTCAGGAGTCACCATGAGCGTCGCCGTCCGTGTCATCCCATGCCTCGACGTCAAAGACGGGCGCGTCGTCAAGGGCGTGAACTTCACGGGTCTGCGGGACGCCGGCGATCCGGTGGAGCTCGCCAAGCGCTACGACGCCCAGGGTGCCGACGAGATCACTTTTCTCGACGTCTCCGCCTCTGCCGAGGGCCGTTCGACCATGCTGGACATCGTCTCGGCGACTGCGGAGCAGGTCTTCGTCCCACTGACCGTGGGCGGGGGAGTGCGCAGCGTTGAGGATGTCGACCGCCTCCTGCGGGCAGGAGCGGACAAGGTGGGCATCAATACCGCAGCTATTGAACGGCCGGAACTGCTGTCCGAGGTCGCTGAGCGCTTCGGCAATCAGGTGGTGGTTCTATCGGTGGACGCACGACGCTGCCCGGAGGGCGTGAGCACCCCGTCGGGATATGAGGTCACGACTCACGGCGGACGCCGTTCGACCGGCCTTGATGCTGTTCGGTGGGCGGCGCGGGCCGCTGATCTGGGGGCGGGCGAGATCCTGTTGAACTCCATGGACGCCGATGGCGTGACCGGCGGTTTCGACCTGCAGATGCTCGATGATGTCCGGCGTGAGGTCCGTGTTCCGCTGATCGCCTCCGGTGGTGCGGGGCGAGCCGAGGATTTCGCCGCGGCGGCGGATCATGGCGCGGATGCGGTGCTGGCGGCGAGCGTCTTTCACTACGGCACGCTGACGATCGGCGCGGCCAAAGACGCCTTGCGAGGGGCAGGGCACCCTGTGAGGGGATTGTCAGCTCCCACTGGCGAGTAGCGGCGCTGCTCAGCCGGAGCGTGTAACCTCACCCTGGCATATATGCGTGCTGTCAGCAGCAGGAGCATGAGAAGTGCCGGAGCATTGTTCCCCAAGTGAAAGGGTGCGTCTTTCTCATGACGAGCTACGACCCGAATCAAGATCCTTACAACGGCCAGCCTGGTCCGGGCTCCTATCCGAGCGACTCCGGGTATCCGCAGTACCCGAACCAGCCGCAGCCCGGGGTATATGCCCCGGGAATGAGTCCTTACGGTCCATCAACGGAGAAGAACGCCCTGGGCGGATGGGCACTGGGGCTGGGCATCGCCAGTCTGGTGTGCTGCGGCCTGCTCACCGGTATTCCCGCAATGGTGCTGGGCTTCCTCGGTATACAGGCCGCCAACGAGGGACGCGCCTCCAACAAGGGCATGGCTATCGCTGGTCTCGTCCTGGGAGTGGTGTCGATCGCCTGGACTGTTATCGCTTGGACTACCGGCATCATGAGCTTTATTCTCGACAATCTGTGAGTCTGAGCGACCGGAGTCTGCCGGTCTCCGTGTGCGGAACATGTTGATGGATAGTGATGGGCCTGGCTGCGGTCATCGCCGTCTCCGCCTAGGTGTGCTGGTGGCTGCGGCCTGTGCGCCCGGTATGTTGCTTGTTCTCAATGGCCTGCGCTTGTCCGCGACGAGTCCCGACCTGTGCCCGGTGCACCGCATCACTGGCATGTGGTGTCCCTTGTGCGGGGGTACGCGGGCCACTCGGGCGCTTCTACACGGGAGCCTGACGGAGGCGATCGGCTACAACCCTTTCGCCCTGGTGGTTGAGGCGCTCGCAGTTCTTCTCGTGCTGCGATGGCTAACCAATCGGCGTGCCGGGAGCAATCGTCCTTTCATATCCGCGTATGAGGCGGTGGTGCTCTTCGTCCTTGCCGGCGTGTTCGCCATCGTGCGCAATCTGCCGGGAATGTGGGTCTACCTGGGTCCCCTCCTGGGGCCATCAGGCTGAACCGCGGTTATGAGTGCGGTTATCACTGCCGGTTGACTGGTTCAAGGCTTCATAGTTCTCGGTGCATCGATGCCGCCGTGGATACGAGTACGTGGCCGGTTGGCCGTTCGGGAGGCGCGTGGTGAGAGAATCGCTCTCGTGGCTCTTCCTCACGCGATCTCCTCTCGTCTCAAGCGCGACGCATCAGGACTCGTCGCCGCTGTCGTTCAGCAGTACGACACTCTTGAGGTGCTCATGGTCGGATGGATGGATGACGAGGCCCTGCATCGCACGCTGACCGAGGGCCGCGTGACGTTCTGGTCCCGCTCTCGCCGAGAGTACTGGCGCAAGGGGGACACCTCGGGCCACCACCAGTACGTCAAGGCCGTCCGCCTCGACTGCGATGGTGACGCCCTGCTGATCGAAGTGGATCAGGTCGGGGCCGCTTGCCATACGGGCGAGCGCACCTGTTTCCAGGCGGGAGGCGATCTCGGCGCAGTCGTGGGGGAGCGTCCCGGCGACTGAACGGATTTGCCTCAGCCGCCCACACCCGAGGACGATTGGCCTCATGGGCGCTGCCGGCACATCTGCTGAGCGCGCCCCGACGATCCCGGTATCGCGTATGCAGGAGGTGGCGTCCCGTGATGGCATTCGATGACCTGGTCGCAGCTGCGCGGTCCGCTGTCGCCTCCCGTCAGCGGTTGACCCCGTTGAAGGAACTGCGCGAGAAGACTCGTTCTGCTCCCGCTGCGCGCGATGTCGCGTCGGTGTTGCGGGCCCCCGGCCGGGTTGTGTCCGTCATCGCCGAGGTCAAGCGCGCCACTGCGACATTCGCCGATCTGTCGGGGGTGGGGGACGCGGCCGTCCTCGCCCGCTTCTATGAAGCTGGCGGGGCCGCTTGCGTGTCTGTTGTCACTGAACCGGTTCGGTCTCATGGGCGATTGACTGATCTGGACGCGGTACGCGAAGCCGTGAATGTCCCGGTGCTGGCGAATGATGTCATCGTCACCCCCTACCAGGTTCACGAGGCACGTGCTCATGGAGCCGATATGCTCGTTCTGGACGCGCGCCTCGAGCCGCTGGTCCTGGAGTCTCTCGTCGAGCGCACTCATTCTTTGGGGATGGCGGCCGTCGTCGAAGCCCACTCGCGGTGCGAGGCATTGACCGCAGTGGCGGCGGGCGCGCGCTACGTGTCGGTCGATGCACGTGATCCCGACACCCGAGCTATTGACCACTCCCGCTTCGAGCAGGTCGCCGAGGTACTGCCAGAGGCGGTGACTCGCATGGCCACCGGTGGGGTGTCGGGACCGCATGATGTCATGAGCTATGCGCGTGCGGGAGCCGATATCGTCGTTGTGGGGGAGGCCGTCATCCGTTCGGCCGACCCTCAGCAGTTCGTCGCCGAACTGGTCGCTGCGGGCAGCCATCCCGCACTTATCCCCTCCGCCCATCGAGAGGTTCTCTGAGTGCTCACTGCTTCGATTCCGAGTCCCGCCCAGGGCGTGTGGCATATTGGTCCGTTCCCCCTGCGCGCCTACGCCCTGTGCATTCTTGCGGGCGTTTTCGTGGCGGTATGGTGGTCCGATCGTCGCTACCGGGCGCTGGGCGGGCCGCGGGACACGGCTCTGGATGTCGCGCTGGTCGCAGTGCCGGTCGGTATCGTCGGCGCGCGGCTCTACCACGTGGTGACATCACCGGACGCCTATTTCGGGCCGGGCGGGGATCCGGCTCTGATCCCGCAGATCTGGCACGGCGGGCTGGGCATCTGGGGAGGCGTGGCCTTCGGGGCCGTGGCCGGCATGTGGATGTTGCGACGGCGTGGACTGCGACTGGGCCCCTTCTACGACGCCGCGGCTCCCACGATCCTGGTCGCCCAGGCACTGGGGCGCTTCGGCAACTACTTCAACCAGGAGCTGTTCGGGGGACCGACCAGCCTGCCCTGGGGTCTGGAGATCGATAGGGCTCATATGCCGGTCGGATACGCCCCGGGCACTTTGTTCCACCCCACCTTCCTCTACGAGGCGCTGTGGAACGCCGCGGGCGCCGCCTTCCTCGTCTGGCTCGGACGCTTCCTGGCTCGCCGTGACGGGGCGGTGGGCGGCCGGCTCATGTGGGCCTATCTCATGGTCTACACCTCTGGACGCGTGTGGATCGAGCTGCTGCGCGTGGACGAGGCCCACCATGTGCTCGGGCTGCGCCTCAATGTGTGGACCTCGATCCTCGTCTTCCTGCTCGGGCTGGTCGGCTACATCATGACCTCGCGCCGCCACCTCAGCGATGCGATCAGCGAGGGCACCGAAGAAGGCGATGGGCCCAGGGCTGAGTCTGAGGCGGCGGACAGGCCGAACGAGATGGCTGAGACATCAGTTTCGGCGGGCCCGGAGCCTCAGGAGGCGCATACGAAGTCAGAGATGAAGCCCGACGCGGGCGACTGAGATCGCCGAGGAGAGCGGCGAGGCGGTTCTACGAACGCCAACGATCCGCTACCTATCCGCTTTCAGCCCAACTTGAATCTAACTTCAGTCCAACTTCATTCCAACTTAATCCAACACTGTGTGGATCGTTGCCGCGGGGCTGGGATCATCCGTCATCGAAGGTCGCGAGCCGAATTCTGCCGGGGCCGGCCCGGGCCACGGCATGCGGGACGTGTAGGCTTGGCCCATGCGCAGAGCAAAGATCGTATGCACCCTGGGGCCCGCCACCGATTCTCCTGAGAATGTGCAGGCGCTGGTGGACGCCGGCATGAATGTCGCCCGCATCAACCGCTCCCATGGACGCGCTGAGGACCAGGAGGACGTCATCGCTCGCGTGCGGGACGCCGCCGCAACCTCCGGGAATCCCGTGGCGATCCTCGTCGACCTGCAGGGTCCCAAGATCCGCCTGGGCACCTTCGTGAACGACCAGAAGGTCATGCTCAACAAGGGTGATGAGTTCACCATCACCACCGACGACATTCTGGGGACCGTCAAGCGCGTCTCGACGACCTTCAAGGGCTTGCCGGGGGACTGCCGTCCCGGGGATCGCCTCCTCATCGATGACGGCAATGTCGCGGTGCGTGTCACGGCGGTCACCGACACCGATGTCATCACCAAGGTCGAGGTGCCCGGCTACGTCTCCAATCACAAGGGTCTCAACCTTCCCGGGGTTGCCGTGTCCGTTCCGGCCCTGAGTGAGAAGGACCGGGATGATCTGCGTTGGGCCCTCAAGATCGGTGCGGATCTCATCGCCCTGTCCTTCGTGCGCAATGCGGACGACATCAAGGACGTCCACGACATCATGGACGAGGCCGGGGTGCGCATCCCCGTCATCGCCAAGATCGAGAAGCCCCAGGCGGTGGAGAACCTCTTCG